>Ga0334722_10005248_pt1 | contig 13147 bp, 11 predicted proteins | sample C3_bottom_MG_FD_207210 | JGI IMG/M metagenome (GOLD analysis project Ga0334722, IMG submission 207210) | Sediment microbial communities from Yellowstone Lake, YNP, Wyoming, USA - C3_bottom | ecosystem: Environmental > Aquatic > Freshwater > Lake > Sediment | place: USA: Wyoming | collected...
TGAGGTCATCGGCATCCTGCTCGACCTCCCCGACGTGGATCCCGCTGCGCACCTCGAGCCCCATCGCGTGCACCACTTCCCGAACCGCGCTCGCGCATTCGATCCCGCTCGACGCCCGCTCGAAGACGACGAGGAAGTCGTCGCCTCGGGTGTTCACCTCGCGCCCTCCGTAGCGGTCGACCTCGCGTCGCACCGCGAGTCGGAAGGCATTGAGCACATCGCGCCATTGATCGTCACCCAGCACCGATGCGCGCTCGGTCGAACCGACGAGGTCGATGAACATCACCGCAGCCAATGCGCGGTCCGAGTGCGACACCGCGCGCGAGCCGGTTACGAACTCGGCGATCTCGGCCATCATCTCGTCGAGTCCCTCGCCGAGAACCACCGGGTCGTGACCGACGTCGATGAAGCGCGCGGCCGGCAGTCGATCGACCATGGCTCGTGTCACCTCCGGTCGGATGACCATGGTCGGGATCCCGAACACCAGGATCGGGGCCTCGATGCGCTCGAGCTTGTCGCGTGCGTCGCTGGCCGTGATCCAGCGAAGCGGCCGCTCGATGGCGCCCGGTGCCGCGGCGGCGCGCTCGAGCCGCGCGAACGACTCGAGCTCCCGCTCGTCCGCCTCGACACCATGGATCGCGGCTGCGGCGGCGCCGGACCCCCAGACCGGGAAGTACACCTCGATGAAGAGGTCGAGGCTGGCCGGATCGATGCCTTCCGGAAAGTCCGGAGCAGCGAACAGCCGCGCGTAGCCACCGAGACAGACGACCTTGTCGACGCGACCGGGGTAGTCGGCGGCCATCGCCAGTGCAGGAGCAACGCCGTGCTGTGTCGCGACGAGCACGACACGGTCGACGCCGACCGTGTCGAGGACGCTCACGTAGTCCGACACCGCCTCGTCGAGCGTGGGGGCGGGGTCCGGAAGCGGGTCCGAGGCACCCAGGCCGAGCGGGTCGAACGTAACGACGCGCCCCAGTGCCATGAGCCGGCGGTGCAATCGGACGAGATGCGGGATCTCCCATCGGAGCTCGACATGCGACACCGTCCCGGTCATGTACACGATGGTCGGGTCACCCTCGCCGGTGATCTGATACGCGATGTGCCCGCGCGGCGTGCGCGCGTAGCGAGTCTCCGGTGCGCCGGTCATTCGAGGGGGTAGCGCGCCAGGAGGCCGCGGGCGATCACGAGGCGCTGGATCTCGTTGGTGCCCTCGCCGATGATCATGAGCGGCGCGTCCCGGTAGTAGCGCTCGATCGGCAGCTCGGTGGTGTAGCCGACGCCACCGTGGATGCGCATCGCGTCGGTCGCGATCTCGAAGGCGGCCTCGCTGGCAAACAGCTTCGCCATTCCCGCCTCGACGTCGCAGCGTTCTCCCGCATCCTTGCGCTCGGCTGCGTTGCGCGTGAGCAGGCGGGCCGCCTCCAGCTTCGTCGCCATGTCGGCGAGCTTCTCCTGGATCGCCTGGTGCTGGGCGATCGGCTTCCCGAACGTCTCCCGCTGCTGCGCATACCGGATCGCGGCCTCGAACGCGGCCCGCGCGACTCCGCACGCGCGCGCCGCGATGTTGATGCGACCGACCTCGAGCGCGGAGAGAATGAAGTGCTGGCCGCGTCCGAGCCCGGCCTCGCCGCCGAGGACGCACGCGGCCGGGACGCGCTCGCCGTCCCACGACATCTCGACCGTCTCGAGACCCTTGTAGCCGAGCTTCGGGATGTTGCGGCTCACCGTGATGGAACCGGACCGCTCACCGGGCTCCTTCTCGACCATGAAGCACGTGATGCCCTCAGGCGTGCGCGCCGCGAGCGCCACGAGACCCGCGCGCGTCCCGTTGGTGACCCAGGTCTTCGTGCCCGTGATGACGTACTCGTCACCGTCGGGCGTCGCGCGGCACTTCAGGGCGCTCGTGTCCGTCCCCGCGTCGGGCTCCGAGAGGGAGAGGCAGCCTCGGAGCTCGCCCGTCGCCATGCGCGGGAGCAGGCCCTCCTTCTGCTCCGGAGTGCCCTGCATCTTGAGGAGGTTCGCAGCCATCACGTGGGTGTTGAGGATGCCGGTAAGCGACATCCAGCCCGCGGCGAGCTCTTCGATCACGGCGACATAGGTGAGGAGGTCGAGGCCGAGGCCACCGTGCTCTTCGGGGATGGTCACGCCGAAGAGCCCGAGGTCGCGCATGGTGGCGACGAGGTCCTCGGGGAACTCGTCCGCATGCTCGAGGTCGGAGGCGACGGGAAGCACGTCCTTCTCGACGAAGCGGCGCACCGTGGCAACGAGCTCTTCGCGGATCTCCGGGTCAGTGGGCACGACCGGATCCTATTGACGTGCCTCGTCCTCCACTCGACCCGCCGCTCGGAGGCCCGGGACACAGCGAAGAACTCGGTAAGACGCCGTATTTGGCGCTCTCTTGGCAATGCCTTGGACCGGGCGGGTGGCGTGCCGCGTGATCCTCTCTCCGTCAGGTCCGCGGGGCGACAACGGCACGGAGGACACCGTGAGGCGACACGACAGCGGGACCCGAGACGAGGGTCTCACCCAGGTGCGGCGGATCACGCGCTGGCTTGCCGCGGGCGCGCTGGCGCTCACGGGGATCGCCGCCGGGCTCGTCGCCAACGCGGCCCCGGGGCGCTCCTCGGGATCGAGTCAGCAGCCCCCGCCCTCGAGCTACTCCTCGGCCCCGCCGTCAGAACCGGCCTCGGTCGAGTCGACGACGCTCCCGCCATCGCCCCCGAGCACGGAGGCGCCGAGCGCCGCGACGGGCTCGGTCGATCCCACGCCCCCGCCCACGGCACCGCCCTCGGTCGAGACGATCCCGCCGACCGAGCCGCCGACGCTCCCTCCGTTGCCGGCACCCCAGCCCCTCCCCGCGCCGCGCCACACCTCGACACGCGGATCGTGACAACCGGTCCGCTCGTCGCGGCGAGCTCGCCTGTGCTGTGGTACGTCGCGCGGGGCTCCGGCGCGGTCGCGCTCGTCCTCCTCACCCTCAGCGTCGTCGGCGGGATCGTCACCTCGGTCCGCTGGAGCAGTGAGCGACTCCCACGGTTCGTGACACAGCTCCTCCATCGCAACGTGTCGCTCCTCGCGCTCGTCTTGATCGGGATCCACATCGCGACGATCGTCATCGACGGGTTCGCGCCGATCGGCTGGGTCGACACCGTCGTGCCGTTCCGGTCGGGCTATCGCCCGTTTTGGTTGGGGCTCGGTGCCATCGCGTTCGATCTCGTGCTCGCGCTGATCGTCACGAGCCTCCTGCGCCACCGCATCGGCCAACGAACATGGCGCGTCGTGCACTGGTCGGCGTACATCTGCTGGCCGCTCGTCGTGCTGCACGGGCTGGGGGCCGGGAGCGACACGAAGTCCGGGGTCATGCTCGTGACGACGTTCGCCTGCATCGCCCTCGTCGTGCTCGCGGTGTGGTGGCGACTGGCCAGCGGGTGGCCCGAGCGCGCCGGTGCTCGGCTCGCAGGTCTCGCGGCCACGCTCGTCGCGCCCATCCTGCTCGTGACATGGCTCGGCGACGGGCCGCTGGCATCGGGCTGGGCGGCGCGGGCCGGCACCCCCGCCGCCTTGCTCGGCGGCGGCCCGTCGGTCGAGGCCGCGGGTGCGACCGCGACCCCAACGAGCACGTCGGAGCCGTTCCCGGATCCGCCGTTCACGACGGCGCTGTCGGGCGTGCTCACCACGGTCCCCTCTCGCGACGGCAGCGTCACCCTCGACCTCTCGCTCGCGATGGAGGGCGACGTGGCCGGCGCGCTCGAGATCGCCGTCAAGGGTCAGCCGAGGCGTGGGGGCGGCGTGTTCATGGAATCGAGCCGGGTGCGGATGGGCGCGAGTGCTGGCTCGCTGCCCTACGACGGCCGGATCACCAGCCTCGCCGGTGACACGCTCACCGCGGTCGTGCGCGACGCCCGGGGTCGTTCCCTCGACCTGACCGCCGCCCTGCGAATCGAAGGCGAGCGCCGCTTGACCGGGCGGCTGCGCGTCGACGCGGCCGCCGGCTCGAGCAGCCGCGGCGAGCGCCAGGGCGGCGAGGAGCGGAGCGAGCAACAAGGAGAGCGAGGATGACCACCACCGCACGCGCCACGTCGCCGGTCAGGCCCTCGACGCGATCGAAGCCATCGCTGCCCCGCCTGCTCGCCGGTGTGCAGCCGGACGCGCCACTCAGCCTGGAGGAGCACTTCGCACGCTACGGCGGTGTGCCCTGGCAGGGACCGCCCCGGCGCGGCATGAGCCCCCTGATCACGATGATCGACGCAAGCGGCCTGCGCGGGCGCGGTGGTGGCGCGTTCCCGACCGGTCGCAAGCTGCGCACCGTCGCCGCGGGACGCGGGCGCCCCGTCGTCGTGGCGAACGGCACCGAAGGGGAGCCCGCGAGCTTCAAGGACAAGCTGCTCCTCGCGGCAGTGCCGCACCTCGTGCTGGACGGGGCGGCGCTCGCTGCCGAGGCGATCGGGGCCGACGAGGTCGTCGTCGCCATCGACCGGTGTGCGCGCGCCTCGCTGCGAGCCACGGCGCACGCGATCGGCACGCGCCAGCGCGCGCGGCTCGATCCCGTGCCGTTCCGTCTCGTGGAGACGCCGAGCCGCTACGTCGCGGGTGAAGAGAGCGCGCTCGTCGCCTTCGTCGACGGCAAGCCCGCGCAACCGACCGCCGTCCCGCCGCGCCCGTACGAGCGAGGGATCGGTGGGCGGCCGACGCTCGTGCAGAACGTCGAGACGCTCGCGCACATCGCGCTCGTCGCTCGCTACGGCCCCGACTGGTTCCGGGAGCTGGGCACCGAGGACGAGCCGGGCTCGACGCTCGTGACGGTCAGCGGAGCGGTGGCCCGACCCGGCGTCTGCGAGGTGCGCCTGGGGGCACGCCTGAGCGATGCGCTCGCAGGTGCCGGCGGACCGACGTGTGACCTGGCCGCGGTCCTGGTGGGCGGCTACTACGGCAGCTGGTTGCCCGCCGACGCGCTCGACGTGCCGCTCACGAACGCAGCGCTGCGCGCCCGCGGCGCGGGACTCGGGTGCGGCGTGCTGTACGCGTTCCCGGCCGGCCACTGTGGAGTCGCGGCATCGGCCCGGATCCTGCACTACCTCGCCGGCGAGAGCGCGGGCCAGTGCGGGCCCTGCACGTTCGGCTTGCGCGCGGTCGCAGACACGATGCAGAAGATCGCAGACGGACGCCACGACGCCAATGATCTGCAGCGACTCGATCGGTGGCTCAACGAGATCCCCGGCCGGGGTGCGTGCAGCTACCCCGACGGAGTGGTTCGGTTCGCCGCGAGCGCGCTGCAGGTGTTCGGCACGGAGATCGCGCGCCACGGCGAGCGCGGGCGCTGCTTGAGCGGCGACCCGCCGCCGATGCCCCTCCCCGACCCGCGCGTCGCTGCCGGCGGATGGCGATGAGCAAGCGGCTGCGCGTCGACTGGATCGCGTGCGACGGGCACGGCGTCTGCGCGGAGCTGCTCCCCGAGCTCATCCGGCTCGACGACTGGGGCTACCCGATCATCGGACCCGACGGCGAGGTGCCGAAGCCGCTGCTCAAGCACGCGCGCCGCGCCGTGCAGACGTGCCCGAAGCTCGCGCTCCTCCTCGAGGAGACCACGTGAGCGCGGCTCGGCACTTCCCGCTCGACATCGAGCTCGCGGCGCTCCCTTTGTTCAGCGGGCTGACGCCCGAACAGCTCCGTTGGGTCGCCCGTGTCGCCGCACGTGTGCAGGAACCCAAGGGCGAGGTGCTCACCAAGGAGGGCGAGCGCGGCGACGAGCTGATGATCGTCCTCGAGGGGACCGTCGAGGTGCGTCACGACGGCCACGTCCTGGCGACCCTCGGACGGGGCGACTTCTTCGGTGAGGTCGCCCTCCTCGACCCCACGGCGCGCCGGACCGCCACGGCGGTCGCGGCCACGCGGGTCACGATCGTGTTCATCGGGCGCCACGACGTCGCGCACCTCCTGGCCGAGATGCCCGAGCTCGCCGATCGCATCGCCAATGCGGCGCACGAGCGCCGCGCTGAGCTCGACCAACGCTGAGCCTGCGCCTGCAAGGGTCGCCCGGCGGCGGGGAATGGGGGCCTCCAGGCCCTACGTTGGACACTCGACATGGCGATGCACCAGACGCTCATGAGCTTCCGGCACGACCCCAACGCGGTCCGCGGGCGCAAGGTCGAGCGCGAGCTCGTCAAGCGGGTGCTGCGCCTTGCCGGCCCGTACCGCGCGCTCCTCATCGGCTTCGTGATCGCGGTGATCGCGGCCGCGGGTGTCGCCGTGCTCCCGCCGCTGCTCTTCCGTGCCCTCCTCGATGACGCGGTTCCCGAGAAGAACACCGAGCTCGTCCTCGCGCTCGCGATCGGCGCCGTCGTGCTCGCCATCGCGAGCGCCGCGCTCGGGCTGCTCCAACGCTGGTACTCGGCGCGGATCGGGGAGGGACTGATCTACGACCTGCGGGTCGCGCTGTTCGACCATGTGCAGCGCCTCCCGGTGTCGTTCTTCACCCGCACGCAGACCGGGGCGCTCATGTCGCGCCTCAACAACGACGTGATCGGAGCGCAACAGGCCGTGACCGGGACGCTCGGCACGGTCGTGTCGAACGTCATCACACTCGTCATCACGCTGGCCGTCATGCTCGCGCTCGACTGGCGCCTCACCATCCTGACGCTCATCGTGCTCCCCGCCTTCATCATCCCGGCCCGCCGGATCGGTCGGAAGCTCCAGGTCGCGACACGGGAGGGGATGCAACTCAACGCTTCGATGAACAACACCGTCGCGGAGCGGTTCAATGTCGCCGGCGCGCTCGTCGTGAAGCTGTTCGGCAGTCACGACCGTGAACGCGACCTGTTCGCGGGGCGCGCGCGCCGTGTCCGCGACATCGGCATCACCACGGCGATGTACTCGCGGGTCCTGTTCGTGGCGCTCGGCTTCGTCGCCGCGGTCGGGACCGCTGTCGTGTACTACCTCGGCGGCCGCCTCGTGATCGAGGATGCCATCTCGATCGGCACGCTCGCCGCGTTCGTCATCTACGTCGGCCAGATCTACCAGCCGTTGACGCAGCTGACGAACGCTCGCGTCGACGTCATGACCGCGCTCGTTTCGTTCGAGCGCGTCTTCGAGGTCCTCGACTTCCCGCCCCTCATCGACGATCACCCCGGCGCCATCGAGCTACCGCCTCCTTCGGCCGGCGCTGCCAGCGGCCGGGTCGAGTTCGACCACGTGTGGTTCCGGCACCCGCCGGCCGGCGTGTCGTCGATCCCCTCGCTCGAGGAGGGTGGCCTCGCCCCCGACGACGACGCCGACCCGGGCGCCTGGATCCTGCGCGACGTCTCGTTCTCGGTCGAGCCCGGGGAGCTCGTCGCTCTCGTGGGCCCGTCGGGCGCGGGGAAGACCACGACCGCACTGCTCGTGCCCCGCGTGAACGACGTCGTCGGCGGCCGGGTGCTCGTCGACGGTCACGACGTGCGCGACGTCACGCTCCACTCGTTGCGCGACACGGTCGGGATGGTCATGCAAGACCCGCATCTCTTCCACGAGACCATCGCGGACAACCTCCGGTATGCGAAGCCCGACGCGACCGGCGACGACCTGGTCGAAGCGTGCAAGGCAGCGCGCATCCACGAGCTCATCGCGAGCCTTCCCGACGGGTACGAGACGGTCGTCGGTGAACGCGGCTACCGGCTTTCAGGGGGCGAGAAGCAGCGACTCTCGATCGCCCGGATGCTGCTCAAGGATCCCGCGATCGTCATCCTCGACGAGGCAACGTCGCACCTCGACTCCGAGTCGGAGCTCGCGATCCAGCGTGCACTCGCCGAGGCGCTCGCGGGTCGCACGGCACTCGTGATCGCACACCGTCTGTCCACGATCGTCGCGGCCGATCGGATCGTCGTGATCGACCAGGGACAGATCGTCGAGGAGGGACGCCACAGCGACCTGCTCGCACGCGGCGACCTCTACGCCGACCTCTACCGCACGCAGCTCGACCGCTCCCACGACGAGCCGGCTCCATTGGTCGACACCGCAAGCGGCGTCTCCTCCGGCGTCGCCGACGGCGCCTGATTCGAAGGCATGGACGCGAACGACACCCGTTCCGCCCTCGTGTCTGCACGCCGCGCGCGTCGGCGGCGCATCGTCCTCGTGACGGTTGCGATCGTCGTGGCGGTGATCCTCGGCTCGGGAGCCGCGTGGGCGTTCGATCTGTTCGGGTCCGACGACGGCCCTGCCGCCGTCGCACACCGTTCGACGACGACCACGGCTCGCGACGGCGGCGGTGCCGAGATCCGCGCACTCGGCCCGTGTCAGCGCTCGCTGACGCCCGACTCGCCCCTGCGGCTGTGGATCGCCGGCGACTCGCTCGCGGGATCGCTCGGTCCGTCGCTCGGGAAGACGACCGGCGCGACCGGTGTCGTGCAGCCGATCTACGACTCGCGCGTGTCGAGTGGGTTGGGCAGCCCGGAGTTCTTCGACTGGCCGCGCCATGCGACCGAGGAGATGGCACGGCTCGACCCCGAGGTCGTGGTGTTCATCATCGGCGCCAACGACTTCCGGGTTCCGTCGCCGAAGCCCACCGACGCCTCGGGTGAGCCGGAGTGGCGCGCCGAGTACGCACAGCTCGTGACCGAGATGCTCGACACGTTCGAGCGTGGCGGGAGCAGCGCCGGCCAGCGTCTCGTCTACTGGGTCGGGGCGCCGACGATGCAGGACAAACGCAAGGACGCGGGCGTGCGCGCGGTGAACGAGGTGGCGCGCGCGGTCGTCGCGAAGTATCCCCGCGCTCGCTACATCGACGCGTACGACCTGTTCTCGGGCGAGGACGGCGAGTACACGGCCACGCTTCCGGGCGAGGACGGCGACTCGATACGCGTCCGCGCCGGCGACGGCATCCACTTCACCCCCGAGGGCGGCGACCTCCTCGCGACCCACGTGTACACACCGCTCGACGCACGTTGCGACCTCGACGGTCAGGCCGTGCCCGGCAAGGCCAAGCAGGCGATCAAGACGAAGGGCTCCGGCGAATCCCCGGGCGGGAGCCGCCAGGGCTCGGGAGCCCAGACGACCACACCGCCCACGGCAGCACCGGCGGGGGCCCCAACCGGCGGCGCGTCGACGCCGGCGACGACACCCAAGACGAACGGGACGACACCCAAGACGAGCGCGACGACACCCCCGACGACGCCCCAAACCAGCGCGACGACGACGGCCACGACGGGCCCAGCGCAACCGCCGGACCCACCTCCGGACCCGCCCGTGTAGTCGCCCTCCCCTTAGGCTCGCCGCATGGTCGACGTGCTGGACGCCGCGGCAGCCGCCGTCGATGACGCGAAGGCCGTCGTCGACGCTGCGTGCCGGCATCTCGCGCACGCGAGTGCCGATGGCGGCCGGGTGTCAGTAGCGAAGCTCGACGAGCACCAGGTGCTCGCGTACGACCTCGCGCACGCCGCGAGCGCCGTCGAGGGCTGCCGAGTGATGCTCGACTACGGGGCACACGGCGAGTACGAGTCGATGCTCGCATGCGCATTCATCGCCGACGCGCTCTCGGACCTGGGATCGAGGCTGCTCGCACGCACGGGCGTCTGGGGGGTCGACGGCGGTGACCTCGACAGCGCGCTCTCGTTCGTCGAGGCGCACCGATCACCGGTGTTCCTCCAACAGCTCGGCGCGCGTCTCGTGAGCGAGGGTACGGGGCCCTCACATCTCGACGACGAGTTCGACCTCGTGCGGGAGACCTTCCATCGCTTCGCGGCCGACAAGATCCGGCCGGTCGCCGAGCACGTGCACCGGACGAACGCCGACATCCCCGAGGAGATCGTGGCGGGGCTCGCCGAGATCGGCGGTTTCGGGCTCTCGGTGCCCGAGGAGTACGACGGCTTCGCGGTGGGCGGCGAGCACGACTACCTCGGCATGGTCGTGGCGACCGAGGAGCTCTCGTGGGGCTCACTCGGCGTCGGCGGCTCCCTGATCACGCGACCCGAGATCCTGACGCGGGCGATCGTGCAGGGTGGGACCGAGGAGCAGAAGCAGCGGTGGCTCCCGCGGATCGCGTCGGGTGAGCTCATGGTCGCGGTGATGGTGACGGAACCCGACTTCGGCTCCGACGTCGCGGGGCTGAAGGTCTCGGCGACGCCGAGCGACGGTGGATACCTCATCAACGGCGTGAAGACGTGGGCGACGTTCGCCGGACGCGCCAACGCGATCATGCTGCTCGCGCGCACCGACCCCGACCGCGACGCGGGCCACCGGGGTCTGTCGATCTTCGTCGTCGACAAAGAGCCGGTTCCCGGGCACTCGTTCGCGTTCACCCAAGACGGGGGCGGCGCCCTGGAAGGCCGCGCGATCGACACGATCGGGTATCGCGGCATGCACTCGTACGAGGTGTCCTTCTCCGACTGGCTCGTGCCGGCCGAGAACCTGGTCGGCGAGGCCGACGGGCTCGGCAAGGGCTTCTACCTCCAGATGGAGGGCTTCGAGAACGGTCGGCTCCAGACCGCGGCGCGGGCCGTGGGCCTCATGCAGGCGGCGTTCGACGCGGGCCTCTCGTACGCACAGGATCGGACCGTCTTCGGGCGCCCCGTGTTCGAATACCAGCTCTCGCAGACGAAGCTCGCCCGGATGGCCGCGCTGATCCAGGCGGGCCGGCAGTTCTCCTACGACGTCGCGCGTCGCATGGGGCGGGGCGAGGGCGCGCTGCACGCATCGATGGTGAAGGCCTACGTCTGCCGCGCGGCCGAATGGGTGACGCGTGAAGCGATGCAGCTCCACGGTGGCATGGGGTACGCCGAGGAGTTCCCGGTGTCGCGCTACTTCGTCGACGCGCGCGTCCTGTCGATCTTCGAAGGCGCCGACGAGACGCTGTGCCTGCGCGTCATCGCCCGCCGCCTCGCCGAGCAGGCGAGCGGCCCGTAGGGCGGCGGCAGGTACCCTGCCGCCGAGCGAGCGCGACGATGGAGCGGAGCAGGCGCTCGCGTCGTAATCACGCGCGGCTCAGTGGAGGTTGACGGTCCTCGTCGCGACCGCGTTTCCTCCGGGACCGGACGCGCTGAACTGCACCATCACCGAATCGTTGTCGCAGGACGAGCCCACCCCCAAGTTCTTGCTCCCGGAGGGCGGGAGCCCGGTGGCCCCGCCACCCGTGCTGACGTTGATGCTCACGCTGGTGGCGTTCGTCGTCGCCCAGCTCGCCGTGAACGTCTGCGTGAACGAGTTGCTCGAGTGGTTGGTGCCGCAGCCACCAGCCCCGGTCATCGACGCGGAGGTGAACGTCGGCTCGTCGGCCAGAGGAATTCCAGCAGGGTTGGTCGGCCCGGGCGCCGCCTGCACGGTTGGGCCGGCCGCACTCGAGTCCCCGGCCCCCCCGCTGCCGCTGTTCGCTCCGTTCCCGTTCGAGCTCCCGCTCCCCGAGGACGTCGTCGTGGTGCTGGAACGCGTCGTGGACGTCGTCGTGGTGCTCCGCTTCGTCGTCGTGGTGCTGTGCTCGCTCGTCGAGACGGAGCCGTCGTCCTTCGAGCCGGCGAAGAGGGCAACGCCGGCACCAGCGATCACCAGGACCGCGACGACGGCGAGCGCGATGAACGCCTTCTTCCAACCCGACCCGCCCCCCTCCGTCGACCCTGATGGGGGCGGCTCCGATGCCGCGGGCATGGGTGTGGTGAGATCGCTCACGTGCCCCCCTTGTCACCGTGTTGCGCGTGTGTTCAGGGCTTCCCGCCGAGGTCGCGGAGCTCGTTCCTTGCCTCGTCGACGTGGTCGAGTCGCTCGTTGATGCGCGCGATCGAATCGTCGACGCTGTCGACGAGTGGGCTCGCCGCGTCGATCGCGCGGGAGCCGATGCGCTCACCGGTCCGCTCGAAGTCGATGATCCGGTACCGAAGCCCGAGCAAGGTCTTGTGCCGTTGTCGGAACGGGAGCCGCGACGCGAGCACGAGCTGATCGTCGATCGCCCGTGTCGTCGCCGCGAGCTCGTCGATCAGACCCTCGTAGGCATCGGTCGGGACCCCACGCTTGCGCGCGTCGGTCACCGTGGCCCGCGTGCGGTCGAGCGAACGGTGCATACGTCGGTGCAGGTCGGCGGCGACGCTCTGGGACGTCTGCCACGACATCGGCACCCCGGGCTTCCGGCGAGACCAACGCCAGCTCAGACCCACGACCGTCACCCCCAACGCTGCACAGAGGGCCAGCTCCACCCGCCCAGGCTAGGCCCCCGGTCCGGGGCCGACCAGGTCGTCACTCGGCCGATCGCGTCATTCCGGCGCGCATCCCCCGGGTGACGAACTTCGTCGCCATCTTCCGGCTCGCCTCGTCGATCATCTCGTCGCCGAACATCACCGCGCCCCGGCGTTCGCCGGCACCACCCTCGGTGGTGGCCTTCTCGTACGCCTCGAGGATGTCGAACGCGGTGTCGAACTGCTCCTGGGTCGGCGTGAACACCTCGTTGATGACCGTGACCTGGTCGGGGTGCAGCGCCCACTTGCCGTCGTAGCCGAGGATGCGCGTGCGCATCGAGTAGTCGCGCAACGCGTCGAGCTCGCGGATCTTGAGGAACGGGCCGTCGATCACCTGGAGCCCGTACGCGCGCCCGGCCATGAGGATCTTCGAGAACACGTAGTGGAAGTGGTCGCCGGGGTACTCGGGGATCTGCACGCCGCCGGTCAGCACGGGCATCTCGGTGGACGCCGCGAAGTCGGCGGGCCCGAAGATGATGGTCTCGAGGCGAGGGGACGCGGCGCAGATCTCCTCCACGTTGATGAGACCGCGTGCCGTCTCGATCTGCGCCTCGATGCCGACGGTCGCCGGACGCCCGGTTGCCTGCTCGATCTGAGAGAGGAGCATGTCGAGCGCCTGCACCTCGGCCGCCGACTGCACCTTCGGGAGCATCAGCTCGTCGAGACGCTCCGACGCACCCTCGACGACGTGGATGACATCGCGGTACGTCCACTCGGTGTCCCAGGCGTTGACGCGCACACAGAGGACGGTGTCGCCCCAGTCGTTGTCGTTGATCGCGGCGACGATGTTGTCGCGCGCCGCCTCCTTCTCGAGCGGAGCCACGGAATCCTCAAGGTCGAGGAAGACCATGTCGGCGCCGAGACCGGGCGCCTTCCCGAGCATCTTCGGGCTGGAGCCGGGCACCGAGAGGCACGACCGGCGGGGCAGGTTGCGCGAGCGCTCCGACATGCCCCCAAAC
>Ga0334722_10005249_pt1 | contig 13146 bp, 5 predicted proteins | sample C3_bottom_MG_FD_207210 | JGI IMG/M metagenome (GOLD analysis project Ga0334722, IMG submission 207210) | Sediment microbial communities from Yellowstone Lake, YNP, Wyoming, USA - C3_bottom | ecosystem: Environmental > Aquatic > Freshwater > Lake > Sediment | place: USA: Wyoming | collected...
GTCGCCCGCAAGGGGCTTTCCGGTGCGGAGTTGGATCGCCAGCTCTATGTATTGCGCAAACAGCTTCAGGCGCGGGTTGGAACCGTACTCAAGGCGGGTGAGCGCTTCTATATCCCAAGCCTGTCGTACCGGACGATCGTCTACAAGGGCTTGCTGATGGGGGGGCAGGTGTCGGGCTTTTACACCGACCTGAACGATCCCGATGTTGAGAGTGCCGTGGCGGTGATTCACCAGCGTTACAGCACGAACACGTTTCCGTCATGGGAGTTGTCGCAGCCGTTCCGGTATCTGGCGCATAATGGGGAAATCAACACTCTTCGTGGCAACCTGAACCAAATGAAGTCGCGTGAGCACCAACTCGACTCCCCTCTCTTTGGCGCTGATATCAAGAAAGTGCTCCCGATCATCGACCCGGGTGGCAGTGATTCCGCCTGTCTTGATAACGCCTTGGAACTTCTTGCCGCGGGTGGGCGCTCACTCCCGCACGCCATGATGATGCTGATTCCTGAGGCGTGGGGCGTCAAGTATCCCATCGGTCCCGATCAAAAAGGTTTTTTTGAGTATCATGCAGGCCTGATGGAGCCGTGGGATGGCCCGGCCACCGTCGCCTTCACCGATGGCTCCGTTGTCGGCACGCTGCTCGATCGTAATGGATTGCGTCCGGCCCGTTACACGATCACGAAGGACAAGTTCATTATCATGGCTTCCGAGGCGGGGGTGTTGGATATTCCCCCCGACCGCGTCTTGGAAAAAGGGGCGCTGCGGCCCGGCCAGATGTTGCTGGTTGATCTGAAGCGGAAACGCGTGATCAAGGATAAAGAAATCAAGGGGTTGATGTCCCGCCGCCAACCCTACCGGCGCTGGGTTGAGGAAAACAAGATCACGATCCACGGATTGTTTGAGGCGATGGTGCCAGTGGTGCCTGAAACGGAGACGTTGCTCAAGCGGCAGCGCCTATTTGGTTACACCCGGGAAGATCGCGAAATGATCCTGGAGCCGATGGCGGCCAAGGCGCATGAGGCTGTGGGATCAATGGGGACGGACACCCCCCTGGCGGTTTTCTCCGAGAAGCCCCAGCTTCTGTTCTCCTATTTCAAACAGTTATTTGCACAGATCACCAACCCGCCGATCGATCCCATCCGCGAGGAATTGGTCATGTCGCTGATGACGTTTATCGGGAACCCGTCGAACATCCTGACCGAAGGTCCGCAGCACGCGCGCTTGATCAAGCTGCGCCACCCGTTTCTCTCCAATGAGGACTTGGAAGCCATCCGCGAACTCGCTCTCAAGGATTTCAGTGCGGCAACGATTCCCATAGGTTTTCCGGTGGACGGTGGCGGTGCGGGGTTGGGCCGTGCGCTGGAGGCACTGTGTGCGGCTGCCGATCAGGCCGTGTCCGAGGGTAAGAATCTCTTGATCCTCAGTGATCGCCAGTTGCCGGACGCGTTGGCCCCGATTCCGTCGTTGTTGGCGGTATCGGCCGTGAACCGTCATCTGGCCCGGCAGGGTCGCCGGACGGGCGTGGGATTGATCGTCGAGACCGGTGAAGCACGCGAGGTTATGCATATGGCGCTTCTGTTGGGGTATGGTGCCACGGCCATCAACCCGTACATGGCGTTCGAAACGGTAGCGGATATGGCGATTCGCAAGGACCTCAGCGCGGATATTGGTCCGGCGCGGGCGATGGAGAATTATGTCTCGTCGCTGTGTGAAGGGCTGCGGAAGATCATGTCCAAAATGGGGATTTCGACCCTGCGTAGCTATCGGAGCGCCCAGGTGTTCGAGGCGGTCGGGTTGGGTAAGTTGGTGGTGGATCGTTTCTTTGAGGGTACGGCTTCGCGGGTGGGTGGGATCGGTTTGGACGAGATCGCCGCGGAAGCGCAGGCCCGGTATCGCGAGGCGGTCGCGCCGGCGCCGGATGCCGCCGAACTTCTTGTCGCGGGAGGCCATTACCGCTTTCGCAAGGACGGTGAACGTCATCTGTGGACACCGGAGGCCATTGCCGCACTCCAGCAGGCGACCCGATCCGGGGATTTAGCGCGGTACCGTGAGTATGCACGGTTGATCAACGACCAGGCGGAGAAGCAGTTCACGTTGCGGGGGATGTTCCGGTTCGTGCCGGGCACAGCGGTTCCGATCGAGGAGGTGGAACCGGTGTCAGCGATCGTCAAGCGGTTTGTCACGGGTGCGATGTCGTTCGGCTCGATCAGTCGCGAGGCGCATGAGGCGATGGCGGTGGCCATGAACCGGTTGGGCGGGAGGAGCAACAGTGGAGAGGGAGGCGAGGATCCGGCTCGCTATGTACCGCTGCCCAACGGCGACAGCCGTTGCAGCGCGATCAAGCAGGTCGCCAGCGGACGCTTTGGTGTCACTGCCGAGTACTGCGTCAATTGCAGCGAGCTGCAGATCAAGATCGCCCAGGGTGCCAAGCCCGGCGAGGGCGGGCAGTTGCCCGGCCACAAGGTGAACGCCGAAATCGCCCGGGTGCGCCACTCGACGCCGGGGGTCACGCTGATCTCGCCACCACCGCACCATGACATTTATTCCATCGAGGACATCAAGCAGCTGATCTATGACCTGAAGAACGTCAACCCGGAGGCGCGGGTTTCGGTGAAGCTGGTTTCGGAACTCGGCGTCGGCACGATTGCCGCCGGTGTGGTGAAAGCCCATGCCGACATGGTCCTCATCAGCGGATATGACGGTGGCACCGGTGCCTCGCCGCTGTCATCCATCCGGCATGCAGGTGCGCCGTGGGAACTCGGGTTGGCCGAGACGCAGCAGACCCTGGTGCTCAATAATCTCCGCGGCCGCGTGCGGTTGCAGGCCGACGGCCAGATCAAGACCGGCCGCGATGTGGTGACGGCCGCTCTTCTCGGGGCGGAGGAATACGGGTTTGCCACCACGGCGTTGGTCGTTCTGGGGTGCGTCATGATGCGCAAGTGTCACCAGAATACCTGCCCGGTTGGTGTGGCCACCCAGGATGAAGCCTTGAGAAAACTTTTTGCGGGTCGCGCGGATTACCTGGTTAATTTCTTCACATTCATCGCCGGGGAAACCCGCGAGCACATGGCTAAGCTCGGGTTCCGGACAATGGATGAAATGATCGGGCGCTCCGATTGCTTGGAGATGAATGACGCGATTACCTTCTGGAAGGCGCGAGGATTGGACTTCTCGAAGATCCTGCACCGTCCGATGGTGGAGGGGCCCGTGCGCTGTATCGAAAAGCAGGATCACGGGCTGGAAGTCGCCCTTGACTTGGTGCTGCTTCCTAAGGTCCGAAGTGCAATTGACACCGGCAAGCCGGTGTCTCTTGACCACTCAATCCGTAACGTCAACCGCACGGTTGGCACGATGATCGCAGGGCAGGTGGCGAAGCGCCACGGCCACAAGGGGCTTCCCGAGGATACGATCACGATGTCATTCAAGGGCTCGGCGGGACAAAGCTTTGGTGCCTTGGCCGCGCGGGGTATGACCCTGGTCCTGGAGGGGGAAGCCAACGACTATCTGGGCAAGGGCCTGTCCGGCGGCAAGATCATCGTGAAGCCGTTTGCCGGTGCGGGCTTTAGTCCGGAAGCGAATGTGATCGCCGGTAATGTGTTGCTCTACGGGGCCACTTGCGGCGAGGTCTACCTGAACGGCGCGGCCGGGGAACGTTTTGCGATCCGAAACAGCGGCGCCACGGCGGTGGTGGAGGGCATTGGCGACCATGGTTGTGAGTACATGACGGGCGGCCGGGTGGTGGTGTTGGGCCGGACCGGCGTGAATTTTGGCGCCGGCATGAGTGGCGGCCTCGCCTATGTGTATGATGAGGCCCGGAATTTCGACGCGCGCTGCAATCTCGATATGGTGGACTTGGAACTGGTGGCGCTGGAGCGCGACAAAACCGAACTGAAGGGCTTGCTTGAAAAGCATGTCCGCTACACGGGCAGTCCTAAGGCGAAGCGTATTCTCGAGGAATGGGAGGATCACCTGCCGTATTTCCTCAAGGTCTTCCCGATGGAGTACCGCCGGGTGCTGGGCCAGATGATGCGCGAGGATGAAGCCACGGAACGTGCGGAGGTGGTCCATGGGTAAGGTTACTGGTTTTATGGAGTATGGGCGCCGCGACCCGGGGTATCGCCCGGTCGGGGATCGGGTTAAGGATTTCAAGGCGGTGGAATTGAGGATGGGTGAGGCCGATCTCAAAGAACAGTCGGCCCGGTGCATGGATTGTGGCACGCCGTTCTGCCACGGGTGCGGATGTCCCCTGGAGAACGTCATCCCCGAATTCAACGAGCATGTTTACCGCGGGCGGTGGAAAGAGGCGCTGGACGTGTTGCTGTCGAAGGATAACTTTCCCGAATTCCTGGGACGGATCTGCCCGGCGTTATGCGAAGGTGCCTGCGTGCTCGGGATCAACAAGGACCCGGTCAGTATCCGCCAGATCGAGCTGGCGATTGCCGAGAAGGGATTCGAACTGGGGTACATGACCCCGAAACCCCCGGCGCTGCGCCGGGATGAGCGCATCGCGGTGATCGGCTCCGGTCCGGCCGGGCTGGCGGCAGCCGATACGCTCAATCGCGCCGGGTTCCGCGTGGTAGTCTATGACGCCGCGGCCAAGCCGGGCGGCATCCTGCGGTATGGGATTCCCGAATTCAAGTTGGAGAAATGGGTCATTGACCGACGCATCGCGCTTATGGAGGCAGAGGGCGTGGTGTTCGAGAATAATGTCCGGGTGGGGGACGATATTTCCTACCATTACCTGAAGCACCGGTTTGACGCGGTCTGCCTGTCTGGCGGTGCGCGCGAGCCGCGTGACCTGAAAATTCCCGGCCGGGAGCTGAGCGGAATCCGGTTTGCGATGGAGTTCCTGGTCCAGCAGAATATGCGCCTGGGGGGAGAGCCTCTTCCCGCCGGACAGGAGATTCTGGCTGCGGGCAAAAAGGTGCTGGTGATTGGCGGTGGCGATACCGGAGCCGATTGTGTCGGGACGGCGATCCGGCAGGGTGCCAGGCAGGTAACCCAGATCGAGATCCTGCCGGAACCACCGGCGATGCGCTCGCCGGGTACCCCGTGGCCGATGTGGCCGCACATGCTCAGGGTCTCGAGCAGCCACAAGGAAGGGTGTGTCCGCCGGTGGAGTGTCGGGACCCGAGCGTTTCTTGGCGATGCCGGGAAGGTCAAGGCGGTGCGTTGCATAGAGGTGGAGTGGAAACCCCCGGTTGGCGGCGGGCGCCCGGTGATGACGGAGGTCGCCGGCACGGAGTGTGAGATTGAAGCCGACTTGGTGCTCCTGGCGATGGGATTCACCGGTGCGGGCCGGAACAAGCTGGTCGAGGACCTGGGCATCCGGATCGAGCCGGCCGGGGTCATCTGGCGCGATGCGTGCAACATGACCAGCGTGCCGGGGGTGTTTACGGCTGGCGATATGACCCAAGGAGCGTCCCTGGTGGTGCGTGCCATTCGTGATGGACGGCAGGCCGCCGCGGGTATCTCCGCGTATCTCTCGAAACCCCGGGCTTAGTCGTGATTAAGGGCGTGAGCCCCATTCGTTCCTGACCGAAGGATCTTGTTTTTTGCCGCTGAAAAGGGTATCAGTGTAACCCGGCACGGAGGTATACCTTGAATTTTGATACAGACCATGATGGACCTAGGGAATCGTGTGGAATATTTGGAATTTTCGGCATCCCTGATGCCGCCCCTTTGATTCGGGCCGGGTTGTTTTCCCTTCAGCATCGGGGTCAGGAAGGCGCCGGGATTGTCGCTTCCGATGGGACCAAGGTCCGGTCCACCAAGGGGGTCGGGTTGGTTACCGAGGTGCTTCAGCCCGAGACGCTCCGGGGCATGCCGGGGCATCTGGGTATCGGCCATGTCCGCTACTCCACGACGGGGGCATCGCGGATCCAGAACGTCCAACCCTTGGTCGTGGAGTGCAGTGACGGGATTTGGGCGATCGCCCACAATGGTAATCTGATCAATGCGCAAGCCCTGCGCCGTATGTATCAGGACTCCGGCGCCATTTTCCAGACCAGTACCGACAGCGAGGTGTTGATTCACCTGCTGGCCGACCCGATGTACCGCAACCGTCCGCGCCGGGTGGCCCGGGCGCTGGCCGAGCTCAAGGGGGCTTTTGCTTTTCTGCTCATGACCAAGGATTGTGTCATGGCGGCACGTGATCCCCTGGGCTTTAAGCCGCTGTCCATCGGGAAGCTGGGGAACGGGTATGTGTTTTCGAGCGAGACGTGTGCGCTGACCCAAATCGGGGCGACGTATGTTCGCGACGTGGAACCCGGCGAACTGGTCATTGTGGATGCGGCGGGCCTCCGCAGTACCTGGTTCGCCGAAAAGGAATCCAAGGGCTTTTCCCAATGTGTGTTCGAGCATGTCTACTTCGCCCGACCCGACAGCCAGGTTTTCGGGCAGAGCGTGCATTCCATTCGCGTGAAGTTGGGCATGCGTTTGGCCCAGGAGCATCCTGTCGAGGCTGATCTGGTGACGGCGGTGCCGGACAGTGGCAACTCGGCGGCGCTGGGCTTCTCACGGCACAGCGGGATTCCTCTCGATTTCGGATTCATGCGAAACCATTACGTGGGGCGGACGTTCATCATGCCTGATTCCGAAGCGCGCGCCAACAGCGTGGACATGAAGCTGGCGGTCGTGGCGGACGTGGTGCGCGGTAAGCGTGTGGTCGTTGTGGACGATTCGATCATCCGGGGAACAACCTCGCGTCGGCGTGTGACGGCTTTGCGGGAAGCAGGGGCCAAGGAGATCCACATGCGGATTTCCTGTCCGCCGACCATCAACCCCTGTTTTTTCGGCATTGATTTTGCCAGCCAGAACGAATTGATCGCGGCGAACCAGACGATGGAGGACGTCCGGGCCTTCACGGGGGCCGATAGCCTGGGGTATCTCAGCCTGGAAGGGTTGTTGTCGCCATTCCCGAACGCACCGGACTACTGTACGGCCTGTTTCTCTGGCAAGTACCCGTTGGACGTGAGCCGGATGCAAGGGAAGAACGCCCTTGAAAGCAACACGATGCTTCTAAACCTGGATGGCGGCCACGGCCGACACTAAACGATTGTGCCGGATGATGACCGTGCGAATATTACTGCGTCGCGAAATCCGTTCATGGGTGACGCTTCCGGCTTATCACCTGATGGTGTCCGCTTTTCTGGTCGTGACGGGGATGTCCTTCCATGTCTTTGCCGTCACCATGGGGGGCAAGGGCCTGCTGATTTCTGAAATTACGTTCAGCGGGATGTACTTCTGGATGGCGTTTCTGGCCCTGGCGTCCGCCGTATCGGTCAAATTGCTTGGCGATGAGCAGGACCGTGGCACGATGGAATTGATGATGACGGCGCCGGTGACCGAGTCGCAATGGGTGGTGGCAAAGGCTCTGGCAGGGTTCAACTTGATCTTTGTGCCGGCCCTGATCGCGGTCATGTATCCCTGGATGCTCAAGGCCTTGCTTCCGGAGTGGGCGGGAATCGACGTCCGGATGTGGTTGGTGGGGGGGATCCCGGTGGTGTTGGCAGCCGGGCTGATGACGTTGTGCGGCATGTTCTGGTCGTTGGTGTTCCGGCGCCAGACCGCCGCTGTCGCGGCCACATTCCTGACCGGCATGTTGGTGATGTTCAGGGGATCGATGCGGAGTTGGATCGGTGGCCACGCGACGGACGGTTCGACGGGGGTCGTGGCGGTGGGGTCGCATATCTCGAGTTTTTCAGCTGGGCTGATCGACAGCCGCGCGGTGGTGTTCTATACCACCGGGATCGCGGTGTTGCTGTTTGTGGTGGTGCGGATGCTGCAATGGATGCGATTCCGCCGGGCATCGGGTGGGATTAACACGGTGATCTCGTTCCTGATGGCCATGCTGCTGGCCGCCCTGATGAATTATGTGGCCTGGCTGCACCCTGTGCGGTGGGATGTCAGCGCCGGGGATGATCACGTCCTGCCCGTCTCGGTGGCGCGCGCCCTCAAAAGCCGCGGGGACCCGGTCCGCCTGATCCTGCTCGCGCCGGACGGCGATGCGGCGTCGATGACGGCGCGGCGTGTGATCGAGAAATACCGGTACGTGAATCCTTTGCTTCAGGTGGAGATTGTTGACCCGGGCACCGATCTGGCGCGGACGCGGGAGGTCGTGTCACGTTACAAGATACGGCAGTCCTATGTGCTGGTCGTGGAGTGTGGAACGCGGTTTCGCACGCTGGAATTGAGGGACATGGAACGGTCCGCCAGTGGGACCCAGCGGCCCATGCAACGTGGGGCGACCTTCGCCTCGGCCCTGGAGGCGGAGCTATTATCCGCGCTTCGGGCGGTCTCCGGTGAAACCGCGCCCGTGGTGTATTTCCTGACCGGTCACGATGAACGGGACATCGCCGATTTTTCCGATTACCGGGGCTACTCTGAAATCGCCGCCATTGTGCGGGATTGTCATGCGGAGGTTCGCCCGCTCCTCCTTGATGCGGCGGCCCCTGTCACCAATGACTGCGCGGTGCTGGTGGTGGCCGGTCCTGCCCGTCCGTTGTCGTCCTTGGAAACCGGAAAGATCCGTGAATTCCTTGCACGGAGTGGACGGTTGATGCTGCTGTTGGATTCCGGTCCGGGTACCGGGTTGGAATCGGTGCTGGCGGAATGGGGGATTCGATTAGGCCAGGATCGGGTTGTGGATTCCCGGTCCACCGGGGTAATCCCGGGAAGCCGGGCGCGAGGGGCTGCGCTTGGGATCGGCGAGGTCCCCGTGGTCCGCTATGGGCGGCACCAGATTACCGATGGGTTGGACGGGCTGGTCACGACGTTTGTCCTGCCACGCTCCGTTGAACCGTTGTCTGGCACGGTGGGCGGCGGCGGGGCGAATGACAGGGCTGACAAGCCGAGGGTCGTGCCTCTGGCCTTTAGCGACGAACAAAGTTGGGCTGAGACTGATCTGGCTCAGGATGAGTCGCGTTTTAATGAGGGCTATGACCGGCATGGTCCTGTAACGGTGGCGGCGTGTGTTGAGAAGGGGGCTGTCTCGGAGATTTCCATGGATCTCAAGCCGGTCCGGATCGTGGTGGTGGGTGACTCGCAGTTTGCGGCCAACAGGTGCCTGGCCGGCGGGAACGAGGCGCTTTTCATCCACTCGCTGGAATGGCTTTTGGATCGCGGGGGGGGGGCTGTTCCCGTTGCGGACCATAGCGGGCTGTATAGCCTCCGGATGGGGTCGGATGTGCGTGGAGCGGTTTTTCTTGTGACCGTCGGCCTGCCGCCGTTGCTGGCGGTGGGTATGGCCTTGTTCGTGTTGTGGGTCCGCCGCGACAAACGCTCGATTTTGGTGCCGGCATCGAGGGAGGTGGGTGGCCGATGAGTTGGCGTCCTGTCATTTGGCTGTCGGTGGTCGTGGTGCTGATCGGCTTGTTTGTCATCATCTTCGAGCAGGGCGCGGATCCCGCCGGGCGGGCCCTTTCTGCAGACCAACCCCTGTTGCATCTCCGGGCCGATGGCGTGACACGGCTGTCCCTGTCCGTGGGCGGGTTTTCGGCGGAATGTGTCCGACGTGACGGCGAATGGTATCTGGTGCGGCCGGCGGAGATGCGGGCTGACCCGGCGAAATTGGCCCGGCTGATAGAGGCGGTACTCGCGTTGCGCAAGCGGGAAACGATTGATCCGGGCCAGATGGAGAAGCGGCGGCTGACGATGGCGAGTTTCGGCTTGGAGGCACCGCGTGCACGGGTGGTGATCGGGACGGAACTACGGGCGGATGAGATATGGATTGGTGATGCGGCTCCCTTGGGAGACCAGGTCTACATGCGGTTGAACGATGAGCGGAATGTTTTTGGAACAGCCGGCTCACTGATGGAGAGATTGCCGACAAGCCTTGACGACCTGCGGGACAGGGCCATCTTCCCTTCGTCAATCAAACGGGCGGTCCGTTTGGAAGTGAAGCATTCGGGCGGGTTTGTCCAATTGGCGTGGAAGGATGGACTCTGGCGGATCCAGCAGCCGTTCGACGCCCGCGCAGATAACGCACGGGTCGAACGACTCTTGAGGTCACTGGAAAGCCTGGCGGTGGAGGACATGGGTGGGGGCGCAGCCGCCGATCCCTTGGCGTATGGAGTCGGGGGTGACGAATCGACCCTGCAAGTGTCGATCTGGCCCGAGGGGCGCAAGGACCCTCTGGTGCTGACGGTCGGGAAAGCCCGGCCGGACAATCCGGTCTGGTTGTATGCCCGTGTCAGCGACATGGGGGGGATCTGCTCGATTAACCGGGATATCCTGTTCGTACAGGGGCTCAAGGCCGAATCGTTTCGCGACAGGAGGCTGTTCACGGGAGACCCTGGCGCGGTGGCGTCCTTGACGCTGCATGATGGTGACTCCAAACTTGTGCTGGAGAAGACGCCTGGTGACGGGTGGATGATCGTGGAGCCGTTCCGTTTTCCTGCGAATCCCCTGTCAGTTGGAGCCGTGTTGCGGGGGCTGAGCCTGATGCAGGGTGATGAAGTACGGACCTTTACGGCGACGAATGGGGTGTCGGTGGAGATGGGGGCACTGACCTGTGGTCTCGGCGTGGCCAATATGGTGCTCGTGCCCGGGGCGACGAACGAACCCGGGACCAAGGGGGAGGGGTGGCTCTATCGCTTTCCGCCGTTGGTTGTCGCATCGGCAGCCCAGGTGTATCGGGAGGACTCAAGGACCCTGTACGGGGTTCAGTCGAACGACCTTGTCCGCTTGTGGGCAAACGTTACGGGGCATTCCAAGGCTGGATTTGCGGATCCGTTGCCCTATATGGATTGCAGGATGTTGGTTCTTAAGCCGGATCAGGTGCGACGTATATCGGCGGCCCGCAGAGGTCGTGAGGAAACGGTGACCCTGGGAAATGACGGGGTGTGGACGGTTGATTCGCCACCGGACGGCCAGGTTACCGAAGGGGCCATACCCGCGTTACTGGGGCTGGCCGCCGAACTCCGGGCTGAGCGGGTCGAAAGTGTGAGTGCCACGAATGTCGCGATGTATCAGCTTGATGATTCGGCACCCCGGGTAACGTTCGGGTTGTCCGGGACAAACGGAATCCGCAAGACGATCCTGGTGGGTGGCGATAACGGACAGGACGGGGTTTATGCGATGCTGCAGGGCCAGGATGTGATTTTCATCCTGCGAAGGGAGACGGCGGGTGCCTTGACAAAACCCCTGGTCACGACGCCATGACAAACCAGAAGGCAGACGTCCGAATCCAGAATGCTGAAGCCAGGATTCATCGACTGGTACGTGTCCGCAACGCGGTGCTGGTGATGTTTGGCGCAGTGGGCGTGATCTTGCTGGGATTGGCTGGGTTGGGATTTCCGGCGCCCGTGACCCGCTGGATTCTGGCGGGCGTGAACCGGGGGGATTACTATGTCGCGGCGCGCGACCTGAAACTGGATTTGCGGGGCGGGCTGGATGCCTCCGAGGTGACGGTTTATCGCAAGGGCCTCACAGGCCCCCCCTGTTTCGAAACGCGGCGGCTTCGAGTTCTCTACCGTCTCTTTGAGCCCTCGGGGGCAGGGCACAGTCGCATCAAGAGCATCCATGCCCGTGACGGGATTGTGCGTCCAGGGTGGGGAGGCAGCCCGGCGGGTACGCCCGGTAAAAGGATGCCCGTGTCGCTCGAGTTCCCCCTGATGAGCACGGACGTGATTCTTGCTGATTTTGATGTGTTCGGGGTGTGGATCGAGCAAGCCCGAATCGGTGTGGAAACGGACAGCAAGGCGGTGCGCTTGTCCGGCATCACTGGCAAGGTTGGACGGGACTTGCAGGGCGGTTCGGTGACGGGAGCGATCTCGTGGGAACGGAACGGGGCCGTTGTGGGTCGAGTGGTCACGGCCTTTGATCCGCATGCGCTGATTCCGGCCTTGCGCCTGTTACATCCCCCGGCGGTTGCAGTTTTGGAGCGGTTCACATTCCCTGTCTCGCCGCCGCGACTGGATCTGTCGTTTGATGCGAAGGTGGCCGATCCGGTGGAAGTGACGGTCAAGGGGGTCATGAGGGCCGCCCAGTATGCCTATCGGGGCGCGGCGATCGGGTTTGGCAACATCACCTGGGAGTACTCCTATGGGCCGCGTTATCACGGGTTGAAGTTGGATCCATTCCTGTTGGTGGTGGCCGGGCGACACGCCCAGGGCCGGATGGCGTTCGATTTCAAGGAGGAGCGCTCGTCGTTCGAGGTGACTTCGGCGATTGATTTAGCCACGGTTCTGCGCCTGGTCGGAATCAAGGAGCAGCGGATGGGCGCGTGGCAGTTCGAAGGGGGCTCACAGCTTGTGGCCAAGGGGGAGGGGGACTTCAGACATCCCGAACGCACCCGGTATGAGGCGACGGTCGAGGGCGGACGTGTTGTCTACGGACCGCTGCGTGTCAACGCGTATTCCGCACGTTTCGAACGGGCCGGGGCGACCAACAGGTTATCCGAAATCAGCGGTAAAATAGGAGGCGGCACCTTCGTCGGTTCCGCGACGATCGCCCCCGGCGATGGTGATGCGGAGGGACCCCTTACGTTGCGGGCGGAACTGATTCATGCCGATGCGGATGAATGTTTCAAGGCTTTGGCCAGCGATGCAACGTGCCGGACCGAAGGAAAACTATACGGGAATATTGAATTGAGTCGCCGTCAGGAGAAGGGGAAAGCGCGGGTTGATGGGCGGGGACAGGTGGCGCTGCGGGCAGCCAAAGTGTTCAGGATTCCGGTCCTGTCGGGGTTTGTGACGGAATTGACCCGGATCGGGCCCGCGCGGCCCTGGTCGTCGCTGGGGTCGGAACTGCGCGGAACGTTCACGATCACGGAGGGGACCGTCGAGAGCCGGGACATCCGGGTTGTTGGCGAGGGGCTGGAGGCCAACGCACAGGTCCGCTATGCGGTCGATGGGGCGCTGACGGGGTCCGGCACGATCAAGTGGGCGAAACCTCAGGACTCGATGGGCCAGACACTCCGTGCCTTATGGTCGCCAGAGGTGTCGGCGCGGTTCACGCTGGGCGGCACCGTGGCAGCCCCGACATGGACCGTGGAGAAGGTGCCGTAGGGCCTGGGGAGACCATATGCTGAATAGTACGAATACCAACGGCCGCCGTGTCCATATTAAGACGTATGGCTGCCAGATGAATGAGCGGGACAGTGAGGCCATCGGGGCGTTGCTGGTACGGCATGGCTACACGATG
>Ga0334722_10005250_pt1 | contig 13145 bp, 11 predicted proteins | sample C3_bottom_MG_FD_207210 | JGI IMG/M metagenome (GOLD analysis project Ga0334722, IMG submission 207210) | Sediment microbial communities from Yellowstone Lake, YNP, Wyoming, USA - C3_bottom | ecosystem: Environmental > Aquatic > Freshwater > Lake > Sediment | place: USA: Wyoming | collected...
AACGGGAAGCAGCAAACCAGGTACGATACATACCAACAAAAGTAAAAATGATAAGCCAGTAGAAATAAATTACCAGCATTGGAAGGAAAAACTCAGGAGCAATAATTAAATCGAACCAGCCGGTTTGCAATCGGATATAACTATAAACAAACCATGCAAGGTTTATCATTAAAAAATCAGTGAACAAGAGTAATATTTTTTCTGTGGATTTGGACATAAGAAATATTTAGAAATAGTTTCTTTTTATGTAAAATAAAAAATTCTGAGTGTTATTTTTAAAAGTACTTGGCATCAATGAAAAAAGATATTGTAAATAGTTTAGCGAATAAGCTTTATAATAATTAGGATACTCATCTTTGTATTCAGTTATTAATTTTAAAATAGTTTTAGCCGCAAGTGTTTGATTACTTGTTGATATATTCTGCCCTGCATTCATATATAAAGAAAAATGTTCCTGAAAGTTATAGAACTTTCCAAGTCGACCCAATCTTAACCATAAATCCCAGTCTTCTACAAACTTATAGTTTTTATAACCACCAATCTCAATCACTTTTTCCTTTCTAAACATTACAGTGTTATGCCAGAATGGATTTGCATATAGAGCATGGTTTCTAATTTGATAATCATTTTCTCTTTTAAAGAACTTGTATATTGGTCGTCTATTACAATCGATCATTATGGCACCACCGCCGACTAAAACATAATTAGAATCTTGTTCTAAAAATCTAACTTGCTTCTCCAGTTTCTTTAAATCACACCACTCATCATCATCATCAAGCCTTGCTATATATTTACCTAAAGATAATTGAATCCCAAAATTTAGATATTCTGTTATACCAGGAATTTTACTTTTATTAACAAAGTGATATTTAATACGAGAATCATTTTCAGCATATTTTTTGACTATTACAGAAGTATTATCAGTAGATTCATTATCGATAATAATTAATTCCCAATCCGTGTATGTTTGATTTAATACACTTTCAATTGCCATTCCAATGGTTGTCGATCGATTGAAAGTTGGCATAACAATACTAACTAATATTGAATTAGAATTATTATTCATCAATTAATTATTTTCATGTGGGATTACTGTTCGAATCGGAAAAAATTTATAATCATTTAATAGTCGAATAAATTTTGATTCTGTCTTCTTCAAATTCGTATAATGTCTGAACTTGTACTGGAGATTTATATTTTTAACTCTCGGTTGCTTTGGATCAAATTCCCAGGGGTGAATATAAAAAATATAGATACCCTTATCCTTTAATATTTTATCAATACCGCTTTTGAAAATACCATAAGGAATAAACCTAAAATAAAATCCACCGGACCATGGTAATTTAATACCTGCATATTCATTGTTTGAGAGCATAACCTGATAAAAACCATTTTTCAATTCAAAAATTGAATTTAAGGAAACTTTATAATCTTTCAATTTTCCATAGCGATTATGCGCAAAAGTCAAAAACAAACTTGAATCATACTGAAATCCTAATGAGATCAAAACATCTATTGCCCAATCAGTTATGGAAAAGTTGGGGGCTCTGTACCCAATTATCTTTTCACCAATCGTATCTTCTAAAATATTTTTAGTTTTTATAACATCTTGTCGAAAGTTTTCAGGAGATAATGAATATACTAATTCGTGATTGTACCCATGGCATGCCACTTCGTGAGATTGTTGATGAATTTTTTTTACGACTTGAGGAAACCGCTCAGCTATCCAGCCCAAAATAAAAAATGTTGCAGTTGAATTATTCTTATCCAGTAATTCTAATATAATATCAACATTTCTTTCTACTCTGGATACATTTCCATCCCATGATTCTCTGGTAATTGCCTGTTTTAAATTATCAACCTGAAACCAATCTTCTACATCAACACTTAAAAGAGTTTTCATCTCAGTCTAAATCCCTTTTCTTTAAATCTCTTAACATCCTCTCTGGTTGGGAAAGTATTATATGTTGCAAACTTTGAATCATTAAGTAATAAAGTAATATCTTTCCCTGACAACATATTTATTGCTTCAAGAAATGCATCAACACTTAACTTCTTTGTCCTTCTTATTAACGAGTCAAGGGATTCTTTCGGATCAAGATCGAAATATTTCTGTAATACTATTTCTCCATCGTCTAATTCTTTATTCATTTTGTGAATAGTAACCGCGCTAACTGGATCATTCTCATAATTAAATAGCGACCAAAAATTAGGCATCATACCGCGATTCTTAGGAAGTTTTGAAGTGTGAATATTAAAGCAGCCAAGTTTTGGAAGAATTAATAACTTTTCCTTAAATATTTGACTAGCCGCAATTGAAAAAATTATATCTAGATTAAATGATTTCAAATACTGTATAGACTCTTCAGCATTTATATTTTTTAATTCAAAGATTTTAACATTATTCTTTAAAAGAATATGCTCAACGGAAAATGAACCAAAAAAATTACCTTTGAATAATTTAATCGCGATTATATTTAATATTTTGAATAAGACATATTTAATCCCAAGAACAAAAAAATTCCAATAGCCATAAAAATCAATCATTTGTTTAATGAGTTTCTTTTTAGATTTTTTTCCAAGTGGTGGTTGAATTATAACACCCACCAGCTCAAATTGATTTGCAAGATTCTGTTTAAACAATTCTTTAAAGAAAATTGAGACATAAAATGGGTCATCTTGAGTTACTAACAGGATTTTTAACATAATTTTAAATCATTAATTAAATAGATTAAAAACCTCAACTAACTGAGTTGTTGTAGATTCTATACTGAACTTACTTGCCTGTCTAATACCTTTGTTTTTAACTTCTTTATAATATTCCTTATTTTCAAAAAGCTCGACAAGCTTCTTAGCAAAGGCCTCAGAATCATTTGGATCCAATAAAATGCCCCCATCCTCAACTATTTCCACTAGTGAAGTTGTATTTGAAGTTAGCACAGGAAGCCCCGTTTGCATCGCTTCTAAAGGAGGATAACCAAATCCCTCATAATAGGATGGGAAAATAAAGGCAAACGATACATTATAAATTATTGATAACAAATCATCTGGAATATGCTCCATATAGATAACATTATCTCGTTTTTCAATTTCTGTAATAAGTTGTTTCCCTCCATACCCAATTCTTCCGACCAATAAAAAATTTAATTTAATATTAGTTTTAGAAATAATATCTGCTGTTTTAAGAATGCCAACAATATTTTTTCTATTTTCAATAACTCCCAAATAAAGGACAATGTTTTCAGGCAAATTGTATTTTTTTCTAATATCTTGTTTTTGCGATGCACTTAAATCCATCGGTTTAAACTTCTTTTCTGCCGCTAAATATATCACCTTAATTTTTTCTTCATTAACATTATAATATCGAAGAATATCCTCCTTAGAATACTTAGATATTGTGACAATTACATCGCTATTTTTTACCGAAAAGAATGCAAAAAAACTTAGATATAAACGATAAACTAATGGGTGAAAGGTCTTATTAACTTTATAGATAACATCATTTAATGTTAGAATATATTTAATGCCTTTTATTTTATAAAGGGGTAAGATTTGGTTTGCTGAAAAGAAAACATCAATTTTATTTTTTTTAAGAAATTTTGGTAAGACAAAATTCAACCAGAATGGTGCGTAAAACTTCTGATTTATAAATCTTCGCCCTGTTGTAACATTTTTATAAAAATCATTGTGTAAGTCGATTCCTTTATATGAGAACAAGTAATATTTATTCTCTTTATCATAATTAGGTAACATGTCCAAAAATGTATAGAGTGAACGACCAATACCGGTCATTTTTCTCTCAAGAATGCGAGCATCAATTCCAATGTTCATAAATACTTTAATAATTTGGTTTTAATATTAAATTGAATCATAAAGCTATCCTAATTCAATTTCATTTTGTGTATTAATAGATGATAAAATGCACTAAGTTTTTGTTTCGATTTTTGCTTATTCATTGGAAAAAGAATAGTCCAGATTATCATTTGAGAAAATAATTGAATAAACAACATTGATTTCATTAAAGATTTGTATAACGATCTATAATGCTTTGAAATAAAAATAAATTTACTTGAATAAGTTCTTATGGTATAAAGTTTATAGTCTTTCTTCCCAGATACACTTCCGATATGATGGATACTATACTTTGGACAATAAATAATTTTATATCCTTTATTTGAAACTCTCTTGCAAAGGTCGACCTCTTCATAGAACATAAAGTAATCTTTGTCAAATCCATTAATAGCCTTAAACAGTTCCGATCTAATAAAAATTGCGGCCCCTAGAATCCAATCAACTTTAAGGATTTTGTTCTTTCTGATTTTGGTCAGCCCAAAAACGAGAAACGCTTCAAAAAAAACACCAATTCCAAATAAATTAAATAGTTCAAAAAGTATATTAGGATAATACCCCGCAGAGAAATCAAAAAACGGATTTCTCACTTGCTGCTTTGGTCCAATTATTCCAATGGATTTATCATTCTCAAATAATCTGATGATTGACAGGAAAATATTTTCATTTAAAATCGTATCTGGATTTAAAAAGCAAATGTATTCTCCTGATGCCTTTGAGAAACCATAATTGCAACCTTTTCCAAAACCGATATTTTCATCCAAATAAAAGAAGATAATATTATCTCGCATAAACTTCTTTTCAGTTTCAGGTAATCTTTTATCGGGTGAATTGTTATCAACAATTATTATTTCATATCTAAAATCTTTTTGCGAATCCAAAACTAGTAATAGGCTGTTAAGACAGTTTTCAATTTCTTTGGCCAGGTTATAATTTACAATAATTATTGATATATCAATTTTGAGCTTTTCCATATCATTAAATAACATTGAGATGCACTATCCTTTAAAATTTAACCCAGATGAAAATCTTTTAATAATAAAATAAAAATTGGAAAAGTTTTTCCTTCGGTTTTGGGAAATAATTTGTAATCAAAAATAAAAAAATATTTGCTAACTAATTCAATGATAAATGAGAGGTATCCCCCTATTTTGGAAACAATCGATTCTAATAATTCTATCAAGAATAGGTTTTTGTTAATTGTATTTTTATAAATCAATATTTTTTCATTGAACTCGAACAAAAAAATCTTTAAGGCCTTCTAAAAACTTTTTGGGCTCATCTGATATATTTTTTCTATAAACTTCAAAATCTTTAATTCTTACTTCATAGTTAGTTATGCAATCATTTAATTTATTAATAACCTCATTAATTATAATTTCTGTTTCATCAAACTTATATTCATCACTAATTGAAAGATCATCATATAACCTAGCCCCACCTCGTTTATTTGTTAGAACACAACATCCCAAAATTGCAGCTTCTCTCGGAAGCCTATCTCTTCCAGGATGATTACCAAAGTCGATATATACTTTAGCCTTTCGCAATAGATCGACTACTTCTTCCTTAGATAAATTTTGAATTGGAACAAATTTAAAATGAGAAGCTTTTTTTAATAAGTTACGTGTAAATCTTATTCCTTTCTTCGGATTAAAAGCTATGATATTTTCCTTTTTTGACGATTCCCAAGATAGATTTAAATATTCTTCGTTTAATAATTCAGAAATATAAACAACATTCTTTAATCCAAAGTGTCGAAGAGATTGTTCAACATGCCTAGCAGAGCAAATATTTATCGAAGCTTGTGAAACCAATCCATCATCTTTTATATTAAACCCTTTATATTCTTGTCTGGCAAATTCTGTTAGTTCAAAGAAAGATCTTTTAAACAATAATTGATGTATTTTATTAAATCCTCTATAATAGAAAGCTCTTACTTTATTCTCAATCATAAACTTATCATAGAAATAATTGTCCAGACTTAACCACCAGATTATTTTCCTTATTTTCTTAAATGTATTCATAAGTATTAATAATTGGTTAGGTTCAGGAGATATTAATATATTATTATCATCATCCTCAATTTCAGTAGCTATAAGATTATTATATTTAAGATATTGCTTTGGTATCGGATCTTTGTCATTGTTATTATCAAAATATGCAAAAGCGTTAAGGTTTAAATGATATCTTAAATAATGCAATAACTGATGTAGAAATTCCGGTCCCCCTGATTCAGTGCCTGAAGGAATTAAAACATATATTTTCGTGTGATTAAAAATTTGAATCATAAGTAGCTAAAGTTATACTGCATGTCTTTATTAAAATGAAAGTTTTTCAAATACTAAAGCGTTTATTTCTAAAAAGATGAATATTTTGTTTATTTAAGTAAACGGCGGTAAAAAATAATATATATATTTCTGCAAAATTAACCGCTATCGCACTCCCGATAGCTAAATATTGGGGGACCAGTAAGAATGCAAGAATAACATTTACTAGCCCTGCACTAATAACAATTGTTGAAAAACCTTTCTTAAAATTGAAAGATAACATTGTAAGTGAAGTGAGAATGATGTTGATACCACCAATAAATGGAATGAATGATAATATCTTAAGAATTATTATTGAATCGTGGTAATTGTTGCCTAAAAGAATTTTTGTAATTGCTTCAGAAAATAGAAAAACAAAAATTGAAATTAAAAAAGTACCTACGCCAACCAACTTTAATATTTTCTTAATTAAATCTATTGCTTTTTCTTTTGAAACTTCAACCTGTCTGCTTAAGTAAGGATATACAGTATAAAAAATAGGACTAATCATATCTTCAATAGCTTTAATAATTTTCTCAGCTGCGGAATAATATCCTACAATCGTATTGTTGGTAAAAAGCCCTAGTATGAAAGCATTTGCAGTAGTATATAGACTTGTAGCGAAGGTTGAAATAAATAAATGCCAACCTTCTTTAATCTGAAATTTGAATTCTATAATTGTTGGTTTTAATGGTTTAACTCCAAATCTTTTGAGAATGATGATTAAAGAAAAAATTCCCACAGAAACATAACCAAGCGAATTTAATAAGGGGACATAAATATAGTCTGATGATTTTTTAATCAATATAAATACAAGAACTACAAAAAATAGTTTTGCCGAAATGTTCATTATACTTATGTATTTCATTTTCTCAATTCCCTGAAAAAACCATCGTGGAAATAAAACCTGACCTATAACACTTCCAAATGTTATATATATAACCAACCAATCAACACTAAATTTTGGTATTACAAATATCAAAAACGAAATGACAAAAAAAGAAATTATTAACAAAGCTAACTTAAGAATGATGACTGTACTAAAAATCATTGAAACGTGTTCTTTATTGTCTCTATTCACGGAAATATCTCTGGTCGCTGAAAAATTAAAACCATAATCTGTCAGAATATAAAAAAATTGGACAAAAGATTGATAAAATGCCAGTAATCCAAATTTTTCAGGCCCTAAAATCCTAACTAGGTATGGTAAAGTAATAATTGGTAAAAGGTAATTTGCAACTTGCAAGAAACTCAAAGAAAAAAAATTCTCAAGCAAAAGTCTCTTAGTCGGTGATCGAAGAATATTTTTAATAAATTTCAAGATATTACTTTAATTAGATAGATAATGAGGATTGTCATCCGTTTAATTTTTTACGTACCAACAAAAAATAAATTTTCTATAACAGCGATAAACGACTTTATCAAATTAAAGGCGACAAGCCCTTAATTATTAATAATAATTTTATAACACCTTAGACGTCTGAAGGTTTAAGCAAGTCGAGTTTTGAATAAACTCCTACTATTGTCCAGAAAATTATTGAAAATTGTAATCCCTCTAAGGTAGGTTCAACTAATGAATGAACTAATCCACCGACAATTGAAGCGAAGAAGCACCATCTTAGAATTTTCAATGATTCATCATTTTCTTTTCGATATCCCAAATAGATACTTCTTATTACCAATCCAAATAAAGTGAAATATAAGATTGCCCCAACAATCCCAATTTCGCCTAAAGCACCCAATACTATATTATGCGCAGATGGGGCTCCTGATGGGGGTATGATAAATGTTGCATAATAGCTTAGATTACCAATACCCACCCCAGTAATCGGATGGTTAAGGAACGCATTCCAGACTTCTACATAAAAATTGATTCTTGAAAAATATGATCCGCTAGTTTCTATTGCTGATATTCTTTCAAAAAGGACATAAGTCAATGGATTAAACAATAAGACAATTGCAGCAATAATTAATACCATGATAAAAGGGACTAACGTTTTTCCTTTTAAAACTCTTGAAAATAAAAATATTAACGCAATAAATAACGCTAAGATCCCACCTCTTGATAAAGTTAATATTATCCCAAAAAGCATTAAAATTAATGCTAAAGACAACAAAATTTTTATTTTTTTAGATGGATTATAAAAAAGATATCCAAGAGTTATAGGAATAATTATGACAAAAAAAGCAGCTAAATAATTCGATTTTCCCCATCCTACAGTAAGTAGATTTTTTTTAAGGAAAAGTCCTACGATACCAATTGTAAAACCTCCCAAATCAAATAAAATTTTAATCTCAATTAATGAAAGTATCATACCCCAAATAATTATTCCAACTAATATAGATTTAATGTGCGATTTATTTTTAATAGAGTAGTACGCTAGACTTAGAGAAAAGAATCCAGCAAAATAATTCTTCCAATATGTTATTACTCTAAATTTATCGATCGCTACCAATAACCCGATGAGTAAACTCCACACAAGGAAAGGAATCCAAGCAATAATTAATTTATTAAATGCATATACATTATTTAGATTTAATAAAATTTTGATGGCCATAATCCCCATAAGAGTTGCTAAAAATAATTCTACCATTAATAAGGAAGGGCCTGTCGAGTTATTCTTAAATGGTATAAATGAATCTATTAAAATTGAAAATATTATTGTATGAAGTGCAATAATTGGATAATTAAAAGCCAGATATAAAATGATTATTAATAAAATAGAAGCAAAAGAAAAAAAAAGTGGTGTTGGACCATAAAAAGTAAAAATAGTTAAAAGCAATAACTCAATGAATAACAGGTACCTTAATTTATATAGTTCATTCAGAATCATCAATCTACTTTACTCTTGCTTTTCTTAAATTTAAAAGAGGCTTTAAGTGGCTCAATGATTCCTTTTCTAACTTTATCATACCTTCTTTCATCTAGCCGCAAATTAGAATAAGATTCTCTTATCATAACAAAACCAAAAGAAAAGAAGAAAGATAAAAGAAAAGCACCAATTACAATTAGTGAACGCTTTGGTGATGATTTTTTTTCTGGCGGGATGGCTTTGTCTACAACCAAAACGACCGGAATATCCTTTTGTTCTTCAATTTTAGCCTGTTCGTAGATTGGATAAATAAATTCAAGCAACTTGTTTTGAATCTCATAGTCTCTTTTTAATCTTATATATTTAATCCCAATATCAGGGACATTTTCAAATGGAATAAAAAGATTTATAGTAGATTTTAAATTCTTTTCGTCACCAAACTTCATAGTAATTAATCTTTTATTCAGTTCATCAACTTTAATTTCTGCCTGTTGAACTAATGGATTACTTTCACCAAAATTCCTTTTTAGTAAATCCCTTTCTATTTTCGCTATCTCAACTTGAGCCTGTAATTCAGCCGCAACTGTAATTGCAGCTTTCATTTGTTCTTCCATTTCCAGAACATTAAATTTTTTACCAAATCTCTTTAAACTATCCTCAATACTAATGATATCATTTTGCACCTCTATAAATCTCTTTTCAATAAACTCCCTGTTATTTCGGGACTCTGTTACACTTAATTCAGTACTCAATTCATTTAAGATATCAACATAATAATTTGCCATTTCTGAAGCTCTGCCAGGACTTTTATCCGTAACAGAAACTATTATATTCCCCTCATCCGCAATATGGAATTCGGAATTATCTTTAAGTTCATTAACTACATTTTCAAAGGGTTTATCTTTAGCAATTTCATAAACTTTACGCAGATCAAACTTAGTAATCATTTTTTCTGAAGCCGTTCTACTTTGCAGAATTACCAAATAATTATAAGCTTCATCAGAAACTGATCCTACTCTTCCACCCAGCGTTCTTGATAGGTCCTTTATTGTATTTGAAAAGCCAGCGATGTCACCAAACAGACCCCCTTTTTTCTTAGGAGATATAAATGAAGTAGTGGAGGTATACCTATTTGGTAGTATCAAACTAACGATTATAGCAGCGAGAGTTACAATTAAAACATTAGTTATAATTAGCCTTCTGTATTTTACTAGAACAATTAATAAATCTTCAAACTTATTTGATTTTTCTTCATTCGGGTTATTGGTCATCTTGAATCCATTAATTTGATTTAATTTTAGAACGGTGCAAAGTTAATATTTTTAGTTAAGATATGACAATGCCAAACAATGCGGATATATAAAAATAAATCAGGATATTAAAGGGTAATTACCTTAATAAGGTGACTATACTAAAAAATAAATATCAGTTGGTTTTTCTCTGGCTGATATATTTTTCTTTATTTCTAATAGATTATGATAAAATAATTATTCAATATAAAATAGCTCCCCGGTGCCAGCTGAAATTATCAAGGAAATATTATCCTTTGATTTAATAAACTTTTTCTCACCAGAGTCTTTATCAATCTCATAAATATTCTGAAGACTATTAAAAGTTATGGTAAATTTTGATTTTTCTCTCACGTCCTTATTAACAACCAATAAATATTTACCAATTGAATTAAGGTTATTTTTATCTTCAAAAACACCTATCAATATTTTGGCATCTGCATTCGCTTCTTCGTTGTTTACTATGTCTTTTAAAGGACTATTTGACTGATTGCTTTTAAAAATTGTTTGAGAAATATCTTTTTGATTGTTTGGATAATCTGATGTATGGATAATCTCAGTCGATTTAAGATTCAATAAAATTTTTCCAAGTGTCTGAATGCTTTTATTCAACTTTTGGACAGGTACAAAGAGATCGCCGTGTAAAGAGTCTGCTGCATTCAGGTTATCAACATAATCTTCCAGTATCCAGGATTTATATCCCAAAGTCTCCCACCCACGCGCATATAGATAATAACCTATTCCTTTTACTCCATATGCTAAAGCGGAATAAACTTGTAAACTTATTTCTTCAAAGGTCGGTTTCTTGTAGTAGTCATGCTCACTGGCCATTACAATCATCCAAAATGGAATATTATATTCAAGAGATTTTTTTCTTATGATTTCTAAATTTGAATAATAGTCTTTCCTGAACCCCCCATACTCATTTTTAAGTAATGGGTAACTATCAAAGCACAAAACTCTTGGTTTAAATTCCTGAGAGGCAATAAATGCATCAATATATTTTTCGTATTCTTCTTTACTTGGTGTACCATCCCAGTATGTTGGAAAAAGATTTACGAAATCCAATTTTTTATTAAACGAAGTATCAGATCGAATTTGCTTTGCCATAGTATTAATATCGGCATTATCGTCATTAGGGATTAGATTGAGTGGCTTGCAAGCTTTTCTATTATTCCCCGGTTCGTCCCAAAGATACCAGCCATAAACCTTCCCGTCATTAAATGCTTCAAGATAATCTTTAATCTTAATATTTGTTTCATCATTTGCATTTCTAAATACAAAATCATCTTTACATTCGTTTTCAATCAGTGCAATCCATTTCAGATTTGAGCTCTTCAAATTTTCAAATGCACTTTTTACATTTTTAGCATCATCTATCCATCCCATATTGCTGTTAATAATAATGTTAATTCCACTTCTTTCAATAATCTTTAAAGAGGCGCTTAAGTCATTTGTTTTTTCAGGTAGGTTGTATGCAAAGATGGGAAACAATCCTCTCGGATCTTCCCAACCATCATTCGTGGATTGTTCTTTCTTGATTAGCTGTGAAGTTTTTACTTCAAGAGGATCGTAAGGATTGATAACATTAGAAAAAATAAAGTTGTTCACTCGACTTGAATAATTCAACCCAGCAAAAGCTGCAATAAAAAAACCCAAGAGTATTAATATTATTACAAATTGTTTTTTCAATTTAATCTTCAATTTCAGATTCAAAATTTTACTTCAACAAAATCATTTTTTTAGTTTCTAAATAATCGCCAATCTTCAATTGATAAAAATAAACTCCGTTTGCCAACTGCCGACTGAGGACTTGAATTCAACTTCATAACTTCCTGCATTTCGATACTCATCAATTAAGGTTGCAACTTCATTTCCCAAAACATCATAAACTTTTAAAGTTTGCCAACCGCTTACCGGAGACTGCCAACTAATTTTTGTACTTGGGTTAAATGGGTTTGGGTAGTTTTGTTCAAGTCTGAAATATTTTACAGAATGATTTCCTTCCTCATTGATATCTGTGGGAGTCGTATCACCATAGACTATTCCATTAATTACGCAGCCTTTTAAAGTCATATACGAAAAGATACCATATAATGGCAATCCTGCACTAATAGTATATATTCCTATATCCTCCATTAACCAAAAACCTGTAAGATGAAATGGGCCAGGCGTAATTTGTTGGTAATATTTCCTGATTGAAGATAAGCCCCAAATATTCGTAGTATCAATTTGTATGATTTTTATGTATGATAATCCCGAAGGATAACTTGGATCAAATGTATTAATGGAGTCACCTAATTCACCAAACAAATTTGCTTTTAAATATTCATTTTCAGGAAGACTTTGATCCTGATAATATCTATACACAAACCCGCTTGTAGAATCGATTCGTTCAAGAGAATGGGAAGTGCCAGTTAGTATATGATAATATTGTTTCCCATTTGCAGCTATCGAATCTCCGAGTACTTCTTTCAGTATCACTTCATACCATATATTTGGATTGATACCATGTTCTTCTAGATAAATCCACCTATTACCAATTGCGAGTGGATAAAGGTTTAACAATTCATTAGGAATGCTGCTCGATGATTTTTTTGATTGAATATGAGAATTATTCGCAGAAACCTTTTCATTGTTAGTTGAAGTACGATTTGCTTCTAAACCAATATCCCTACTTGATTGTTGTTCTAAATACTCAGCTTTGGAATATTTTAACGAACTAAAAGTGATTGAATAACAACTTATGAACCAAGTTAGTATTAAAATAATAACTATCTTTTTCATAAAGAACCCCTATGAAAAAATGAAAAATAAAAACCGAAAGGAACTGCTTCTAAAATAAACTTAATATTTTAAGTGTAAAGACATTTAACAAAATAGAATTT
>Ga0334722_10005251_pt1 | contig 13145 bp, 6 predicted proteins | sample C3_bottom_MG_FD_207210 | JGI IMG/M metagenome (GOLD analysis project Ga0334722, IMG submission 207210) | Sediment microbial communities from Yellowstone Lake, YNP, Wyoming, USA - C3_bottom | ecosystem: Environmental > Aquatic > Freshwater > Lake > Sediment | place: USA: Wyoming | collected...
TTATTGTTGCGTTCACGCGTGTCTCGCTCTGCGCGAGATGGGCATCGAAACGATCATGCTCAACTGCAATCCCGAAACGGTCAGCACCGATTACGACACCGCCGACCGTTTGTATTTCGAGCCGCTCACGTTTGAAGATGTGATGGAAGTGATCCGCGTCGAAAAACCCGACGGCGTGCTGGTACAATTCGGCGGACAGACGCCGCTGGGTCTCGCGCAGAAATTGGCGCGCGCGGGCGTGCCGATCTGGGGCACATCGCCCGAAGCGATTGACCGCGCCGAAGACCGCGAACGTTTCGGCACGCTGTTGCGCGAGTTGGATATTCCCCAGCCCGAAAACGGCATCGCGCATTCGCTTGCCGAAGCGCGCGCGGTGGCGACGCGCATCGGCTATCCCCTCCTCGTGCGACCCTCGTACGTCCTGGGTGGTCGCGCGATGGCGATTGTCTACGATGAATCGGAACTGGCGCATTTCATCGCAGAAGCAACCGCCGCCGCGCCCGATCATCCAATCCTGATCGATCGCTACATTGAAGATGCGTTTGAGTTGGATGTCGATGCGGTCTGCGATGGAACCCAGGTGGTGATTGGCGGCATCATGCAACATATCGAAGAGGCGGGCGTGCATTCGGGCGACAGCGCGTGCGTCTTGCCACCGTTCAAGATTTCGCAGTACCATCTCGACATCACGCGCGATTACGTCACGCGCATCGCGTTGGCACTCGGCGTCCGCGGATTGATGAACGCGCAGTTCGCGATCAAAGATGAAATTGCGTACGTCCTCGAAGTGAATCCCAGGTCGAGCCGCACCGTGCCGTTCGTCAGCAAAGCCGCGAACGTTCCGCTCGCGCGCATCGCCGCGCAGATTGCGGCAGGCAAAACGCTCGCTGAAATTGGATTCGACCATGAGCCGCGCATCGATGGATTTTTCGTGAAGGAAGTCGTGCTGCCGTTTGATAAATTGGAAGGCGCGCCGATTCGACTGGGTCCCGAAATGCGGAGCACCGGCGAAGTGATGGGACACGCATCGAGTTTTGGGCACGCGTTTGCGAAAGCGGAAATGGCGGCGGGCGCGCGCTTGCCGCAAACGGGCACGGTGTTCATCAGCGTCAACGATTTCGACAAGGGCGCCATCGTCAAACTCGCGCGCGATTTCGAGCGGCTGGGTTTTCGATTGCTCAGCACGCACGGCACGGCGATGTGGCTGCGGCAAGTTGGCTTGCATATCGAAGAAATCAACAAGGTGTCGGAAGGTTCGCCGCACGTGGTCGAAGCGATGGCGCGCGGCGACATTCAACTCGTGGTGAACACGCCGCTGGGTCGGCAGGCGTACAGTGATGGCGAACAGATTCGCCGCGCGGCTGTGCGTTACAAGATTCCGCTGCTCACGACCCTGTCGGCAACCGCAGCATCGATTGGCGCAATTCGCGCGCTGAAATCGAAAGAGTTACAAGTGAAAAGCTTGCAAGAGCATCACGGAATGAAAAAATCTTTTTGACACTGCTCGTCAATCATGGTATCCTGAAATCGTTTCAGGGTGTGTAGCAATGTTACCGCAACTTTCTCCACTGGCTCAAATTGAACCTCGCTTGCGTACATTATTGTCCGCTGATTTGTACGCGACCGCCTGGGTTGATCCATCCCTCGACACATTAACCCGCGTTTTTGAACACCTCCGGACCTTGCAGCGAATTCTGCACGACTATGTGCCGCGACGTGTATCCGGAGTTCCTGTCATTCCTGGTAGAATTCGCTACGAATGGCAAGAGGGCACCTTGATGTTCGCCGACCTGGCTGGCTTTACCCGCATCGTAGAGGCAAACGCGGCAACGGGAAACGAAGGCGCCCAGGTTCTCTTGCAAGTCCTCAACGCCTACTTTGCGCAAATGATCGAAGTCATCAGCAAGTCCGGTGGAGACCTGCTCGAGTTCACGGGCGATGCGCTACTGGTCCAATTCCCCGCTGAAAAAGATTACAACGATACGGTCCATGCCATTCGAGCGGGGCTGCGAATGCAGCGAGCGATGGCGCGCTTTGCCACCATCGAAACGCCCCAGGGAACGTACTCTTTGCAAATCCGCGTTGGTATTCACGCCGGACGATTTCTCACCGCGGACATCGGGACGCCTTTGCGGATGGAACATGTCCTGCTCGGCAACGCCGTCGCCAACACGAAACAAACTGAAGCGAACGGACAGCCGGGTCGTGTATGTCTTACTCTTTCGGCGAGCGACCGCGCGCAAAATCAATTTCGATTTGAATCTTGGAAACCAGACTATTGTTTGGTCGTTGATGATCTCACCGACCAACAGCTCGGCGAATACGATTTGACGACGCCCAGTCGTCGTCCGGCAAGCCAGGTTTTGATGGATCGAAGCATAGAGTCCTTGGTCGCTGAAATCGAAAATGCCGTGTCGCGGATCGAACCATTGGCAAGCTACCTGTCTTCGGATGTGCTCGACCTGATCGTCGAAAGCGCCGCGCATCGGAAAATCCAACCGGCGTTTGTGACCGCCACCGTGATCTTTGTGAACCTCATCGGTTTGGACAAAGACTTGTATCATGCCGAGCCATCCGAAGAAGCCGGTCTGGTCGCCTTTTTCTCGCATGCCGTTGCATTGATCAATGCAACGGTCGAGGCGCGCGGCGGCGTGTTGAAAAAAGTGACCTATCACTTGGATGGATCCGACATGGTCATCTACTTTGGCGTGCCCAACTCGCATACCGATGATTCACTCCGCGCGGCTAACGCGGCGTTAGCCATTCGCAGTATTATTGCGCGTTTGACCCCGCCCAACGTCAATGGTCGGCTGGTTGCGCTACGATGTAAAATCGGAATGGCGCGCGGACCCGCCTTTGCCGGTGAAATCGGCGAACCGCATGGACGCCGTGAGTTTAATGTTCTCGGCGATACGGTGAACACTGCGGCGCGCTTGATGCTTCGCGCCGACGCCAATCAAATCGTCATCACTGAAGCCGTCCATCAAGAAATTACATCGCGCTTTGAATGTGAGTCGCTCGGCTCCGTTGCGCTCAAAGGCAAAACAACTCCCGTGTCGATTTTTTCGCTGATCAAACCTATCGATTCTAAACCAAGTCAGAAGTACAATGGCTAAACTCAAACTGGATTTGCACGACATTTATAATCGCGGCGACCAGATCGATGCCGAACTGAATCGCATTGTGCAAGAAGCCATCGACAAGAAAATCGATCTCGTCGAGATTATTCCCGGCAAGGGCAGCGGTCAACTCAAGAAAAAAGTTTTGCGATTCTTGAATCAATCGCACATTCGCCAGCTTTATCATCGCGTCGAAAAAGACGACAAGAATTTCGGACGGATTTTCATTCATTTCAAACATTGACCAAGTGTCATTGCGAGGAGCGGTTTTCGCGACGAAGCCGCGAAGCGTCCGATTCGCAGGACGGAGATTGCTTCGTCGCTCTGTCGACTATTAACAACGACACTAGCTCACGCGAAGCGGCTCCTCGCAATGACATTACGTCGTTTGAGATTGCCTTGTCGAGAGTTTTGTTTTGCGCTATAATCCTTACCGCTATCCTGAAATCAAGGAGTGAATCCGATTGAAGTGGACAACCTTGCGGCACAACGGTGTCGCATTTCCGCCGCCGTATGATTATCGCGGATTGACCGTTAAAATAAAAACCGAATCCGTTAAACTGAATCCCGATCAAGAAGAAATGTTGATGGCGTGGGCAAAGAAAAAAGATACGCCCTATGTGCGCGACGCTGTTTTTCAATCGAATTTTCTACGCGATTTGAAAGCGAAATTCGACGCGCGCTTTGCCGACATGACACTTGCCGATATTGATTTTCGAGAACTGAACGCCATTGCCGATCGCGAAAAAACGGCGAATCTTTCAGCCGAAGAGAAAAAGCAACGCTCGGCGGCGAACAAACGACTCCGCGACGAGTTAAAAGCCAAGTACGGCTATGCCTTTATCGACGACAAACAAACGGAGGTCGGTGCCTATCTCGTCGAGCCGCCAGGAATTTTGATGGGGCGCGGCGAACATCCATTGCGCGGCAAGTGGAAGGATCGCGTTCGCGCGGAAGACGTCACGCTGAACCTGGACGAAGACGCGCCCGTGCCCGCAGGCAATTGGAAAAAGATCGTGCATGAACACGATTCGATGTGGCTGGCGACGTGGTACGACAAGTTGTCCGACAAGCGCAAATATATTTGGCTTGCCGATTCGTCCGATCTGCGGCAGGAACGCGATCAAGAAAAATACACCAAGGCGGCGAAACTCGAAACGAATGTCGACAAGGTGCGCGCGGAAATTGCCAAGCGGATGAATGCCGAGAACAAACACGCGCACGCTGAAATCGAAAAAGAGCGCAAGGAGTTGCACGCCCAACGTCAAGCCGTTGAAACACGATTACTCCAAGCGACCCAGGTTGGCGACACAGAAACGCGCAAGAAATTAGAGGACGACCTGGCAAAGATTCAAGCGGCGGAAGAAATACTCGTCAAGAAAAACGAACGCGTTCACACCGAGGAAATGAAAACGCGGCAACTTGCCAGCGTGTGCTATTTGATCGATCGCTTGGCGATGCGCGTGGGCGACGAAAAAGACGAAGACGAAGCCGATACGGTCGGCGCGTCTACGTTGCGGGTTGAGCACGTTCACATCGGCAGAGACAATATCGAATTTGATTTTCTGGGCAAGGACAGTGTGCAGTGGCAAAAATCTCTGCCGATGCAAGGCGACGAATTGGTTCTCGCGCGCAATCTCCAAGACTTGTCGCATGGCAAAAATGCGGGCGACCAGATTTTCGATCAGATCGATTCCACGCACGTCAACAAATTTTTAAGCAGTATCGTCCCAGGATTGACTGCCAAGGTTTTTCGCACGTACCACGCCACACACGCCGTGCGTTCGTACCTCTTGCGCGAAGGCAACCTCGCTAAAGACGAAACGCCGAATTATCAAAAAGAGTATGTCGCGAAATTAGCCAATCTCGAAGCCGCCATCGTGTGCAATCACAAACGGACGCCGCCCAAAAATTGGCAGGAGAATCTGGCAAAGCGCGAGATCGAAGTGCAACGTTTGCGCGCCAACAAGCCCGACGTGAGCAAGTTGCAGGCGCAAATTCCCGCGCGCGAAAAAGCATTCGAGAAATTGGCGGACTCCAAGCCGAGTTCAGAAAAATTGCAAGCGCAAGTCGTAGCGAAACAAGCCGCGCTGGAAAAATTGCGCGCCGCGCAAGCGACTCTGCCCAAGCTGGACGAACAGATCGCCGCGCGCCAAATCGCGCTCGATAAAGCAATCGAGGAACAGAAAAAAGCGGAAGCGGCAACGCAGAGCGCGATCAAGAAAAAACGAGACGCGCTCGAGGAACTCGAAGCGAAGAAGGCGCCGAAGGCAAAAAAGGCGTTGGCGGATTACGCAAAGCGATTGCGCGCCGCGCGCCAGTCGGTTGCCGAGGCAGAAAAAACGGGCGAGGCGAAACTCAAAAAACTCAAGGCGCGGGTCGCGCAATCGCGCCAGGCGCTGGAGGCGGCGAATAAAACCAAGAAGGACAAGACGCGCAAGGTCGCGAAAGGAATCACGCAAGCCGAAGCCGCGTTGAAACGCGCGCAACAAGCGGTGACCATCGAGCCCAAGCGGTACGAGGAAAAACTAGCGAAGGCAAAAGAGGCATTGGATCATGCGCGACAAGCGCCGCAAGTTGCGCAAAAGAATTACCAAGAGCGTGTCGAGCGCGCCGCGCTGTCGCTTGACCTCGCCAAGCGAACGCGCGACTACAACCTGGGCACATCGCTCAAGAACTATATCGACCCATCGGTGTATAAAACCTGGGGCGATCATGTCGATTACGATTGGAAGCGCTTGTACACCAAAGCGTTGCAACGCAAGTTTGCCTGGGTCGAACATGTTCGTATCAAGTGGAAAACGGAATAAAAAAACATCAGCCCGCCGCAAATTGCGACGGGCTGATGTTTTGGAAGGAATGTTCGCCGCACAACGTTCCCGCTCCGAACGCTACGGCGAGCGTTCGCTACGCGGGCAACTTTGCTATGCGGACAAGCGTTCGCTACCGCGCCACAACCGTTATTGTCCCGACCATGCCTTCGGTTTCGGACAAGCTATGTTGGACGCAATAGTACTGAATCACACCGGGCTTGTCGAAGGTAAAAGAGAACGTGTCCCCCGGATTATTGATGTCCTGATCGAACAAATTGCCGGACGTGACGGTGTGTTTCTTTATCCCCACATTGATCCATGTCACCTGGGTTCCCACCGTCACCGTGATATTTGCGGGTCGAAAAAAATCGTCCCACACTTCGACCTTGCCCGTCTGCGCCGGAGCCACCGTCGATTGGGTTGACGACGACGAACTCGCCGAACTTGACGGTTGAGTAACCGGTATCGCTACCGGAGCCGGTGCGGGGGTAGGATTGGACGAACATCCCACTATCGCCAGGACGAGAGCAATCGATAGGATGGAAAGGAGTTGGCGCATACTAGGTTGCCTTTGAGGTCAAGCCAAGAAACCAGGTTTCTTTGAGAAACCTGGTTTCTGACTTGTTCTCTCGAAGAATTATTTGATCGCGCCGCAAGTCACGTACTTGCCAATGTCGGCTTTGGAGAGATGCGCGTTGATGGCAAAGCCACCCGCGAGCAAGTCTGCCAACTTGGCATCGACCACGGTCGTCGATTTGCCATCGACCACATCCGTCAATGGATATTTGACATCGCCAGGAACTGGGCATGTGCCGACGTGAATGTGCGCGGGCTGGACGTTACCCGGCAACGGCTTGATGAACAGATCGACCTGGGTCTTGGCACCCTGGGCGGTGAGAAGCGCCGCGCCGGGTTGATTGCCATCGCGACCGGCGGCGAGCGTGATGATGTTGCCCTGGGGAATGACGCCGCACGCCACATACTTGCCGATGTCCGCCGCGGACTGGTGAACGTTGACGGCGAATCCGCCGGTGAGTAACTGCGCGAACGAAACATCAAGCGTCGTCGTCGACTTGCCATCGACCACGTCTTTCAAGGGATATTTGACTGCATCGGGAACCGGGCATCCGCCCACGTGAACGTGCGCGGGCTGAGCCACACCAGCCGCACCTGGCTTGATGTTCAGAGTAACATCGGTCTGATTACCCTTCGCCGTCAAAGTGGCTGTGCCGGATTGATCGCCATCACGACCTGCCGCTAATTGAACCGTGATTGCCGGATTAGGCGCAGAGGTAATCAAAGCGCCGTCCGCGGTCATCACCCACCACGTACCGCCGACCGCTTGGCCCAGGGTGTCGCCGGGGTTCTTGTCATTCTGCCAATAGTACAGGGGCCAACCATTGTAAGTGACTTGGGTGGTGTTGTCTTTGCGCGTGATCATGCCAATCAATTTGGCGTCGACGCCTTCTTTGGCAGTCGTCGTGCCATTCGTGAACAGAACGGGCCAACGCGTGGCACAAGCGTCGTAGCAATTGCTCACACTGGGATTGAGCGTATCCTTACTGTACATGTACAAGGTGCGACCATCGCCATCGGCGACAATCGTGCCAAGATTTGTCTTGGCGAGTGTGAGCGCCACAGGTTTGGCGGCAACCGCGCTAGATGCGGACGATGAAGATGATGCGGCGGGTGCCTGGGTCGGCGCGGGTATCGCCGTCGGAACTTTCGCGGTAGCGGGCGGAACAGGCGTCGGAATTGGGGTTGCCGTTGGCGCAGGTGCGCATGCGGCGAGAACGATTAGCGCGATCAATGCGACCGCGACGAGACGAACGAGTTTCATTTCTTCTCCTCCATCAGAGAATAAACAGATTGGGAATTTTTACAATATTGACGAGCGAATTTTTGTTTTAGCGAGTTCGTTACCTCCCTTTGTCAGAATTGTAGCAATGTTCATTCTACCAATCATACGCGCGAGAATCCGGTGATGTATCTTTGGGCGACCCGATTTCTCATAAAAAATTTGTAAGAATTACGGGCAACAAAAAGACCTTCCAGGTCTTGGAGACCTGGAAGGTCTATAGTCAATTCGTCCTATTCTTCGTCCTCGTCTTCATCCTCGTCCTCCTCATCCTCCTCGTCTTCATCTTCGATCTTCCACATATCGGCGTCCGCATCATCGAGCGCAAGGTCTTTACCTTCTGCGGTTTCGGTCTCCTCTTCGGTTTCGCTTTCTTCCACTTCGGGAGTCTCTTCCTCGTTCTCCTCTGCAACCGCGACGCTGTCGGTTGCTTCAGAATCCGCATCCGCTTCGGGTTCTACGCCTTCCTGAGTCACGAGCAAGTCTTCGAATTCTTCCGCCTCCGCCATCTCTTCGTCTTCGAGGCGGATGTCCTCGTTCAGCCGATGACCGCGCCGTCCCGCCGTGCCGAGCGAGTCCATCAAGTCCGCGCCCTTGCGGGAACGGAAACCGGTGCCCGCCGGAATCAACTTGCCGATAATCACATTCTCTTTCAAGCCGTACAGATTATCGCGCTTGCCCGAAATCGCCGCATCGGACAAGACGTTGATGGTGTGCTGGAAACTCGACGCGCTCAGGAACGATTCGGTGTTGAGCGACGCTTTGGTCACGCCCAGCAGGACGGGCTGACCTGTCGCCGGAATGCCGCCACGGTCGATGATCATGGCGTTGATGTCTTCAAACGATAATCGATCCACCATCTGACCGGGCAGCAAATCGCTATCGCCGGTCGATTTGACGCGCAGCATACGAAACATTTGGCGCAAAATCATTTCGATGTGCTTGTCGTGAATGTTGACACCCTGGGAACGATAGACCGTTTGCACTTGCTCGACCAGATAGATCTCCGCGGTTTCACGTCCCATGATTCCCAGCAAGCGATGCGGATTGAGCGAACCCTCGGTCAGTTGATCGCCCGCGCGCACCTTTTGTCCATCTTCGACGCGCAGCCGGGCGATGGCAGGCAACTCTTGAACGTCTTCCTCTTTTTTGTTGTAACGAATGATGACCTGACCGTCCTCGCGGATGACCTCGCCACCCTTCGCCGCAACCACTTCGCCATTCTTGACCTTGAACAACAGCGTGCCATCGTCGATTTTTTCACCATCTTTGACGAGCAGTTTGGCGCGCGGCGGAATATTGTAGGCATCGCGTTGAACATGCGACGAAACGATTTTCAATTGGCGCTGTCCATCGTCGGACACGATACGAACCGTGCCGTCGGTGCTTGCCATCAACGCTTCGCCCTTGGGATCGCGCGCCTCGAACAATTCTTCGACGCGCGGCAAGCCGTGCGTAATGTCTTCGCCGCCCGCGACGCCGCCGGTGTGGAATGTGCGCAGCGTCAACTGCGTCCCAGGTTCGCCGATCGATTGCGCGGCGATAACGCCGACCGCTTCGCCCAGCGCGATCAAGGTTCCGCGTGCCAGGTCGCGCCCGTAGCATTTGGCGCACAGACCGTGCCGCGATTCGCACGTCAGCGGACTGCGCGCAAACACCTTTTCGACCTTGGCGCTTTCGGCAACTTTCCAATTGTCTTCGTCGATCAACTCACCCGCCGCGATGATGACCTCGCCGGTCTTGGGGTGCGCGATGCTTTTCGCCGCCACGCGTCCGATCACGCGCTCGGCAAAACTTTCGCCCGTGCGTTCCTTCGAGCTAGTATCGATCCAGATGCCCGCGCTCGTTCCGCAGTCTTCCTCCGTGGTGATAATTTCCTGGGTCACGTCGACGAGACGGCGCGTGAGATAACCGGCGTCGGCGGTTCGTAGCGCGGTGTCGGCGAGACCTTTGCGCGCGCCGTGCGTCGAGATGAAATATTCGAGCGCGGTCAGTCCTTCGCGGAAATTCGATTTGATGGGCAGGGCGATGATGCGACCCGCCGGGTCCGCCATCAAGCCGCGCATCCCCGCCAATTGGCGAATCGGTTGAAAGCCGCCTTTGGTCGCGCCGCTATTCGCCATCACGCGGATGGGCGAATTCTCGTGCATGCCTTTCGCCACCGCTTCAGTGACCTGCTCGGTGGCTTGCGTCCAGAGTTCGACGGTCTTGACGTACTGTTCTTCTTCGGTGATGAGACCTTTGCGGTATTGCTGTTCGACTTCCGCCACTTCGGAACTGACGCGATCCAGGATGACGTACTTTTCGGGCGGGACGGTAATGTCGTCGATGGCAATCGTCAAGCCGCTGCGCGTCGCGTACTTGAAACCTATATCTTTGATGCGGTCGACAATCTCCGCCGTGCCTTCCGAGCCCATCTTGGCGTGAACGAGCGCGACCAACTCTTTGAGTTTCTTTTTGTCGAGCGCGTCGTTCACAAAGCGCACTTCAAGCGGCAGGATTTCATTGAACAACACGCGCCCCACCGTCGTGTCGGTGATTTCGATTTTCTTGCGTGTGCCTTTCGTGATTTCGATAGGCAATTTGATTTTGGCATGCAACTCGACGTGACCCAGGTCGTATGCCAGTTCGATTTCTTCGACGGACGAAAATATTTTGCCTTCGCCTTTCTCGCCCGGCTTGTCCATCGTCAGGTAATAGACGCCCAGCACCATATCCTTGGTCGGCTCGACAATCGGTTCGCCCGATGATGGTTTTAATAAATTCTTCGATGCCAGCATCAAACTGCGCGCTTCGTGCTTTGCCTTTTCGCCGAGCGGAACATGCACCGCCATTTGATCGCCGTCAAAGTCGGCGTTGAAGGCGGCGCAGACGAGCGGATGAATTTGAATTGCGCTGCCTTCGACCAGGATGACTTCAAACGCTTGAATGCCGAGTCGGTGCAATGTCGGTGCGCGATTGAGCAGGACGGGATGATCCTTCGTAATCTCTTCGAGCACGTCCCAGACTTCGGAGCTGTTGCGGTCGACCAGGCGCTTTGCCGATTTAATGTTGTGCGCGTAGTTGTACTCAACGAGCTTGCGCATCACGAACGGCTTGAATAATTCCAGCGCCATTCCCTTAGGTAACCCGCACTGGTGCAGTTTGAGATGCGGACCGACGACGATGACGCTACGTCCCGAATAGTCCACGCGCTTGCCGAGCAAGTTGCGGCGAAAGCGACCTTGCTTGCCTTTGAGCAAATCGGAAAGCGATTTCAGTTTGCGCTGTCCGCGCGACGAGACCGCCTTGCCTTTTTGCGAATTGTCGATGAGCGAATCGACGGCTTCTTGCAACATGCGTTTTTCATTATTGACGATGACGTCGGGCGCGCCAAGTTCAAGCAATCGCTTCAAGCGATTGTTGCGATTGATGACGCGGCGATAGAGGTCGTTCAAGTCCGAGGTCGCAAAACGTCCGCCGTCGAGTTGCACCATCGGGCGCAGGTCAGGCGGGATGACCGGCAAGACGGTGAGCACCATCCATTCGGGGCGATTGTTGGCTTTGCGGAGCGACTCGACAATACGCAATCGCTTGATCGCTTTTTTGCGGAGTTGCTTACTGCGTGTCGCGCGAATCTCGTGCCGCAGTTCACGCCCCATCACCTCGAGGTCGATGCGCTTCAAGATGTCGTAGACCGCCTCCGCGCCCATCGACGCTTTGAATACACTGCCCCAGTGTTCTTGCAATTCGCGGTAACGATTCTCACCCAGGAATTCTTTGACCGCGATGGCTTTTAATTCTTCGAACTTGGGTTCGTAACTGGCTTTGAGCGCGGCAAATTTTTGGTCGCGCTGTTCTTCGAGTTCAGCCGTCTCTTCTTCGAGCGTGTGTTTTTTCTGATCGCGTTCGGCTGTGAATAAAAGCTTCTTGTCTTTTTGTTTAGTGCGCGTTTCTTTTTCCAGTTCGGCGATCCTGGCTTCGATGATCTCGCGCAGTTTCTTTCGGTGCTTGGGCGCAACCTCTTCGCCCTCTTCGACGATCACCGCGTTCGTCGGCTCGAACACAATCGCCTTGCGAACTTCGCGTCCGGTATCTTCGAGTTTGCGTTCAATTGCCTTGCCCGCGCCGACGATGTCGTCCGTTTGCGCGTTCAATTGATCTTCGAGTTTGGCAATCGCCGCTTCGGTTTTCTTTTCGAGTTTTTCAATCTCGTCTTCGTACTGAAACGCTTTGCTCTCCAGCTTTTCCTGAATCGATTTTGTCTCGCGGTCGGTCTTGTGCTTGAGTTCTTCTTCCAAGCGATGAAACGCTCGTTGCCGCGCGCCCTCGTCGACGCTGGTGATCATGTACTGCGCGAAATACAACACGCGGTCGAGATTGCGGCGCGTCACGTCGAGCAACAGACCCAGGTACGATGGCACGCGGCGCGTGTACCACACGTGCGCGACCGGCGCGGCAAGTTGGATATGCCCCATGCGTTCGCGGCGCACGCGTGCAGGCGCGACTTCGACGCCGCACTTGTCGCAGATCACGCCTTTGTATCGAATCTTTTTGTATTTGCCGCAGTAACATTCCCAATCGCGCGTGGGACCAAAAATGCGTTCGTCGAACAAGCCATCGCGTTCTGGGCGCAAGCGGCGATAGTTGATCGTCTCGGGCTTGGTGACTTCGCCGTACGACCACGCTTTGATTTGATCGGGCGAGGCAAGACTGACGCGAACCGCCGACAAGTCTCTAATTTCCATTCAACCTCCGAGTCAAACGGACATCGGTTATCGAGTTTAGATGCAGGGCGAGAAAAAATGGCGCGTTGAGGGGCGCGCGGACAGAGTGACGTGGTGGAAAAGAAGCACAGATTGCCGGGGTAATGCAGGTGAAGAGGTGGGATGCTGGCAAGGATACTCCCGTTCGTCGCGGCACTATCCGCGAGGCGACCTCAAGGACACTTTAATTAACCTGGCTTGATTATACGCGGGCAAGCCAAAGTGTCAAGAAAGAACCGACGTTCTACTCCGAAATGTGGATTTTGTGAGGTTTTTAGGCAATTACGCCTGCTCCCGCCATCGCTCGACAGGCGTAAACTTGCGGTGTCAACCCAGTTTGATGTTGGTATTCGCGCGCGACATTCGCGACGAACGCATCAACCAATTCGTCTTTGACTAGGTTGACGGTACAGCCGCCAAACCCCGCGCCCGTCAATCGCGCGCCGAAACAGCCAGGTTGACGCCGCGCAATCTCGACCATCGCGTCGAGTTCGGCGCAACTGACTTGATAATCGTCGCGCAAACTTTCGTGCGATGCGTTCATCAGATCACCAAAGGTGACAAGGTCGTTCCGCTTCGCCGCATCGGCGGCTTTCAGCACGCGCGCGTT
>Ga0334722_10005252_pt1 | contig 13142 bp, 14 predicted proteins | sample C3_bottom_MG_FD_207210 | JGI IMG/M metagenome (GOLD analysis project Ga0334722, IMG submission 207210) | Sediment microbial communities from Yellowstone Lake, YNP, Wyoming, USA - C3_bottom | ecosystem: Environmental > Aquatic > Freshwater > Lake > Sediment | place: USA: Wyoming | collected...
CGCACCCAAGGCATTGGCAGCGAAACTGGTGGCGATACCGACACAGCCACGGGCGAACTGTTCAAGGGCCAGGACAATATCAAAACTGCCGCCGCCGTAGCCACCGTACTGCTCTTCAATGTAGAGTCCGGCCAAGTCGGCCTGGGCGATATCCCGAATGATGGATGCCGGAAATTCCTCATTCTCGTCAAGTTCAGCGCGACAGGGGATAATCTTCTCCACTGTTATCTGGCGCGCCACATCAACGATCATTTGCTGTTCTTCAGTCAAAAAATAATCCATCGTCTTCCCCTGATCAAAACAATATCATTTAATAAAAAAAGCAGATGACTACCATCGGATAATGGAAGCGCCCCAAGTAAAACCGCTACCAAAGGCGCAACAAAGAAGCAGGTCGTTTTTTTTCAGCCGTCCCTCACGATTTGCTTCGTCCAAGGCTATGGGGATGCTGGCAGCCGATGTATTACCATATTTGTCTATATTAACATAGATTTTTTCTGACGGGACATTCAAGCGCTCAATCAAGCTCTTGACGATACGGATATTGGCTTGATGAGGGATAAACAGTGTGATGTCGTCGACGGTCAGCTTGCGCTCGGCAAGGACGTGTTCGACTGCGGAAACCATAGCTCTCACAGCATAGCGAAACACATCGCGGCCAATCATCCTGATATAGGATCCCTGGTTTTGATAATTTTTAAGATCAGGGTTCATGCCGCGAGCAGAATCCATACACAGAAGATCGAAGAGTCTGCCATCCGAAAACATCTTACTGGCAATGATCCCTGAACCATTGGTCGACCCGCTGAGCAAACAGGCTCCCGCCCCATCACCAAAGAGTACACAGGTATCGCGGTCCTGCCAGTTAACCCGAGAGGAGAGCGTTTCTGCACCGATCACCATGATTTTCAAGCCAGGATCGCGCTTCAGATACGCATCGGCCATGTCAAGGGCGTACAAAAAACCGGAGCAGGCGGCGTTAAGATCAAAGGCAAAGGCGTTGACCGCGCCCAATTCCTTCTGCACCAGACAAGCACAAGATGGCATGCTCATATCGCTGGAAACAGTCCCGAGCAAGAGGATATCGATATCGGCCGGGGTCAGTCCTGCCATTTCCAGGGCTTGCTGTGCTGCCCCGGTCGCGAGCATCGATGTCTCTTCGCCAGGGCCGGAAATTCTTCGGGTCTTGATGCCCGTACGGGTCGATATCCACTCGTCGGAGGTATCAACCATGCCCTCAAGTTCAGCGTTAGTCAAGATCCGTTTCGGCAGACAAGACCCAGTGCCGAGCACAAATGAATTCTCTTCTCTTTCCACGCTCGTCAAACACCTTCCTCAACAGCAGCCTGGGCTTCCGGAGTAGAGAGCATTTCAAGTATTCGGTCATTCATCTTGTTTTGAACGAGTTCCGCAGCAACCCTGATGGCATTTTTGATGGCAGTAGCATTTGATCGCCCATGACAAATAATACCGGTGCCATTAAATCCAAGCAGAGGACCACCGCCATACTCGGCGTAATCAGTCCGTTTTTTGATATTAGCGTAGGCCTTCCTGGTAAGGAGATAACCGATTTTCGACTTAATGTTTTTGGCGAATTCCTCTCGAAGCATGGCAACCATGGCCTCGGCCAGGCCCTCGCTCAGCTTCAGACAGACATTGCCGACAAATCCATCGCACACCATCACATCGACATCACCGTGAAAAATCTCACGACCTTCGACGTTGCCGATATAATTCAACGAACTCCGCGACAGAATTTCATGCGTGCTCTTGACCAGGGCATTCCCCTTTCCACCTTCTTCACCGATGCTGAGCAAGCCAACCCGAGGTTGTTCGATCCCGAACAAGGCCTTGGAAAAGGCTGCCGCCATCACGGCAAATTGATAGAGGTGTTGAGGCCGACAGTCTACGTTTGCGCCAACATCCATCACTGCCAGGGGTTTTTTCAGGGTCGGAAAAATACCGGCGATGCCAGGGCGAGAGATGCCTTGCAGCCTACCAACTTCTTTCACCGCCGCAGCTAAGGTCGCGCCGGAGTTACCAGCGCTGACCACCGCATCGACTTCTTTCTGATGAAGAAGTTGAAAAGCGACTCGGATAGAGGAATCTTTTTTCTTGCGGATTCCGTCCATCGGTGACTCGTCCATGCCAACGACCTGCGTGGTATGAACGATGGTGATTTTGGAGAGATGCTTCGCCTGCTGGTCCACGGCCCGTTGCAAAATTTGCTGGTCGCCCAGCAAGACAACATCATGACCGAATTCACCTGCTGCCTGCACTGCCCCTGCAACCAACTGATCCGAGCCGTGATCGCCACCCATGGCGTCAAGGGCTATACGCACTGCTGTTCCATTGCCAGAAGGATCAAGTCAATTGCCCCTATCATCATCCTGACATGAATAGGCACCTGCCTTTGCCGAACAATCCCTGCCGGCGACATCAAATATCTATTCATCTCTTTGGGGTCAGCTCTTTGGGGAATTACGCTGCAGTTGCATCCTCGAATTTCACGACCGTACGGCCATGATACTTACCACAACCGCCACAAAGCCGATGCGGTTGCTTAGGTTCGCCACAGTCCGGACAAACGGACACATTAGGCGCCGTCAAAAAATCATGGGCGCGTCTGGTTCTGGTCCGGGAATGGGAGTGTCTTCTCTTCGGTAATGCCATTGTCTTGCCTCACTATGCTTTAAGTTTTAGAACGACTCAGGTTGGTTAGGTTATCAGACTGTAGTCTGTTAGCTAAAAAAGCGTAACTACTCCGGTCGATAGCCTCAACAACCTAAAAAAGTAATTACAAAAATATTATTTCACTTTCAATTGCGCCAAAACCTGAAACGGTGAATTCGGTTCCCGGTCACGGCACGTACATTCGCTTTTATTCAAATTACTGCCACATGAAGGGCAGAGTCCACGGCACGACTGAGAGCAGAGCCTTTTGGCCGGCACAGACAAAATCACCTGCTGAGCCAGCATGGCGTAAATGTCGATTTCAGGTTCATGCAGAAACTCAACATCCATATCCGCTTGCGGGCACTGATGCTCGTCCGATTGCCAATAAGGATCATTGGACGCCAGATACTCAAATTCAATCTTGAAAGAAAGATCCTGGACCTCATCATAGAGTTCCAGGCAAGAATCGCACGCAAAACGGCAGGTAAAATTCAAGCGCCCATCCAGAAAGACTCGCCGATTTTGCCGGGTCAAAGACAACTTCGCCTGCACCGGGCCAACCCTGACACAATCATCCTCCGGGAACCAATCTGCGTCATGAATCTCCAGATCCAGGCCTGGCTCTACGATTGCATCAAAGGATATTTTCATAACAACAGAAGATGACGTCGAAAAAGTTGAATCTACTGCGTTGCCTCACTTCTGGTCATTTACCCCGTTAGCCTGTTAGTGAGGTAACGCTGTAAACTTTGTTGACACAGTACGTTTTCCAAAAAGGAAGGCACGTAATCATCACCTCAAGCCCAGAGGATCAATCGGGTGCAAAAGAACAGAGGAATATAAGAAATAATGCCACAATGTCAAGCATTTTAAGCGACTGCGCTATTTTCTGTTGCTAACATACTAATCCCCTTCAGACTTTTGACACGGGGCAATCACAAATGTATATAATGCTCTTTCTCGCGAAAAAGTGTACCATCTTTGATGGAATCGTAGCTCCTGAGATTAAAATTCAGGAAACAGAATCGCCACGCAGGAGTTCACCGCCACATGCATCGCAAACACCTCCAAAGCATCCGCCGAACAGTGCAACTCGTCTTTACCCTCTTCTGCCTTTACGCCGGTTGGCAATTTTACCGTTTTTACCAATGGGCCATTGACGCATCGACGACCTATGTGGCCAGGCCACCTGCAGTGGAGGGCTTTCTGCCGATAGGCGCTTTGGTTTCGTTAAAACGACTGTTCCTAACCCACCAATACGATCCGATCCATCCGGCGGGGTTGACCATCTTCCTTGCCGCCTTAACTCTCGGCCTCCTGCTCAGGAAAGGCTTTTGCGGCTGGATTTGCCCGGTCGGCTTCGCCTCCAACCTGGCCGAACTGGCTGGCCGCAAACTCAAAGTAACCCTTACCCCCCCGGGGTGGTTCGACATCCCGCTCCTGTCGATCAAATACCTGCTTCTGGCCTTCTTTGCCTATTTGATCCTCTGGAAGATGCCTATCCAAGCAATTGAGACATTCCTCCGTTCGGAGTACAATATGATAGTCGATATTAAGATGCTCTACTTTTTCGTGAGCCCCAGTCGACTGGCAGGAGGAATCATGCTCGGTTTGCTGATAGTGTCCTTCTTCCTCCGTAACCCGTGGTGCCGCCATCTCTGTCCTTACGGCGCCCTCCTCGGTTTGCTTGCCTTGGTCAGCCCCTTTCAGGTCAAGCGTAACCCGGGCACCTGCATCAGCTGCAAAAAATGCGAGCGAGTCTGCCCCGCCTCAATCCCGGTTAGCACCAAGACGACAATGCGCAGTCCGGAGTGCATTGGCTGCCTTGAATGCGTGTCGGTCTGCCCGCCCAAAGATTGCCTCGAGATAAAAATCTATCAAAAACGCACCCATCCATACCTGCTGCCCGCTATGGTTATCACTCTCTTTCTCAGCTTCTGGCTAACCGCTACAGTAACGGGCCACTGGCACAACCAAATGCCCCTTGAGATCATAAAAAAATACTACTCAGGGGGGCTTGAACATCGCCCATCAGAAATAAGACGCTCGTTCAATGGATTATCAAATTAACTTAACAGAGTTTCCAAGATTTTCAACGCAGCATCATACGAAATCCCAGCTACCCGAAAACGCTTACGCCGACTCTGCTGACCGCTGACCAAGGTGACAGCCGACTTCGACACATGAAACATCTTCGCCAGTATCTCGGCAATCATGGCATTGGCCTTGCCATCCACAGGCGGCGCCGTAATCCTGAGTTTGACAGCCCCGGCATGAATCCCGGCAAAGGCATTCTTGGCGGCACGAGGCTGGACATGGATATGCACCAGTATGCCATTATCCCGATCCGCTTCCAGACAACCGCAGTCGACAAGAGAAGGTAAGGGATTGCAGAGCACCCCATCTGCAGTGTCAGCGGCCTGCTCGCATACCGGCGTATAGCTCGCAGTCCGCTTTTGCGCATCTGGGGCACCCTGCAACCCCTTACAGTTTTGGGATGAAGCGTTACTCATGAGCTTTTACCCCGTGATCACTGACAAGAAAAGTCATCGACAAGGCCCACCCTTTATGCCTTACCGCCTCTTACGACTTACCTCCTGCTCCATGCGACCTCCGTCCTGATCCAGTGGGTCTTCGAGTGAAAACATAACTTCATCATCCAAGTCCGGGATCGTGACACTTGGCTCATCATCAAGATCAAGGCCACCGATGGCCGGACCAGAAAACCTGCCCCCGCGCAGTTCCTCTTCTTCGGAATGCAGATCGGCCTCAGCCTGCGCCAACCAAGAATCTTCGTCATCCACTGTAATTTTTTCATACAGAGGAGATTTGTCGACGTCAGGCTTTTTCGGCGTCGGCGGAACCGGTTTCGCAGCAGGCATCACCGCTACGCTGCCCTCCCCCCCCCCTGAGTTCAAAACTGAGTCGTCAAGTTGCTCCAGATAGTTATTGAGCACTCCACGCAAATCCCCCATAATCTTGACCTGCATGCCTTTGAGTTGATCAACTCTCGTCTCAAGCGCCGCAACCTCCTTGTTGGCTTCATCCTTTAATTGAGTCACCTCGGCATTGGCCTGGGCCAGCAGTCTAGTGGCCTCGGCCCGGCTCTTTTTCTTCATCTCGTCCCCCACCTTCTGGGCCGACAAAATGGCGCTTTTGAATGAACTTTCATCCTGCCGGAAGACCTCAATTTCCTGACTCATCCCCTCGATTTTGGTCTTCAAGGTCCGATTTTCCTCAAGCAGCATCAAATAATTTTCCGCTATCTGTTCAAGAAATCCATCGACCTCTTCAACATCAAACCCACGGAAACGAACATGAAATTGTTTCGATTGAATGTCTTCTGGCATCAATGTCATAAAGTGCTCCTTATACGTTAACGAAAGTGCGATTGATTATTTCTTCCTGGTCACGCCGTCTTCGCCATCATCCACCAAGACCAAAGGCCATGCGTTTTAAGGTCGGCACCAGAAAACTCTGCAAAAAAATGATCCCCATGATTAAAACCATGGGAGACAAATCAATTCCGCCCGCCACAACCGGCAGTAACCGCCTGATGCGGTAAAGCAAAGGCTCGGTCACCTCGTGAATGAACCTGACAATCGGGTTATAGGGGTCAGCATTTACCCAGGAGATAATGGCACGGCCTATGATAACCCACATATAGGCGGAGAGGATAAAATCGACTAACGTAGCCAAGGCGTTTAAAAAATTGCTAATTACAAACATAGTTCCGGATTGGGTTACAAAGTAAAGGGTTAAAAGTAAATGGCATCAAAACTGGGCAATTATTTGATCGGCCAAGACCTTCACAGCCTTGCTGGCCTTAGCCTCGGGGGCGGCCGACAAAAACGGCTTCTGCGCCCGAATAGCCTTTGATACCGTTGGATCCGTGGGTAATATCCCTAAGAGCTCAGGCTCAATCCGCAAAAAATTCTTCAGAACCGCAGCCATACTCTTGAAAAGTTCCGCCCCCTCCTTCTGACTCTTGACGTTGTTGACAATCAGATGAAAATCTTGACGCCCGAACTGGGCGGCAATAACCTTGATCAAGGCATAGGCATCGGTCATGGATGTCGGGTCAGGGGCAAGAATGACTGCGCTGTGGTCAGCCCAACGGTTAAACCACAAAACCGATTCGCCAATACCTGCGGCGCAATCGATCAGAACATAATCAAAATCGCCCATGATATCTTCCAGGGCGTTGGTCAAAAAAGTTTGCTCTTCCACCGAGAGGCTGGCCATCTCCGGCACCCCGGAACTGGCCGGCAGCACAAAAAAACCAGGTTCGATCTGCACCAGGATGTCGGCAAGGGCCGCGCCTTCCTCCACCGTTTCTCGTAACGTGTGTTTAACCGACAGGCCGAGGACGATGTCGACGTTGGCAAGCCCGAGATCTCCATCGACCAGCAGCACACGCTTACCGGCCTGGGCCAGGGCCAAGGCCACATTCACCGTAATGGAGGTCTTCCCCACACCACCCTTACCACTGCTCACGCAAATAACCTGTGTCCCCTTGCCGTCTTGTCTCATTGCCATCTTGCCTTACCCCTTGTCATGCAAGGACTGAACTGAGCCCTTTTTCAAAAACCCAAAAAGCTGAGTCCGTTCTTCGACTGTGACCTGACAATCAGTCCGAGACAATGTTGCCTTTTGGCTGGTCGAATCCGCACACTTCCCTTCTCCCGACGAACGGGGACTCAGTTCGGTCCCCCCTTGCGAGGCGCTGGCCTGAGCAAGGTCAAATCGATATCCCTGTGTCGCCCGCCGGCCGATATCGTTCCGCAGGCAAGCGAGATCCTCCCCTCCATCAAAGAGCAACAGCCCCCGCACTTCACCACGCACATCAAACAGCCACCAGCGCTCCCCCTCATAAAGCCTAGCGGTACGCTGCAGAACCGTCAGGCTCTGCGCCGATGAACCTGGCCCTTTGGCGGCCATCATGCCACCTGACTGCCGGCTTCGACTTCACCGGCAACGGTGGACACAAAGAGCTTGCCGCCGCTCTTGGCAGCAAGCACCATCCCCTGGGATTCAATGCCCATGAGCTTGGTCGGTTTCAGATTGGCGACAATAATCACCTGGCGGCCAATCATCTCCTCTGGCTGGTAATACTCGGCGATCCCGGCCACCACGGTGCGGGGTTCAGGTGCCTCCACCGTCAATTTCAGCAAACGGTCTGATTTTGCGACCTTCTCGGCGGCCACCACGGTGGCCACCCTTAAATCAAGCCGTTTAAAATCGTCAAAAGTGATCAAGCCATCGTCTTTTGGTTTGGCAACAGGTGCTGCGGCTTCACGTTTGGCGACCTTCGCCGGCGGAGCCTTGGCCGGGGTAACGGCAGTCGGCGCACCATTTTTTTGGTCAAAACGTGGAAACAACGACGCTTCGAGACTGATGGCGACGCCTGATCGCAATACTCCTCCCCATTTTGCCTGCGCGAGGAAATTCTGGACACCATCAATCCGCAAGGAAGCCTGCATCTTGGCCGCAGTCTCCGGCATCACGACATTCAAGGTCAAGGCGATCAAACGCAAGGTCTCTATCAAATTATAGATCACCGAATGAAGCCGTCCCCGCTGAACCGGATCCTTGGCCAACTCCCAGGGGGCATTGGTAACGATATACTTGTTGGCCAGGCTTATCACTTCCCATACAGCCTGCAAGGCCCGGTGAAAATTAAAACTTCCTATCTGAAGACAAAATTCCGTCAGCATCCCCTGGACGGCACCTATCAGTTGCCGATCAACCTCCGTATTCTCGCCACTCCCATCCGGCACCTGTCCATTGGCAAATTTCTGCACCATGGCCATGGTGCGGCTGAATAGATTGCCAAGGTCATTGGCCAAATCGGAATTATACCGCGCCTCCAAGGCTGCATGAGAAAAAGAGGAGTCGAGACCAAAGGACATCTCCCTCAGCAAAAAGTAGCGCACACTATCGCTACCATACGCCGCAACCAGGTCCAGCGGTTTGACGACATTGCCGATACTCTTCGACATCTTGGTATCATTGACGTTCCAATACCCATGAACGTGCAGCTTTCGATACGGTTCCACCCCCATGGCCTTCAACATGGTGGGCCAATAGATGGCATGAGGCTTCAGAATATCTTTGGCAACAACATGCTCTGCCGTCGGCCAATAGCGACTGCACTCCGCAGAGAGTTCCCCTTCCGGAAAATACCCCAGGCCGCTCAAATAATTCAGCAGGGCATCAAACCAGACATAGGTCACGAAATTTTCGTCAAAAGGCAGTGGAATCCCCCACCTCAATCGACTGATCGGCCGCGAGATGCAAAGATCCTCCAACGGCTCGCTCAAAAAAGACAAGACTTCATTCCGGTAGCGCTCCGGGGTGATAAACTCGGGATTGGCCTTGATATGCTCGATCAACCAGCCATGGTAACGGCTCATCTTGAAAAAATAATTCTGTTCGGTGATGGCGACCGGTGGCTTTTGATGGTCCGGGCAGAGACCGTTCACCAGTTCCTTTTCGGTCAAAAATCGCTCACAGCCCTGGCAGTAAAGGCCGGAGTAATCGCTGAGCACGATGTCGCCCTGGTCGAAGAGCTTTTGCAAGACAGCTTGGACAACCCGACGATGGGAGGCGTCGGTAGTGCGGATAAAGTTGTCGTACTTGACCTGCAAGGGATCACACACCGCCCGGAACATGCCACTTATTTTGTCGGCATAGGCTTGGGGCGTAATCCCTGCAAGCTCTGCCGCCGCCGCAATCTTATCGCCATGTTCATCGGTGCCGGTCTGAAAACGAACGTCTTCTCCCATCAGACGCTGAAAACGGCTATAGGTATCGGCGACAATTGTCGTATACGCATGACCCAGATGGGGTTCAGCGTTGACATAGAAAATCGGCGTCGTCACGTAGGTGCTCATGGCGTTTTTCCTCTTCTCCGACTCTTGGATCGCCTGGATGAGCGCGAAGGCTGCTCCGTCACCGGCTTGCCGTCCTCGCCCTTCTTGGGGTAAGGCTTTCCACCCTGATTTTTACTAGGCTCCGGCTTACCGGCAGTCGGCTGTTTAGGCAACGTTTTTTTGCCTGGGGCAGAAGGCGGCCTGTGACCTTTCTCTGGAAACGGCTGAACTGAACTCTTGTCAGGCAAGGGCTTAACCGAACTCCCATCCCGCGGGGATTGAACAGGGCCTCGCGTTTGCTTGCCGGCAGGGGGTTTATTGTGTTGTGGCTTAGGGGCAGCAGTCTGTTTAGGCGGAACCGGGGGAGCTATGGCCGGAGGCACCGTCTTCTTAGACAGTTGCCACTCTTCCAACTCCGTTTTCCCCTTGGCGACCGAAACGCCATTTTCCCACTCCTCACGGCTCAAGACCCTGGTGTCTCTGGCATCGTCAACTGAGGTAACGCTTACCGTGCCATTTAACGTTTTGCAGTAATTCACCTTATATTGCTTGTCGTCAAACGTAATCAGCCGTCCGGCCTTAGGCATACCCTTCTTCAAGGCCTTATAGGTTTCATACTCATGGGCCAGGCAACACAGCAATCGATTACACACCCCGGAAATTTTCGTGGGATTGAGCGGCAAATCCTGCTCCTTGGCCATCTTAATCGAAACAGGCACAAAATCCTTCATAAACAGACCGCAGCACAACTCTCGGCCACAACACCCGATACCACCCAGCATCTGGGTCTCGTGGCGCACCCCAATCTGACGCATCTCAACCCGGGTGCGGAACTCTTGCACCAGGGACTTGACCAAATCCCTGAAATCCACCCTCGTCTCGGCGCTGAAATAAAATATGACCTTGCTGCCGTTAAAATACCTCTCTACCTGCAGCAGCTTCATGCCCAAGTTTAAATTCTGGATAAGCCCTTGGCAATACCGCCTGGCATCATCCTCGCGTTGGAGTAAATTCTGATACCTGCTAATTTCATCATTATTAGATCGCCGAACGATACTCAGCAACTCCAGAGGCTTGCCAATATCGATCGGTGTCAATTCGATACCAGACCCGCTGACATGGGCAGGCTCAAGGCCATGATCGGTTTGCACCATGACCGCATCTCCCCTGACAAGGTCCGGGAGCTTTGAGGTCGCCGCCCTCGGCTGAAGGCCATCCCTAAAGCGTACATGATATAATTTCAGCTGCTCCTTCGGGGCCGGCGTCACTTCCGGTGTCACTTCCGGCGCCGCTTCCTGAACAACGTTTATAGGTTCATTCATAATTTTATTTTATGCCGAAAAAAGGTTTACCGCATGCAGCATCACACTTACTCAATAAATGCCCAAAACAAAACTTCACAGACAAAGGAGCGATTGCAGTTATGGCGAAGCTGCCTCTGCGCCTCCCCGATCAAGGCCAAACGCTCCGAAAGCTGCTCGGCGCCCCAACGTTGCGCGGCAGGGGCCAACGTATGTCGCAGATCATGATTGATCAAATACCTCTCCGTGCCGCCAGCGCCAAGAATCATCAAGTCCTTGACCCATAATTTCAACAGCTCCAGCAAGTCGCCCAGCTCATCTTTCTGGAGGGCGGCCTTCTCCGCCAAGGAAAAAACTCCTTCGACCGCCCCTGCTTGAGACTGGGACAAATTGACCAATCCCTCGACAATCGCCCTCCGCTGCTCAAGCAGATCCGTCTTCGCCAGCTCCCTGGCCCGGCCGATACTGCCTTCTGCAATGGAGGCCATGGCATAAGCGCTCTCGGCAGTCAGCCCATCCCTGCTCAAAGCGGCGCCGACCAACTCATACGACAGCGGATAAAAGGGAATAACCTGACAACGCGAAACAATTGTCGGCAGAATACCAGCAGCTTCAACCGCGGTCAAGACAAACACGGTGTTAACGGGCGGTTCCTCAAGGGTCTTGAGCAGACTGTTCGCCACTTCCTTCCGGACCATGGTCGTGTGGATATCAGGCAGCATCACCACCCGATATCCTGCCTCGAATGGCGGATACGACAAGGCCTTCTTCAATTCCCGAATCTGATCGATAGCAATCTGCGCCTTGCCCGGTTCCGGCATAATCTCCAAAAAATCCGGGTAATTGCCAGAGGCCATCTTCCGACAGGCCGAACACTGCCCGCAACTATCGTCCCGGCCCACCTCAAGGCAATTGAGGAAAGCAGCGAAAGCCCGGGCAGTCATCTTCTTTCCCACCCCGGCCGCTCCCTGGAACAGATAGGCGTGGCTTGTCTTTTGTCGCGAGAAGGCTAGTCGCAGTATCTGCTTTGCCTTGTCTTGACCAACAACATCAAAGAACTTGATCAGAGACAAACTCCTTACCCCCAAAGTGAGGGCTGCCGCTGTCTGGCCTCGTCATCACTCTCCGGGTCCGAACCTCTGTCGCCATGCATCTGCGCGTCGTGACCCGTCACGAACAAAAAACGTTCCATCGTCCGCTGGTAGTCGGTCCATTGATACTCAGACGGGGCAACCTGACGGCCAAGGCGATCCAGATAATTCATCTTGGCGTCAAGGTCGTCGATAAAATTCAAGACAAAGGCCTCGCGGATCATGGGCAAGGCTGGCGAACCAAACTCATAACGCCCATGATGGCTGATGACAAGATGTTTAATCATCACGGCGGTACGTTCGGGGAAATCAGGAAGGGTGGCCAGCTTCTCGTGCAGGATCTCAAGACTGATCACCATATGACCGAGCAACCGGCCCTGATCGGAATAATCAAACGGCGGCACCGCAAAAGAAAATTCTCTGACCTTGCCAAGGTCGTGGAGAATGGCGCCCGCGATCAGCAGAGACCGGTTAATGGACGGATACAAGACGCAGACCCGATCCGCCAGGCGACAGATGCCAAGGCTGTGTTCCAAGAGCCCGCCGATATAGGCATGATGCATGGACTTAGCCGCAGGCGCCGTCGTAAAGGCCTTCCACAGCGGCTGATCCTTGACCACCGACATCAATAGCCGTTCTATCGCTTTATCCGGAAGACCCTTGATCAACACAATGACCTCGTCCGCCATGGCCTCGATGTCACAAGGAGTTGTCGGCAGAAAACGCGCCCAATCGACGTCATCTGCCGCGACCTTTTCAATCTCGGTGATCTTGAGCTGCAAGGCTCCCTTATAGACCTGGGCCTGGCCGTTGACTCGAACCACCGAACCTGCCGGACACTGGGCCGCCAGTCGTTCAGCCCCATCCCAGACCCGGCCGATCAATTCCCCTGTTCTGTCCATCAAGTCGAGCGCCAAAAATGGCTTGCCGACTCTCGTTTCTGACAAGCGCATGGTCTTGACCAGAAACAGGGTGTTAACTTCTTGATTATCCTTGATGTCACTGACCAAAAGGTCTTTTTCAAAAGTCATGGAAATGGGCTCCGGCCAATGGATTTTGGGCATCTGGATTCGCTAACGAATTGCTATATAATCCATATAATGCAATTTTGAAACGGAAGATAATCAAGTTCTCCTCTCCCAAATAATAATTTTACAGATAAAAACATTACAATTATAGTATGGTGTTGTTACGTGCTA
>Ga0334722_10005253_pt1 | contig 13139 bp, 12 predicted proteins | sample C3_bottom_MG_FD_207210 | JGI IMG/M metagenome (GOLD analysis project Ga0334722, IMG submission 207210) | Sediment microbial communities from Yellowstone Lake, YNP, Wyoming, USA - C3_bottom | ecosystem: Environmental > Aquatic > Freshwater > Lake > Sediment | place: USA: Wyoming | collected...
GCCGTTGTTTTGCAAGGAAGTCACGAAAGCCGAATTATTGTAGCTGCCCGCGTAAAAGAAATTTCCTGAATTTATATCGCTCCCGGTTAGGGTGATCACGGGTTTGAGCTTATATCCTTGACCGTTTGTATAAATAACCGACTCACCAGGATCAAGATCGATATCCAGTGTATACAGTTTCCCGGCGGGAATGGAAAAAATGCCGTCTATTTTAATGCCTGTCTGCTCTCCGCTGGGCACACTAAGGGTATGCGTTGTTCCATCGGTTAGCGTAATGGACGCATTCGGATCAAGAATGAGTCGAATCTGTCTGTACAAGCCGGGGGTTACTGTAGTATGAGCGAGAACGACGGGGTTGTTTTTCGTTAATTCGAGAAGGTTAAAGGATTCGGGTTGAGAGGATATGACGGTCTGATTGTCGTCGGTATCTATGATCCGAGTTTCAAGTACGGTCATATCGATTCTGCTGATCGTACTCCCATCAACTTTTGTGTCATGAAATGTTATCTTTAAAAAGGCAGGATTGGATTGCCCGCCACTACTACAGCTGCCCGTACTTAACAACAATAAAAAAAGAAAAAAACCGCTAAAGAAGGTATAAGGTTGCTCTTTCATCGCGTATAGCTCCTTTCGTTATCAAAAGTCAACTTGAATTTGAAAAAGACCACGCTTTGGAATTTAGCATCCACGCACTAAGAAATATAACATATTAGTATGAGCATCGCAAACTTTTTTCCGCATACTGTACTAAATATATACATAAGTAGCAAAAAGAATCTTTAAGTAACAATGCATAATGTGAAAAAGTGTATCAAAGTGTTCTGCCTTCGCCTCTTAAGGAACGCTTGCACTGATCCTCGATCCATTAATGTAACGCGTGATAACCATAGTTCTTGCAGCTCATTGATTATTTTTTAGTCAGTATGGCTGATTTTCCGAACAAGCGCGTCGGGTAAAATTCTGCGGAGTACGCCAGGCGCCACAGCATTCTCGCTTTCCCGATCAGTTACGCATGCAGGACCGCGCAGGTTGCCCCGCGGACCAAAACCGAGCGTACTTCGCAAAGACGGCTTTCCCGACCTTTTGCGAAAACAGCTAAACGCCGTGAAAATAATATATTGACAAGCCTTTTTTTCTGCGGTATAGTCATACCATTCAGAGAGTCCTGACACCTGACCAAAAAACCCCAGTTATTACCTAACCCAGCATAATAACCAGGAATACATCACCCGTTCTTTCTATAAACGTACCAAAACAGAAAGGTCGTACATCCTTCTTTAAACATAACACACGAGCAGATTGAGTCGTTGTTACAAACCTCTCATCCTTATCTCGCACTTTAATGGACTATGCTCGCCTTCTGACATCACGACTACCGCAATGAAAAAACTGGATCATCCCACCATCTCTGGAAACCACGCCGCATCCGCCCAACAAACCCCGGGCCAAGGAGCAACCACATGAATTTAGTAGAACTGAAAAGCAAGGAGATCTCCGAGCTTACCGCCATGGCGGACGAACTGAAGATCGAGGGCATCAGCGGTCTGCGCAAACAGGAGCTGATCTTCGCCATTCTGCAGGCCCAGACCGAAAAAAACGGCTTGATTTTCGGCGAAGGCGTGCTCGAGATCCTTCCGGACGGCTTCGGCTTCCTCCGCGCGCCTGATTACAACTATCTGCCCGGCCCGGACGATATTTACGTATCGCCCTCGCAGATACGACGGTTCAGTATCCGCACCGGCGACACCGTCTCCGGCCAGATCCGTCCGCCAAAGGAAGGCGAACGCTATTTTGCCCTGCTCAAGGTCGACGCCATCAACTACGAAGACCCCGAGATATCACGGTCCAAGATCCTCTTCGACAACCTGACCCCTTATTATCCCGAAAAAAAGATCAAGCTCGAACACTCACCCACTGATTATACGACCCGCGCCATGGACCTCGTCACTCCCATCGGCATGGGCCAGCGCGGTATGATCGTGGCGCAGCCCCGGACCGGCAAAACCATGCTGCTCCAGGCCATTGCCAAGGCAATCATCAAGAACCACCCTGACATCAAGCTGATCGTGCTCCTGATCGACGAACGGCCCGAAGAGGTCACGGACTGGGCGCGCCAGGTCAAAGCCGAGATCATCAGCTCCACGTTTGACGAACCGCCGCAGCGGCATGTGCAGGTTGCGGACATGGTGAGCGAGCGGGCCAAGCGCCTGGTGGAGCACAAGAAGGATGTGGTGATCTTGCTGGACAGCATCACCCGCCTCGCCCGGGCGCATAATGCCATCATTCCGGCCTCGGGCAAGGTCCTCTCCGGCGGTCTGGACGCGAATGCGCTCCAGCGGCCGAAGCGGTTCTTCGGCGCGGCCCGCAGCATCGAGAACGGCGGCAGCCTCACCATCCTCGCAACAGCGCTCGTGGACACCGGCAGCCGCATGGACGACGTGATCTTCGAAGAGTTCAAGGGCACGGGCAACATGGAGCTCCACCTCGACCGGAAGCTCGTTGACAAGCGCGTGTTCCCGGCCATCGACATCAACGCCTCGGGCACCCGCAAGGAAGAGCTGCTCGTGGACAAGGACGACCTGAACCGCATGTGGGTGCTCCGGAAGGTGCTGAACCCCCTGTCCACCGTGGAAAGTATGGAGTTCCTGCTGGAGAAGCTGAAACAGAACAAAACGAACCGGGATTTCCTGGATTCCATGAACAAGTAGATTTTACTTGAAATTCCCCGGTGGTTGGTATATTATTCCCGCTCTCAATCAACGAGGGTCGAGGTTTTCGGCTTTCGCAGTTATTCTCAGGAGGATCAGGTCATGAAAGAAGGCATTCATCCCGACTACAAGGTGGCAACGGTAAGTTGCGCCTGCGGGGAAAAGTTCACCACGAAGTCGACGAAAGAGACGCTCCGGCTTGACATCTGCTCGGTCTGCCACCCGTTCTTCACCGGCAAGCAGAAGCTGATCGACACGGAAGGCCGCGTCGACAAGTTCCGGAAAAAGTACGCAAAATAGCATCGCCCAGAGGCGGCCCATTGGCCGCCTTTCTTCTGAAAGAACAAGCCTTGTGAGGTTCCTGCTTTGTCCGAAAAAGTGCAAATAGGCGGCCAAGCGGTTCTCGAAGGCGTCATGATGCGCTCACCCCATGCCTACACCGTTGCTGTGCGCAAGGGAGGGAAGCCTGACGCCGAGATCGCCATCTTTCGCCAGACCATCCAGCCCATCGGGGAGCGCTTTCCCTTCCTGAAGACCAGGATCGTCCGGGGTTCGGCCGCGCTCTTTGAGGCCATGTGGCTCGGCATCCGGGCGCTGAACTTTTCAGCCAACGAGGCGCTCGAGAGCGAAGATGGTAAAAAAGAAGAGATCGGGCCGCTTGCCATGGCCGGCACCATGATCGTGGCGCTCGCCTTTTCGCTCGGGCTCTTCCTGGCGCTCCCGCTCCTGCTCACCAGCCTGCTCGGCGCCCAATATGCGGCGGTCAACCGGCACAGCATCCTGTTTAATCTCACCGACGGTGCTTTTCGCGTTGTCCTATTCCTGGGATACGTCTCCGGCATTTCCTATATGAAGGACATCCGCCGGGTGTTCGAGTATCATGGCGCCGAACACAAGGCCATTGCAACCTACGAGGCAGGGGTGGAACTCACGGTGGAGAACGCCAGGCCCTACTCCCGCATCCATCCGCGCTGCGGCACCAGCTTTTTGCTGACTGTGGTCGTGATCTCCATTGTGCTGTTCTCGCTCGTCCCCGGATCCTGGCCGTTCTGGGCAAAAGCAGCGTCACGAATCGTGCTGCTTCCCGTGATCGCCGGCCTGGGCTACGAGTTCATCAAATACAGCGCCAAACAGTGCGACAACCCGCTGATCCGTAAGCTGATGCAGCCGGGCCTCTGGCTGCAGCGCCTCACGACGCGGGAACCGTCGGATGACCAGATAGAAGTGGCCATCACGGCGATGCGTGAAACCCTTGCCATGGAACCCCGCTGAGGCGGGGTTTTTTGTTGGGAAAAGCAAACATCCACCACAGAGGCACAGAGAAGATCAAGAACGTTATGACCGTGAATAAGGCAAGACAAGCCTCAAGGTTTTTTCTCAGACTTTTGCAGTCCTCTGTGCCTCCGTGCCTCTGTGGTTAATAGGTTTTAACTATGCTAAGAAAACTTGAAGCTGTTGCGGAAAAATATGACGAGCTGACCAGACTCCTGTCCGACCCGGGCGTTGCTGCCAATCACCAGCAATACCAGAAGTACTCCCGGGAACGGTCGGATATTGAAGATGTGGTGAACCACTACCGCGCCTTCAAGGACCTGGAAAAGCAGATCAGCGAAGCCAACGAGATCACCAACGACAAGCAGTCTGATCCCGAACTGCGCACCATGGCCGAAACAGAACTCAAGGAGCTTTCGCCGAAAGTCGCGCAGCTGGAGCAGGAACTGCGGCTCATGCTGGTGCCCAAGGACCCGCGCGATGACCGGAACGTCTTCCTCGAGATCCGCGCAGGCGCGGGCGGAGACGAGGCCGGCCTCTTTGCCGCGGAGCTCTTCCGCATGTACTCCCGGTATACTGAAAAGAAGCGGTGGAAGCTCACCCTCCTCGATATGAGCACCACCGGCGTGGGCGGTGCAAAGGAAGTGATCGCCCAGATCCAGGGCAAGGGCGTGTTCAGCAAGCTTAAATATGAAAGCGGCGTACACCGGGTGCAGCGTGTGCCGGCAACAGAATCCGCCGGCCGGATCCATACCTCGACCGTGACCGTGGCGGTGCTGCCCGAGGTAGACGATGTTGAAGTGAATATCGAGCAGAAGGACCTGCGCATCGACACCTACTGCTCTTCAGGCCCCGGCGGCCAGTGCGTGAACACGACCTACTCCGCGGTCCGCATCACACACATCCCGACCAACGAGGTTGTCGCAGTCCAGGACGAACGCTCGCAGCTCAAGAACCGCGAGAAGGCCATGAAGATCCTTAAATCGCGTCTGCTCGAAAAAGAACGGGCACGGCAGGATGCCGAGACCGCCCAGGACCGCAAGTCCCAGGTCGGGTCCGGCGAACGCAGCGAAAAGATCAGGACCTACAATTTTCCACAGAGCCGCGTGACCGATCATCGCATCGGCCTGTCGCTTTACCGGCTTGACTCTGTCATGGACGGCGACCTCGATGAGTTCATCGACGGTTTGACCTCGGCAACAAATGCCGAGCGGCTGAAAAATCTATAGAAAGTGGGAAGATGGGAAGATGAGTGAATGCGATTTTCGTCTTAACTTCCTACCCTCCTACCTTCCTATCTTCGGTCGTTATATTGACCATCATTGAGACGATCAACAAGGCGGCCACGCGGCTGCAAGCGCACCAGGTGGACAACGCGCGCAGGGATGCAGAGCTGCTGCTCTGTCATATTCTGGGCCGCGACCGGGCCTGGCTTCTGGCGCACATACAGGACGGGATAGACGACCAGTCGCTCCGGCAGTATGAACGGACCATTGACCGTCGCGCCGTACGCGAACCACTGCAGTACATCACGGGCAGACAGGAATTCTTTGGACTGCCTTTTAAGGTTAATGCAGATGTCCTGATCCCGCGACCTGAGACCGAGTACGTTGTCGAAGCAGCGCTCAAGGCCGTCAGCATGACGCTGTCTCCGGTCATCATCGACCTCTGCACCGGTTCCGGCTGCATCGCGATCAGCCTGGCAAAGGAGCTCCTGAAAGCACAGGTGTTCGCAACTGATCGATCGGAGCAGGCTCTCGTGGTTGCGCAAGAAAACGCCCGTATGAACCAGGTAGCTGATCGCATCCGGTTTCTTTCAGGAGACCTGTTCGCACCATTCGCGGAACTGGACTTTCACGGCAAGGTCGATGTGATCGCCACAAACCCGCCGTATATTCCGGCAGGCGACCTTGCTTCGCTGCAGCCCGAAGTCAGGGATTTCGAGCCGGAGATGGCGCTTATAGCTGGACCCGAGGGAACCGAGATCGCGACAGCGATCATCCAGCAGGCGCCGACATTCCTGAAACAGAGCGGCACGCTCATCATGGAAATGGGCATCGGCCAGACCGCAGCACTCAGCAGTATCGTTAACAATAGCGGAAATTACCGATCCCTGGAGATCGTCAAGGACCTGGCTGGAATAGAAAGAGTTCTGGTAGCAAGAAAGGCGTAGCAGTAGGCGTTCTGAAGCCTGAAGAGAGTCCTAAGCTTTCTCCTGACTACTGGCTCCTGACTCCTGGCTACTGTTTTCATCCATGAAATCCATCTACATCAACGGCGGAAAAAAACTGAGCGGCGAAGTATCTATCAGCGGCGCAAAGAACGCAGCGCTCCCGATCCTTGCGGCCGGTCTTTTGTGCGGCGGCAGGCACCGGATCGCGAACGTGCCGCAGTTGGCCGACGTCACCACCTTCGGCAGGATTCTCCAGAACATGGGGATCGCCTTCGAGCGGCAAGGCAACGAGATCATGATCGACGCTACGGGCCTTTCGAAACCCGAGGCGCCTTACGACCTCGTGCGCACCATGCGCGCGTCGGTGCTCGTGCTGGGACCGCTCGTTGCGCGCATGGGCAGAGCGCGGGTCTCGCTGCCGGGCGGGTGCGCCATCGGCGCCCGGCCTATCAACCTGCACCTTATGGGACTTGAAAAGCTCGGAGCGACCGTCGAGATCGAACACGGCTACGTCTTGGCCAGCGCGAAAAAACTGCGCGGCGCCCATATCTGCTTCGACACCGTGACCGTGACCGGCACCGAGAACCTCATGATGGCGGCCGCCCTTGCCGAGGGAGAGACTACACTCGAGAACGCCGCGCGCGAACCCGAGATCGTCGACCTCGCTCATGCGCTTATCCAGATGGGCGCGAAGATCGAGGGCGCCGGCACGGACATCATCAGGATCCAGGGCGTGGAGAGCCTCCATCCCATGGACTACACGGTCATGCCCGACCGGATCGAGACTGGAACCTTTGTGATCGCAGCCGCCATTACGGGCGGTGACATTCTAATCAGGAACTGTTTCGCCGGACATCTCGATGCGGTCATCTCGAAAGTGACCGAGGCGGGCGCTCTCGTGACCACGACAGACCATACGATCCATGTACAGGGCCAGCGCGTAATCCGGCCCGTGAACGTGAAAACGCTTGAGTATCCCGGGTTCCCCACGGACATGCAGGCCCAGATCATGAGCCTCATGGCCCTGGCAGACGGCGCGAGCATGATCAACGAGACCATTTTTGAGAACCGCTTCACCCATGTTGCAGAGCTCAGAAGGATGGGCGCCGATATCCAGACCGACGGACGCACAGCTATTATCAAAGGCGTGCCGAAGCTGTCCGCAGCGCCGGTCATGGCAACCGACCTCCGTGCCAGCGCATCGCTCATCCTGGCAGGCCTGGCTGCTGAAGGACAGACCGTTATATCGCGCATCTACCATCTGGACCGGGGATACGACAATATCGAGCAGAAGCTGTCTGCCTTAGGCGCTGATATCAAACGAGTGTAGAAAAGCAATATCCACCACAGAGACACAGAGGCACAGAGAAGACCTGGACCAATAACTTGTAGTTTAGCTTTTCTCTGTGTCTCTGTGCCTCTGTGGTAGACTTTCCGGAAGGGTTTTAAAATGAAGATTTTCGATTCACAGCATCAGGACATTGCCTCTGAACTTAAACGGATCATCAACCGCGGCGAGACCGCTACCGACGAAGTGGCCGTGGTTGTGAAAGAGGTCGTAGAACGCGTGCGCAAAGAAGGCGATCCGGCCTTGCTCGAATACACCGAGAAGTTCGACCGGGTGACGCTCACGCTCAAGGACATCAAAGTAACGCCGAAAGAGATCAAGGACGCCTATACTAACGTTGATCCGAAAAAGGTGGATGCCCTGAAGCTCGCTGCCACTAACATCCGCTCCTTTCACGAGAAGCAGAAGATCAGCTCCTGGGTGAACCAGGAAGCGGACGGCGTTATTCTGGGCCAGCTTGCGCGGCCGATCCGAAGCGCCGGGGTCTATGTGCCCGGCGGCAAGGCGTGCTACCCGTCATCGGTGCTCATGAACGTGATCCCGGCCAGGGTCGCGGGTGTGGAACAGCTCATCATGTGCTCACCAGTGCCCGGCGGGACCCTGAACCCCTACATCCTGGTTGCCGCGGACATCGCCGGAATAAGCGAGATCTATAAGATCGGCGGCGCACAGGCCATCGCAGCCATGGCCTATGGCACCGCAACGGTACCGAAGGTCGACAAGATCGTGGGCCCGGGCAATATCTATGTGGCAACGGCAAAACGGTACGTCTTCGGCCAGGTGGACATCGATATGATCGCAGGACCGAGCGAGATACTGGTCATTGCCGACGACAGCGCAGATGCGGCCTTTGTGGCCTCGGACCTGCTCTCGCAAGCCGAGCATGATGAGCTCGCATCGTCCATCCTTATTACCACGTCACGCACTTTGGCTGAGCAGGTCAATGTCGAAGTCGAACGTCAGCTCGCAACCCTGTCGAGAAAAGAGATCGCCCGCAAGGCCATTGACCGTTTCGGGGCCATCGTGCTGGTCAAGACCCTGCAAGAGGCCGCCGACGCGTCAAACTCCATTGCCCCGGAACATCTCGAGCTTGCCGTGGAAAAACCTTTTGATCTTCTGGCGCTGATCACGAACGCTGGCGCCATTTTCCTCGGCCATTACACGCCCGAGTCCGTGGGAGACTATGTTGCCGGCCCGAACCACGTGCTCCCGACCGGAGGCACTGCTCGTTTCTTCTCGCCCCTGTCCACGGACAGTTTCATGAAGAAATCGAGCCTGATCTTCTATACCAAGGAAGGCCTGGACAAGGTCGCCGAAGCCGTGATGCAGATCGCTGATGTGGAAGGCCTGGAAGCGCACGGCAACACGATCCGGATCAGGATGGCGAAAAAATAGTGTGTAACCTTTTGGACACGGATCAACACGGAAAAGTCGGATAGGTCTTATCACAGATGTCAATTCGTGTGCATCCGTGTAAATCCGCGTCCCATTAATTTTTTAAGGAGTTTTTATGCCAACAAAAAAAGTGAAAAAGACTTTATCCAAAGCTCCTGCAGCCACCCCGAAGCTCAAGCTCGGCCTGCCGAAAGGCAGCCTCCAGGAGTCGACGTTCAAACTCTTTGGCAAAGCAGGGTACCGGGTGCAGGTCAGCTCGCGGAGCTACTATCCGACGATCGACGACAAAAATATCGACTGCACGCTCGTCCGCGCCCAGGAAATGGCCCGCTATGTTGATATCGGGATCTTTGACGTGGGTCTCACGGGCAAGGATTGGATCCTTGAACAGAACGCCGATGTCGTCGAAGTGGCCGAACTCCGCTACGCAAAGGGCGGACTCAATCCCGTACGCTGGGTCGTTGCCGTGCCGGAAGACTCAAAGATCAGGTCCGTCAAGGACCTGAAAGGCAAGCGCATCGCCACGGAACTCGTGGGCTACACCAAGCGTTACCTCAAATCCAAGGGAGTCACCGCAGACATCGAATTCTCCTGGGGCGCCACCGAAGTAAAGCCTCCCCGCCTGGCTGATGCCATCGTGGAGCTTACGGAAACCGGCAGCTCGCTCCGCGCGAACAACCTCCGGATCGTCGAGGTCATGCTTGAGTCCACGACCCGACTCATCGCTAACAAGAAGGCCTGGAACGACCCCTGGAAGCGGAAGAAGATCGAGAGCATGGCCATGCTGCTCCAGGGTGCGCTCGCTGCCGAGGAAAAGGTCGGGCTCAAGATGAACGCGCCCAAAGCGAACCTGAAGGAGATATGCGGTCTTCTTCCGTCGATGCACGCGCCCACGATCTCGCACCAGACCGACCCCGAGTGGGTGAGCCTCGAAGTGATCCTCGATGAAAAAGTTGCCCGCGACCTTATCCCGCGCTTGAAGCGGCGCGGCGCTTCGGGGATTGTTGAGTATCCCCTGAATAAGGTCATATCGTAACTGCTATAGACACACAAAAGGCGGCCAATTGGCCGCCTTTTTTATTCATTCTCCACAATTAGCAACATTCACTTACTTATCTCAAATGATTTTATGCTTTCTTCGAAAAGTGGGTCCAGTGACTCACCGCCTGCCGCAAGAGCTGAGCAGGTCACAACAATATAATTCCCTTTATTACCGGGCAGAAAATAGAACGTCTGACGAAGCATATTTTTCTGTTGAAGCGATGTTGTTACCAGCCTTTCTCCTTTCACGCCCTTCATCGTTACAAAAGCCTCGCGCTTAATTAACGTATATTGCGCAAATACACTTTTGAGGGTTTTTGCATTTGCATCGACATAGCTCTTGAGAGACCCGTCGTAAGCCTCGTCTACCACGTTGATATTGGGACTGAATGAATTTGCCGCGGGGCCGAAGGCGATCTGGTATTTCATTCCGGGAAAATCACGGAACACCCATCCCTGGGGAGCTTGCAGGGAAAAGCCTCCTGTCTTTTCGAAATGTCTATCACCTACTGCGGCCTGAACAGTAAAAGCTGCCAAAAAGAGACACAGAACGAATAACGACTTTTTCATAAATTACTCCTTTCATCTCGTTAGTATTTATGTTGTAACAGTTTAGCCATTTTTATTCCGCACCGGGATGCCGACCTGCCGAGGAAGCCGCGCGGCACTCTGATCGTCGAACTAGTGCACACTCGAAGACCGGAAGTCATCATGCCCTTATTGTATTCTTAGAAGGATTTCTTTTCAACCGAAATGTTGTACAGCGCGGCTTGTGCCGTGGTGGTATCGGCGGCATAAAGAGCTTGCAAAAACGTCAGGCGTCTGCAACGTAGCCAATCTTGCTGAAAGCATACATAGACACAACGTCTCAACGTCCCCTTTGTGCTCTTAGTAAATGTGAATGATGCGGAGTTCGTGCAAGTGGTGATAAAGACGTTCCGGGACGAGATCACCATTGCGGCGGGGGGGGCTGGGGTAGGAGTAGCAGTGCGATGCGAACGTTCAACGACAGTGGCGGGAAGCTAAAAGCTTACCGCCGTTGTTATTACCGCTGTGGCCGCCGCGCTTCCCGCCAGAGCGTGAACGCGAGCGCCCCGGAAAGAATGCATGCGGGCACGCTGACCCACTGGGGAATGATGAAGCCGTTCACGATGACTTCCCAGTGGAAATAGAGACGGAACAGGTGGGCGAGTGAAAGAACCGCAAATATTACTGCGGCAATGGTAGAAAATGGTTTCATGGTTTGTCACCTCTCAGCGATCAGTTAGCATGTTGGGCAGGAAACCCGACACAATACCACAACCTCCGACTAATCCAGTAGGGCACTTCTCAGCAGGTCAGATTTCTTTAATCACTACGCCCCCCCCCAAGGTGCATCAACCTCTCCCGTATGACATCCTCAAGCGGGAATCAAATCAGCGACCAGCGGTTTTTCCTTGGTCAATCGGCTTACTCCCATTATCGTAAAGCCGAGGACGCTCCCCTGCTCGTCCACCCGTTCCATTACCGCATCATTGTTCGTTTCCGTCATATATCCGGCTTTATCGGAAAAGAGGACCTCCAAAAAATCGCCTTCCGGGTCGTACCATACTTTTATCTGCTGGGCCATAGCTGTTCCCCCTTTTTTGGTTTAATTGACCATTTCCGGATGCTCTTGAATGTGAGCCATCCGTTCATCGGTCAACCGTACAGTCATGCCCTGATAATCCATGAACACTTTCATGTATCGGCACCTTCCACAATCCCTATCACCCTTCAGGTCAACACCTGTTAGCCGCGAAAGAACGCAAGGACCGCAAAATAATATAGACTCAAATACACGATTTAGAGCCTTTTCTTTGCGTTCTTTTGCGGCCAACCTGAATAGTTACTTTTCTTTTTCGCTTTCCCGAAAGGACATCCTGTCTGAGCGCATCATCAAGGCTCAGCGCAACTTCGCCTTCCACGATTTCACTGAGAACGCCTCGGTTATACAAGCGATTCACATAGTCTTGCGCGTCTTCTCCGGACCACAACCCTTTCCCGAGGCCGTAGAGTTTCGTGAGATCGAGCTCTTTTTTTATGCTGAGCCCGGTCTTTCGGAGGTGATGAGCGAGCCGTTCAACCAGTTTGAGCTGGTCCTGCGGCGGAAGTTTTTCTATTTCTCTTTCGAGCTTGTTTATGGTAACGGTTCTAGGCATTGCACTCTCCGGATGAACCAACATTACTATTACCCCCTTGAAAAGGCAAGGCAAAAGAACGTCCGTTCAATGCCAACCTCTCCTCCATTCCCTTTAGATTCAGCATGTTTTCTTATCACTGCCCCTTCCGCTCCAAAAACCGCCTTAGCGCATTCTTCAACTTCCCCGGAGCTGTTATCGGCTTCGAGCACCGCTTTCCGGCGCAGAGATAGACGGCTTCCTGCTTTGGATATCCCAGCTTTTTTATCAAAGCGCCATCTTCCGAGATCAAAAGTACTCTGACGGATTTTTTTGGCACATACACGCCTCTAATCGCCGCCAGATATGATCGCACTGCTTTTCTTTTTGCAATAATTGTTATCTCTACCGGATCGCCCACTGCCCACAGGAGCGCATTGCCATAGGCCGCGGCATTCGGCGTAAAGTCCTGATAGGTCCCGCTCAAAGCAGCAAGCGCTTCGTCGCGGATCTTTTGTTGATCCGTGGATTCTGAGGCATACGACATCCTTCCCATGAACCGGATAGCACGGTAATTGGCAAGATTGTCGTTTACTTTTGACAAGACACCCGGAGCGATCGGTGTGGCGATCGGCGCGGCGAGCGACAATCGAAATCGCTTTGCATTGGCATCGTAGAACCTGCTCTTGATAAGCGCGTTTATCTCCTTTGCAACATTCAGATAGCGCTTCTGACCCGTTACGCCATACAGATCGAGCAGAGCCGAACCGACGAGCACGTTGTCGGATAAAAGACCGTCGAGATGACGCACGCCGTTGGGAAAGGTGTGATAAACGCCCGCGTTTTTTTCGAACAGGTTCGCCAGCAGATAGTCTGCGCTCTTCGTTGCCATATCAAGGTACTGCTGCTCACCAACAGCGCCGTACGCAGAGACCAGGGCGCTGATCATAAGTGCCGACGAATCAGCATACACGGTCCTGTCCACCGCAGGCGCAGACATTCCCTTGCGATTCTTGCTCGTGTAATACGCCTCATCGGCATCCTGACTTCCGAAAAACGCGCCG
>Ga0334722_10005254_pt1 | contig 13137 bp, 15 predicted proteins | sample C3_bottom_MG_FD_207210 | JGI IMG/M metagenome (GOLD analysis project Ga0334722, IMG submission 207210) | Sediment microbial communities from Yellowstone Lake, YNP, Wyoming, USA - C3_bottom | ecosystem: Environmental > Aquatic > Freshwater > Lake > Sediment | place: USA: Wyoming | collected...
CGAACGTTGCCTTAATCACAAGGTCAAGGGCGTGGAGGGTATCTACAATCGTCACGACTATTTCGAGGAAAGAAAGATGGCGCTGCAGAAGTGGGCAGATTTGCTGGAGCAATGCGAGCGCGGCGGTGCAGAGGTAATCGAACTTAGACCGGCGAAGTCTGGATTAGAAAGATCTGCGGCTCGCGAGATCGGGCGCTCTCGCTGACTGGTAGGCAGGGAGGTTTGACTAGCTTGACGTGACAGGCATTGCCGTTGATGTGGCCTGGCACGGCGGGGAGCACGAGGGGAGAAATCCCCTCGTTTTTTTGGAGGGACCCGCCCTTACATGAGGCGCCTTTTGGAAAAAGAAAGGGTCTTCGTGCCGGCGATGATGAAATGATCCAAGGTCTGCACGTCCACAAGCGAAAGGGCTTGCTTTAGCGTACTGGTCAGAAGCTCATCGGCGCGGCTAGGTTCGGCTACTCCCGAGGCGTGGTTATGGGCAAAGATTACGGCGGCGGCGTTCGCCTTTAATGCTGCCTTCACCACCTCGCGCGGATAAACGCTGGTCTGTGTCAACGTCCCGCGGAAAAGCTCCTCGATCTCGATAACCCGGTGCTGCGCATCGAGCAAGAGCACGACAAAAACTTCATGCGGCGATCCTGCTATGCGGTGCTGTAGAAGGGCTCGAACGGCTGCAGGGCTATTGAGTGCGTCTCTTCGCCTCCCCTTGGGGGACGGGAGGGTGGATTCTTAGGTGGAAATGCTTTAGCCGCCCAGTTCTGGCGGCTTGTTTTTTCTGCTCACGCTTTCGTCCGCTTCACTGAAAGATGAGGGGCGAAAGCAAGTGAGTAGCTGCGATGCCGGGCTGGGCGGTGCGTTTCGGATGGTCAAGATTTGGGAAGCGACGCGGCGGCCCGCGTCGTAACTTGGCAACCGCGTGACAGGATGTGTTTACCTGGCGCGCGCGTTGCGGAATTTGGTTGAACGGTCGAAGTCCTGCCTACACAGCAAACGGCGGGAGCGTAGCTGCCGCTGTCATTCTGTTTTCTTTTTGCGAAAGGGATCGTTACCGAGTGGACGAGATAGCCCGGGTTTATTGGGCTGGCTCGGTGAGGCTTCGCCGAGTAGAGCCCGGCTCGACGGCTGAAAGCGGTCGGGTGCGCCCAATGATCAGGAACAGAGGCTTATGGGATGTGGTAAGGGAAAGTAAGTTCTGAAGTCTCAGTGTGGATCGCTTCGACCAGCATGTTTTGTTGTACGTCTCGCAACCTGGAAGATCTCTTTAACGCTACGCCTTGCCCGGAGAAAAGATTGGCGGTATCTTCATGACAACATTGACAGAAATCAATACTGCAAATTGCCAAATACCATTATTATCATGGGTGGCGTAAAAATTAAGCAGAAGCCGTGCGTGGTGGAATCCTTGATGCGATGCATGTTGTATGGTTTGGCGCAGGTCTTGCGCCGGTATGCGCATGTATTGGTCTTCTTACAGAACCTGCAAGTATGCCCCCCCCCCGCAATTGCACTAGTGCCTTTCGCGTAGCCCTTCGCGAAAATCCTGCGCATCCATGAAGCCCGCATTCACGCTCGGCCTGCGCGGCCGCTTGATGCTGTTGTTGCTGGCGGCGTTTGCCCTTTTGTCTTGCTTGCTAGCGTGGGATTTTGTTGAAGACCGCAAGGTGCGCATCAACGCGACCTCGACTGAGCTTCTCAACCATACGAGATTGATTGCTGCCCAGACGCGGTACTTCACCAAGCAAGCCAACGCCATCCTGAACGGATTGGTGCTGAGTCCAGAAATGCAGCCGGGCGCCCCCGCCGAGTCCTGCGCGCAGTTCCTTCAGGCGCGGCTCAAGCAGGAGCCCGAGTTCAACCAGATCGTGCGAACGCTGCCAGACGGTGTCGTGGCGTGCGCAGCGGTGCCTCCCCGCGGCCGCGTCAGCTATGCCGACCGCAGTTGGTTCCAGCCTGTCCTGCAGTCGCGCGAGATACTCACCAGCGAGGTATTACAGGGCCGTATCCTCGGCAAGCCGATTATCGTCTTCGTCAAGGCCATACGTGACGCGGCCGATCGCGTGACCGGCATTCTCGTCCTGTCGCTCGATTTGACCTGGCTGAATCACGAACTGACAACTCTCCGCCAGCCGGAAGGTGTGCGGCTGGTGGTGCTGGACGCAAAGGGCACCGTTGCTGTGCGCCATCCCGATCCCGAGGCGTGGGTCGGCAAGAGTGCCACGCAGCTGCCGCTGTACCAGCACATCCTGGCCGCGGGTGGCAATGGCACGGAAGAGGGAATCGGTTTGGAAGGGGAGCGCAGGCTTTTCGCCTATACGAAGCTGCTGGACACGGTGTCCGGCCCCATATACCTGTGGCTGAGCGTTCCGAAAGCGGTGGTCGAGGCCCCCGCGCGACGCGCGGCATTGTTCGGCATCGGCATCATGCTGGCGGTGCTCATCAGCACGACGGGACTGGTGGTCTGGGGCGGCAACCGCCTGGTATTGCGGCCCCTGCTGATTCTGTCGCGAGCCGCGGCACGGTTCAAGGCTGGCGATTTCACCGCCCGAAGCGGATTGCCGCATGGCGACGACGAATTCGGGCGGGTGGCCCGTGTTCTGGATGAAACGGCCGCGGTGATCGAGGACCGGGAGCGAAAACTTGCACGGGCCAACCGCGCCCTGCGCGTTCTGTCCGCAGGCAACCGCGCTCTGCTGCGCTCGACAGGCGAGCAGGACCTGATTGAGGAGATGTGCCGGGTCATCGTGCAGGCCGGCGATTACCGTATGGCCTGGGTGGCGTATGCGGAAGACGACCCGGCACGCAGCGTGCGCATGGTCGCTGCCTGGGGCGCCGAACGCGACCGCCTGGACGATCTCAAGATTACGTGGGATGAATCGGAGTCGGGGCGCGGGCCGACCGGCACCGCGATCCGGCGCGGTGTTCCCATTGTGTCGAACGACATCGCGACCGATCCGGATTACGCCCCCTGGCGGGAATTGGCGCGGCATAAGGGATTGGCGTCCGTGCTGGCGCTCCCGCTGCGCTTGGGTGATACCGTCATCGGTGCGCTCAGCGTCTGCGCAGCCGAGTCGGATGCCTTCGACGATGCTGTGGTCGAGTTGCTCAGCGAGGCTGCGGACGACCTCGCCTTCGGCATTGCCAAGCATCGCGCGGAAGTCGAGCACGGCCGCACGCGGACCGCGCTGCAAACCGCCGAGGAGCGCTTCCGGGCGGCGGCCGAAGCCGGCTTGGATGCCTTGTTCATCCTGAAGAGCGTGCGCGGCGAACGCGACGACATCCTCGACTTCACGTTTGCCGACATCAACGCGCGCGCCGAGCAGATGCTGGGCATGGCGCGCGGGCAGGTCATCGGGCAGAAACTGTGCGAGTTGATCCCGATCAACCGCACTGGGGGCTTCTTCGCCAAGTACGTTGCAGTGGTGGCGACGGGCACGCCGCTGGAGGAAGAATTTCCCATCGACACGCCGGAAATCAAGGCGAAGTGGCTGCGCCACCAGGTAGTTCGCGTGGGCGACGGCATCGCCATCACCTCGCGTGACATCACCGGCTGGAAGGAGGCCGGTGCGGCACTGAAGGAGAGCGAGAAACGCTTTCGGGACATCGTCTGGAGTTCCGCCGACTGGATCTGGGAAGTGGATGCCGAGGGCCGCTACACCTACGCGTCGGAAAGCGTGAAGGACATGCTGGGCTACGCGTCGGAGGAAGTCATCGGCAAGACGCCCTTCCACTTCATGCAGCCGGAGGAGGCAGCGCGGGTGGGCGCGATATTCGCCGAAACCACCGCGCGGCGCAAGACCTTCCGCGACCTAGATAACACCCATGTGCATAAGGACGGCAGCCTGCGCTACGTGCAGACCAGCGGCACGCCCATCCTGGGTGACGACGGCGGGCTCCTGGGCTACCGCGGGCTGGATAAGGACATGACCGCGAAGACGCTGGCGGAGCTGGCCCTCGCCCGAGCCAACCGCGCGCTGCGGGCACGGGCGATGACCAACGAGGCGCTGATGCGGGTTACGAACGAGGAGGAACTGCTGCAAAGCGCCACGCGCATCATCGTGGAAACCGGCGGCTACCGCATGGCAGGCGTCGGCTATGTCGAAGACGATGCGGAAAAGAGTATTAGACCTGTAGCGTGGGCAGGCACCGAAGAGGGCTACATCGCCGAAGCAATTCAGACCTGGGCTGATACCGAAGCGGGCCAGAGGCCCATCTCCCGGGCCATCCGAAGCGGAACGCCGGAACTTGCTCGCGACCTTTCGCTCGACCCGGCCTTCGCAAACTGGAGGGACGCTGCCGCGAAGCGGGGTTACGCGTCCAATCTCGCCTTGCCCTTATCTGATGGCACACGGATTTTCGGCGTCTTGAACATTTACGCTGGTGAGCCGAATGCCTTTGATACGGAGGAAACCCGGCTCCTTGTGGAACTGGCGGATAACCTCTCCTTTGGAATCTTCGCCCTGCGCACCCGGGCCGAGCGCGACCGGATCGCCCATGCGCACGCGCACCACGCGGAGATCTTGCAGAAGAGCCTGGAGCAGTCGATCCAGGTCATCGCTGATACCGTGGATGCTCGCGATCCCTACACCGCCGGCCATCAGCGGCGCGTGGCCGAGTTGGCGGTGGGCATTGCGCGGGAGTTGGGTCTGCCGGAGGATAAAATCCATGGCATCCACCTTGCCGCCGTCATTCACGACCTAGGCAAAATCCACGTGCCGGCGGAAATCCTTTCCAAGCCCGGCAAGCTCAGCAACATCGAGTTCATGCTCATCAAGGAGCATGCGCAGGCCGGCTACGACATCCTGAAGAACGTGAATTTCCCCTGGCCCATCGCCGACATCGTACGCCAGCATCACGAGAAGCTGGACGGCTCGGGGTATCCGCAGGGGTTGAAGGGCGCGCAGATCCTGCTCGAATCGCGCATCATGACCGTGGCGGACGTGGTGGAGGCGATGTCATCGCACCGGCCGTATCGTCCGGCGCTGGGCGTCGAGGTCGCCCTGAAGGAGATCGAGCGCGGCCGCGGCAGCGCCTTTGATCCTGCAGTCGCCGATGCTTGTCTCAAGCTGTTCCGCGAGGGCAGGTTCGCGTTTCAGCAGTGAAGGCTGATGGTGATTGATGTGGGAGGCAAAATCTGGGGTGGGCGCGGTGGAGGAATGCGGGGGGTGAATTGGCCGGATCATGGGCCAAGAGGGGGGCGGTAGCCCCCCGCGTTTTTTGTACGGGCGGAGAGGAAAAGCGGGGAGCGTTGCCGCTCCCCTGGTGGTCGCGTTATGCGGCCATCGGCTCGGCATCGGCGGCTTGCAATCCATGGAGGTAATCGACAGCGCGTTGCGCGTGCGCCGCGGCCTGGAAGATGGCGCGTTTGTCGTTCTGAAGCACCTTGAGCCAGTGCCCGATATAGGCGGCGTGATCGTCGCGGGGTTCGGGGGTGATGCCAAGATCGGCACAGAGGAAAGCGGCGCCGAGTTCGGCGACAAGCTCTTCGCGGGCGTAACCTTCATCGCCGAAGCGCTGGCGGCCGAAGTCACGGTCTAGGCGGCTCGCGTGTTTCGTCCAGTGCGTTAGCTCGTGCGCCTTGGTGGCGGCGTAGCTCTCGGCGTCCTTGAAGGCTTCCGGAGCTGGAAGCTGGATGATGTCGGGGGCGGGGGCGTAATAGGCTCTGCCGCCGCCATGGCGAAAGGTTGCGCCGGTCGCGTTAAAGAAACGCTCGGCGTTCTCGATGAGCTGGAGCGGGTCGCCTTTTATTTCCGGCTTGGTTTGATAGTGGGCGGGGAGCGCGTCGATCTGCTCCACGTTGAAAACTGTGTACGCCTTCATGAAGGGAATTTCGCGCTCGATGGTGTCGCCGTTGTCGGCGGTCTCCTTCTTGGTGAAGCGGTCGGCATAGACGACGAGGGAACCATGCTCGCCTTTGCGCACTTGGGCGCCGATGGCTTCGGCCTGCTTGTATGTCATCCAGATATTCGAGTCGTAACCCTTGGCGATGGTTTCGCCCCAGAGAAGAAGAATATTGATCCCTTGATAGGGCGTGCCATTGTGGCGAAGCGGACGAGTGATGCGGCCTTGCGTGTTGCCGGCGTTCCATGGTTTCAACCAAGGGCGGATGCCTTGCTCAAGGTCGGCAATGATGCGCTCGGTCACGCGGGTGTAAACGTCTTTGCGGTCTATCGTGCTGGTGGTCATGATCTCTTTTCCTTTAATAGTCGGGTGGGCGTTGCAGAAAGGCGGGGAGCGTTGCGGCTCCCCTTGTTCTGCGGTTGCTCCAGTTAGCGGCTTGGCGCTAGACCAGTCCTCTTTCGGCGAAGCTCAAGCTCGAATCGAGCGCGATGATGAAATGGTCTAAAACCTTGATGTCAACCAAGGCCAAAGCCTGTTTGAGGCTCTGCGTCAAAAGCTGGTCGGCGTGGCTAGGCTCTGCGATACCGGAGGGGTGGTTGTGCGCGAATATCACCGCTGCCGCATTGAAGGTCAGCCCTTGCTTGACAATCTCGCGCGGGTAGACGCTCGTCTGCGTGAGAGTTCCACGGAAGGATTCATGGGCGGAGATCACCCGGTTTTGAGCATCGAGCCATACGCACCAAAACGCCTCATATTCGAGCGGTGCGAGGTTAAGCCTGAGGTAATCCCGGACGGCTGCGGGGGAAGACATCGCTGCCCCGTGTTGGCGCATCTGCTTACGCAGTATTTCAAGCGCGGCATTGATGGCGGCGTCTGCGTTGCCGTACTGCTGAATCATCTGTTTGGCGGAATAGCGTTTCATGTCGGGCTCCTAGGTTATGAAGGGAGATCCTTCAAAGCCCAGGCCCCCTTCCTCACGGAAGGGCGGGGGGATTGGTGGGGTGGACGGCAGAAGGTTAGGTTTCTTCCGCTTTGTCTTTGTCATCCCCCGTCGCCCTTTCGCAGAAAATCAAGGGCGTCGGGGGATGACAAGGGGGAAGAACCGGATTTAGTTAGAGGGGTTTGACTTGAAATGGACAAACCATGACAGCAAGATTTTGGCTGGCGTGGTTTGTTGATTTAGGACTTACGGGAGAATGACCATGTCAACAATTGAGGCGCTTAAATCCAGAAGAGGAAATGGATGTACGAGCGGCCGTCAAGCAATCGCATGACAGGAAACCCGGCGCGTGCGTTGCCGGGTGCTCTAATCAGCAACGAAGTGACAGGCGATCTGGCGCGCGCGTTGCGGGTGTGCACGTGCCGTGCCATGGATTCAAGTGGCGCGGCTCGTGCGGGCCTCGGGATGTAGTTGGCGTTTGGGGTCAGCGGGCGCGGTTTCCGCCGGGGTGCTCGGTTGAAGAGGTTGCGTCGGGGAATTTAGAAAGTGGCGGGAGCAACGCTGCCGTCACTGACTGGATTTGCGAAAGGGATCGTTACCGAATGGCTGAGACAGCGTGGGTATTGCTGGCTCGGTGAGGCTTCGCCGAGTAGAGCCCGGCTTGACGGCGTAGCGGTCAAGTTCGCACAGAAGAAAAACAGCGCAAATTACATTTCACGTACAAAATCTTCTTTTCGTCTTGAAATAGAGTTTATGGCGTGATATTCTGTTTTCGCACTTAAATACATACTAGGAGAAAATCATGGCTAGCGGATCAAACGAAGTTCGATCGTTGTTGAAGAGCGTTGAGCTAGATGGGGCGGTGATCATCCAGAAGAAGAAGTTGCTTTGGTTGTTAGGCTGGTCAAATGACAAGCCCGGCGCATGGAAAGAGTTACTCGACCATTGGGCGGAAAACGACAATAAACGAGAGACGCTTCAAGGATTGGAAGCTGGTCAGTATTTGGTACTGACGACAGGGGTAGAGGCAGAATGTACGCATAGGCCCGTTGTCGATTGGGCCGGTGAGGCGTGACACATAGGGCGAGAGCGTAGGTACCGCGGCGTTTTGGTTTTAGCGAAAGGGATCGTTACCGGATGGCCGAGACAGCGGGGGGTATCGCTGGCTCGGTGAGGCTTTGCCGAGTAGAGCCCGGCCTGACGGGGTGGCGTCAGGTGCGCCCCGGAGTCTGTGCGGCTTGTCCATTAGAACAATGTGGTTTTTCAGCCAGTTACCGCGCTTTCGTGCGTTAAAAAAGGCAGATCGGGGTTAAGTAACGGCGGTGATGCTGTCTATGTTTTTGTCCGTAGCGGAAAATATCGCAGCAAATAATCTATGTTGTATGTTGTAGAGACAGGATAACTATGTTATAAGATAAGCTGCAATTACATGAAAGGAAAAAATCATGGCAGACAAATCAGAGAAAAAGGCACTTCCTCCATACGTTTCATACAAGTCGTTTATTCATTTTATCAAAGGTTTGCGAGATACACACCTGCCTTCTCAAATTGACCGGAGCATTATGCCGAAGCAGTCGGGCGCGCAACAGTCTTCAATGATCTCGGCGCTCAGGTTTCTTGGCATGATCGATGAGAATGACAGACCAACGTCTGTGATGAAAGATTTGGTAGCCGCGGACGAGAAACGCCAGAAGGAAGTGTTGAAAATTGCGTTAGAGACGGCTTATAGCTTCCTCTTTAAGGATGGGGAGTTTCAGCTTGAAACGGCAACAGGTCAGCAGCTCGCAGAAAAATTTCGCGGGCAGGAAATCTCTGGGAGCACTGTGACCAAGAGTATTGGGTTCTTCCTGGCGGCGGCAAAGGAAGTCGGGATCAAGTATTCGATACACATTAAGGCGCCTCAGCCGGTTCGTAACGGATCAAAGCGGACGGCGCGGCGAAGGGATGCCGGAGCAGAGTATGAGGAAGAACAATTTGAAGAAGAAGTATCGGAGGAAATGGAACGTTTTCAAATTCCGATCCCCGGCAAGGCAAGCGCGACGATAACTATTCCAAAGGACTTGGAACCAGAAGACTGGAACATGCTGGAGACAATGTTTAAGGCATACATCGCGCGGCTACAGGCATCACAGAAGAAATGAATCCGATAGGCCACGCGGTGAGAGCCGGGGGCAATGGGTTGATGGTGGGAGTAGCGGTGGTTGGGAAGGAGGCAAAGGGGGTGTGTGTTGTCGGTAGACGATGCTAAAGACGAGCCGATTTCGCCGATCTTCTTAGGCGGGTTGCGAAGCCGTGGCAAGGAAGCGCGCGATGCGCGGGCTAAGCAAATTGCCCTGCAGCTTGCGGGGCGAGGGCCGGGGGATCGAGCGGCAGCGTGGCGGCGCGTCTTTTCTTATGTAGTAGCGGATGTTGAAGGTATCGTCGAAGCCGTTGCTGAGGTACAGGGCGAGCTAGCTAAACGGTGGAAGGGCGGACTAACTAAAGGTCCCGAGGTTGCGGCGATGCGCCGGAAAAGGGTGGCGAAGGAAAGAGAGCTGAAGATCGAGCAGGTAGTGGCAAGGCTATTCACAAAAAATCCTCTTGTGTTGAACAAACAGATAGCGGCGTACCTCGATGAGAATCAGGTGGCGATATTGGGCGAGAAGTTTTATGAGCCTTCGACCACGTTGAAATTTGCAAAGAAGTTTGGAGCGAGGCAGCGCGCATCGATGCGTGCCAATAAAAAATAGATCGGAGGGATTGCACTGGCCAGTGAAAGCCCAGCTAGGGATGCGAGTCGCCAGTGGCGCCCCAAAACAGAGGGGTGAAAGCATAGGCAATTAGCGACTCCTGTTCTAACTTTGAGACACGGCCCGCGTTGATTAGCGGGAGACGGTGAATCTCAACAGAACAGGAGCAGCGATGAGTGCCGACATCATTGAACCGGGTACGCAGTACATCCGGCTTTCCCGCGTAACTGAAATTACTGACCTGAGCCGCGCCTCGATTTGGCGGCGCATCCGCGTCGGTGATTTTCCCGCCCCAATAAAACTATCGGCCAACTGCGCCCGCTGGGACCTGGGGTTGGTCCAGGCATGGTTCAAGCAAAAAGAAGCGGAAAGCGAAGCGAGTCGGAATGCGCGTAAGGCGCGCGGCCCGGTGCCGGCCGGTGTCTGAAATGCGCTACGCCAAGTTCTCGTCTTCCTCCAATTCCGGAGAGGACATTCCCTTGGGCTGCTTCTCGTGGTGCCCCGTTGCCGGTTGTGCATCGCTCTGTGGTCATGGGCATGTGCGCCCGGCTGCCGGAGCGCAGCGGAGCGAGCACCGCCAGCCGGGCGCGATGGCTAGTAACACTACGCCGTTCATTCCCGATATCGGGAAAACGAAGGGGCGGGGGCGGGGTGGCTGGTGAGGTCTTCATTGATTGGCTCACCGCTCATCAAGAGCATCCGGGAGGGGGTCTCCCCGTCGTTTTTCGTACCCTCGATGTCAAGTATTCCCGAGAAGGTGTTGAGTTGTGTGAGAGAGCTAGCCCCGAGACTGTTCAAGGATCATTTGATAGCTCTCTTAAGGTCGGATGTAACGGTTTTCGTGTTTACGTATCCGGCAATGTCGGGCGATTTGGCCGTGAAGACAACCTTTTTAATTATCGATGGGCCGGAACAGGGGCGGCGGCTAATCGAATTTTGTTGGGTCTCGGCTTGCCGCCTTTCAGTGCTGGCGGGGTTTCAGAAAATGGCGTCCGTACGCGGGGGGCAAGAGTTACGCGTTTGGATGTCACAGCAAACTTTGCAGCGGGAAGTGAGGCCCAGGGCCACGCCGTTATCCGGTGGTTGGCGGCGCAGTCGGTAAGGCGGGCAAAGCGTGGGCAAGCGGGTAGTGAATCGGTCTGGTGGTCGAACACGCGGAAGATGTTCAAGGCGTATTTGAAGGGGCCGGAATTGGAGGGGCACGGTATGAGTGCAGATGAGTTTCCAGCGGTGTGGTGTCGGCGAAATGGGGTGGTGCGTGTTGAGGTCGAGCTTAAGCGGCGGTTGCTGATGGACTATGGGTTAGAGGATTGGGGCGAGATCAGCGATGAAAAGATCGAGGCGGCGTATCGGGAACAGACCGATATTTTGCGCAAGGTGGACCGCTCGGACGAGCCAGATATTTTGCAGGCGATACCGTCGCGGTATCGGATGACTGCGGCAGCGTGGCTTGCGGGCCAGGATGTGCGGGTGATGTTTAGTAAGTCGGCGCTGTATCGGCACGCGGCGGCGTTGCGTGGGTACGGGATTGACATTCTTCAATATCGCAACGTGGAAGCGTTGCGGGTGAAGGTTCGTGTAGTTGATTTGCAACCGTTGGCTGTGCCGGATTGGTATCAGCCTTTTTTGAAAGTAGTTAACTCTTAGGAGGTCATATGCGTTGTCGTGTAGCTGGTGCGAAGTCGATTAAAGGGAAGGCGAAAGCTTCGGGTAATCCGTTTGAAATGCTGCGGGTGTCGATTCTCTCGCCGATTCAGCCTGCAAACGGTGCCATTACCGTCGTCGGGTACGGGCTGGACACGGTTGAAATGGAGCTTGCGCCCGAAGCGCTCGAACAGTTCAGCAAGGTTCCGGCGGACGGCTGGCCCGCTGAAATGGACTTGGCGACGGAACAGCGGGTCTTCGCGGGCGAGTTCAAGACCGTCTGCGTGGGCGCGTCGTTGGTTGCGCCGCTCGCCGCGATCTCGCCGCAGAAATCGAAAGCGGCGTAATGCGTCATTTCCTGCACCTGTTGGTTTTGATCATCCTGGCGGGTGCAGGGGAGGACGTATTAGCGGGCGCGTTTCAGTTCACAGACGGTACGTATTCGTTCGTTGTTCCAGCGGGTGATTGCTACACCGTAGGGCGCGGTTATCTTGCGCAGGTTCAGGGCGTGTACGGGTCGGCGTATGCGCCGGTGTTGTCCGGTTGCACGGTGACAAGTGGGGTTGTGTCTGCGGTGTCGTGGGACAAATGGAAGGTAGCCGATGGCACGCATGCAGGGCCGTACTCCGCGGGTCTCACGCAGACAAGGGCGTTTGATGATGTGCCGGGGGCGCCGTTCACCAGCTCCGATTTTACCTTTGTGTTCGCCACCATTTTCTGCGCGACGTTGGGACTGTATCTCCTGGCGTATGCCATAGGGATGGTGTTGCGCCAGGTGCGGGGGTCGAAATGACGGTGGCTGACGTTTGGTATCTGTTCGCTGCGGTGTGGGCGCTGGTGTGCACCTGGGCGGTGGTGAAGGGGCTGCGGCTGTTTGGTTTGGTGCTCGTGGTCTGCGTCGGGTTGGCTGGTTGGGGCGAGCGGGCCGAGGCGGAAGTGTATCCGGTGTGTGTGGGCGGTGCTGTTGTGTTTGGTCCGTCCAGCAATAACGGGATTGTGGTGCGGTGTACGGTGCACTGGACTGAGAAGCTTGCAGCGGATTTAGTGGGGACGGATGGGATTGCGAATTGCGGGACATCGACGACCGGTTACACGTATGGGCCGTCGATGTTGTGGATGAATTCGCCGTCGCCGTGGGGTATGGGCTGTGGGCGGTCGGCGCCTGCGTTTGCGACAACGTACGGGGCCTATGTGAGCGGGGCGACCTGGGCATGCGGTACGTCCGGTACGGGGCAGGCGTTTTACGGCGGCGGATCTGGTGGGGCGGCGGGGTATCAATATCGCTGTAGTTCTAATCCGAGGCTCGTCGGTATTGCGGGGATTGCGCCCGGTTTGTTCGGTCTTTCGAGCGGTGGCGCTGCGCCGGCTGGTTATGTTGATCTGGTGCGGCCGGGTGTGTCGTGGACGATCAGCAATGCAAGCGTGTGGTACTTGTTCGCCGCGTTCTGGGCGCTTTTGTGTGCGGCGCTCGTAATGATGGGCTTGCGAATGTAGGTGTTTGACCGTGGGGGCAAGCGGTTCTTGCCTTGTTTGGGACTGTCGAGAGACAGACCGTAATTTAACCGTTGGAGGTAATTATGTTGCAGAAGTTGGGCAAGCTGTGGGACGGCGCTAAGGCGCTGTGCGGGAAAGTCGCGGACAAGGCGACTGCGGCAGTGCTGGCGGTGGGTTCGGCGTTGGGGCTGGTAGCTCAATCCGAACCGGCGTCGGCGACATCGGTATTCGATCCGCTGACGACGGCGGTTTCGTTCACCGATGTTTCGACGGCGCTGTTCACCGTCGCGGCAACGCTGATGGGCGTGTACGTGATCATCAAGGGAATCGCCTGGGTGATCGCGATGGTCCGTCGGCGCTAGGCCGATCTGCGCTAGCGGGGTCTTGGTCACAAGCCGAGACCCCGTTTTTCCTTGTGGGGGCAATCATGGCGTTGTCTGTGGTGACGGATGCGTTATCGGTGGGGCTGGTCGATGTGTCGGCGGCGGT
>Ga0334722_10005255_pt1 | contig 13137 bp, 16 predicted proteins | sample C3_bottom_MG_FD_207210 | JGI IMG/M metagenome (GOLD analysis project Ga0334722, IMG submission 207210) | Sediment microbial communities from Yellowstone Lake, YNP, Wyoming, USA - C3_bottom | ecosystem: Environmental > Aquatic > Freshwater > Lake > Sediment | place: USA: Wyoming | collected...
TGAACAGGGTCTAGCCGTAAATTTGGACAACCAGATACATCACAAGTAGAAAACGTTAATGGATTAATCGCGTCTACCATACATACCTTAGTATCGCCACATGGGGATCCTCCCGCACCCACACTGGCAATGTTTTGAAGCCAAGCTGTATTGTTTATGCCATTTTGATCCCTAAAATTTCTTATTTGTTCTACTCCCTCGCCTGCGAGATAAAAGGCTATAATTTGATTCTTTGAAAAGTTTGAAGAAGATATGCCACTCTGAGCTGCTGTGAAGGCACCGGTAACAGCCATAACCAAAATACTAATAGACACCAGAGCCTCTACAAGAGTAAATCCTCTATTCTTTTGTTTAAATGATAGTGTCATATATCTAATTGTCTTTGGGATACTAGAGTTTGAACAGAAAATTCACTCGTGGTATTTGCCTTAACACCAGATTTACCTCTGATAGTTATTAATACTTTTGGTTGTTTGCTGTCACTAGAAGCAGTGCCCACAACATAAAAAGATAAACTCTCTATTGTAATCTCTGGAGCGGTAACATCAATAAAATCTCCCGCATCAATCTTTTTTTGAACTTTTGCATCAATCAATCTATAAGTAATTTGCTTGTTATCACTTGATAAAAAACTTACTTGGGTACCTCCGGTATCACAATCTTGTGGAAGAGTTTGCGTACCAGTTTCTCCGCAATGATATTTCATGCCGAAGCGCATTTCTCTGGACATGGTCTCTATAGCAAAGTTCAAATTATCCATCACCGTCTTCATTGATTCTGACTTTCTGTTTACATCAAAAACATTAAGAATTGAACCCATACTAATAATCATAATAACCAAAAACAAAGAGATGGCTGTCATCATTTCTACAAGAGTGAACCCTTTTGTGTTTTTTTTATTATGCATCTTGAACAGATATTTGCCCCGTAGTGTATACCACTACTGATTTTAAACCACCGTCTGGAGACATCAAACGTATCCTAACTCCTTTTATCTCATTAATTGAAATTTGACTGCCACTATTATCATAAAGTGATATGTGCGCTTCGGTGGCCGGCCTCAAAAAAGTAATATACGCGTGACCAATTGTGCATGGATAACTGGGCGTTCCATCTTGTTCATGACCAACTAATGGAATGTAACATAGTTCTTTTATTACATTATTTCGAGTTAGAGTTGTCTTTTGAAGACATTCTCCATCACAAGTCGACCACGAGCTATCATTGACCCAGTTTTGTACCCCTGGACTCTTCCCATCAGCAAATAAAACATAAGAACTATTGTCTCCTCCAGCATTGGGCATACGGAACTCTATCCCATATCCACTATCAAAAGTTCCTGAAAGCTGGCTAACGCTTATCCCATACACCTGAGCTTGTCTTAAAGAAAGGCTTATATCATCAGCAATCTGCCTTAAGGCCGAACCAGAAGTATAATTCGACTGGCTGGTTAAAACTGTGGTTAAAATCACACCCATTATGCCGATGGAAACAACTAGTTCTATTAAAGTGAAGCCTTTTTTAAATTTAGTTGAAGAAATATGCGACATAAAGAATATCTAATTGATACACAAGAGCCAACCACGCACCTAAAATCAGGAATGGTGCAAAGGGTATCTCACTCTTCATTGTAAGCCCTTTTGCCCTCTTAAACAAAGAGAAACCAAGTTTTCCAAAAAGTAAAACAAAAATGGAAACAGAGGCCCCTATCCAGAATGCCAAGGCGAAAGCAGAAGCTCCTAAAGAACCTCCAAGAAGTAGTCCAATGGAGAGCCCCAACTTCGCATCACCAAAGCCCATCGCCCGACCTCTTGAGACTAACCAAATTAATCCAAAGAAAGAAAAGATTATAGGACCCATAAGCCAATCAATCATTACCCCCCCAGCTATGTATCTATATACAAAAGAAAGAATAATGACTGGATAAACTAGATTCTGAGGAATTATTTTGTGTCTAAGATCATAAATAGTTATGACTACATAAATACAAAATATAGGTATAGCCAAAATGGGCACTGTGGCAAAGATTAATCCTGTCCAGAGTTCAACTAGTGGATACTGCCACGATATCTTTGTCTTGCATTTAGAACACTTACCCCTTAGGCCCAAAAAACTTACAACCGGGATAAGTTCATACCAAGGCAAAGTCTTCTCACACACGACACAAAACGACCTTCCTCCAATCCCTTTACCAGAATTCCACCTTAAACCCAAGACATTAAGGAAACTGCCTATGATTAGTCCTAAAACAAAAAGGATGACTGCTGTCATCCTTTAAGTATATCAGACTGTATGTTTGATTATGAACAAACAGTAGTCGCAACCGCGGCAGCCTCTCCCTTTGAATTTCCCTTTGAATCTATGCACCAATGATTAAATGTTCCTTCCACTGAAGAAAGGGGCACAGACATCGCATAAGCTGATGCTGAAGTGAAACAAGCGATTGATGGAGTTCCTGGATAATTGGCTGGTGTATTATATGGGTCAAAACCAGCAGCTATTGATGCAGCACTTCCAAGCGTACAAAGTCCTGTATAAGACTGACCACCATTGTCATAAAACACCTCTGCGGCTGCTCGGGCTCCTGAAAGCTGGGCCTTTATCTTGGCATTATTGCCCTTATTCCTTGCGGTGTTAAGAGATGCAAGCACAACTGATGATAGGATACCAATGATCGCGATAACGACCAAGAGTTCAATAAGGGTAAAACCCTTTTTGTTATTTAATCTTTTTGACATTTTATTTATTAATTTTAATTACCTATCTATTATATACCTTATTCTCTGTTTTTATAGCTTATTGTGGATAACTCCCGTAAAAGGCTCCGTCTCACGGGGCAAACTCAGGATCCTGCTGAGTTAGCAATGTTGTATATAGGGATGAGTACTGAAGCAAGGAGAGTGCCCACACCAAGACCAAGAGCCACAATCATCACTGGTTCGATGAGGCTAACTAGGGTGTCTACTGTATTCACCACCTCTCTTTGGTAAAAGTGCGCCATGGTCTTAAGGACACTGGCCAAACCCCCTGTTTCTTCTCCAATACGAATCATCTGCACAAGCATGCCTGGGATTTCCTCGTATTGAGATAAAGATTGAGAAAGTGAGCTTCCTCCCTTCACGGCGGCTAAGCTTTCTTCAAGAATTTGTCTATAGACATCATTGCCTACCACCTTGGATGTCACTTCTAGTGCCCTGACCATGGGAATCCCTGCATGAATCATGGTGTTTAGGTTGTCAGCAATAATAGAAAGGTAAAGTTTTTTATATAAATCACCAATATAAGGAACCCCGAGCTTAAATTTGGCAAAATCACTTCGTCCCTCATCAGTCCTTATAAACCTCACAATAAAAAAGACAAAGATAACTATAGCCGCAAGGAGTAATGCCCCATAGTTCACAAACAAACTAGAAATACTGAAAACTATCTTTGTATAAAATGGCACCGCCTGACCAGACTCTATTAAAATAACGCTAATCTTTGGGATAATGAAAGTAAACATAAGTATCATCACGCTGACAAAAACACCAATAACGAAAATTGGATATATCAAAGCATTCTTGGCTTTAGTGACTACTTCATAGTTTCTATCCAAATAATCCGCGAGATAATTAAAAGTCTCATTGAGTTTACCGGTTTCTTCACCTGATTTCACCATGTTCACATAAAAATCAGAAAAGACGTCTGGATGTTTGGCCAAAGCTTTGGATATAGAGCTCCCTCCTTGCAAATCTTCAGCAACTTCAGAAAGAATTCTGTGCAAACTCTCATTTTCAACTTCTGCAGAAAGAAGGGCGAAAATCTTTAGAGCAGAAACTTGAGCCTCGAAGAGTGTCGCCATTTGACGAGATAAGATAACCACTTCTCTGCTTGAAATTCCTGAACCAGAATAAAATCTTGAAAAGAAAGAAGGTTTTTCTGCTGGTTCTATTTCTGCAATGACAAGACCTCTTTTTTGAAGACCATCTATAGCCACATCAATAGAAACAGCTTCAATTGAACCTTTTTTTGATTCTCCGGAGCTTTCTAGTGCTTTGTAGTTATAGAGCATAGTTTTAAATCAATCTTTCTAATGTTTTTGGATTGGTAGAGAAGCTCATAGCATTTTCTATAGTAATCTCTCCATTCTTTACCAAACCAGCCAAGCATCTATTCATATCAATCATACCATCCTCTGAACCAGTCTCTATAACCGAAGTTATCTCATGGGTTCTGTTTTCTCTAATCAAATTTGAAACAGCATTATTGTTTATAAGTAATTCATAAGCTGGTATTAATCCCCCAGAAATCCTAGGCACCAATCTTTGAGAGAAGATCCCCACAAGGCTGTTTGAAAGTTGAATTCGAATCTGGCTTTGCTGATCTGCAGGAAAGGAATCAATAATACGATCTATGGTTTGGGCGGCAGTGTTCGTATGAAGGGTAGAAAAAACCAAATGCCCAGTTTCAGCCGCAGTCACTGCTGTGGACATTGTCTCTGGGTCTCTCATTTCTCCAACCATTATTACGTCTGCATCTTGTCTAAAAACTCCACGCAAAGCAGTATGAAAGTCAGGAGTATCTGCCCTTACCTCTCGTTGATTAATAAGAGCTTTCTTTTCCTCAAAAATATACTCGATTGGATCTTCTATGGTTATAACATGGTCAAGTCTTTCCTCATTTATTATTTCCATCATACTGGCGAGAGTTGTTGATTTACCTTGACCAGCTGGCCCAACTACCAAGAAAAACCCTTGTTTTAATTTGGCAAAAGTTTCAAGCACCGAAGGCAAATTTAATTCTGTAAGAGTTTTTATCTTAGAAACAACGAGGCGGAGAGCCACGGAGGTTTTCCCTAATTCCATATAAACATTACCCCTAAATCTACCAATGGCCTTGTGGGTATAAGCAAAGTTTGCTTCCCTGTCTATATCAAAAACTTTTTTGTTCTCTGCTGTTAAAAACATATCTACCAAACCATCAATATTTTCTTTGGTTAAAATATCCATCTTCATTAGAGGAATGAGAAAACCAGCCACCCGTATTGTTGGTCGTCTACCTTCAGTCAAATGCAAATCAGAAGCTCCTTCCTTAAGCACAATTTCCACAAGTTCATCAAAAAAGTTTTCTTTAAAAGCCATTGTTAATTTATTTTATATGAGCGTCTGCTATACGAATAATTTCTTCTGTAACCTCTGAAGGAATGCTGGTAGCTTTTATGATATAGCCGACAGCGCCGAGGGATTTAGCCTTGTCTATCTTTACTCCTTCGCCTTCGTTGGTAAGCATAATAACAATAGACTTTGGACATAATTTTTCTTTACGTATTGTCTCAAAGAGTTCAAGACCATCAACCCCAGGCATAATAATGTCCAAAACTAAAATATCAGGAACCAAACCGCCACGAAGCTTGTTTAAAGCATCACTTGACCCAACTGAAAGCTCTGGGAGAATGCCGTAATGTTCAAACTTCTTTCTATACATGTCTAGAAGAAATTTGTCGTCATCAACTATGAGTATTGAATATTTTTTGTTCATATAAGAATTATAGCGTATTTACCTCCTCAAATGGAATGATTCTGTTATAGGCCTTTAAAATGGCATCTTCTTTCATAGAGAGCATGCCGTTTTTCCTTGCAACCTTGAGTAATTCCTGTTCAGTAGGATTTTTAAGAATAACAGCCTCAACATCTTTGTTCATATCTAGAACTTCCATAACGGCAGTTCGCCCAGATGTCCCGTTTAGGCAAGTTGGTGTGACTAACGGCTCATAAATCTCATTTCCAAATGGAATTTCTTTGCGAAACTCTTCAGGTAAATCAGCGAACTCCCTCTCTATCATCATTTTAATGCTGGCCTCCACTGGTATTGGTTTGCCACCACCAGGACAAAGAGTTCTAACCAATCTTTGAGCCATAGCTAATATGAGTGTCGGAGCAATTAGAAAAGGATCAACACCCATGTCTATAAGGCGAGGAATAACCCCCAAGGCATTGTTGGTGTGAATTGTTGAAAGCACGAGGTGCCCCGTAAGGGCGGCCTGAATGGCTAATTGGGCCGTTTCCTTGTCTCTAATCTCTCCCACCATGATGATATCTGGATCCTGACGAAGTGTGGTTCTTAGACCTGTGGCAAAGGTGTAGTCAATTTCTGGGTGAACTTGGGACTGAGATACTCCTTCCATATTGTATTCGATAGGGTCCTCTAGAGATAAAACGTTCATATGCTCCTTGTCTACTTCGTTTAGCATTGAATATAATGTGGTGGATTTTCCAGAACCAGTCGGACCAGAAATCAAAATGAGTCCATAAGGGCGCTTAATAGCATCTTTAATCAAGGCGAGATTTTTTGGAGATAAGCCCATATCATCAAGTTTATTAACTCCTCTTTGCTGATCGAGAATTCTCATCACAATCTTTTCTCCGTAGTATGTGGGGAAGGTTGAAACACGAAAATCAATTTTCTTTCCTTCAATCTTTGCAGAAAATCTCCCGTCTTGAGGTTTGCGCTTCTCATCCAAACGCATACTGTTTGTAAGGATTTTAATACGAGCCACTAAGGCAGAGTGGACCTTCGCTGGCAGAGTGAGTGATGTGTTTAAAATCCCGTCTACACGAAAACGAACACGAATGTTGTCATACATTGGTTCAATATGGATATCTGATGCATTGCCTTCTGATGCATAAGAAAGAATAGTGGCGACTATCTTGGTCACCGGAGCATCCTCTACAATTTTCGGTTCTAATTTATTTAAAGTTTCTACCCCCCTTTCTTCTGTTTTTTGCTCTGCAATTTTTTCTGATAATTCTGATTCAAGTTCAGTAAGAGCTTTGGTCACTTCTCCAGAAATTCCTTTATAAAGCTCTAATTCATGTTCAAGATCTTCTTCACTTATCAAAAACAATTTATAAGGCATGCCTATCCTGGAAGAAATGAAATTCAAAGCATCTCTACCTTCCATATCATCAGGATCAACAATTCCAACTTCTAAAACTCCATCGGTCACCCCAATGGCAATCAAACGATAATGTCTAGCTGATTCTTCGGGAATATAGTTTAAAACCTTGCCTGGTATGTCGACTCCTTTCAAACTTCTAGTAGGAATATCCAAAGCTTCCCCTTTGCTCTCAAGAATTTGTTCTGGTGTCACTCCTCTTGAAAGTAAGACTTGCTCAACAGAAAGACCAGATGAAACAGACTCCGATTCAATCGACGTCACTTCTCCTTCCTTTATTATTTTTTTGTCTTTCAGAACATCTAATATGCTCATTTATTTTTTAGTTGAAGTGGTTTGTGCGGGAACAGCTTGAATACTTTCTGAACCAATAGGACTAAACGGATTCACTCTGCCAATTGGTTGAAGTGTAATCTCTGTACTGAAATCTTGTAAGGCCTTGTATGTGGGGATGGAGAAAAGAGAACTATCTAAGGTAGCATTCTTTATACTATTGCTTAAGTCCACTACGTCTCTGCCAGCAGAGACAACACTGCTATCCAAAGATTCAGCGGGTGAAGTTGCCCCTTTGAAATACTTAAAAATATAAAAACCAATAATTAAAATAATTACAGTTATGAGAATATTTTTATTATTTTGGAAAAAGTTTTTCATATTTTATTTGAGCCAATATGTTTGGATAGAAACATTATATTCATTCAATCCATTATCACTCGCCGAAAATGACACATTTTTAACATCAATGATTCTGAGACTTTGCTCAATGTCCTTCATAAATTTTCTAAAATTAGGATAAGTGGTCACAAAACTAAACGAAACTGTAGTGGCATTATAAGACTTATTAGATACAGCATCAGCGATTGATGCATTCTTGTTATCAATTACTTGAAAGCTTTTTATAGATATACCGTATTTCGCAGAAATATTATCGAAATCCATAGCCAATCTAACTGTATCTATATAATCTGGTAAGGCCTTGGTTAAATGAGTAATATCTGAACTAGGGACAGCATTATACTTAATCAAAAGATCATCTCTTTGTTTGGCCAAGCTCGAAACATTTTGAATAATATTCTCATACTCAATCAAATTTGCACGGAGAGCTTGAACCTTGCTGTATTCTGGGGCAATAAAAGTGTAGAAAAGAGCACCGGCAATGAGAATGATGATTATGGCAGTAGAGTTTTTCATTTTATTTTTTTAGTGTTGTCGTTGTGTCCTGAGTGGTAGGAGTAGACGTGGCCAAGGGGGCTGGGACATTGATTGGAGTTGTGTTTATTTGTAATTCTCCACTTTCTACCTGCCTCTTATAGGACACAATATCTGGATTTAAGGTTGCTTTAAAACTAAACAAAACATTACCCTTATCATCCAATAAGAGATCAGAAAAAACAGGATTTTTTATATATTTGCTTCGGCTTAAAATATCAGCTTGTAAGGCTACGGCTGCATAACCACGAGCTTGTCCACCCATAGAAATAGCCAAATCCTTATCACTTGAAAACTTAAATGAGGTGAAACGAACTGATTTATAAGTAGAACTTTCAAGAAAATCAAAAAGCGGAGATAAAACAGTATGTTTAGAAAGGATATCTTCTGTAGAATTTATACGAGAATTAAGCTTTAAAAGGTCTTTAATCAAATCTGGGTTAAGAGCTTCTTTGGCTTGTTTGAGATGATCCCCCCTTTGGGTAATACTCGAGAGTAAGTATTTCTCATAGCCAAACAAACCAGCAGAAATAGCCACTGCAATAAAGAAGATAACTGAGGCAATAAAACCAAACAATCCACCAGATTTCTTTGGTGGCGCAAAAGATGCCGGAGAAGCTACAGGCCCCTTTGGTATAAATGATGATTGAAATTTCGGATCCATCTAATTAAATTATAGACTAGAAACAGTGTTTAATAAAGAATAAATGTCCACAAGGTGTTCATAACAACCTATCCTTCCTCCGAAAGTTTGCGGAGAGCAGCGCCTATGGCAACAGCGAACTCTGGGCCAGTTTCCTTTAGGATTGAATCAAGAAATGCAGGACTAGAAAGCTTGTTAAACGGGTCTCCTGTCATCGCATTAGTTTTGAAATTATTTTTAGCCAAACCACTCAAACCTTTGAGCGACGCCCCTCCCCCAACAAGGATAATCTTTGTGACTGTTTTATTGTATTTTTTTTCAAAAGTTAACAAAATTCTGTTTGCTTCTTCGAAAATATAATCAAGAGTAAGAGAAATAACGCTAGTTAAAGTTTTGTCCTCTCCTGTCGCACCAATAGTTCTCTTCATCACCTCTGAACGTTCGAGAGTTAAACCTAATGATTTTGAAATGGTTGAGGTGATATCTTGGGAACCACGATTAACAGTATGAGAGGATTTAATGACTCCCCTCTCTATAAGATAAAGCTTCGTTGAAGCGGCTCCCATATCCATAATCATCACTGGAGTCAAAGAATCATCCAAAACCGCTCGCATCGTACTAAATATTTCTATCTCAAAGAAACTGGCCTCGAGTCCTGATTTGGATATTATTTCTTCAAAACGAGAAATGGTGTCTTTATGAATGGCAACAACTAAAACATCAATCTTTCTCGTTGTTTTTTGCAAATCTGAAGTTGGGGTGGGGGTATTTGTCTCCTCAACCGCTATTTCTGTTTTAGGTATTAATGACCAATCAAGCACCACTTCAGAAATAGGCACAGGAATATATTTGCGTGCTTCTATGGGCACCATAGTTGCCAATTGTTTATTTGAGACCTCTGGCATCTCCACAATAGTCATGAGGCTTGATGCGAAAGGAATGGAAACTCCACATTTTTTGGTGGTAATGTTTACCTCTTTTTCCTTAATAAGGTCAATTAGAGCTTGGGCAATCTTCTCTGGAGACATGACCACCGCCTGCCCGATTGTCCCACCTGCATATGGGCCTAGGGCCAATTCACCATAAGTTTCAAGGACGGCTTGGCCATTTTGACGCTTGATTTGGACTATTTTAATAGCCGAAGAGCCTATATCAATGCCCAAAACACTTTGTTCTTGTTTGGCAGCAAAAATATTCGAGAAAAACGACATATTCTAAGTATAACATGTGAATATTCGTTTATTATAGATATATGGAGATACTCAACTCTATATATGAATATTTTTTAGATTTTCTCTTCCCCAAAAGTCTTTCTGTGGAAATTCTAGAAAATATGAGTGCAGCCACTATTATAAAAAACCTACCCCAAGCAAGAGAAATAAAAGATGAGAAGGTAGTTGTGCTTTTTGATTATAAAAATAATGATGTTAAAACACTCATTTGGGAACTCAAATATAAAGGCAACAGAAAGATTGCAAGGAAACTCTCTGAAATACTCTTTGATGTTTTAGAACATGAACTGGCTGAACGAGCTTTGTTTGAAAATTTTATAAATCCCCTAATCATCCCTATGCCCATCGCGGACAAACGTCGTCGAGAACGAGGCTTCAATCAAACTGAAATATTAGGAGAAGAAATAAAGAAACTAGACATAAATAATTTGTTTGAATACTCTCCAAATATTCTAACCAAAATACACTACACTGAAAGTCAGGCCAGAACTCATGCCACTAAACGTGAAAGAGATGAGAATTTGAAAAACTCTATGCAAGCCAATGATTCAATTAAAGGTAGGAATATTATTCTTTTGGATGATGTCACCACCTCTGGAGCAACTTTCACAGAGGCGAGACGTGCTCTAAAACAAGCCGGAGCAAAGAAAATTTTGTGTGTAGCAGTAGCACACTAAGCCTGAACAACTTTTTGAATATTGGCTCGACTCAAAAGTTCGTTTTGAAGTTTGATGGCCAAGTCCTTGTCTATAATAGGAATAATGCCCTCTGATTCTGCGTCTCCTGCATCTCCCCCCTTCTCTTCATGACCAGCAGTCAAAATCACAATTTTTGAAGTCCCAGATAAAACATAGAGGAACGGCCTTTCTATATCTATGTTTTGAATTTGTCTATAAGGAATAGCTGTTTCATCTTTATGAAATGTTCCTCGACGAAGCTTCAAGGCGTCTGGGCCAAGTTGATATCCATAACCAACATAATCAATCCAAGTGATAACCGCGGTTATAACTGATGCAAGAACAAAAGCTAAAGCCACCCAACCTGCATAGGGAAACTTAAATTTAACAAAGGCGAAAGCTATAAGTCCAATCAGAATCGCAATTTTTGATCTATCTGATAAAAAGACCCAGAAAGTCTTCATTCCTAGTTTTTGATATTCTTCGTTTGGCATATATCCAGTATAGCTCAATTTGCGGAGACGGAGGGATTTGGTCATTGAAAATGTTTTTTAGAAAAAGCTCTACCTGAACCAGACTTTAAATACCTTTCGAATTCAAATGCTTTGTATTTGTCTTTGAAAGCACTATAAGTTAAAAGTATTACAGGTAATCTACCTGCCGTTGCCGGCACATGACCATTTTCATGTCTTACTAATCTTTCCTCAATATTTTCAGTACACCCTGTATATAAATTTCCATCAGCACATTTTAATGTATATACATATTGCATAAATTTTTCCTCCTTCGCGCACTTCTTGCGGACATTGTCCGCCGAAGCACGCTATGGCGGGCGAAGGCGGAGACGGAGGGATTCGAACCCTCGAAGCCCTTTAAGAGGCTTGCCTCTTTAGCAAAGAGGTACGTTAGACCACTCTGACACGTCTCCAGTACAGCCTAAATTAGCATATTTCTTTGACTTTTCATATTGTGCTAGAATAATGTATACGCAAATTTAGTTATTTAATAAATAAAAAAATGAAGAAGAAAGAAATTATAATCATTTTAGTAATATTAATCGTCGGATTTTTAGTATGGAAATATATGCCCGCAGGGTCAACTTCGGTTTCTCTTTCTACAGGAACACCAGTTACCCAAGCAGAATCAGTCCAAACTAAGGTAGATAAGGTTTATTATGATGGTCTAAACTTTATTCCATCCACAATAGTTGTTAATAAAGGAGATTCAGTTACCTTTATAAACAGCACCACGGGTAAAATGTCCGTAGCCTCAAATCCACACCCCTCTCACACCGATTACCCAGAGTTTGATCAATACAAATCCAGCGCGAAGGGCCTAACCTCATTTACCTTTGTCTTTGATAAGGTTGGTGTCTGGGGCTACCATAATCATGCTGCTCCAAATATAGGAGGTACGATAACTGTCATAGCGAAGTAATTCTTTAAAAACCACCGAGATTCGGTGGTTTTTTCTTTTGGGGCTACAATAGTAGGATGCTTGAGATAAAAAGATATCACTTTGACTCCACTCTTTCTATTGCTTTATCTATTGTTCTTGTTCTGCATTACTTTATACTTCCTGCCGGCCTAGATAAGTATTTACTCATAACAGTAGCTATACTCGGCACTCTACCAGTATTTTGGGGCGCCCTAAAATCAATACGTGAAGGAGAGTGGGCCTCTATGGATTCATTAGCTTCCATAGCACTTATTTTCTCTATTTTGGCCACCGAGTGGGCTTCAGCAGTCTTTATTTCTTTGATGCTTGCTGCCGCACGGATACTTGGTGACCTCACCCAAGCACAGATGAAAAAGAGTATAAAAGGTCTCCTCAAACTTAGACCAGATAAAGTCAAAGTAGAACGCAATGGGAAAATTGAGATTATTCCATTAATACAAGTATTAAAAGGTGACATAGTTGTTGTAGATTTAAGTGATCGAATTCCTGTGGATGGAGTGGTGATCCTCGGCAATGCATCAGTTGATGAATCTTCGCTCACAGGAGAATCTTTGCCTGTCGAGAAGATGGTTGGTTCAAAAGTTTATAGTTCAACCCTCATTGCCAGTGGAAATTTACGTATAAAAACAGAAAACGTTGGTAAGGACACAACACTAGAGAGAATTATTGATCTAGTAGAATCCGCTCGTGCAGAAAAACCTAAGACTCAAACTCTTGGTGAGAAATTTGGAAAGATATATTTAATTTCAACACTCATTTTCTCTGCATTACTCTTCTTCTTTACTCATAATCTTTTGTTAGTACTATCTGTTGTCCTCGTTGTGTGCGCAGATGATATAGCGGTAGCCATACCCATTGCCTATCTACGAGGCATAAGTGCGGCTGCTCGTCGGGGCATCATCATTAAAGGAGCAATGCACTTAGAAACATTGGGCAAGGCCACGATTTTTGTTTTTGATAAAACCGGAACCTTAACCAAGGGTA
>Ga0334722_10005257_pt1 | contig 13133 bp, 11 predicted proteins | sample C3_bottom_MG_FD_207210 | JGI IMG/M metagenome (GOLD analysis project Ga0334722, IMG submission 207210) | Sediment microbial communities from Yellowstone Lake, YNP, Wyoming, USA - C3_bottom | ecosystem: Environmental > Aquatic > Freshwater > Lake > Sediment | place: USA: Wyoming | collected...
CCAGGGATTCATCTACTATGTATCTCTTACCGGCGTGACCGGCTCGCATCTCGGACTTCAGCAGGGGGCCATCAAGGATTCCATTGCCCAGATCAAGGCGCAGACGGACAAGCCCATCGCCGTGGGGTTCGGCATTGCAACGGCTGACCAGGCGGCTCAGGTGGCGGGGTCGGGCGCTGACGGGGTGATCGTGGGCAGCGCACTGGTAAAAGTGATCGAAGAGAACGGCGGTTCGCCGGACCTTGTGGCGAAGGCGGCCGGGTTCGTGAAGGCCCTGAAGCAGGGCGTTTTGAGCGCCAGGTAGCAGGTGCCGGGGATGGAGGTGCTTGTCCCATGAAGAAAACGGCAGCGAAAAAAATTGTGGCGACAAAAAAAGCGGCTGCACCGAAGCGGACGGCCGCGCCGAAGAAGGCCAATGCGACCCTGCGTCTCCAGGCGCAGACACTGAAGGAACTGGTCTCTCTCGAAAAGATCAAGCAGGAGTTCCTGCTCGACAACGTCACCGGGGCGGCGGAGCTCGACAAGCTCCTGGCGGACTATCTCACCGTTATCCTGAAGCTGACCAGTACGCAGGCGGGGTCCATTATGCTCAGAGACGGCGACCATCTCGTGTTCCGTGCCAGCCGGGGCCCGAAGTCTGCGTCGCTCATCGGGCGGCGCATATCGCTCGATGAAGGGATTGCCGGATGGGTGGCGCGGTCAGGGAAAGCCTACTTAAGCTCCGATGTGGCGAAGGACACGCTGTGGAGCAGCAAGATCAGCGCCGAACTTCGCTTTGCCACGAAGAACATCCTTGCCGCTCCCCTGAAGACGGCGGACAGCGTCACCGGCGTCGTGGAGGTGATCAACAAGATCAACGGTCTTCCCTTCGACAAGGACGACAAGGAGATGCTCGAGGTCCTGTCGGGCCAGCTCGCCCTTGACGTTGCCTATGTCCAGTTCCTGGGGAGCAGCCGCAAAGAGGCCGCGCGGAAGGCCATGCTGAACCAGTTCTCCATGGTGCTGAATTCCACGCTGGACCAGCGGGAGATCCGGAAACGGGCCATGGAGGCCGCAACGAGCCTCCTGGACGCCGAGGTCGGGTCGCTCCTGCTGGTGGATGAGAAAACGAACGAGCTTTTTTTCGAGGTAGCCCTTGGCACCCAGGGAGAGCACCTGAAGCAGGTGAGGCTTCGCATGGGCGAGGGAATCGCCGGCTGGGTCGCCGCGAATGACCAGGGCGCCCTCGTGAACGATGTGGCGAACGATCCCCGCTATTACAAGAAGGCGCAGCACATAACCCAGTTCGTGACCCGGAACATGGTCTGCGTGCCGGTCCGCTCCCGCGGAAAGGTCATCGGCGTGCTGCAGGCCATCAACAAGAAGGACAACAGCTTGTTCACCGAACAGGACCTGGACGACGTCTGGATGCTGGCGAACCAGGTGGCGGTAGCGCTCGAGAACGCCAATCTTTACGCCGAGCTGCAGGAGACCTTCCTGAACACGGCAGAGGCCCTTGCCGCGGCGGTGGAGAAGAAGGACCCCTACACCGGCGGCCATATCATGCGGGTGGTGGAATACAGCATGGCGATCGCCAAGCATATGTCCCGGCCGCTCAGCGACATGGATCAGCTTCGGCTGGCCGCGGTCCTGCACGACATCGGCAAGATCGGCATCAAGGACAGTGTGCTCCTGAAGCAGGGGCGGCTCACGGCGGACGAAATGGCCCACATGCGCGAGCATCCGCTCGTGGGCGATGATATCATGGTCCACATCGAGAAGATGAAGTCCGTGCGGAAGGTCATGCGCTCTCACCACGAGAAATGGGACGGCAGCGGCTACCCCGACGGTCTGAAGGGGGAGTCCATCCCGCTCCATGCGCGGATCATCCTGGTGGCGGACACCTTGGACGCCATGACCACGGACCGTCCCTATCGGAAGGCCGCAGATCTTACGGCTGCCGTGGAGGAGGTCAAACGGTTCATGGGAAAGGAATTCGATCCCCTTGTGGCCGAGGCGTTCTTCAAGGCCTGTGAATGCGGAGACATTATCGTAAAGAAGGGAATAACGGAAAACCGGGAGACATAACTCAATTGCGGATTGTAGATCGCGGATTGCGGATTGACTGCCGAAGAATGGCATAACATCCGTTGTCCCATGAAACTTTTTCGACAATCCGGCAAATATAAATCCGCAATTCGCAATCCGCAATTCGATAAAGGGGGTAGGGTATGGCAGAAGCTCAGTCACCAATGTTCGCAAAGTTTGGAAAACGGTTCCCCACGAATACGGTCCTGTTCCGCGAGGGCGACCGCGGCGAGGAGATGTTCATCATCCAGTCCGGGAAAGTGAAGATCAGCAAAAAGATCCGGGGAGTGGAGAAGACCCTCGCGACGCTCGAGAAGGGCGAGTTCTTCGGGGAGATGGCCATCCTCAATGATAAACCACGCTCCGCGTCGGCCGAGACGATCGAGGATTGCGACATGCTGGTCATCGACCGCAAGACCTTTGAGACGCTGCTTCGCAGCAACGTGGAGATCGCGATCCGCTTCATCAAGAGGCTCGCGGACCGGCTCCGGGAAACGAACGATCAGATGGAAGCGCTCATGATCAGGGACAATACCAGCCGGCTGGTAAACATCCTTGCCAAGCTGGTGCGGGAGAAGAAGGGCGCGATCTCAATCTCCATCGAGGAACTTGCGGGAATGGCGGGCATCGAGAGCGAACAGGCCAAGTTGATCCTGGAAAAGCTTTCCAGCGTTCGCATCCTGACGCTCGGCGCGGACGACCATGTCTCGATCGCGAACCAGGAACAGGTCGACCGGCTGCTCAGGTATCTTGAGATGCGTGAGATCTTCGGGGAGATGGTGTAATAGAACAGCAGGAGCCAGACCTCAGAAACGGATAGGTAAAGGGAGCCAGACATGCATTTACCCAATATCAAGAGAACCGGCATCTATATTGCCCTGATCGTAGCGGTCACACTGTCCCTGCTGCACACGATGAACTTCAACTTCTTCGAGGTCCTGGAAGCCAAGACCCTGGACGTTCAGTTCAAACTGCGGGGGCCCATCAAGCCCGGCCCCGAGACGGTGATCGCGACGATCGACGAGAGGAGCATCAAGAATCTCGGGCGGTTCCCCTGGCCCCGCTCCACCTGGGGCCGCGTGGTGGACCGGCTGACCGAGGAAGGCGCGAAAGTCATCGTGTTCGACGTGTTCTTCTCCGAGCCCGAGACGGTCGCCTCCGACGACCTGTTCCAGCGCGCCATCATGCAGAGCGGCCGGGTAGTCATGCCGATGGTCTTCGATTTTGTCGAGGGCAGTGACAAGGAGACGGGATTCACCGACCAGAAGCTGGACTTCCTTCTTCCCTCAGCCTACATGGCGATGAAGAACACCGATCAACCCTTCGGCGCCCCCCCGGCAAAGATGGTTCTTCCGACGCTCCTCCGGTTCTCGACCTACGCAAAGACGCTCGCCCATATCAACATGAGCCCCGACGTTGACGGGACCCTTCGCTGGGAGATGCTCGCGATCGACTACCAGGGTGATTACTACGCGCCCATCGGCCTTCAGGCGGCGCGGTTGTATCGCGACGTCCCCCTGGAGAAGATGGCCCTTGATTTCTCGGGCAGTGTCCATCTCGCGGACACGGTCATCCCCACCGATGAGTTCGGCAGGATGCTGATCAATTATCGCGGGCCCAACAAGACCTTCCCGATGTATTCCCTCTCGGACCTTCTCGATCGAAAACTTCCGGCGGGCGCGTTCAAGGACAAGATCGTCCTGATCGGCGCAACGGCCATCGGGATCTACGATCTTCGCGTGACACCTTTTTCAACGAACATGGCGGGGATCGAAAAGCACGCCAGCGTCGTGGACAACATCCTTAGAGGGGATTTCCTGCGCAGAGCGCTGGACCTCGATATCCCGCTGATCTTCGTCTTTACGCTCGTCCTTGGCATCCTGATCCCGCGGCTCGGCGCAAGGGCCGGAGCCGCATTGTTCATCCTGGTGTTCGCCGGGTACTCGGTCTTCGTCTATTACCTCTTCGCGTCAAAGGGCATCTGGTTCAGTTATATCTACCCCGCCTCGGCGCTCTTTTTCGGTTATACCAGCCAGACCGCCTACCGGTTCTTTACGGAGGAGCGCCGCGCACGGGATATCAGGAAGATGTTCTCCAGCTATGTGTCCAAACGCATTGTCGATGAACTGATCCGGGACCCGAGCAAGGCGAAGCTCGGCGGCGACCGCAAGGAGATCTCGGTGCTGTTCTCCGACATCCGGGGGTTCACCTCCTTTTCCGAGAAGCATCGGCCGGAAGAGGTCGTAACACAGCTGAACGAGTACCTTGGTGCCATGACGAACGTTGTTTTCGATTATGACGGCACGCTCGACAAGTTCGTCGGTGACGCAGTGATGGCCTTCTGGGGGGCGCCGCTCGACCAGCCTGACCACGCCGACCGGGCTTGCAAATGCGCGTTGTCCATGATCGAAAAACTGCAGGAGCTTCAGAAAAAGTGGGAGTCCGAGGGGAAATATGTCATCGACATCGGGGTAGGCATCAATACGGGTGACATGATCGTCGGGAACATGGGCGCCGAGGGCAAGAAGATGGACTTCACGGTCATTGGCGATAACGTGAACCTGGGCGCCCGGTTAGAGAGCTTGACAAGAAAGTATAATAATCATATTATCATATCGGAATATACCTACGCCAAGGTAAAGGACATTGTGAAGGTGAATGAGCTTGGTTCGGTGACCGTCAAGGGCAAGGAGCAGCCCGTTGTGATCTATGACCTGGTGGGAGTTAAGGACTGAATTGTCATTTGAAATTTGCTTTCCCCGAGGTGGTTGAATGAAGGTAAAAGTACTGGGATGCTCAGGGTCAGAGACGATCGGGCATAAGACACCGGGATTCCTGGTGAACGACCGGGTGATGCTGGATGCGGGCACCATCAGCGCGGCGCTCAGTATCGAGGCTCAGAGCAGGATCACCGATATTTTTATCAGCCATACCCATCTGGACCACATCAAGGGGCTTCTGTTCCTGGCTGACAACATCATCGGCCGGATCAAAAAGCCGGTCAACATCAGGGCGATCCCCAAGGTCATCGATGCCATCAAAAAGCACCTCATGAACGACCTGATCTGGCCGGACTTCACGAAGATCCCCACGCCGAAGGAGCCGGTGCTTGCCTATAAACCGTTCCCGGCCGGCAAGTTCATCAGCTTGGCCGGCCTGAAGGTCAAGGCGATCCCCATGAACCATCCCGTACCCGCCGTCGGCTTCGTGGTGAGCGACGGAAAGTCCTCGTTCATCTACAGCGCGGACACCGGTACGAACGAGCACCTGTGGGCCGAGGCGAAGAAATTAAAGAACCTGAAGGGCATCATTGTCGACACGTCCTTTCCGAACAGCATGGATTTTGTCGCCGGCTTGAGCGGTCACTTCACTCCTGCCCAACTCCATCAGGACCTGACGAAGGCGAAGGTGGCGAACAACGTTCCGATCTTTGTGTACCACATCAAACCCGTTCATAAGAAGCGGGTGATCAAGGAACTTCGCGCCCTGGGGAGAACGAATGTCAAGATCCTTCAGGAAGGGAAGACCTATACGTTCTAGGAAATTATAGATCCGAAGTACGAAGTCCTGGACAATGTCCTCGTTCAATGACACTGCGTTGAGCGACGGAGATCTTGACGGTCCCGGAACTTACGCTTCGGATTTCGCATTTGCGGGAGACACATGGCCTGGTTCAAAAAAGAACGACCTGAGAAACTGAGCTCCGAGACGCCGGCGAAGAAGGTCAAGATCCCGGAAGGTCTTTGGGTCAAGTGCGACAATTGCAAGGAGATCATCTACCGCAAAGAGGTCGAAAAGAACTTCAAGGTATGCCCGAAGTGCGACTACCACTTCCGCATTACGGCATCGGAGCGTCTTCCCTATCTCGTAGACGAAGGCACCTTTCTCGAAGTTGAGGACGGGCTTTCGCCCCGTGACGCCCTGGGTTTCAAGGACTATAAGGACAAGCTCAAGAGCAGCCGCAAGAAGACCGGTCTCAAGGACGCCATCATATCCGGCGAGGCCAAGATCGGCGGCCGGCCCGTGCAGCTTGTGGTCATGGACTTCAACTTCATGGGCGGCAGCATGGGTTCCGTTGTAGGCGAGAAGATCACCCGGGCGGTTGAGCGGGCCATCGACAAGAAGACCCCATTCATCTCCGTAGCCTCCTCGGGCGGCGCCCGGATGCAGGAGGGGATCCTCTCGCTCATGCAGATGGCCAAGACCTCGGCCGCCACAGCGCGCCTTGCCGAGGCGGGCCTGCCGTTCATCTCCATCCTGACCGACCCGACTTTCGGCGGTGTGACCGCGAGCTTCGCCATGCTGGGCGATCTCATCCTCGCAGAGCCGAAGAGCCTCATCGGTTTCGCCGGCCCCCGGGTCATCGAGCAGACCATCAAGCAGCAGCTCCCGCCCGGTTTCCAGCGGGCGGAGTTCCTCATGGAGCACGGCATGATCGACATGATCGTGAACCGGAAGGACCTGCACGCAACGCTGGCCCGGATCCTTGAATTCTTTGCCAGCGAGTGAGATCGCCAAAGACATCATCATGCAACTGATCGGCAAATCACGTTCATCCTCCAATCCTGTCCAATTCTTGACTTCCCTCGTGAACATCGTTATAGTTATGTAGCTAGTTATTTTGACGGGCATACCATCCGATACTTCCCTAACCCGGACAAGCCGGAACCAAAAGGCATCTCTCGCAAAGCCGCAACCAACAGTAGGCGCTCTTAGGCGAGGACGCAAAGGAAATCCTTAAATCCTGGTTTTAAAAACCAAAAGATATGGCTTTTCTCTGCGAGCTCTGCGACTCTGCGAGAACATTTCTTGCCCTTTTGAGAAGATTTTGACTCTTTAGTAACTGAGGTGCTCCATGGACAGAAGAAAGTTCCTGAAGACGGCAGCTATCGGCAGCATCGGCCTCACGGTTCCCTCCCTTGACCCCCTGGATGCCTTCGGTGCCGCTCCCCCTCCTGACCTTGCCGTTGTGCAAGGTCCGTCGCCGGAGAAGATCGTACGGGCCGCCATTGACGCGCTCGGGGGCATCAAAAGGTTCGTCAGCCGCAGCGATATCGTCGTCGTCAAGCCGAATATCGGCTGGGACCGTATTCCCGAGCAGGCGGGCAATACGAACCCCGACGTGGTCGCGGCCGTGGTGAGGCTTTGCTATGAGGCAGGGGCGAAGAAAGTGAAGGTCTTCGACCGGCCGGTGAACGATGCCCGGCGGTGTTATGTCCAGAGCGGGATCGAGGCCGCGGCCCGGGCTGCAGGAGCCGAAGTGAGCTTCATGGACGACCGGAAGTTCAAGGACATGGCCATCAACGGCCTGGCGCTCAAGACGTGGCCGTTGTACGCGGAGATCTTCGAGGCCGACAAGGTCATCAATGTCCCCATTGCCAAGCATCACGGGCTTGCCAAACTCACGCTGTCCATGAAAAACTGGATGGGCATGATGGGCGGATCCCGCCGTATGATCCACCAGAAACTGGACGAAAGCCTGGTCGACCTCGCCATGAAGGCCAAACCCTGCCTTACCGTTCTTGACGCGGTCCGCATCCTGACGGACAACGGGCCGCAGGGCGGGGACCTCAAGGACGTGAAGCGGCTCGATACCGTGATCGCCGGGGTGGACCAGGTGGCCATCGACGCCTACGGCGCCACGCTTTTCGGCATGAAGGGGAGCGACCTCGGCTATGTGCGGCTGGCGGCCGAGCACAAGTTCGGCGTGATGGATTTGAACAAACTGAACATCAAGAAACTGCAGGCGTAACCACGGATAGCCAAACGTAGGCGCCTCTAGGTGACACGGCTAATACTGAAAAGCAATAACCACAGATGAACACGGATGAACACGGATAAGACCGGGTCCGTTTTAAACAGCAAGTGCACGCAGAGAACAACGAGGTAATATTGAAGGCAATTAAAGCGCGGATAGTGTGAACGAATAATCTTAAATAAATTATCCGTGTTCATCCGTGTGTCCCGGCTAAGCCGGAACCCGTGGTTGCAATAGTTGTTTCGAGGTTTCATGATCCATGCAAAACCTTCGCAGAATAATCCAGGGACTTTTCTTACTTCTCTTCCTCTTTCTCTTCATTCAGACGGAATCGAAGGGGAACGATGAACTGGGCTATCCGGTCCGGCTCTTCCTCGACTTCGACCCGCTCATCCTGGTTACCACGCTGCTCTCGGCCCACGCGGTGGCAAAGGCATTCCTGCTGTCCCTTGTTGTCATTGTCCTTACGCTGCTGCTCGGCAGGGTCTTCTGCGGATGGGTATGCCCACTGGGTACGCTGAACAATCTTGTCGGTTCCCTGAAAAAAGGGAGAACAACGGTCGTTTCTCCGGCATGGCACCGGGTGAAGTATCTCATACTGTTCGGCATGGTCGCTTCCGCCCTATTCACCCTGCAGCCTGTCGGCATCATGGATCCCATCTCGCTGCTGATCAGGTCGTTCTCCTTGAGCATCTATCCTTTGTTCAACTATGCGATCCGGTCGACGTTCGACACGATCTATGCGGTTAACCCCGCCGGGGTTGCGGCAGTCACGGAGCCGGTCTACACGGTCCTCAAAAAGAGCGTGCTGTCCTTCAACCAGGCCTATTACAACCAAAGTGTCTTTATCGGTGTGCTCTTCCTTACGGTCCTCGGGCTCAATCTCGTGGAGAAGCGGTTCTGGTGTCGTTACCTCTGCCCGCTCGGTGCGATGCTCGGGCTTCTGTCGCGGTTCTCCATTCTGAAACGGAGCGTAAGCGAGGGGTGTACGGAGTGCGGTGCCTGCGCGACGGTGTGTCCGGGGAACGCGTCGCCCGATGTGAAGGGACAGTGGAAGGACGCCGAGTGCTACTACTGCTGGAACTGCGACGATATCTGCCCGAACAATGCGGTTTCCTTCGGCTTCGCGGGAAGGAAAATATCGCCCGCCATGGACCTCGGCAGGAGACGGCTGGTCGTATCGGCGCTATCGGGCATCGCGGCGGTGCCTCTGCTCAGGATAACACCTCTCGGCATGGCGAACGCCAAGGACCCGGTCCTGCTCCGGCCTCCTGGTTCTCTGGAGGAGAAGGAATTTCTCAACCGGTGCGTCAAGTGCGGCGAGTGCATGAAGGTCTGCACGACGAACGGGCTTCAGCCCACGCTCCTGGAGGCGGGGCTCGAAGGCATCTGGTCGCCGACGCTCGTTCCGCGCATAGGCTACTGTGAGTTCCGCTGCACGCTCTGCGGCCAGGTCTGCCCCACGGGCGCGATCAAAAAGCTTACGTTCCAGGAAAAGGCAAAGGTCAAGATCGGCCTTGCCATGATCGAAAAGGGAAGGTGCCTCCCCTGGGCCCACGCGACACCCTGCATCATGTGTGAAGAGGTCTGCCCCACGCCGAAGAAGGCGATCTGGTTCGATAAGGTGCAGGTGCGCGACCGGAAGGGAAAGATGATCACCCTCCAGCAGCCCCGTGTGGACCTTGAGCTCTGCATCGGTTGCGGCATCTGCGAGGCCAAGTGCCCGGTGCTTGGACGGCCGGCGATATACGTATCGAACGTAGGTGAGAGCAGGTCAAAGGAGAACCAGCTGCTTCTCTAAGTTCTTGTCATATTCAATGACCGCGTTGTGATCTGTTGCTTCATTTCGGATCCCACTCATTCAGTTCATGAAAAAAGGTGTGCAGCAGCATGTCCAGGATCACCACCCCGCTTCAGATCTATAAATTCCTGCCGAAAACCAATTGCGGACAGTGCGGTATCGCCACCTGCCTGGCTTTTGCCGCGGCAGTCATCAAAGAGGAAAAACACCTGGCCGACTGTCCGTTCCTGGACAGGGAGACCGTTGCCCGCTATGAAGGAATGATCGAGAGACCGGTTTCTATCGAGGGCATACGGGAAGAACAGCTGAACGAACTGAAGAAGGCGATCTCGCAGATCGATCTTCCTTCGCGGGCGGACCTGCTGGGGGGGCTGAGCGACGGCGAGACGCTGGTCATCCGGTGCCTCGGGAAGGACTTCGAGATCGACGGGAGCGGCAATGTCCTTTCGCAATGCCATACCCATGCGTGGTTCTCGATCCCTCTGCTGGATTATGTCCTTCACAGCAGGGGAGAGAATATCGCCGGCAGATGGGTCCCCTTCAGGGAACTGGAGAAGGGTGCGACGTGGAGCGGTCTGTTCGAACAGCGATGCGAAAAACCACTGAAACAGATCGCCGATGCTTATAGTGATCTTTTTGGGGACCTGGTGAGCATGTTCAGCGGCACGTCTTCGTTCAATACATTCAACTCCGATATTTCCGTGGTCCTCTACCCCCTTCCGAAAGTGCCGGTACTGATCTGCTACTGGAAACCGGAGGATGATATCGGATCAAAACTTCATTTGTTCTTCGACGATACGGCTGAGAAGAACTTGTCCGTTGAATCGCTCTTTACGCTCGGGACCGGAATCGTTCGCATGCTCGAAAAGATCATGCATCGGCACACTGACGGGAAGAGTGAATTGTCGTAAGACAAGAATTTAACCACAGATAAACACAGATGAACACGGATACTTCAAGTAGTTGAAATCCAAAAATAACCGAATTCTTAGGAATATTTGTTCTTTGGCTTAAACCGTGTCGCCTAGAGGCGCCTACTGTTGGTCATCAGTGGTTAAAACTGTTTCATTCAACTGGGAAGGAATTTCATGGCATTAAAATCGACGATCTTCAAAGCGGACCTGCAGATCTCCGATCTGGGCCGGAACTATTACCATGACCATAGTCTTACCATCGCGCGCCATCCGTCGGAGACAGATGAACGCCTGATGGTCCGTCTGCTGGCTTTCGCTCTGCATGCTCACGAGGACCTTGTCTTTGCCAACGGGATGGGGACCGATGACGAGCCCGCTCTCTGGCAGAAGGACCTTACCGGCGCCATCGAGCTCTGGATCGAGGTTGGGCAGCCTGACGAAAAGCGCGTCCGCAGAGCTTGCGGCCGGGCACGGCAGGTGGTCATCTACAGCTACGGAGGCCATGGGGCCGACGTGTGGCTGGACAAGATGAACAACGACCGCGATCGGGCCAGGAACCTGACCGTGGTATCGGTGCCGGCGTCCGCCACCAGGGCGCTGGCAGCGCTGGCCCAGCGCAGCATGAAGCTGCAGATCACTATCCAGGACGGACAGGTCTGGATGGGCGACGGCAAGGACACCGTACATATTGAAATACCTGCTGCAGTCGTTTCGCAGGAGTAGTGGATTGTCAAAAAGAGATCGAAAAAAGAAAACGCACCCTAAAGGGTGCGGCTACCTACATAAAAATCGATGCATCTGGATCTGGTAGCCGCAGGCTTTAGCCTGCGAATTTTGTTATATCCCGTCTTCGTGTCGGTTTTCTCTGCTTCCCGTTTAGCCCTTTCTATTCATCCTTGCCACGATAAATAGTTTCATGTACACTTTCAACAGTATATTCTCTGACCGTGGAGCAATGAATTCATTCTGTCTCGTACCACGAAAGGCCCTCCATGAAAACCGACAAAGGATCGACCGACAAGAATGAGCAATTTGATCTTGGATTAAAACACAAGTATCTCTATTTCAGGCGGACCAAGATCATCGCCACCATCGGGCCGGCTTCGTCGTCTCCAGCGATGATCAAGGCAATGATCCAAAAAGGCCTCAATGTGGCGCGTATCAATTTCTCTCACGGCAAACCGGAAGAGCACCTCCGTACGATCCGTACGATCCGGAAGCTATCGGCGCAGCTGCGCATGCCCGTGGCGATCCTGGGAGATCTCTGCGGACCCAAGATACGGGTGGGCAAGTTCAAGGACGACGCGGTCACCATTAAGACGGGTTCGACCGTGACGATCACGGTTAAATCGGTCATTGGTCATGAGACCCTTATCCCCTGTCAGTATAAACGATTGATAAAGGAAGTGTCCGTCAACGATCAGGTCCTGCTCGATGACGGCAATCTTGAGCTGAAGATCATCGGGAAAGCAGGAGGCAAGGTGCAGGCCCGGGTGATCCGGGGCGGAATCCTGAAGAACCATAAGGGGATGAACCTGCCTGATACCATCATGAAGCTGCCGGCGCTGACGGCAAAGGACCGGAAGGACGCGACCTATTGCATCAAGGGCGGCGTCGATTACATCGCGCTCTCCTTTGTGCGGAAGGCCAAGGACATCACGGAACTGAAGAACCTGCTGCGTCGCAAAAAAGCCGACATCGCGATCATCGCGAAGATCGAAAAACCCGAGGCCCTCAGGAACATCGAAGACATCATCGAAGCCGCCGACGGCATCATGATCGCCCGGGGAGACCTGGGCGTTGAACTGCCGGCAAAGAAAGTGCCCTTCATTCAGGACAAGCTGATAGAGACCTGCATCGAGCATCGAAAACCGGTCATCGTCGCGACCCAGATGCTCGAAAGCATGATCGAACATGGACGGCCAACGCGTGCCGAGGTCACCGATGTGTCGGCGGCCTGCCTTTCCGGGGCCGACGCGGTGATGCTGTCCGGCGAGACCGCTGCGGGGAAGTTCCCCCTCGAGGCACTTGAGACGATGGATGCCATCTTGCGGGAGACCGAATCATATACCTTCTTCGCCCGGGGCGGGCATTTCCGTGACCCCATTGCCCACCGCGGCGGCGGAGTTCAGGATGCCGTCAGCGCGGCGATCTCCCAGTTGTCCCGGGACCTGATGGTGAGGTGCATCGTTGTCGAGACCCGCACCGGACAGACCGCACATGTCATTGCATCGGACCGTCCGTCCTCGCCGATCATCGTTCTGACGCCGTCCATTCCCGTTCTTCAGAGGCTCCAGCTGATCTGGGGAGTTGTCCCCCGCCTCATCGGTGGTAATAGATTTCAGGTCGACAAGAGCATCGCCTATGCCGAGTCCTTCATGAAAGGGCTGAAACTGGCGGGGAGCGGCGATTACCTGCTCATGGTACGGGGGATCGGCTACAAGAAGACCGATATTCAGTCGATCACCGTTCACCAGATGTCCTGACGCTGAGGGACCATCGTGAGAACGGCGGCTGGCACAGATAGGTCGTAACCGGATGCCGTTCCATGATAATGCTTCTTTTGTCCATGCAGGGGAAAACGCCTCACCCC
>Ga0334722_10005258_pt1 | contig 13132 bp, 9 predicted proteins | sample C3_bottom_MG_FD_207210 | JGI IMG/M metagenome (GOLD analysis project Ga0334722, IMG submission 207210) | Sediment microbial communities from Yellowstone Lake, YNP, Wyoming, USA - C3_bottom | ecosystem: Environmental > Aquatic > Freshwater > Lake > Sediment | place: USA: Wyoming | collected...
GACTGGTGCCGCGGTTGCTCGCCAAGGGTCATCACGTACGGTGCGTCGCGCGCAATCCCAGCCGACTCGAAGGACACGACTGGCCGGGCGTGAAGATCGTGTCGGGGGACCTCGAGGATCCAGAAGAAACGGCGAGGGTTCTTCAGGACATCGACGTCGCGTACTACCTGGTTCACTCCATGGCGGCGGGCCAGGCCTTTCGGGTACGCGACCGATTCACGGCATTGGCGTTCGGGCACGCGGCGGCACAGGCCGGCGTAAGGCGCATCATCTACCTGGGAGGATTGGGCGACCCGGACGAGGTGCGCAGCATGCACCTGGTGTCGCGCCAGGAAGTAGGCCGCTGCCTGTCACATGGCGGTGTGCCGACCATCGAGTTTCGGGCGGCGGTGATCGTCGGCTCTGGGAGCGCCAGCTTCGAGATGATCCGCCACCTCATCGAACGCCTTCCGGTAATGATCGCTCCCACCTGGGTGGACACCCGCTGCCAGCCCATCGGCATCCGGTCGGTGCTCGAGTACCTGGTGGAGGCGCTGGATCACCCCACGGCCGAGGGCATCTATGAAATAGGGGGAGACGACGTACTGACCTACCGGGACCTGATGCTGCGCTACGCCCGCATTCGTGGACTGCGCCGCTTCATCGTTTCCCTCCCGGTTCCCAAGCCCCAGCTCAGCGGACGATGGGTCGACTTCCTGACGCCGATTCCGTTCAGCATCGCGCAACCGCTGGTGGAAAGCCTGCAGACCGAAGTCGTGGTGCGAAACAACCGGGCGCGCACCGTCTTCAGCGTGAAGCCCACCGGTTACGACGATGCCGTGCGGCTCGCCCTCACGCGCCTGGCCCAGGACAGCGTGGAGACCACCTGGGCTTCCAGCCTGTCCAGCCTGACGCAGGACCAGCCGGAAGCCAGCACGCTCGGTTCGCACGAGGGCATGCTGCTGGACCGGTACCGCCGTCGCGTGAAGGCGACCTCGTCGCAGATGTTCGACGCCATTTGCACCCTGGGCGGCGAGGAAGGGTGGCCGGTCGGCAACTTTCTCTGGCAACTGCGGGGCATCATGGACCGCATGGTCGGCGGAGTGGGGATGCGCCGCGGGCGTCGCCATCCCCGCGAGTTGCGGGTGGGGGATCCGCTGGACTTCTGGCGCGTGGAGGCCCTGGAAGCCGGGCACCTGTTGCGATTGCGGGCCGAGATGAAGCTGCCCGGCCGGGCGTGGCTGCAGTTCGAGGTGCTACCGGATCCCAGGGGATGCCGCGTGGAGCAGACGGCGTTCTTCGAACCCCTCGGCATTCTCGGCTATTTCTACTGGTGGGCCGTGCTTCCCTTCCATCGCTTCGTCTTTCCGGGGCTCATTGGCGGCCTGATGAAGCAGGCCGAAGTGGTCGAGACCGCGGAGTGGCCCGTATCGAAGACCCGGCACCGGTGACGTGTGCGGAGCGCCGCCGGCCGCATTGACCCATGGCGCCGGCCAACGTATTGTACGCGTACGACAAATACGCGGTCACCAGCGCCAACTCGCCTTCCCGGCGTGCGCACAGCGGTACTGTGTACCCCTTGGAAATGTCGAACGCCCGCATCGGAAGTAACTGACGTCATGGTCAAGAAGAAAGTGCGAGCGCGCAACCTGCGGCACGCCAAGTGGGAGCGTCGCCCGGGGGAGCGCCCGGGGGAGATCCTCGACGCGGCGCTGCGCGTCTTTGCGGCGCGCGGCTACGGCGCCACCCGGCTCGAGGATGTTGCCGCGGCCGCCGGGGTCACGAAGGGGACCATCTACTACTACTTCAAGAACAAGGAAGACATCCTCAATCGGCTGGTCGCCAGTCGCAACCAGGAGGTCTTCGCCGATCTCGACACGCTCATGGGCAGCATCACGGGGCCGGCGTCGTCGAAGCTTCGCCTGCTGATGCGCAAGGGATTCGGCGAGCCGACGGACGAGTCTCGGCAGCTCCTGCACGTCGTCTTCCTCGAGTTGCATGCCGATGCGCCGCAGGTCTTTGCCCGTTCCATCCAGCGGAAGCTCGTGGAGGGATGGACGCTCGTCGCCCGTCTGATTGCGCTTGGAAAGAAGTCAGGTGAATTCCGGCAGGACGCCGACGCCGAGGTGGCGGCCAGGGTGTTCACCTCGGGGCTGGTTCTCCAGCAGTTGTGGCGTGGCGGCATGGGACTCGACAAGCTGGATCCGTTCGACAGGGACCGGATGGTGGACTCCACCATCGAACTCTTCCTTCACAGCCTTCGGCCGACGGTGCACGTGCGCGCCGCCGCGGGCAAGCGCAGGGCCAGACTCTCGTGAAAACGCCATACCGAATTCCACCCTCGTTCTTCCTGCTGATGGCGTCGTGGCTGTGCGCCGTGGCACCGGTGCTCCATGCCCAGCAGGCGCCGCCGCCCGACACCATTCGCCTCACCATCTCCGGGGCGCTGGGGCGCGCGGCATCACTCGGGGAAGAGGTGAAGCTTGCCCGATCGCAGGTGGACTTCGCGGGCACGCAAGTGAGGGCAGCGCGCTCGGCGGTCTTTCCGGCGCTCGACGGCAGTTTCGCCTACCTGCGCACGTACGCGTCGCCGTTCCAGGTGAAGAGCAGCGCGCCGGCCGACACGGCGAATCCCATCGTCGCGCTGTTCAAGAACCTGCCATTCGGCCGGGTCAACCAGTACACGGCCAATCTCACGGCCACGCAGACGCTGTTCTCGCCCAAGCTCGGCATCGCGATGCGCGTGGCCACCGAGTTCGAATCGGCCGCACGCTTCACGCTGCAGGAGCAGGTGGCCGAGGCGGAATTCCAGGTGCGCAGCGCGTATGTGGGCGCCCTGCTCGCCCACGAACTGGAGGCGAGCGCTGGCGAGGCGGTGGCCCAGGCCCAGCGTTTCCTCGAGTCCGAGCGGCTTCGCCTCTCGGCCGGCGCAGGCTCCGAACTCGACGTGCTGCGCGCCGAGGTGTCGCTGGAGAATCTCCGTCCGCAACTGGTGGACGCCCAGAATGCCGCGTCCATCGCGATGCTCAACCTGAAGCGACTCATCAACGTGCCGCTCGCCGCCCCAATGGTGCTGACGACGCCGCTCGACGCGCCACCGGCGGCGGTGTCCATGGCGAGTCTGGACCCGGTGGCTGTGGTCGCCGGGCGCTCGGCCGTGCACGCCGAGGAGCAGCAGGTGCGCATCGCCAATGAACTCGTGAAGGGTGCCATCAGCCAGTACCTGCCGTCGCTCGACTTCCGCATGAGCCTTGGCCGCATCATGTACCCGCAGCAGGTGTTCGCGTTGAACGGCACCGACTGGCTGACCGACTGGAACGCGACGGTCACGCTCAAGGTCCCGCTGTTCAACGGCTTCAAGCGCGGCGCCGACCTGTCGCAGGCGAGGATCGGCCTGCAACAGGAGCAATTCCGGCTGGCGCAGCTGCGCGAGTCCGTCCAGTTGCAGTACCAGCAGGCGGTGGGCGAGCGTGGGCGCGCCGCCGCCTCGATCACGGCCCGCCAGCGCACGGTGGACCAGGCACAGCGGGTGTACGACCTCACCGTGCTCCGGTACGAGCAGGGCATGGCCTCGCAACTCGAGGTCACCGATGCGCGACTCTCGCTGTTGCAGGCGCGTGCCAACCGCGCGCAAGCCATTGCCCAGTACTACATCGCCGATGCCAGCGTGCAGCGCGCACGCGGCGTCAGTTCCGCCGAACTCTCCCAGGCCCGCTGACCATGATTAGGCATTCGATATCCGTGCGCCGCCCCGTCCGGGGCATGTGCGTCGTTCTCTTCCTGGTTGCGGGGTCCGCCTGCGGTGGCACCAAGGGTGCCGGCGCGGACAGCGCGCAAGCGACCGTGGTCCTCGGCGCCGCCGACGTGGTTGCCGCAACGGCGGCCGACGTCGGCGCCACCGTCATCGTGAGCGGCGCGCTCGATCCTGCTGACGTGGTGCGCCTGCGCGCCCAGGTGGCCGGCACCATCCGCGATCTGCGCGTGGATCGTGGCACGAAAGTGAGCCGCGGCCAGGCGCTGGCTCGCATCGAGGCGCAGGGCGTCACGAGCCAGGCGGAGGGCGCAAAGGCCAACGTTGCCAGCGCGGAAGCGGCGCTCGCGGTGGCCCGTCAGCGGCTCGACGCCGGCAGGCGGCTCTTCGCTGCCGGCGCCACGTCGCAGATAGACCTCAAGACGGCCGAAGCCGGCTACGATGCCGCACTCGCGCAACTGGCTGCCGCCAAGGCGGTGAACGCCAGCGCCGGCGAGGCGGCCGCGCGCACGAGCCTTCGGTCGCCGCTCGACGGGTGGGTGAGTGAACGGAGCGTGGAGGATGGTGAGTCGGTGAAGGCCGAGGATCCGGTGCTGACCGTCGTCGACCCGCGCATGCTCGAGCTCAAGGGACAGGTGGGCACGCTCGACGCCGCGCGGGTGCGTGCCGGGCAGAAGGTGACCTTCACGCTCGACGCCATGCCGGGACAGGCATTCAGCGGCAGCGTGGCGCGGGTGGACCCGGTGGCCAGCGCCGCCACGCGCCAGGTGGGCGTCTTTGTGCGGCTGCCCAACGCGAACGGACGGATTGTCGCCGGCCAGTTCGCACACGGCCGCATTCACACGGGAGCAACCGCCAAGGCGGTCGTGGTGCCGGTGAACGCGGTACGCACCGGCAACAAGGATGCCTACGTGCTGGTGGTGGATGGCGGCGTGGCACGCCGTCGTCCCGTGGTGACCGGTGCGCGCGACGAGGATGCCGGCGTCATCGCGATCACGAGCGGCCTGAAGGCCGGCGAGCGCGTCGTGGTCACCGCGGGTGTGGAGATGGCGGACGGCACGAAGGTGTCCATGGCCAAGGAGAAGTAGGATGTCCGCGCCCGAGTCCGGCGGCGGGCTGAGCGCCCTCGCCATCCGGCGCCCCGTCTTCACCGCGATGGTGATGTCGGCGCTGATCGTCCTGGGCTACTTCAGCTACCGCCGGCTACCCATCGACCAGTTCCCGGCCATCGACCTCCCCATCGTCACCGTGCAGACGACGTATCCCGGGGCAAGCGCGAGCACCGTGGAGCGCGAGGTCACCAAGCGGCTCGAGGAAGCGTTCAACCCGGTGCAGGAAGTCAAGAAGATCACCTCGATTTCGCTCGAGGGTGTGTCGCAGGTGATCGTCGAGTTCCAGCTGACGCGCAACGTCGACCTCGCCGCGCAGGACTTGCGGTCGAAGCTCGACGGCATCCGCCGCGACCTGCCCACCGGCATCGATCCGCCCGTGGTGCAGAAGATCGACTTCGGGGCGATGCCCATCATGTCGCTGGCGCTTTCCAGCCCGGCAATGCCACTGGTCAAGCTCACGTCGCTGGCCGACGAGACCATCCGCCGCCGGCTCGAGTCGGTGGCGGGCGTGGGCGAAGTGCGTATTTCGGGCGGCCTGAAGCGCGAGGTCCGCGTCTACCTGCAGCCGGCACGCATGGAAGCGCTGGGCATCACGGTGCCGCAAGTGGAGGCGGCGTTGCGCCTGCAGAACCTCGACGTCCCCGCCGGCCGCGTGACGCTGGGTGCGCGCGAGCAGCTCGTGCGCGTCAGCGGGCGCATTGCCGATCCGGCGCAGTTCAACCGGGTGATCATCACCACGCGCGGCGGCCTCACCGTTCGACTGGGCGACGTGGCGCGGGTGGAGGACGGCACCGAGGAGGAGCGCTCGCTCGCCCTCGTGGACGACCGCCGCAGCATCGGCTTCGACCTGATCAAGGTGTCGGGCGCCAACACGGTGGCGGTGGCCGACGGCGTCAAGGTGGAGATTGCCAGGCTGCAGGCCAGCCTGCCGGCCGGCACGCAGCTGCAGGTGGTGCGCGACAACTCGGTGCTGATCCGCAATTCGGTGACGGACGTCATCAACGAACTGCTGCTGGGCGCCCTGCTGACGGTGCTCATCGTGATGCTCTTCCTGAACGACTGGAAGGCGACGGCCATCACGGCGTTGTCGCTGCCGGTGTCGGTGATCTCGTCGTTCATCATCATGCGGGCGATGGGCTTCACGCTCAACGTGCTCACGCTGATGGCGCTCTCGCTGTCCATCGGCATCCTGATTGACGACGCCATTGTGGTGGTGGAGAACATCGTCCGCCACCGCGAGATGCAGGAGGATCACTTCACGGCGGCCGAGAACGGCACGCGCGAGATCATCCTCGCGGTGATGGCGACGACGTTTTCCATCGTGGCGGTGTTCGTACCCGTGGCCTTCATGGGCGGCATCATCGGCCGCTTCTTCTTCGCCTTCGGCATCACGGTGGCGTGGGCGGTGCTGGTGTCGCTGTTCGTGTCGTTCACGCTGACGCCAATGCTCAGCGCGTGGTGGGGCGTGAACCCGCACATGCACGGGACGACGCACGGCAATATCGTCACCCGCACGGTCGCCCGGTTCAATGAATGGTTCGATCGCGTCAGCCAGGGGTACCGCGGCATCATCACCTGGGCGCTGCGGCACCGGCGCTCCACCATCGCCCTCGCGGTGGTCAGCCTGCTGGCGGCATTTGCCCTGGTGCCGTTCATCGGCGGCGAGTTCTCGCCGGCGTCGGACAACAGCGAGTTCGTGGTCTCTTTCGAGACGCCCGAGGGATCGAGCCTCGCGCAGTCCCGCGCCAAGGCGGAGCAGCTGGTGGCGACGCTGCGCGCCATGGAGGGCGTGCAGTACACCTACACCACCATCGGCGCCGGGGCGACCGGCACGGTGCGCACCGGCGAGATCTACGTGCGCCTGGTGCCGCCGCGCGAGCGGCCGCTCAAGGCCAACATGATGATGATGGAAGCGCGCAGCCGGCTCGGCCGGTTGTACGGCGTGCGCGCGTTCGTGATGGTGCAGAGCGGCCCCGGCGGCACGCAGGCGCCGCTGCAGGTGGAACTGCGCGGTCCCGACATCAACGAACTGCAGCGGCTGTCCGTGCTCGTACGCAACGCCGTCGAGCGCATCCCGGGCATCGTCGACGTGAAGTCGTCGCTTGGCGATCCCAAGCCCGAACTGCGCGTCGAGGTGAACCGCGACGCGGCCAACCAGGTGGGGCTCGACGTCGGCGGCATTGCGGCGACCATCCGCCCGCTCTTCGCCGGCGAAGTGGTGACGCGGTGGGAGGACCCCACGGGCGAGGAGCGCGACGTGCGCGTGCAACTGGCGCCCGAGCTGCGCCAGTCGATTGCCGACGTGAACGCCATGCCGGTGCCGACGGCGCGCATGGGCCCCAACGGCGTGACGTCGGCCCGCCTCGGCGACGTCGCCACGGTGAGCGTGTCGAGTGCGCCGTCACAGATCGATCGCATGCGGCTGGAACGGGTGGTCAGCATTTCGGGCAACACGTCGCCGGGCTTTTCGCTCTCCGAGGCGTCGTCGGCCATCAACAAGGAGGTGGCCAGGCTCGCGCTGCCCCCCGGCTACACCGTGAACCTGGGCGGCCAGACCGAGATGCTCGCCGAGACCGCCGGGTACGTGGTGGAGGCCATCGCGCTCGCGGTGATCCTCATCTTCCTGATCCTCGCCTCGCAGTTCGAGTCATTCACGCACCCGGTGGCGATCATGCTGTCGCTCCCACTCTCGCTGGTGGGCGTGCTGCTGGCGCTGCTGCTCACGCGGACGACGCTGAACATCATGTCGATGATCGGCGTGATCATGCTGATGGGTCTCGTGACCAAGAACGCCATCCTCCTGGTCGACAATGCCAACGAGCGGCGGCGCAACGGGACGCATCGCTTCGACGCGCTCGTCGAAGCCGGCGCCGTGCGGTTGCGCCCCATCATGATGACGACGCTCGCCATGATTGCCGGCATGCTTCCGATTGCGCTGGCGCTTGGCGAGGGCGGCGAGTTCCGCGCCCCGATGGCCCGGGCGGTGATCGGCGGCCTCATCACCTCGACGATGCTGACGCTCATCGTGGTTCCCGTGGCGTACTCGTACTTCGACGATTTCGGGAACTGGGCCAAGCGCATCGTCGTGACTGAACAGCGCGAGATGGAGATCACAGCGGAGCATGCGGGGTCGGACCTGCATCACAGCATGGCGGGGGAGCGCCCGAAGCGCGAACGGTGGAAGCACGAGGATTGACCGCGACGGGCGATCGGCTACCTCGTTGACCCCGCCGCAGGCGTGCCCTTGGGCGCAGCTCGCAGGTACTGGGCCGGCCAGGTCACTGGCTGGCCCAGTTCCCTTGCCGCCCGCAATGGCCAGTACGGATCGCGCAGCATCTCGCGGGCGAGCAGCACCACGTCGGCCTGGCCACCGCGAATGACCTGGTCGGCCTGTACGGCGTCGGTGATCAGCCCCACGGCGCCGGTGGCGATGCCGGCTTCGCGGCGGACCCGCTCGGCGAAAGGCACCTGGTAACCGGGGACGAGCGGAATCTTCACGCCGGAGACATTCCCGCCCGAAGAGCAATCCAGGAGGTCGACGCCGCAGCCCTTCAATTCGCGGGCGAGCTCGACCGTCTGCTCCACGTCCCACGCACCGTCCACCCAGTCGGTGGCCGAGACGCGGACGAAGAGCGGCAGTTCGTCCGGCCACACGGCGCGAATGGCGCGGGCCACCTCAACGACGATGCGCGTGCGGTTCTCGAAGGAACCGCCATAGCGGTCGGTCCGCTGGTTGCTGAGCGGGGAAAGGAACTCGTGCAGCAGGTACCCGTGCGCCGCATGCACCTCGACGACGCGGAATCCGGCAGCGCGCGCACGCTGCGCGGCGGCGGCGAACGCCCGAACGACCGCGGCGATGTCGTCCTCGCCCAGCGCGCGCGGCGTGACGCTTCCCGCGGCGAACGGAACAGCGCTCGGCGCCACGACGCCGTGCCAACCACCGGCTGATGGGGAGGCGGTGCCATTGCCGTCCCACGGCCGCAGCGTCGAGGCCTTGCGGCCCGCGTGGGCGAGCTGGATGCCGGCGACCGAGCCCTGCTGGTGAATGAACCGCACGATGCGCGCGAGCGGCTCGACCTGTTCGTCGCTCCAGAGCCCGAGGTCCTGCGGCGAGATGCGCCCTTCCGGCGTCACGGCCGTCGCCTCCATGATCACCAGGCCGGCGCCACCGACCGCGCGACCGGCGTAATGCACGAAGTGCCAGTCGTTCGCGCGTCCGTCGGACGCGGAATACTGGCACATCGGCGATACTGTGATCCTGTTGTGCAACGTCACGCCGCGCAGCGGCAATGGATCGAAGAGGCCTGGCATGCCGACCAGCTTGTCACCAGCCGCCGTGGCGGCGCAAGGACCTGCCCTTACTTGCCGAGCGTGCGGATGTACTTGGCCACCGCCAGCCGCTCAGCGTCCGTGGTCAGCGCAGGAACAGCCTTCATCTCGGCGCCATTTCCGCTCTTGATGATGGTCGCGATCTTCTCATCGGTTCGCGTGGCGAGGAACGCGGCGTCGAACGGCACGAGCTTGGGGAACTTCTTTACCATCACCGCCACGGGCTTGCCGGTGGCGCCATGGCACTTCTTGCAATTCGCGTCGTAGAGCGCCTTGCCGTCCTGAGCCGAGGCGAGGGTGGCGGAAGCAGCGAGCAACAGTCCGAGAGCGACTATGTGTTTCGTCATATGTTCCTCAAGTTTGGGGAGAACGAATAATATACCCCCTGTCAAGTCGCGAGGTTCCTCTCGGACGGTCGTTTCGCCAGCAGGGAAACGACCGCGATGACCATGCAGTTCACGGCCAACGCCACGATGCCGACGTTGAGATCCTTTATCACCTGGGGAAACGACGGTGCGAGCCTGGCAATGGACGTGCCGGAGAGGGTGACGACGGCGACCGTCAGTTCGCCGGCGAGGATGCCGGAGAGCGCGGCCGTTGCAGTGATGCGCGGCTTGTGCCCGAACGAAAGGACGAGCGCCGGGAACAGCTGCGTGACCACGTTGTAGCCCATGAGCAGCAGCATGACGATGGCCTGTCCGCCCCGGAGCGTGAGGAACAGGGCGAAGAGCGCGAGCACCGGCACCATGGCCCGCGCCACGATGCCGATGGTCTGCTCGCTGCTCGACGGGACGATCGCCCCAAAGACGTTCTTGCCGAGAATCGTCGCGGCGGTGATGAGCAGCATCGAGCCCGGCACGAGCGCGGTGAGCAGCCCCGCGCCACCGATCACCCCGACCGCCCAGGGGGCGAGGGCCAGCTTCGCCACGCGGAAGAGCGAGAGGTCCGCGTCGGGGCCAACCAGCCCGGGCACGATGAGCGAGGCGGCAAATCCGACGAAGAAGACGAACAGCACCACCAGCTGGTACAGTGGCAGCATCACGGCGTTCTTGCGGAAGGTGTTCTCGCTGCGCGCCGTGTACACGCCGGCAAAGAACTGCGGCCAGGTGTAGACACCCACCGACGTGAGCAGCACCGTGGAGATGAACCAGGCTGGGCTCATTCCCGCGCCCGGCAGCGTGAGCAGGTCCGGCCGCGCGTGATCGATCGCCTCGAACATCGGGCCGTACCCGCCGTAATAATGGAAGGGCAGGTAGACGCCCATTGCCACCACGACGACGAGGATCATCACGTCCTTGAGGGCGGCAGTCCACGCCGAGCCGCGGACGCCGGAGATGACGACGTAACCGATAAGCGCGGCGGTGCCGCTCCATATGGCCGCCGTCGGGGAGATCGCGCCATACGAGGCCTCCGACACGATGATCCCCAGCCCCTTGAGCTGCAGCACGAGGTACGGAACGAGCGCCGCGACGCCGACGAGGGAGACGAGCAACCCGAGCGCCGGGCTCTCGTACTTGGCGATGAAGAAGTCGGCCTGGGACACCAGCCGCCGCCCCTGGGAGTAACGCCAGATGGCGGGGAGCAGGAAGTACGACAGGCTGAACGCGAGCGTCAGGTAACACAGGATATACAGGGCCGGTGCGCCCTTGCCGTAGGCCCACCCGCTGCCGCCGAGAAAAGTGAAGGTGGTGTAGATCTCGCCGGCCATCAGCAGGAAGACGAAGATGCTGCCGAAGCCACGGCCGCCGACGCTCCACTGTTCGAGCGTCATGGTATGGCCGCGCCTGGCCAGCAGTCCCAGTGCGATGGCGACCCCGAAGACGAGGCCCAGGATGGCGAGCGAGACCGTCATGGGGCGTCCGCCGGTTCTCGCGTCCCCGACTGCCCCGTCTCGGCCGGCTTGCCGGGAACATCGTCCCCGGCCAGTCCGCGCGCGCGATCAAGCCTCAGGATGCACGCCATGAGCGCGGCCGTGGCGATCACCCACCCGACGAGCCACGCCATGAGAAAGGGCAGCCCGAGCACCAGCGGATAGACGCGGTTGGCCCAGGGCAGGCCGCCCAGCATGCCGAGCGCCGGCAGCAGGGCGAGCGCATGGTACGCGTGCCACTCCTGCTGGCGCGGTCGCGTGGGTTGCGGCGGCGGGGCGTCAGGCTGCATCGCGGTCAACGCCCAGGAACCCGGTGGCCGCCGCGACGAAGATGCGCGTGCCATGATCCAGCGCCCGCTCGTCGAGGTCGAAGCTTTCGTGATGATGCGGATGCACGATGCCGCGTTCCTCGTTGCGCGCGCCAATGAAGAAGAACGCACCCGGGATGCGCTGCTGGTAGGCGGAGAAATCCTCGGCGCCCATGGTCGGTGTGGCGTCGACGAGAAAGTCCGGGCCGAGCGCGCTGACGACGGCGCGTCGCACCTGTTCGCTGGCAGCGGCGTCGTTGATGACGGCGGCATAGCCCGGCTCGAACGTCCAGCGATAGCGCGCGCCGTGGGCCGCCGTCACGCCGGCGACAACGCGCTCGATGAGTTCGGGGATCCTGGCGCGCAGCGCGGGATCAAACGTTCGTATGGTGCCAGCCATCTCCACCGACCCCGGGATCACGTTGGTCGTCGTTCCGCCGTTGATCTGCGTCACCGAAATGACCGCCGAGGCCAGCGGGTCGACATTGCGCGAGACGACGTGCTGCAGGTTGGTGACGACCTGCGCCGCCACGGCGATGGGATCGACGGTCTGCTGCGGCATCGCTGCGTGCCCGCCGGTCCCCTCGATGGTGACGCGAAAGGTGTTCAGCGAGGCCATGAGCGGACCCGTCCTCACGCCCACCTGCCCGCAGGATAGAGCGAGCCACAAGTGGGCGCCAATGACCATGTCGACGCCCTCGAGCACGCCGGCCCTCACCATCTCCGAAGCGCCGCCGGGATACAGCTCCTCGGCGTGCTGGAAGAGAAAACGGACCTCCCCTCGCAGTTCATCGCGCCGGCTGGCGAGGATCTTCGCCGCGCCAAGCAGCATCGAGGTATGGCCGTCGTGTCCGCAGGCGTGCATCACGCCCGGGAATTGCGACACGAATTCGTGGCTGTTGGCTTCCTGAATGGGTAGCGCGTCCATGTCGGCGCGGATAGCAAGCACCGGGCCTGGGCTGCCGCCGGTCAGTCTCGCCACGACGCTGGTCGGCGTCGGGCGGGCAATCAAGAGCCCGCCGAACGAAGCGAGGGTGTCGGCGACGAACTGCGACGTGTTCTTCTCGCAGAACGACAGCTCCGGGTGCTGGTGCAGGTGGCGGCGCCAGCCGACGACCAGGTCTTTGACGGTCTCGGGCGTCTCAGCGATGATGGCAGAGGACAATGGATCCTCGGAGTTGGTGACCGCAGCGGCAGCGTGAAATTAGCGTAGCGTGCAGGGGCGCGACAGCAGCAACTTCATCCTTGGTCATCTCGCCCGGATGTCCTTTGGCGCAAGGCAGGCACGCTCCCGGCCGGAATACACTCGTGAAGTTGGCGACGGCGCACACGCTCGCAATGCTGCTTCCCGCCGGACTCTGCGCCCAGCAACCGGTGCCCGTTCGCGTGCAGGGTACGGTGTTCGACAGTCTCTCGCGCACGCCAATCGCCCATGCGCTAGTGCAGTTTGCCCGCGAGAACGGCGATGCGGGCATCGTATGGGACAGCACGAGTGCCGACGGCAAGTTCACGGTGCTGCTGCAGCCAGGCGCGTGGATTGCCGGCTTCATGCACCCGCGCCTGGATTCGCTGATGATCGAGTGGCCGGCCCGGCATGTGGACGTCGTGCCGGGCAAGCGAGCGCGGGTCGAACTGACGGTTCCTTCATCGCGCACACTCATGCGGGTGCTGTGCGGCAGCCAGAAGGAAGACTCGGCCGGCGTCCTGCAGGGTTACGTATTCCGCGCGCCGCAACAGGCCACGCTGGATTCCGGTGGCGTGTATGTGCAGTGGACCGAGATAC
>Ga0334722_10005260_pt1 | contig 13128 bp, 21 predicted proteins | sample C3_bottom_MG_FD_207210 | JGI IMG/M metagenome (GOLD analysis project Ga0334722, IMG submission 207210) | Sediment microbial communities from Yellowstone Lake, YNP, Wyoming, USA - C3_bottom | ecosystem: Environmental > Aquatic > Freshwater > Lake > Sediment | place: USA: Wyoming | collected...
GGATTTGACCGCCCTCGCGCAGCGCTTGAATTTGGTTTTCGTTTTTTACAATCATGCCTTCTCCAAAGCGTTTTTAATTGCTACCCATACTTCTTCAGGGCCTGCTTCGCCATTTACTTCAATTAAATCACCCTTTTCTCTATAATAGGACACCACTGGCTCGGTTAAGGTTTTGAAATTTTTGATTCTGGTTTTGATGATTTCCTCCTTGTCATCTCGTCTGCCGCGCCCTAACAAACGCTGAATGATGATGTCGTCTGAAATTTTGATAAAAACCTTTAAAAAATTTCTTGGGTGTGGCTCTAAAAACTTCTCAAAATCTTTTCCCTGCGTTAAGTTTCTTGGAAAACCATCAAGTAAAATTCCCCTTTCCAAAGGCATTTTATTAATTTCTCCAAACACATAACCCTCAACTAATTCATCTGAAATAAAATTACCGCCGGCTACAAGTTCTTTAACTTTTTGATCCCCTTGATCCTCTAGTTTCCTAGCAAAGTCTCCTGTTGCAATGCAAAAAAGATCAAATTTTTTGATCAATTTTTGGGCCTGCGTATCTTTCCCCGCCCCAGGAGGGCCAAGGAGGATGATATTTAATGGCTTTCTGCTCATTTATAGTTGCGTCCTTTCAAAATTCCTACACTTAAACCGGTTAAACTCAAAGCGCAAAGCGTAAAATGCAAAACTTTGGTACCCGCTTTGGGGGAATTTAAATTATCCTGAAGGGATACCTAAATTTTGCCTTTTGACTTTTGAATTTTGCATTCCCTTAGTATTTATCATATGTCCGCATCACAATTTGGGCTTGGATTTGCTTTATGGTTTCTAAAACTACGCTCACCACAATCAAAATAGCAGTGCCTCCAATGGTTAGCGGAATAGCGGGGTACGCTTTTTGCACCACAAAAGGCAAAACAGCCACCGCACCCAAGAAAAGAGCGCCAGCTAAAGTAATTCTGCTTGAAAGAAAAGTAAGGTAGCCCGCCGTTGGCTCCCCTGGCCTCACCCCTGGAATATAAGCGCCCTGCTTTTGCAAGTTTTCTGAAACGTCTTTTGGCTTAAATACCACTGACGTATAAAAATAAGTAAAGCCAATTACAAGCAGGAAATAAGCGGCTGCATAAATTAGGGAAGAAGGGTCAAACGCCCTGCCAAGGGCTCGGGCTGCTCCTGCCAGCCAAGAAGTTTGAGCATTTTGCAAAAAATTTGCCACAATGCCCGGAAAAAGCACAAAAGAAATGGCAAAAATAATAGGAATAACGCCGGCCTGATTTACCTTCATTGGCAAAAAACTTGAAACTGCGCTTGCAAAACGCGAACCGCGCATTTTACGGGCATATTGAATTGGTATGTGACGCTGGCCTCTGTCTATAGTTACAATGGCCATTACAATTAAAAATGCCGCCACTAAAAACAAAATGAGTTGCAACACCTTAGCAGGGCTATCCACCCAAACAAAAGCGGCTTTAGCCGCTAAAGGCCCGCCAGCCACAATACCGGCAAAAATCATAATGGAAATGCCGTTTCCAATGCCTTTTTCTGTAATAAGCTCTCCAAGCCACATTAGGAAAATAGTACCGGCAGTAACTGTAATTATAATGGCAAACATTTCAAATGGCGTTATGTTTGGAAAAATGTTAGCACTCTGTTTTTTAAGCAATGTTAAGAGCCCAAATGATTCTAAGGCGGCCAATGGAACAGTAAGATACCGCGCGTATTTGTTAATTTTCTGGCGGCCTCGCTCCCCTTCCTTTTGAAGTGCTTCTAAGGAAGGTACCACCATGGCTAAAAGCTGCATGATAATAATGGCGGAAATGTAAGGATACACTCCAGCCATTACAATGCTCATGCGTTGCATGGAGCCGCCGGAAAACAAGTTCAAAAAACCCAACAACTGATTTTGGGAAAAAAGCGATTTTAGGGCCTCGGCATCAACGCCCGGCACTGGAATGTGAGCCGCTACCCTAAAAATTATGAGCAGCACTAAAATAAATAATATCTTGCGCCGCAGATCGGTTGAAAGTAGTACCGCTTTTGCTTTGTTAATTGCCACTGACATAAAATTAAATTATCCCGAAGGGATACCTTAGTTTTGAGTTTTGCGTTTTGCGTTTTAAGAACCTCGCTTCCGCGAGAACCTTGCTCTCGCTTCGCTCGGTCGAGTTTGCGCTTGAAGCGCAACTGCTTCTCCACCAGCTTTTTTAATCTTTTCCAAAGCTCCTTTGGAAAAGAAATCCGCTTCAATTTTTAGCGGTTTTTTAACATTCCCTACGCTTAAAATTTTAACATATTGTTTTGGAGATTTAATAATGGCGGCGTCTAGAAAATCGCTTTTTGTAATTTTTGATTTTGTCGCAAAAATTTCACTAATTTTTCCTAAATTAATGCCTCTTACGTCTTTTTTAAAGCGATTCTTAAAACCGCGCAGTTTTGGCAAACGCTGAACTAAGGCCAACTGACCCCCTTCAAACTTGGCAGGAATTTTTCCACCACTTCGGGACTTTTGCCCTTTAGTACCGCGTCCTGCGGTTTTGCCTTTGCCAGCCGCAATGCCACGGCCAACGCGCACCCTTTTTTTTCGCTTTATTGTTGACTTAATCTCACCAAGCAGCATAACTTTACCCTTCCCTTAATTCTTACTTCTTTTTTCCCTGACTTCCTAACATTTCGTGTTTCTTTTGTATTGCCTTTATTTCTTCAAGCGCTAAAATTGCCGCGGAAACATTATTAATTTTATTTGATGAACCCAAAATTTTAGACAAAACATCCTTAACGCCGCCTAGTTCCAAAACAACTCTAAGTGCCCCGCCGGCAATAATACCTGTTCCTGGAGAAGCTGGCTTTAAAACAATGTGAGCGGCTTGATGGCGAATATTAATTCCATATGGCAATGTACCGCCTTTTAAGGGCACTGTAATTAGGTTTTTTCTTGCTTTGTCTGTGGCTTTTTTAATTGCCTCTGCTACTTCTCCGGCTTTCCCAATGCCAATGCCAACCCTGTTTTTGCCGTCTCCCGTGACAACTGTGGCCCTAAATCTAAATCTGCGGCCACCCGCCTGAACACGGGTAACTCTATCAATTTGAATTGTTTTATCAATAAATTCGGGTTTTTCCTCCGGCATCCGTGGTTCTCTTTGCGATTTCCTTGATCCTTTAACTCTATATGCCATTTTTACTCCGCTAATTTCTGATAATTTACATTACCGACTGTTAATTGCTAATTGCTTACTGCTAACTACTAAAACTCCAATCCCCCTTCTCTTGCCCCTTCGGCCAATGCTTTTATTCTACCATGATACGGAAAACTACCTCTGTCAAAGCAAATTTTAGAAATTTTTGCCGCTTTTGCCTTTTTTGCTAAAAGCTTACCAACTTCCTTTGAAATATCAGTTTTTGGCATCTTTTTTTCCTTTAATTCTAAGTCCCCCGCCCAAACCAAAGTTTGACCTACCTCATCATTAATAATTTGAGCGCTAATGTGTTTTAGGGACCTTGAAACCGCTAACCTTGGCCTTTTTGTTGTCCCAAAAACTTTTGCCCTAACTCTGGCCTTTCTTCTTATTCTTAATTTAGTTTTTTGATTTATCATAAATTTCTTCCAGAAATTTTCCTACGGATGTACTAATTTATCTAATATACGAATATTTTATTTTCCTAAAACAACTAACTTCCGGCTGCTCCTGCGGTTTTTCCTGTTTTGCCGGCTTTTCGCCTAATTTTTTCATCAATATACTTAATGCCTTTACCTTTATACGGCTCTGGTTTCCTTACGGCCCTAATTTCAGCCGCAACCTGACCCACAAGCTGTTTGTCTGCTCCAGCCACGGTAATAACGTTCTTTTTAGCTTCAAATTTAATGCCTCGGGGTGGCGTAATTTCAACTGGGTGGGAATAACCAACTTTTAAAACCAAGTTATCGCCTTGAACGTTAGCAGTATAGCCAACACCAATTACTTCCAGCTCTTTCTTAAATCCTTCTGCTACACCAATAATAATGTTTGCAACTAATGTTCTAGAAAGCCCCCAGAGCGACCTTGCAAAGGTGGTGTCATTTTTGGTAGCTAAAACTACCTGACCTTCTTTTACCTCAGCTTTAACGTCCGGCCTTAGCTCTACTGAAAGTTCACCCCCCGGCCCCTTGGCCGTAACTTTTTGACCCGCTACTTCCACGCTAACACCTTCTGGAATTTCTATTGGTTTTTTACCGATTCTAGACATAAGCAAAGCTTGAAATTAATAGATTAATTATAAATTTCCTTTGGAAATTTTCCTACGGATGTACGCCTGCCTGCCGCAGGCAGGGATTTAACTGATATACGGATATCTTAGTATAAATTTTTGCGAAGCAAAGTACCTTAATTTTTACTTTTTACTTTTGCCTTTTGCCTTTTTATTACCATACTTCTAATAAAACCTCTCCCCCAATACCGCGGGATTTTGCTTCTTGGTTTGTGATAATACCTGCTGATGTTGAAAGAATAACAAGGCCCTGACCACCCAAAACCCTTGGAATTTTGCTACAGGGAACATAAATTCTCCTGCCGGGCTTAGAAACTCTTTTTACACTGCTAATTGCTGGAATTTTACTTGCGCCTTCTTCCAAATATTTTAACTGAATTTTTAAAAATTGCTTTTCTTTTAGATAATCCAAAATGTAGCCGCTTTCCTTTAGTTTTTTAGCAATTTCTTCTTTCAGTTTAGAATGCGGCAGAAAAACAAAATCCTTCCCAACTGCCTGGGCATTTCTGATTGATGTTAACATGTTTCCAATTACATCCATTGTTCCTCCAAACTCAAAACTTAAATCTCAAAAGTCAAAATTTTGGTGCTCCGCTTTGCGGAAATATACAATCATCCCAACGAATACTTTTACTTTACGCTTTGCATTTTGAAATTTTAATTTTTGTCCTACCACGATGCTTTTTTTACACCAGGAATTTCTCCTGCTGATGCTTTTTCTCTAAAACAAATTCGGCATATTCCAAATTTTCTTATATAACCATGCCTGCGGCCGCAAAGCGCGCAACGGTTAATGGTTCTTGTTGAAAACTTTGGTTTTCTTTGTGCTTTTACCACCAGTGATTTTTTAGCCATAAATTTCCTTTGGAAATTTTATTACGAATTACTAATTAAACTAATTACAAATATGTTGTGCGGCGCAGGATGTTGTTTTGTGCAAGACCGGCGCCGGAAGCTCACTTGAGACCCCGCTTTGACGGGGCGAAAGTAGAGCTGGAGGCAGGGATGGCGTGGGTGGTCTGAAGCAAAACAATCATACAAGCCGAAATAACTACAAATTATTCATTACTTTTAAACGGAAATCCTAATAATCCTAATAATTTTATCGCTTCGGTATCTCCTTTTGCAGTGGTTTTAATAGTAACCTCAACGCCTCCTTCTATACCTTCTTTTTCTGCCAACTCTGGAAAAACCGCAATATCGCGCAGACCAATTGAATATGAGCCGTGGCCATCTGCTTTTGGGGATAATCCTCTAAAATCTCTCACTCTTGGCAAAACCACAGCAACCAATTTATCTAAAAATTCATACATTCTTGCCCCCCGCAAGGTAACTTTTTGACCAATTGGCATGCCTTGCCTTAACTTAAAACCGGCAATGGCAGCTTTAGCGCGAGTTACGGCAGGTTTTTGACCTGAAACAAGTGATAAATTTTTTTCTGCTTCGCTAAAAATTTTTGAGTCAATTACCGCTTTTCCAAGCCCCATATTTAAAACCACTTTTTCAATTTTTGGCACTGCCAATTTATTTTTGTAACCAAAAGCGGCCATCATTTCTGGCATGGCCTTTTCTTTATATTGCGCTTTTAATCTTGGCTTCTCGCCTACTGTTTTTACCATATTTCCTCAACTAAGCTTCTGCGCCGCACTGCTTGCAAATTCTTACTTTTTTACCATTATCTAACTTGTTAAACTTAATTCTGGTTCGCTTTTGGCAGTTTTGGCAAACAAACATTGCTTTTGCCAGAAAAAGCGGCGCTGAAAACTCAATAATGCCTGCCTGCATTGTCTTGCCCTGCTTTTTTACATGTTTTTTGGCAATATTAACTCCCTCAACAACAAGTTTGTTTTTCTTTGGCAAGGTTTTTATTACTTTTCCTTGTTTGCCCTTATCCTTGCCTGAAAGTATATAAACTGTATCGCCTGTCTTAATCTTCATAAATTTGCTCCGCAAATTTTCCTACTAATTACCAATCTAGCGAATGTACGAATGCTTTGTTCGGCGCGGATGTTGTTTTGTGCAAGACCGGCATCTGAAGGCCATCCAAGACGCTGCTTGACAGCGCGAGGATGAGCCGGAAGATAGGGATGGTGTGGTTGGTCTGAAACAAAACAATCATCCAAGTCGAATAGACTACCTATAATACTTCTGGTGCCAGGGAAACTATCTTCATAAAACCCCTATCCCTAAGCTCCCTTGCCACTGGCCCAAAAACTCTTGTCCCTCTTGGGGTTTTATCTTTATTAATTAATACTGCCGCATTTTCATCAAACCTTAAGGAAGTGCCATCTGGCCTTTTTACTTCTTTTTTTGTGCGCACCACAACAGCTTGAACTACTTCTTTTTTCTTTGTTTGGGAGCCGGGATCGGCCTTTTTAACTGAAGCCACTATAACATCGCCAACTGAAGCATATCTCCGCTTGGAGCCACCCAAAACCCTAATGCAAAGTATTTCTTTCCCACCGCTGTTGTCTGCTACTTTTAAAACTGTTTCTTGCTGAATCATATTCTACCCCAACACTTTTTTAACTTGCCATGTTTTGCGCTTTGAAATTGGCCGGGATGGCACAATTTCTACAGTATTTCCAACTTTTACGCCTTCAATTTCATTATGTGTTAAATACTTTTTTGACGTTTTGTAACGCTTTTTATAAATTGGGTGGGTTTTAAAACCCTCAACCAAAACAGACACGGTTTTAACTCCAGAAATCTTTAAAACCACACCGGTTTTGGCGCCTTTAATCTTTGGGGTTTTTTCTTTAGTTTTTTTTACTAATTTAGTTTCTGACATAAACTACCCTACCCTTTAGCTTTCTTTCCTGAAGAATGCACTTTTTCTTCAGGTTGGTTAAGAAAAGTTAATATTCTTGCAATTATTTTTCGCTCCTTTAAAATATCTGCGGTGCTTTTAATTTCGCCAGTTGTAACTTCAAACTTGAGTTTTGAAATTCTGCCTTTTGCGTCTTGTAACTCTCTTTCCAACTGCTCCTTATTCATTTGTTTCATTTCATTCTTCTTCATATTTACTTACTCTTCTTCCTTGCTCACATACTTTGTTTTAAACGGCAGTTTGTGAGCCGCTAATCTTAACGCTTCTTTTGCCACTTCTTCTGGAATACCATCCATTTCAAACAACACTCTGCCAGCACTAATGTTAGCCACAAACTTGTCTGGATTTCCCTTTCCGCCACCCATACCAACTTCAGGCGGTTTTGCGGTAACCGGACTATGCGGAAACACTCTAATCCAGATTTTGCCGCCTCTTTTAACATAGCGTGTCATTGCGCGCCTTGCCGCCTCAATTTGACGAGACGTTAACCAGCCGTTCTCAAGCGCCACTATGCCAAAAGAGCCAAAATCTAAATTAAAGCCAGATCTTGACATGTGCCCTCTTTTAATTACGGGCGAAAATTGTTTTCTTCTTTTAATTTTGCGTGGCTGTAACATTGCAAACTCTGTTTGCTCCTACTAATTACTAATGAAACACTAAACCGAAGGTTTCATCCGGTTTGACCGGAAATTACGAATATTGTTTATACACAGCATTGGTTAGTGGGATGTCTGGTTAGGAAACTGGTATGGTTTAGGGTTATGGAGACTTGGCAACACGTAACCCCTGAACATTTCCCACTTACCATTGACCAAACAAACTTCCAAACCATACATACCTGTCCCCATGATTCTTGGTAATACTTGCCTATTTACCTAATCACTAACTGCCTAACTGGCTTTCCTTCTCCTTCTCAAATACTTCTCCTTTATATATCCAAACCTTAATGCCAATGGCGCCATAGGTGGTAAAAGCAGGAATAAAAGCATAATCAATATCAGATCTAAAAGTTGAAAGCGGCATGCGGCCTCTTATGAAGCTTTCCCGCCTTGACATTTCAGCACCCCCCAAGCGGCCAGCCAAATTAACCTTAATGCCTTCTGCCCCAGCTTGAGTTGCCTTTTCCAAGGCCTGCTTAGCAGCCCGGCGGTAAGAAATGCGCTTCTCAAGCTGGTGCGCAATGTTTCCGGCAACAATTGCAGCCACTGCATCTGGGTTTCTGGCCTCTTCAACATTCACCTTTATATCATTTTTTACAATTTTAGAAATTTCTCCCCTAAGATCATCTATGCCTGCGCCAGATCTACCAATTACAAACCCGGGTTTCCCACTATAAATTGTAATCACTGTTTCTTTTGCAAAACGCTCAATTTTAACATCCGCAACAGAAGCTGCGGCCAATTTCTTTGCAATAAATTGCCTTATCTTAGCATCTTCTACAATAAATTCACCAAAATTCTTGCCGCCAAACCAGGTTGACCGCCAATTTTTGACAATACCTATTCTTGTGATTATTGGATTTGCTTTTTGAGCCATTGTTTCTCCGAAACTATTACCAATTACGAATGGTACGAATTACTAATATTTTAATTGGCGCGGAATGTTGGTGAGTGTAAGGCCGGCGTTTGAAGCAGCTCGCAGTGAACACTCGCTGTGAACTGGAGACGAGGTGTGCCCGAGCGAAGCGAAGCGGAAAACAGGGATTGGTGTGGGAGGCCTGTAGCGAGGCAATATTCAAGCCAACTAAACTTACCTTACCCGCTTTTTCTCCTAAAAAATCTACTCTTAAACTTATCAAATTTTGCAAACCACGGTTTTTGAGCTTCTGGTTTTCTTGGCCCTTTTTGCCCAAGCGTTGGTTTCTCTATCTTTTCCTCTTTTACCACTTCTTCTGCTTCTTTTTTAGAAACTTCTTTTGGTTTATCGGCTTTTGGTGCCTTGGCTTCTTCTGCTTTTACTGCTTCTTTCTTCACAGCCTTTTCTTCTGGTTTTTCTATTTCTTCCCTCTCTTTAGTTTCCAAAACCGCTTCTTTAGCCGGTTTAATCGCAGTTTTTTCTTCTTTTTGCGCTTTTTCAAGTTCCTTTTTGCCCTCTGCGCGCAATCTTGCTTCCTTTTCTGCCTTTCTTGATAAAACAGCTTGGGTTTCCTCTGGCGACTCTAAAACTACGCTAATATGAGTGGTTCTTCTTTTAATAAGATCTCTGCCACCCTTTGCTCTTGCCTTTACTCTTTTGTAAGAAGGGCCTTCGTCTGCTCTAATTTCAGCCACCATTAAATCTTTATCGGCTAAATCATAATTAAACTTAGCATTTGAAACAGCAGATTTTATTGCCTTATAAACTGGCGTTGCCGCAGCTCTGCTTAAGTGATCTAACTCGTCTAAAACTTCTAGGGCCTTTCTGCCCCGCGCCATATTCACAACTGACCTAACTTTATCAGGCGACATTCTTACGTATTTTGCTGTAGCTTTAACCTGCATACTTATACCTTAATTAACTAGCTGGCTGCCCTTTGGCTTGCTCTTTAGCCATTCGGCCGCCATGCCCCTTAAACTTCCTTGTGGGCGCAAATTCACCAAGTTTGTGGCCAACCATATCTTCTGAAATAAAAACCGGAATATGCTCCTTGCCATTGTGCACTGCAATAGTGTGCCCCACAAATTCAGGCATAATGGTGCAATCTCTTGCCCATGTTTTGATAATAGATTTTTTATCACTGCCAATTTTCTGAACCTTAATCAGCAATTTCTCGTTAACATATGGGCCTTTTTTAAGTGATCTAGACATCCCAAACTCCGTTTGTTCCTACTGATATACGAATCTATCGGATATACGGATTAATTATTGTAATTTTATTTGCTATCCGCACATCAGTTGAATCCCTGCCTGCGCAGTCAGGCGTAAATCCGTAGGCGTGTTACCTTTTTTTCTTCCTTGACGTTACGATATATTTATCTGTTAATTTTCTTCGTCTTGTTTTTTTGCCCAGTGCATGGGCGCCCCATGGCGTTTTTTGATATGGCATGCCAATATCGTTTTGGCCCTCGCCACCACCGTGAGGATGAGCAACCGGCGCCATGGCCTTTCCTCTAACTGTTGGTCTAATGCCCATGTGGCGCTTACGGCCGGCTTTGCCAATTTTAACCAAACTTGCTTCCGGATTTGAAACTTGGCCAATAGAAGCAAAACATTCGGCTAAAATTTTCCTAACTTCTCCAGAAGGTAACTTAACCAAAACATATTTACCTTCTTGCCCTGTAATTTGAGCCAAGGTGCCAGCGCTTCTTGCAAGTTGGGCACCTTTCCCGGGATATAACTCAATGCCGTAAACAAAGGTTCCTTGAGGAATATTTTTTAGAAGAAATCTATTTCCGGGCTTTGCTTCTCCTTTTTTGGAGCAAATCACACTGTCGCCAACCTTAGCGCCCACCGGTAAAATGATGTAACTCTTTTCGCCGTCTATGTATGTTACTAAACCAATTCTTGAAGAACGGTACGGATCGTACTGGACAGACGTAATTTTTCCAGGAATATCAAGTTTTTTTTGAGAAAAATCAATTATGCGATAAAGCCGTTTAGCGCCAGCTCCTTTGTGACGAACAGTAAGACGGCCATAAGCATTCCTGCCGGCATTGCTTTTCAGCTTAAAACGCAAACTTTTTAGGGGTTTTGCCTTAGATAAATCGCTTGTGTCTAAAACGGTCATTCCCCTTCTTGCTGGTGTTGTAGGGTTTACTTTTTTAATCGCCATTTTATTTCTCTTCTTTCTCTGTAAATAAATCTATCTTTCCCTCTTTCAAGGTTACTATCGCTTTTTTATATCCCGAAATTGTTCCGGAAACCCTACCGGATTTTGTCTGCCTTATTTTTTGTTTTGGCTTGCCAACTAAAACATTCACTCCCAACACCTTAACGCCAAAAGCATCTTCAACCGCTCTGGCAATTTCAATTTTATTTGCCTTCCCGCTAACTAAAAAGGTGTACTGATTCACCTCAGCTTGGGCGGTTGATTTTTCCGTAATAACTGGTTTTTTAATAATTTCGTACCCTTGCATATTACTTTCCTTCCTTAACGGGCGTTTGCTTTTCTTTAACTACTTTTTCGGCAGATTTTTTTGCACCCGTGATTCTTTCCTCAATAACAGTTAGGGCACTTTTTTCTAGAACCAAATAATCATATCTTAAAACATCAAAAACGCCGAAATTTTGGGCTGTTTTAACACTAATGTATGGCAGATTTTTTAATGATTTTTCCACTTTTTCGTCTTTTTTAGATAAAACCAACAATGCTGTTCCTTCAAAAGGCAGAGGATTTAGGAAATTTTCTCCCGCTTTTGTGGAAATTTTATCAAACTTAATGTCAGAAATAATAATTATTTTTTTCGCCGCAATTTTTGCTGATAAAGTTTGGGATAATGCCGCTAATTTGACCTTTTTGGGTATTTTTTTCTCAAAATTTCGGTTGGCCCTTGGCCCAAAAGTTACTCCTCCGCCGCGCCACAAAGGTGAGCGCGCAGAACCAGCCCTTGCCCGGCCTGTACCCTTTTGCCGCCACGGCTTCTTTCCGCCACCCCTCACTTCCCCTTTAGTTTTTGTTGAAGCAATTGCAGCTCTTTTTGAAGATTGCAAGGATGTTATTACCTGATGAATAAGATTTGCGTTTGGTTTTACACCAAAAACAGCATTAGAAAGCGTAACTTCTTCTTTTGCGCTTTTATTGGGTTTTGTTACTTCAATCTTCATATTGCTACAAATTACAAATTATTACCCTTAACTTCCCTTAATTACCCCTCATCTCTCTTTATCTCCCATTACTATCACTAACCCGCCATTTGCTCCAGGCACAGCGCCGCTAATGGCTAATATATTATTTGCCGCATCAACACTAACTACTTTTAAATTTTTAACAGTTACTTTGTCTACACCATAATGGCCCGGCATTTTCTTGCCTTTAATAACGCGCTGGGGATAGGTTGAGCCAATTGAACCCGGCTCACGGTGGTGATCTGAGCCATGCGCCATGGGACCGGTTTTAAAGCCGTGCCTTTTTACAACCCCTTGAAACCCTCTGCCTTTGGAAATACCAGAAACTTGTACAACATCTCCTTCACTAAACATATCAACTGTTACTTTTTCGCCTTTTTTAGCTATCTCGATGCCTTTTTGAACTTCTTTTTCATCAGTCGGCTCCCCTTCTTCCTTGATCTCCACTGCCACTGGGGTTTTCTCTAACTCTCCAATCCTAAACTCCCGCAAATGCCTTAGCTTCTCTAGCCCCTTTAAGTGCCCCTCTTGGGGCTTTCTGATTTTTCTTGCGGGCAAAAACCCAAGCTGAATGGCCTCATAGCCATCTTTTTCTTCGGTTTTAACTTGCGTTACAAAACACGGCCCAGCTTCTAAAACCGTAACTGGAATGGCCTTGTCATCTTTAAATATTTGAGTCATGCCGACTTTTTTCGCAAGTATGGCTTTCATATTTTTATACTTCTTTAAATATCGTATGTCGATACCAGAAATCGTCTGGCGATTCTTATTAACAATGTTTTGTGTAACTATTTGCGATATTTCGTGTTTGACACAAAAATAACAATCCTGCTAAACAAGTAGTATCTTTTGACGGACTTACCTATTTACCAGTTGTTTTTGAATATTTCTCTCCGCAAAGCAGAGATTTTTAACCTTATCTAATGATATTTTACCAGGTTTTATTTGCTTTGTAAACCCTCTGTACAGTTAACACTGTGGGGTTACTCTTTCAAGGTATTTTTCATGGGGCGTTAACTATACACCATTGTCTCAACACAACATATTGAACACCCTAGCAAACTAATATTACTAATCAAAACCTGTCCGATCGGCGCGAATTTGATTAGTTGTCATGGAGAGCGATTTTGTGATTTCCCCCTAAAGCCCCCTACACAATCACTTAAAGGGGCAATGTCCTCCATATTGAACAGGTAACGTTTCACGTTGAACAGGCAATGCTCCGCAATTTCCTTAGGTGCAAAGCTGTTTCACTTCCGAAGTGGTTTGGCTTTGCACCTAAGGATTTAGCTATAAAA
>Ga0334722_10005261_pt1 | contig 13124 bp, 14 predicted proteins | sample C3_bottom_MG_FD_207210 | JGI IMG/M metagenome (GOLD analysis project Ga0334722, IMG submission 207210) | Sediment microbial communities from Yellowstone Lake, YNP, Wyoming, USA - C3_bottom | ecosystem: Environmental > Aquatic > Freshwater > Lake > Sediment | place: USA: Wyoming | collected...
TCTCGAAGGTCGTCACCGACAAGCGGCGCCGGACCGATCGGAGCCGGCGGTGACGACCTTCGAGACTCCAGGGCAGGTCAAGCTGTGCGTCTCGATCGGCTCGGGCGACGTCCGGATCGACGGGAGTGGCGAGGCCCGCACGGAGGTCGAGCTCGTCCCGTTGCGGGACGACGAGGTGACCCGCACCGCCATCGTGGAAGCAACCGTCGAGGCGCGCGAGCGGGGCGACCGCACGGAGGTCGTGGTCGATCTGCCGCGCAAGGGCGGCTGGGGCTTCCTCGGGCGCGGCCCGAGCGTGGGCGTGCGCATTCGCTGTCCGCACGGTGCGGACGCCGAGGTCAGCACAGCCTCCGCGGATGTCGCGACCACAGGGTCGCTCGGCGACGTCGAGGCGAAGACCGCGTCGGGCGACCTTGCCTTCGACGTCGTCGGCAGCCTGCGCGCGACGACCGCGAGCGGCGACGTCGTCGCACAGGAGATCTTGGGTAAGGGGGACGCGAAGACCGCGTCCGGAGACGTCCTCGTGCGGCTCGGCCACGGCCCGCTCTCGCTCAACCTCGTCTCCGGTGACGTCGTCGTCAACGAGGCCAGGGCAGCGCTCTCGGTCGCAACGGTGTCGGGAGATCAGGAGATCGGCTCGGTCGAGGCGGGCGAGGTCAAGCTCCAGTCCGTCTCGGGTGACGTCCTTGTCGGCGTCCGCTCGGGCAAGAGGCTCTGGATCGACGCGACCTCGGTGAGCGGCTCGATGACGTCCGAGCTGCCGATGGACGAAGGGCCGGGAGGGACCGGCGAGCCCGAGATCGAGCTGCGCGCGCGGACCGTGAGCGGCGACGTCCGCATCGTGCGGTCCACGACCGTCCCGGTGTAGGGCTCAACGACCGAGCAAAGAGCGGGTCAGACCAGAAGGTCTGACCCGGCATCGTCGTCGGAGCCGAGCTCCTCGGCGAGGAGGGCTGCCGCGTAGCACTGCCACGCGAGATCGGTGTCGGCGCGTAAGAGCCTCAACGCCTCCGATCCTCCTCGAAGACGCTCGGTCTCGTTCTCGAGCGCCGCGAGCCCGGCGTCGAGCTGCTGGCGTCGCTCCGGCGTGTCGAGATCACGAGCCACTGCGCTGACTGCTCTGCCGTGAAGATCGAGAGTCCGGCGCGGGTCGCCGCCGGAAACGAGCAAGAGCTCCGCCCGTCGGAGCGCCCCGTTCGCCTCCTCCGGATCGAGCTCGACATCGCGACCGGCGAGGAAGCACAGCAGCTGCCACTGCTCCTGCGGCTCCGCTCGCTCGAGCGACCGGATCACCTCGCGGATCGTCTCCCGCGTCACCGGCCGAAGACTACGTCGGCTGCTCCGTTATCGCGGAGAAGACGAGCGCACCGCCGCCACGACCTGGTCGTCGGCACCGGCGACGATGAGATCGGCCAGACGCTTCGCGCCGTCGCCGCGAAGACCGAGACCGAGCGGCAGCGTCAGCACGTCGTAAAGACGTCTCTCGTCGAGCTTCGCTTCGCGCGCGGCCGCGAGGATGCGCCGAACGACTGCCCGTGGCTCGCCTCCGGCGAACTGCCACGCGGGGTAGAGCCACACGGTCGACCCCTCGGGGCGCACGGCGACCAGCTCACCGGCACGCCTCATCGCGTCGATCCGCGCCACGTCGACAGCAAGCCTCTCGGAGAGCCGCGACGCGCTCAGGCAGTCGCCGTAGGGGTGTGTCGCAACGGTGCTCAACGCATCGAGAGCGCGAGGCGTCCGTGGAACCGGGCGCTCGCGAACGACCAGCGTACCGCATCGACTGCCCAGCCTCCGAGGGAGAGCATCTCCTCAGTCGGACGGATCGTCGCCTCATCCTCCAGGCGGGGGACTCCAGGCCCTAACGGGGATCTCACAGGTCGCCGATAGAAACTGGCGATGCGACGCGTGTCGTCCCTGCTTGCGCTCGTTGTGATCGCGTCCGTCGCTGCAACGGCCGCGCCGGCGGCCCAACGCCCCGAGCTCCCTTCCTCGGCAGTGTTTGTCTGGGACCTCGAGGCGATCGAGACCGTCGTCGACGGCGGCATCATGGGCCCGAGCGTCGAGAAGTTCCGCCCCGACGACCCGCTGACGTGGGGAGAGCTCGCGGACGCCCTCGCCGCGTGGGGTCACCCGATCGCAGCGCCGGCCGATCCGGCGAGGGCGGTGACGATTCGCGACCTCGATGCGCGGCTCGTCGCAGCGCTCGGACTGCTACCGGCATCCCGCGCCGTCCGTCTCGCCGCCCGCGACGCCGGGCTGAACCCGATCCCGTCGCTGGGCACCGAGACAGTCGCGCGGATCTTGGGGCTCCGGCTGAACCATCCGGCGACGCAGGATCAGCTCGAGCGGCTGCCGGCACAACCCGCCCCCCGCGCCGAGGCCGCGTACTCGTTGGCGCGGGCAATGACCGTCTCGGATTGGCAGAAGCAACAGGTGCTGAACGAGACGGCCGGCCTTTCGTTCCCCGACCTGACGGACTGGCAGCGGACGGTACTCACGCGAGCGCTTCGATTCGTTGGCTACCCGTACGTGTGGACAGGCACCGTCGAGCGGGCTCGGCAGACGCTCTGGGACGGAACCGTCGTACCCGGAGGGTTCGACTGCTCGGGGTTCGTGTGGCGCGTCTACAAGCTGCAGCCGTTCCCCGATGCGCCAGAGCTGACCCAGACGTTGCAGGGTCGAACGACCTACGCGATGAGCGGCGAGGTACCGACGGAGCTTCGCGTGCCGATCGGGGCGGTCGAGCCGGCCGACGTCGTCTTCTTCGGCTCCCGCGGCGTCCAGTCGAAGCCGTCCGAGATCGGCCACATGGGCATCTATGTCGGCAGCGGCTGGTTCGTGCATTCGTCGGAGCACGGAGTCACGCTCGACCCGATGACGGGCTGGTACGAGACGCGTTTCGCATGGGCCCGGCGCCCGCTCACCGAAGCCGGTCTCGACCGGGCGGTCAACACCGAGCCGACGACCGATCCGGTCTAGCAGACGTAGTCGACGGGTCCGACATCGCCGAGATCCAGGGTCTGGCCTTCCGGCCAGACCCGCTTGTCGACGCCAGACATGCCGGCTCGGTGTCACGCGGTCGCGCGCAAAGGCGGGTCAGACCAGAAGGTCTGACCCTGCCACCAAGCCTGGGTCTGGCCTTCCGGCCAGACCCTGCCACCAAGCCTGGGTCTGGCCTTCCGGCCAGACCCGCTGTGTCGACGCTTCGAAGATCGGGTCAGACCAGAAGGTCGACCCAGGTCTGACTGGGTCTGACTGGAGGCAGCTTTCCGCGCTACCCTGGAGCCTCTGACGACGAGGAGGACTCGATGACCGAGCTCGCGTCCGCTCCGGAGCGCGCCCAGGCGGGCGACCTGAAGCGGATCACCCACTGGATCGACGGCCGGGCGGTGGCCGGGGAGTCCGGCCGCAGCGGCCGCGTCTTCAACCCAGCGACTGGTGTCCAGACGGCCGAAGTCGACTTCGCGTCGATCGAGGAGATCGATCGCGCCGTTGCCGCCGCGAAGGCCGCGTTCCCGGCCTGGCGCGCGGTTTCGCTGTCGCGGCGCGCGGAGCTGCTGTTCCGTATTCGCGAGCTCCTGAACCAGCATCGGGAGGATCTCGCTCGGCTCCTTACCGCCGAGCACGGCAAGGTGTTCTCAGACGCGATGGGCGAGGTCGCGCGCGGCCTCGAGGTGATCGAGTACGCCTGCGGCATCCCGACGCTCCTCAAGGGCGGCTTCTCCGAGCAGGCGTCGACCGGGGTCGACGTCTACTCGATCAGGCAGCCACTCGGCGTCGTGGCGGGGATCACGCCGTTCAACTTCCCCGCGATGGTGCCTATGTGGATGTGGGCGCCGGCGCTCGCCTGTGGCAACACGTTCGTCCTCAAGCCCTCCGAGAAGGATCCGTCCGCGTCGGTCCTGGCGGCCGAGCTGCTCAAGGAGGCCGGCCTCCCCGACGGCGTCTTCAACGTGATCCAGGGCGACAAGGTGGCGGTCGACCGGCTGCTCGAGCACCCGGACGTCTCTGCGATCAGCTTCGTCGGCTCGACGCCGATCGCGCGGTACATCTACGAGACGGGGACGAAGAACGGCAAGCGTGTACAGGCGCTCGGCGGCGCGAAGAACCACATGGTCGTGCTACCCGATGCCGACGTCGACATGGCGGCGGACGCGGCCGTTTCAGCTGCGTACGGCTCTGCGGGCGAGCGCTGCATGGCGATTTCGGTCGTCGTCGCCGTCGGCGAGGTCGCCGACCAGATCGTGGGTGCCATCAAGGAGCGACTGCCGAAGATCAGCGTCGGCGACGGCATGGATCCCACCTCGGAGATGGGCCCGCTCGTCACGCGCGAGCACCGCGACAAGGTCGCCTCCTACCTCGAATCCGGGCCGGCGCAGGGCGCGACGCTCGTCGCGGACGGCCGTGAGGGCGCTCCCGAGGGGGACGGCTTCTTCCTCGGGGTCTCGCTGCTCGACAACGTCACGCCGCAGATGGATGCCTACAAGGACGAGATCTTCGGGCCGGTACTCGCCGTCGTCCGCGTCGACACCTACGACGAGGCGCTCGAGCTCGTGAACGACAACCCGTACGGAAACGGCACGGCGATCTTCACGCGCGATGGCGGCGTCGCCCGTCAGTTCCAGTTCGACGTCAACGTCGGCATGGTCGGGATCAACGTGCCGATCCCGGTGCCGGTCGCGTTCTACTCGTTCGGCGGCTGGAAGGCGTCGCTCTTCGGCGACTCCCATATCTACGGCCCGGAGGGCATCAACTTCTACACGCGCGGCAAGGTCGTCACCAGCCGCTGGCCCGACCCGGCGACGAGCCGCGTCAACCTCGGCTTCCCGCAGACCCGCTAACGCGACCCGCGACCCCTCTTTGACCCCTTCAAGCTTGGCGCGAATCCGCCGATAGAGGGAGGGATGAATCAGGTCCCTCCGCACGAGCTTCTCAGCATCGCGGCGTCCCTCTTCGCCGGGATGTTCATGTTGCAGATCAGCCTTCGCAAGAAGGCGATTCGCTGGAAGCTCCCCACGCGCTGCCTGAGTTGCGGCCGGCCGCGCCGCCTCAGCGGGCACTGCGCTCGCTGCCGCTGAGCTTCGCCGCTCCCTAGGCCGACGCGCTCGCGGACGGTGCGCTCGAGTACTCGCGCCGGAAGTAGACGATCGGCACGTCGTCCGGCTCCGGGGGAGAACCCTTCTCGACGAGACCGGTGACGACCACGTGATCGCCGACCTCGAGCTCTTCCAGGGTTGCGCACTCGGCGTGCGCTACCGCTCCTTCGTGCAGGATCGGCACGCCTCCGAGCCCCGCCGTCCACGCCACCCGCGAGAACTTGTCGTCCGCCTTCGAGGCGAACAAGGCGCAGAGCTCCGCGCAGTCGTCGCGCATGAAGTTCACCACGAATCGCTTCAAGTGGAGCAACGCGGGCAGTGTGCGGCTGCCGCGATTCACCGACACGAGCAGGATCGGCGGCTCGGCAGACACGCTCATGACCGCATTCGTCGTCAACCCGCGTGGTGTCCCGTCGGGCTCCAGTGTCGTCACGATTGCGACCCCGGTCGGGAACGCGCTCATGATCGCGAAGAACTCGTCGCTGGCGACGGCCACGGGGTCAGTTTGACATGCGGGCCGTGGCTGCCGGGTTCTGGTCCCTGGGGCCTGCCATAGACTTGCTGCCGTGACGGTTTGCGCTCGGTGCGGCCACACGAGCACTGACGGTGTGCGCTTCTGCGCCGGATGCGGCGCCGCGCTCGAGGCGCCGTCGGCGCCGCGGGAGGAGCGGAAGGTCGTCTCGGTGGTGTTCGCCGACCTCGTCGGCTCGACTGCGGTGGCGGAGCGGAGCGATCCCGAGGACGTGCGGGCGATGTTGGCGGCGCATCACGCCCTGGCCGAGCGGACGGGCGGCGAGACGGCCGGGCTGCGCGAGGCGCTCGCCTTCTACGAGAGCGCCGGCGCGACCGCGTACCTCGCGCGGGCCAGGCGCCTCCAGGCGAGCGCCTCTGGTCTCGACGCCGCGGCGCACTGACTCGGGCGAGGCGTCCGGCTACGGTGACACCGCGCGTGACTCGGGTCCTCGGGGCGAGGAGGCTCGCGTGGTCAGGATCATGGCGCCGAGGGCGATCAGGCCGAGCGTCGCGACGGCGGCTCCCATCGGCACCGCCGAGTGGGCACCGGCGATCCCGACCAGCGGGGACACGGCCGCGCCAATCAAGAACTGCAGCACGCCGAGCAGCGCCGATGCGCTCCCGGCGGCGTGCGGATACTCCCTGAGCGCGAGCGCCGTGGCGTTTGGCAGGACGAAGCCGACGCTCGAGACGACTGCGAACAGGCACGGCAGGATCCCGGCCAGGCCGACTCCGCCGACGAGGATCACCGCGAACAGCGACACACCCGCAAACGCTCCGACGGTCAACCCTCCGACCAGTAGTCGCTCGGGTGACAACCGCTCGACCAGCACTCCGTTGACCTGTGCGCATACCACGAGCCCGAGAGCGTTCACCGCGAAGACGACCCCGAAGAGCTGAGGCGACACGCCGTAGACGTTCTCCACGACGAAAGGTGAGCCCGAGATGTACGCGAACATCTCGCCGAACGAGACGCCGAGCACGAGCGCGTAGCCGAGGAAGACCCGGTCGCGCAGGAGGTCGTGGAACGCTCGCGTCGTCTGCAGCCAGCCGCCACCGTGCCGACGGTCGCGTGGCAGCGTTTCGGGAAGCCAGGCTGCCGTGGCGAGCAGTACCGCCAGCCCGACGAACGCAAGAGCGACGAACAGCCCTCGCCACGACGTGATTCGAAGCAGCTGTCCGCCGAAGATCGGTGCCAGCGTCGGCGCCAGGCCGGTCACGAGGAGAAGGAGGGAGAAGAGGCGAGCCGCGGCGGCTCCCGACCTGAGATCGCGGACGACCGCCCGGGCGATCACGATTCCGGCAGCGCCGCCCAAGCCCTGGACGAGGCGGAGCGCGACGAGCACGAAGATGGACGGCGAGGCCGCGCAGGCGAGCGATGCCGCGCAGTAGGCGGAGAGCCCGACCAGGAGCGGCCGGCGGCGCCCGAGCCGGTCGCTCAACGGCCCCGCGAGCAGCTGGCCGAGCGCGAGTCCTGCCAGACACGACGTGAGCGTCAGCTGCCCCTCCCACGCCTTCGCGCCGAGATCACGCGAGAGCTCGGGGAGTCCGGGCAGGTAGAGGTCGATCGAGAGCGGCCCGAACGCGGACAGCGCGCCCAGGATGAGTACGAGCCTGACCCGTCGGCCCAGAGTCGAAGCAGAGGAGATGGTAGACACGCACAGCGTTTCTAGCTGCTCGAGGCATCGCGGCGGGCACCACCCGGCACGTGGCTCGTTGGCTAGGCTCGCCTCAGTGAAGGCAGGCCCCTACATCCAGACCGTGAGCGGGCGCAGATTCAACCCGCTCGAGCCCGAGCCCGGTGAGATCGACATCGGCGACATCGCCCGCGCGCTCTCACACCAGTGCCGCTTCGGCGGCCACTCCCACGTCTTCTACTCAGTGGCGAACCATTCGTGTCTCGCTGCCGACCTCGTCGCCGAGCGGGGCGGCGATGCGGAGGCGCAGCTCTGGGCCTTGCTGCACGACGCGACGGAGGCGTATCTCGTCGATCTCCCTCACCCGCTCAAGCACCGCAGCGAGCTCGGCAGGCTCTACGCCGAGGCCGAGGATCGGCTGCAGGCCGCGATCTGCGAGCGGTTCGGGCTCCCGCTGGAGCCGCCTGCGCTGCTGAAGGAGGTCGACCGGGCTCTCCTCGCGACCGAGCGCCAGGCCGTCTCGCAGGTGGCGTGGCACTGGCCCGAGCTCGACGGGGTCGAGCCGCTCGACCTCGAAATCGACCCCTGGCCGCCCGACCGAGCGCGAGACGAGCTCCTCGCGCGCTACGAGCGGATCCAGGCGTCGCGACCCTAGGGGCACAGGGTCTGGCCCTACGGCTGGACCCGCTTGTCGGTGGTAGGCGAAGAGCGGGTCAGACCAGACGGTCTGACCCCACACGCGAGGAAGAGCGGGTGGCAGGGTCTGGCCTTCCGGCCAGACCCGCCTGTTGAACGCCAACGGATCGAACGGCGGGTCAGACCGGACGGTCTGACCCAGGATCGGTCGCCCTTACAGGCCCCAGACCTCGTGGGCCGTCTCGACGATGAGGCGCAGCTTGGCGATCTCCTGCTCGTGGCTGAGCGCGTTGCCGTCCACGGTCGACGAGAACCCGCACTGCGGTGAAAGGCAGAGCTGGTCGAGGTCGATGTACTTCGAGGCATCCTCGATGCGTCGCTTCAGCTCGTCCTTCGTCTCGAGCTCACCCCGCTTGGTCGTGACGATGCCGAGGACGACGAGCTTCCCCGCCGGCACGAAGCGCAGCGGCTCGAACGTGCCCGAGCGCTCGTCGTCGAACTCGAGGAAGAAGCCGTCGACCTCGAGCTCGTTGAAGAGCGCTTCCGCGACGAAGTCGTAGCCGCCCTCGGCGACCCACGACGACCGGAAGTTGCCGCGGCACGTGTGGGTGGTCACCGTCATCTCGGCCGGGCGCTCCGAGATCGCCTCGTTGAAATGCCGGATGTACTCGAGATGCTGGTGCTCGGCGTCGCCGCCCCTGCTCGCGAGGGACTCACGCTCGCTCGGATCGTTGAGGTAGGAGAGACTCGTGTCGTCGAGCTGCAGGTACGTGCATCCCAGCTCTCCCAGCCGGCGCACCTCCTCCCGGTACGCCGCAGTGAGGTCGCTCCAGAACTCGCCCAGGTCCGGATAGATCGCCGAGTCGATCGCGGCGCGGCCGCCCCGGTAGTGGACCATGCTCGGCGACGGGATCGTCAGCTTGGGCGTTGCGGTCGTCACCGTCTGTGCCAGGTAGCTGAAGTCGCGGTCGAAGATCGTGTGCTCGAGGCTGACCTTGCCGTCGACGTGCATGCCGGAGAAGACAGCCTCGACGTCGCCCTGGTCACTGTGGAACGCGACCTTGAGCTTCTCCTCAGGCTCTCGGGTGACCCCCCCGATCTGGTAGATGAAGTCCATGTGCCAGGAGCCGCGGCGGAACTCGCCGTCGGTGGCCGCCTGCAGTCCAACCTCCTCCTGCATCCTGACCGCATCGCGGATCGCGTCGTCCTCCTCCGCGCGAAGGTCGGCGGAGGAGATCGTGCCGGCCAGAAAACGCTCGCGCGCCTGCAGAAGCGCCGGCGGGCGCAGCAGGCTGCCGACGTGATCTGCGCGAAACGGAGGTGTCGTACGAGGGCCCATGTGCACGTCAATTAGATGATTGGTCGATTTGTCGATCAATCATCTAGTAGCGGTACTGGTCGGACTTGTACGGACCCTCGACCGAGACGCCGAGGTAGGCGGCCTGCTCAGGGGTCAGCTCGGTCAGCCGAGCGCCCAGCGCCTCGACGTGCAGCCTGGCCACCTTCTCGTCCAGGTGCTTGGGCAACACGTGCACCCCGAGCGTGTACTCGTCCGTCCTCGTGAAGAGCTCGATCTGGGCGATCGTCTGGTTCGAGAACGAGTTGCTCATCACGAAGCTCGGGTGCCCGGTCGCGTTGCCGAGATTCAACAGCCGCCCTTCCGAGAGGACGATCACCGAGTGACCGTCGGGGAAGATCCACTGGTCGACCTGCGGTTTCACGTTCACGTGGCGGATGCCGGGAACGGAAGCGAGGCCGGCCATGTCGATCTCGTTGTCGAAGTGGCCGATGTTGCCGACCACGGCCAGGTGCTTCATCCGGTTCATGTGGTCGACCGTGATGATGTCCTTGTTCCCCGTCGCCGTCACGAACACGTCGGCGGTCTCGACCACCTCGTCGAGCGTCCGCACCTCGTAGCCCTCCATGAGTGCCTGGAGCGCGCAGATCGGGTCGATCTCCGTCACGACGACGCGCGCGCCCTGCGAGCGCAGCGACTCGGCGGACCCCTTGCCGACGTCGCCGTAGCCGCAGATCACGCACACCTTCCCCGCCAGCATGAGATCGACGGCGCGGTTGATCCCGTCCACGAGTGAGTGGCGGCAGCCGTAGAGGTTGTCGAACTTGCTCTTGGTCACCGAGTCGTTGACGTTGATCGCCGGGAACAGAAGCTGTCCCTGCTCCGCCATCTGGTAGAGGCGGTGCACTCCCGTTGTCGTCTCCTCGGTCACGCCCTTGATCCCCTCGGCGATCCGCGTCCACCTGGCCGGATCGTCCACGAGCGAGCGCTCGAGCAGCCCGAGCACGATTCGGAACTCCTCCGAGTCGGCGGACGCCGGATCCGGCACGGCCCCTGCTCGCTCGAACTCGACCCCCTTGTGGACGAGCAGGGTCGCATCACCGCCGTCGTCCAGGAGCATGTTCGGACCACCGTCCGGCCACGTCAGCGCCTGTTCGGTGCACCACCAGTACTCCTCGAGCGTCTCGCCCTTCCACGCGAACACCGGAATGCCCTGCGGGGACTCGAGCGTACCCTCGGGGCCCACGGCAACCGCAGCGGCCGCGTGATCCTGGGTCGAGAAGATGTTGCACGACGCCCAGCGCACGTCTGCACCCAGAGCGACCAGCGTCTCGATCAGTACGGCGGTCTGAATCGTCATGTGCAGAGAGCCGGTGATCCGCGCGCCCCGCAAAGGCTGCTGCGAGCCGTACTCCCGGCGCAGGGCCATCAACCCCGGCATTTCGTGCTCGGCGAGCGTGATCTCCTTCCGCCCGAACTCGGCCAGAGACAGATCCGCGACGCGGAAATCCTTCAGGGCGCTGACTGCGACGTTGGTCATTGGGTGCTCCTTGTTCCCGAGTGAGTGGTCAGGTGGACGGTGCAGATCCTGGTGCTATCTCGAGCGTGTGATCTCGAGGAGGTAGGCGACCATGACGTTCTGACCGCCGAGTGACAGATGGTAGGCGTCGGAGAGGTCTTCGACGCTGTCGATCTGCTCCTTGTTGGCCTCGAAGAGCGGACCGAACGGGAAGAAGCCGAAGTCGACGACTCGGCTTCGCAGGCCGAGCCGGTCGAGCTGACGCGACGTCTCGCGCTGGCCGACGATCGAGAGTTGCATCACGTACGCACGACCGTCGTCCGCCAGCACGGTCGGGAGGGAGCGGAGGAAATGGTCAAGGAGGGTGCGGCCCCAGTAGTCGAGCGGCCGGGTATCACGTATCTCCGCTCCTGTCAGGCGCGGGACCGCGGCAGCAGGCCCACGGGCTCGAAGTGCGTCATCCGCTTGAACTCTGCGAAGCGGCTCTCGATCTCGTCCAACGTCAGCCGCTGCAGCCGCTCGCTGCCGAACTCCTCGATCGTGTACGAGGCGATCACCGACCCGTAGACGGCTGCGCAGCGGAGAACGTGCTCGCTGCCCAGCGACTCGCTGTGGTGGTCGAGGTAGCCGAAGAATCCTCCGGCGAACGCGTCGCCGGCGCCGGTCGGGTCGACGACCGTCTCGAGCGGGTACCCAGGCACGAAGAAGAAGCCGTCGTCGGTGAAGAGGCAGGCGCCGTAGCTTCCTTGTTTGACGACGACGATCCGCGGTCCGAGCTCCCTGATCTTGCGCGCCGCGCGGGTCAGGTTCGGCTCGCCGGTCAACATCCGGATCTCTGCGTCGTTGAGGACGATCACGTCGACGCAGGCGATCGTCCGGAGCAGGGAGTCCTTGGCCGACTGGATCCAGTAGTTCATCGAGTCGAGGCCCGCGAAGAGGGCACTGGAGCACTGTTCCCGGACGCGGCGCTGGAGGTCGGGCTGGATGTTGGCGAGAAACACGATCGCGGACGAGCGCGCCGCCGCAGAGAGCACCGGGTCGAAGTCGGCGAAGACGTTCAGCTGCGTGTCGAGCGTGTGCGCGACCTGCATGTCGTCGTCGTAGCGCCCCGACCAGAAGAAGGAACTACCACCGGGGATCCGGTCGATGTCGTCCGTGTTGACCCCTCGTCGCTCGAAGACCTGGAGCTCCGCCTCTCCGAAGTCCTCGCCGACCACGCCGACGACACGCACGTCGGTGAAGAAGCTCGCCGCGAGCGAGAAGTGCGTCGCGGCCCCACCGAGGATGCGCTCACGCTTCCCGAACGGGGTCTCGAGCGCGTCGAACGCCACCGAGCCGACAACGGTGACGGCCATCTCAGACCGGTTCCGGTTGTGGAACCGCCAGGCCGGCTGCCGCGCGAAGCGCCTCCGCCTTGTCCGTGCGCTCCCACGTGAAGTCGTGCTCGTCGCGACCGAAGTGCCCGTACGCTGCGGTCTTGGCGTAGATCGGGCGACGCAGGTCGAGATCGCGGATGATCGCTCCCGGCCGCAGGTCGAAGTGCTCTTGGATCAGCTCCTCGATACGGGTGACCGGCACGTGCTCGGTGCCGAAGCACTGGATGTGCATCGAGAACGGACGCGCCACGCCGATCGCGTAGGCCACCTGGAGCTCACAACGATCCGCGAGGCCGGCCGCGACGATGTTCTTTGCGACGTAGCGCGCCGCATACGCGGCGGAGCGGTCGACCTTGGTGGGATCCTTCCCGGAGAACGCTCCCCCGCCGTGGCGGGCTGCGCCACCGTAGGTGTCGACGATGATCTTCCGTCCGGTCAGGCCGGTATCGCCCATCGGTCCGCCCACCACGAACCTGCCGGTCGGGTTGACGTAGACGAAGTCGTGGTGCTCGAGACGCGCCTCGTCGTACATGTGCCGAGGCAGGATCGGGTAGAGGACGCGCTGGATCAGATCGGGCTTGATCAAAGACTGCGCGTCGATCCCATCCGCGTGCTGCGTCGAGATCAGGACGCGCTCCACCTCCACCGGATGCTGCAGCCCGTGCTCGTCCACCTCGTAGCGGATGCTCACCTGAGCCTTTCCGTCAGGCCTCAGATAGTGCAGTTCGTCCGCCTTGCGCACCTCCGCCAGCCGTTTGACGATCTTGTGCGCAAGCGTGATCGGCAACGGCATCAGCTCTTCCGTCTCGCGGCAGGCGTAGCCGAACATCATCCCCTGATCCCCGGCGCCGACCCGGTCGAGCGGATCGTCGTCGTTGGGATCGTGCTGCGCCTCGAATGACGCGTCCACGCCCTGCGCGATGTCCGGCGACTGCCGGTCGACCGCGACGGTCACGCCGCAGGTGTGCGCGTCGAACCCGTACTCCGAGTGCGTGTACCCGATCTCGGCGATCTTGTCGCGAACCAGCCGCGGAATGTCGACGACTG
>Ga0334722_10005262_pt1 | contig 13120 bp, 11 predicted proteins | sample C3_bottom_MG_FD_207210 | JGI IMG/M metagenome (GOLD analysis project Ga0334722, IMG submission 207210) | Sediment microbial communities from Yellowstone Lake, YNP, Wyoming, USA - C3_bottom | ecosystem: Environmental > Aquatic > Freshwater > Lake > Sediment | place: USA: Wyoming | collected...
GCTGGCGCCAAGAAGAAGCCCTAGCCCTTCAGCGCCGCCTCGAGTGACGCGCCCTTTTCCTCGGTGAACGGACCCGTCGTGCGCCACAGCACCTGCCCCTCGCGATCAACGACGAGCACCTGGATGCGCTTTTCGTCGCTGATGCCGAGGGCGCGCTTGAACGGGCCCTTGTCGAGGTAGAGCGTGATGGTTCGCTCGCGCGCGCCGCGATCGTCAATGCCAGAGCGCATGCCGCGATTCAGCATCCAGCGCATCGGCGCGATCATCCGGTAGATCGTGGGGATTTCGTAGTACTCCGTCCCCGGCGTCCGCGCGACGAGCGGCTTTACGAACGGCACCCACGTGTCCACCTCGGCTTGCTGCTGCCGCTGAAAGGCGATGAACAGGACATTGCGCTCCCCGCCAAAGTCATGCGGCAACGTGAACGTCTGCCCCTCGAGGTTGTCGGAGGTGACGGCGGGGAAGCGCACGGTGTCGGCGAGGAGCGTGGTGCAAAGCGCGAGTGCGGTCAGCATGGCGATGGCGGTGGGCACCTGGGGGAACCCAGGAGGTTGCCAGACAAACGACTGATGACCGGCAGACGGTTCCAACGGCCCGTATCGGTCCTGCGCCCACCAGCGTCAGCCATTGCCGCGGCGCCGTCGCGCCATCACGGGGGCGCGCCGTCGCGCCGCCGCCGCCGTGCGTCACGTCGGCGGCGGAGCAGCTCCCTGCCGCGTGGCCTTGGTGACGATGAACACCACGCCGGCTCCGTGATCAACGCCCCATCGAGCGGACGCTTCCTGGCCCCGGTAGAAGCGAATGGACTGAACATCCACCGTCGAAATGGTGGGCAGTGCGGAGACGTCGCCGATGTGGACGTTATCGAGATACAGCTGCACGGCGAGCGGGTACCGAATGCTCTCCGACCCATGGACGTTGAGCCAGGTGCCGCGCAGGCCCTTTACGGCGTCGTAGGCGGTCGTGAACTGATGCGACTGGATCTCATCCCGCGTGATCAGGTTCGGGTCGTACGGCGTCCTGACAGCGGGAGACGGCCCGCTCGCGCAGCTCGCGAGGGAGATCAGGGCAACGGCAAGACAGGGGGCGAAGAGACGGCGCATAGAACTCCCGGTTCGCGGATCAGTCGGCCCGCAGCGCAGGAACTGGTTGCAGGATGCGATTGTGGCGCGCCGCGCGCAAGCCGCGCGGCTTCAGCCGCGCGGCTTCAGTTAGTAGGCTGCCACTTCCGAATACGCGCGCAGGAAATCCGCCGTCTGCGGCAGGGTGGCGTCCTCGAGCTGGGGCGCATAGCCCACCCACACGTCCTGCGACGCGACGCGCTTGACCGGCGCGTCGAGCCAGGCAAAGCACTCGTCGGCGATGCGCGCGGCGATCTCCGCGCCATAGCCCCACGACAGCGAGTCTTCGTAGGCGACAATCGCGCGGCCGGTCTTCCTTACGGAGGCGTAGACCGCTTCCTGGTCCCACGGCTGCAGCGTCCGCAGGTCAATGACCTCCACAAAAGGGCCGCCAGCGTCGGCGGCCTGATTGGCGGCCGCGAGCGCGCGCTGCACCGTGGCGCCGTACGTCACGACGGTCACGTCGGTCCCCTCGCGCAGGACCTTGGCCTTGCCGAACGGAATCATGTAGTCGGGGCCGGGGTTCCGCCCCTTGTTGTACGTCTGCCGGTACAGGTGCTTGTGCTCGAGAAAGATCACCGGATCGTCGCAGCGGATGGCGGTGCGCAACAGGCCGTTCGCATCCAGCGCCGTGCTTGGGCACACTACACGCAGGCCGGGACAGTGCGTGAAGAGCGAGGCGCCGGTCTGCGAGTGATAGATTGCGCCGCGAATGTAGCCGCCGTACGTCGTACGCACGACCACCGGCGCCTTGAACGCGTTGTTCGACCGCCAGCGCATCGTCGCGAGTTCATCGCGCAGCTGCATGTACGCGGTCCAGATGTAGTCGAAGAACTGGATCTCGACGACCGGCTTGAAGCCGCGGTGCGCCAGCCCAATGGCCCGGCCGATGATGTTCGCCTCGGCGAGCGGCGAGTTGAACACGCGCGCGCCGCCAAACTCGCTCTGCAGGCCGTGCGTCGCCTTGAAGACGCCGCCCTTGCCTTTCACCTTGCCGAGATACTGCTCGCGCGAAACGTCGGCGACGTCCTCGCCAAAGACGACGATGCGGTCATTGCGCCGCATTTCCTCTTTCATGGCGGCGTTGATCAGATCAACCATCGTCGTGGGCTCGCCGATGAACTGCGGCGCGTCTTCCGTGTCGAACGCCGCGCTCGTGGGATCCACGTCGGGCGAGTACAGCGCCCACAGTGCCGTCTCCGGCGCGGGCTGCGGCTGGGCCAGCGCGTCGTCCGTGGCGGCCAGCACTTCGGCGTCCACCGACTCCTGCACCGCCGTGATGTCGGCCGCGGTGGCGTGCCCCTCGGCGACGAGCCAGTTCGGGAACGTCACAATGGGATCGCGCGCTGCCTCAGCCTCGCGCTCCTGCGTCGGCTTGTAGAGGATTTCGTCGTCGGACAGCGAATGCGAATACGGGCGAATGACGTGCGCATGCACGAGCGCCGGCCCCTTCCGCGCGCGGGCGTACGCGACTGCCTTCTTCATCGCATCGAGCGACGCGACAAAGTCGCAGCCGTCCACTTCCTGGATGAACAGTCCTGGGAACGAGGCGACGAGCTTGGAGATCGAGCCGCCCGCCGTGTTCACCTCGACCGGCACGGAGATCGCGTACCCGTTGTCTTCAACCAGATAGACGGCGGGCAGCTTGAGATTGGCCGCCGTGTTCAGCGACTCCCAGAACTCACCCTGCGACGTGGTGCCGTCTCCCGTCGAGATGAACACCACTTCGTCGCCGGCAAATCCCCCGGTGAGGCCGAGGAGCTTGCCACGCATCGAGCCTTCGGCGGCGCCCACGCCCTGCAGGAACTGCGTACCCGTGGGCGACGAGGCCGACACGATGTTCAGGCGCTGGTGTCCCCAGTGCGAGGGCATCTGCCGGCCGCCGGAGTTCGGATCGGCCGCGGCACCGACGGCGCTGTACAGCATCTCGGCCGCAGTCATGCCAAGCTGCAGACAGAGCGCGCGGTCGCGGTAATACGTGTAAAACCAGTCGTAGCCCGGCTTGAACGCGAAACCGGCGGCGGTGAGCACCGCCTCGTGTCCGGCACCGGAGATCTGGAAGAAGATCTTGTTCTGCCGCTTGAGCTGGATCTCCTTGTCATCGAGGCGGCGTGACAGGAGCATGGTCCGATACGCGGCGAGCAGTTCGTCGCGCGTCAGTCCGTGAGCCGTGCGGCGGTCCGATTTGGAAACAGAGGCCATGACGGGAGCGAACGGGAGCCGGTGGGAGGGCGTACGGTCGAGGTGCCGCAGGAAACGTAGTCCGGGTGACTGGGGAGTGGGAGTCAGGTCGGAGTCGCACAGAGGGCTTCGAGAGAAGTCGCGCGTGGAGTGTCCGAGTGTAAATCGTTCGGTCGGATTCGTCGGCAAATGGGCTCTGGCTGGGATCTGAGGCGCACCGGAAGGTCGACCTGCACTGCAATCAATAAGTCGGGCCGCCACCGACGATGGTTGGCAGGGCAAGGCAAACGCTCAGGTGATCGTTTCCGAGCAGCAGCCGTCTTGCAGGCGGTCGTCAATGCCGATCTCTCGATAAAGGAACTTGCAGATGTGCATACGCGCGGCTATCCGAGGACGGAACGCATGGGGAGGCCATTGGAGTATCTCTACGTGCTCCACTAGATGCAGCAGGCGCGAGCACACGTTGGCGCCGGACGCCCACTCGTTCACAATGATGTACGATGTTCGTTACCCATCTACGAATTGCGAGACCGGACCATCCAAGTGGCGACCATATTCCGGGCGTCGAGTTTGTTCGCTCCGACGACTCGATAGATACCGCACCATTCGCCGTTAGCCGTAGCCCTTGTTCGCTTGCCCGATGTCGTGGTCGACCATAAACGAACGTCTTGTCTATTCCCCGCGCGCGGCGATGGACTGAACGCTTGCCGGCGGGAGCTGTATGCCGAGAGGGCGGAGGGTCGGCGGATGTCGCGAAAGTGAGGATGCAGCTTCTGGGCAGGCGCGGAGCGAAAGTGATTCGTTGGGTAATCCAACCTGCAAAGAGTGCGCCGATCCGTGATGGCGCCGGGCATTCGATGTCCGAACGCACGCTCACACGCCAAAGGCGCGTTCGTCGGATGCGGGAATACCGTGCTGCCTTGCGATCGGCAGTCGGCCGACACGATATGGTTGGACATCTACAGTCCTTGGTATCACAATGATGGAATGCGCGCTTCACCGACGTCATTCTGGGGCAAGCTAGAGCGTGACCGCGCGACTGGCGCGGTCGCTGAATGGCACCCGCTCATCGACCATTGCGCCGACGTCGCGGCGTGCACCTCGATGCTTCTCGGTCTACCGACGTGGCGTCGGCGCCTGTCTCGCATCAGCGGACGCGAAGGCCTCGACGAAATCACCTGCGAACGGCTCGCCGTGCTTGCTGCGCTGCACGACGTGGGAAAGTTCAATCTGGGGTTTCAGGCCAAGGGGCGCGCCGACCTCAGCCTGCGGGCCGGGCATGTGAAGGAAGCGCTGGCCTTGATCAATACGGAACCGGGTTCAGCCGTGGCAGGGCCGGTGATGCGGCACATTGAGCCGCTCGGGGACTGGGGATCCGGAACGACGGGGCTGCTCGTTGCGTCGATCTGCCATCATGGACGGCCATATTCGTATGAACACGCCACGCAGTTCGAGCCGGTGTTGTGGCGGCCAATGAACGGACTGGATCCGAGCGAGGGTGTCCGCGCACTTGTCGCGGCGTGTCGGGCATGGTTCCCGCTCGCGTTTGAGGGGGAGACGGCGGATCTGCCCGATACGCCCGAGTTTGAGCACGCCTATGCTGGTCTCGTGATGCTCGCCGACTGGCTCGGTTCGGACAGCAAGGTGTTTCGGTATTCTGTGGACGCCGAAGGCGACCGAATGGCCTTTGCTAGGAATGCCGCGAATACCTTTGCTTGGCAAAGCTGGCTTCGTGTTGATTCATCTCGTCGGGCGGACAAGGGGCATGAACCGGCGTTCGTGCGCATTGCGGCTCCGGGTCTCGTTCCCAGCTCAGTGCAGCAAACGGTGCTTGGCCTTCCGGTGGACGACGGCGGATCGATAACGATCCTCGAATCCGAAACCGGAAGCGGGAAGACCGAGGCTGCGCTCGCCCGCTTCATCGCACTGTTCAGCGCCGGCGCAGTGGACGGCATGTATTTCGCGTTGCCGACTCGGACCGCGGCAAGCCAGATGTACGATCGGATCCTTGCGGCCATGAAGAGGGGATTCGACGAACCGCCTCCAGTCGTTCAGGCGGTTCCCGGCTACCTGCGGGTTGATGATGTCAAGGGAACAAGGAAGCTGGCGAGCTTTGAAGTCCTTTGGACCGACAAGGACGAGGACCGCTTTCGTCATCGGGCGTGGGCAGGCGAAGGGCCGAAGAGGTATCTGGCGGGCTGCGTGGTAGTCGGCACGATCGATCAAGTGTTGCTCTCATCGCTAATGGTTGGCCACGCACACCTGCGGGCGACTTCGCTGCTCCGACAGTTTCTCGTTGTAGACGAGGTGCACGCCTCTGACGCCTACATGACCGAGATTCTCACGGACGTTCTCGCGCGTCATATCCGCGCTGGTGGCCATGCGCTGCTGCTCTCGGCGACGCTCGGGTCGGAAGCTCGCGTACGTCTGCTCCATCCCCACCAGCGTGTGTCGCCTCCGGCTTTTCATGAGGCGCTCGCTGCGCCATACCCGCTGGTTTCACATCGAGGATCAGGCGAGGTGACGGCAACGGCGCCAGGAGGAACGCCGCGCACAATCACCGTCGAGGCCGTACCTTGGCTGGACAGCACGGCTACCGTCGCGACAGCGGCACTCGAAGCGGCGCGCAGCGGAGCGAGTGTGCTCATCGTGAAGAACACCGTCGCGGACTGCATTGAACTGCAGGAGCGCCTCGAAGGCCTTGCGGCTTCCGGTAGCGACACGATGTTGCTCTTCAGGTGCAACGGGTCTCCGGCGCCCCATCACTCGAGGTTCGCACGGCCTGACCGCGAGGCGCTCGACGCTGCACTGGAAACAGCATTTGGCACGTCGCGTCCAATGCACGGCTGCGTTGTCGTCGCAACGCAAACTGTTCAGCAATCCCTCGACATCGACGCCGACCTTCTGCTGACCGACCTCTGCCCCATGGACGTATTGCTGCAACGGATAGGTCGATTGCACCGCCATTCGCGCAAGCGCCCGCCCGAGTTCAGGGACGCGCGCGCGCTAGTTGTGGTTCCTTCGGACCGTGATCTTGGAGTGTTGCTGAACGAGCGGGGCAGGGCGCGCCACCATCGCGGACTCGGCACCGTCTATCCGGACCTGAGGGTACTGGAAGCAACGTGGCGGCTGATCGAGAACGGCACAAAGTGGACGATTCCGATGATGAGCCGCAAGCTTGTGGAAGGGAGCCTCCATTCCGAAGCACTGCGAGTAGTTGTGTCGGAAGGCGATGCGCGGTGGGAAGCGCACGCAGAAGGCATGATGGGAATCCACAGGGGAGAGGCGCGTATGGCCGATCTGAACCTGGTTGACTGGACACACCCCTATTCTCAAACAACATTTCCAGATTCGACGGATGAGCGAATTTTCACCCGGCTTGGGGAAGGGGACCGTCGAGTCCGTTTCCCTGAGGGGTTCAAGAGCCCGTTTGGATTCCAGGTACACGAACTGACGCTTCCGGGACGCTGGGCACTCGGCGTAACGACAGCACAGGCAACTGCAACCGCGGTAATGAGTGCCGGGGGCAGAACCGAGTTCGAGTTCGAGGGCAGGAAGTTTGTCTACGATCGGCACGGCCTGCGCCGGGCTGCCGTGCCAAGGCCCAATGGAACGGAGGCTGTGGTCAGCGATGATGACGGCCCATGACCTGCTCGATGAGCCGCTGCTGAGCTGGCGCGACGAGCGGCGACGTAGAAGCATGACTACGCTGCCTGGCCTCATTGCCAAGCTGGCGAGCGGCGAGCTCGCGGACTTTCCGCGAGCCCGGGCACACCAGTTCCACCCGTGGTCCATGTTTCTCACGCAGCTTGCAGCCATCGCACTGCACCGGGCTGGGAAGAGTGACCCTCGACTCGCCGAGGTGGATTGGCGCACGCTCCTGCTGGACCTCACGGACGGTGCGCACGAGCCGTGGTGTCTCGTCGTGGAGGACCCCTCCAAGCCGGCGTTCATGCAGCCGCCTGTACCCGAGGGCACGATCGCGACATGGTCACGGTCGGACCACCCTGACAATGTCGACGTGCTCGTTACCTCCAAGGGCCATGATGTGAAGTCTTCCCTTGTGTCGGCGGATTTCATCGAGGGTTGGATTCTCGCACTTGCGACGTTGCAGACAATGCAAGGCTACCCTGGTCGCGGTTACAACCGCGTTTCCAGGATGAAAGGGGGATACGGCAGCCGGCCACGCGTGGGAGCCAGTTCAGGTCACAGCCCGGCGGGCCGGTTCACGCGTGATGTTCGAGTGCTTCTCGGTTCCTGGAATCGACTGATAGAGCGTGGCTATGCCACGGATGGCGTTGCACTCGTTTGGACCGAAGCGTGGGATGGAAAGTCGACGTTGGCCATGTCGCAGCTCTCGCCGCACTTCGTGGAAGTGTGTTGGCGCGTGCGGATTGAGCATTCCCATGGCGGCTTGGTCTGTGCGTACACGACGACGCAGAATCGGCGCTGCATGGAAGAGATTGAAAACGGCGATGTAGGGGATCCCTGGATTCCGATTGAACGAGGGGGCGGCGGTGCTCTCACCGTTGGCCGCCGCGGATTTCATTACCAGCTACTCACGAGAGTTCTCTTCGAAGGCGAGTTCGAGCCGGCCGAGGCGCAGGTCATCAACCCAGCCGACCCAGACCCGGTGTACTTGCTGGCGTCGGTTATGGCTCGAGGCCAAGGGAAGACCGAAGGCCTCCACGAACGAGAGCTCGCGTTACCAAGTGGGGCAAGGCGCCGATTGGGGCACCCTGACACCAGAGAGGCGATGGGCGTACGGGCCACCAATCGCGTGGAGCAGGCGAAAAAGATGCGGAGCAAGGTGCTGTCCCCCGCCCTCAAAAGCCTCGCGCTGAGCGAATCAGTTGTCGAAGATCGTTTCGATGCAAAGGTGCTGTTACCCGCCCTCGAAAGGCTAGCGCTGGACAAATCAGTTGTCGAAGATCGTTTCGATGCACAGGTTGACGAAGTATTCTTCGACGACTTGTTCTCCTCGCTTGATCAAGCTGATGCTGAGGCACAGCTGGCCTGGGACAGACGCCTAGATGAACTCGCGTGGAAAGAACTGCAGCACGCAATCGACCGGTGCTGCGTCCCTGCAGCCCGCTGGTACGAAGCGGTCAGCAAGGCAGAGAGCACTTTTCGTGCCAACCGGAGCAAGGAGTTTCCAACGCTTGTCGCGTCGCTCAACACCGCACGATCACAGGAGGCGCATGATGGCCACTGACGTACCTCCTGCACAGTCGACCAGTCTTCCCTCCATCGTAAATCGCATTGCCGCACTGATCGAGCATGGCGCGGGAATACTCTCGGCAGGAGATGCTGCGGCACTACGCCGTATGGATCCCCGGGAACCAGCCGCGGCGTTTTTCAAACTCGCAGGTGCTGAGCTTGGTACACAGCTCCCGAACGAACCGGATGCCCGGATCGAAACCGAGACGCGCTGGGCCGCGATCATCGTAAGTCTCGCTCACTTGGGAACACTGCACCGGCCAGGCATCCCGCTCGGACGCGCGCTCGCCAGCGCACAGCTCTCCGAGATGCGCTTTGCCCGCCTACTACGTGCCGACGCCGCACGCCTGGTCGACGAATTGCCCATGCTCGCGCGGTTCCTCTCGGCGAAAGGGGTGCCCGCTGACTGGACCGGAGCTGCCCTGCTCCTGCTTTCCCTCGGGCGGCAGGATGAGGAGACCGCTCGCCGTCAACTCGCTCGCGACTTCTATGGTGCGGTCGCAGCGACCGGCCGCACTGAATCCGTCACGGAGAAGCCATGACCGCCCGTTTCCTGCAGATTCACACGCTGACGAGTTACCCGGCATCGCTCCTTAATCGCGACGATGCGGGATTCGCCAAACGCATGCCGTTCGGAGGAGCCATTCGAACCCGCGTGTCATCGCAGTGCCTGAAACGGCACTGGCGCATGTATGACGGCGAGAACGGCCTGAAGAACCTTGCCGCTCCGGAGTCCGTCCGCTCGCGAGAATCGTTCGAGCGGTACATCGTGAAGCCGCTAGTCGACGAGGGCACCGAACCCGCACTCGCCCGGACGGCAGCGCAGAAGATTGTCAGCCTCCTATTTACAAGTGAGGCCGAGCAGGACAGGGCCGAGAGGAAGGGTGGCAGGAAGAAGGCGGACGAACCCGATGCGCCTGGCGGGGACGACGGGGTCGTAAAGACATCGCAGGTCACGGTGCTTGGCCGGCCGGAGCTCGACTACCTCTGCCAACTCGCCCGCCAAGCTGTCGCAGACGCTGGCGGCGACAGAGCCAAGATCGAGAAGGTCATCCAAGACCGAATGAAGAACAACAAGGAACTGAAGAAGAACATCCAGGCCTTGAAGCCGGGCTCCCTCGAGGCAGGGCTCAGTGCCGCGCTGTTCGGCCGAATGGTCACAGGCGATGTATTGGCGCGAACAGACGCCGCCATTCATGTTGCTCACGCGATAACCGTTCACGGCCAGCAGACGGAGAGCGACTACTTCTCCGTGATCGACGACCTGATTCGCGAGGACGGCAAGCAGGAATCAGGACACATCAACGCGAGCGAGTTGACGAGCGGCGTCTTCTACGGGTATGTCGTCATCGACGTGCATGGTCTGCTGAAGAATCTCGGCGGCGAGGAGCCTGACCATCTCGCATCGGCGCATGGCCTGGCGGGCGACGTCGTGGAACGGCTCGTTCAGATGATCGCCACGGTCAGTCCGGGGGCAAAGAAGGGATCAACCGCTCCGTACGCGTACAGTCACCTCGTTCTTGTTGAGAGCGGCAACGCGCAGCCCAGAACATTGCAGAACGCGTTCGTCGAGCCCGTGAGGACGAGCGGCAACATCATCCACAACGCGTATCAAGCGCTGGCGAGCCATCTCGCCGATCTTGACGCGATGTATGGCAAAGGCGAAGAACGTGCACATGCCGGCTTGCAGGCTGGTGATCTGTTCGAAGGAGGCATGAGCTTGGCGAGCTTGGCCGCCTGGGCGAAAGCCCGCGTCGTCGCGTGAGAGCACTGCTGCTCCGGTTCGACGCGCCGCTCATCAGTTTTGGCGCGCCGATGGTTGACCAGAATGGCGTCATCCAGCCATTCCCGGCTCTTTCCATGCTCACCGGTCTCTTGGCCAATGCACTGGGGTGGAATCATCGAGACATTGAGAAGCTATCGGCCCTGCAAGACCGCATTCGATACGCGGCACGCATCGACCGACGTGGCGAGGCCCTCGTCGACTACCAGACGGTCGACCTTGGCAAGGACTGGATGCTTCCCGAAAAGGCAGGCTGGACGACGCGAGGTGAGATCGCGCTCCGCGGAGGAGCCAGTGGCGAGGGGACCCACCAGCGATACCGCCACTACCGCGCGGATAGTATCCACACGGTCGCACTTGCGCTTGATGGCGACCAACAGCCGAGCATCGACGAACTTGCCGCGGCGCTTCGCGAGCCCAAGCGCCCGCTGTTCCTCGGCCGTAAGTGTTGCTTACCTGCATCGCCGATCCTGGTTGGCATTATTGACGCACCTGCTCTTGTTGCCGCCCTCGCAGAGACTCCCCGACCGGCGCGTGCCGACGGTGGTCCGCTGCGTGCCACGTGGTGGGACGGTGACGATGCCACGGGGTCGGATGGTGCATCACACACGGTATCCGTGAACGACGAACGCGATTGGAAGAACCAGATTCACACCGGGCGCCGACTGATGCGAGAAGGACGCGTCAACCCAGCGTGTGCGGACCATGCCTGACGAAGCGCTCCATCTCGTCAAGGTGCCGCTACGGGCCGACAAGCTGGCTGCGATCGCAACGCGCCGCGGCATCAGGCTCCGCATCTTGGATGACGGGTATCTCGTGCACTGTCTGCTTACGGAGCTGTGGCAGGAGCGCGCCCCGTCGCCGTTCGTGATCCGGGGGAGCGGGCGCACGCTCGATGTGTGGGGCTACTCTGCGGCGTCCGCTGCCGAGCTCGCCGAGCACGCACAGGCGTTTGGCGACCCGTCAACTCTCACCGCATTTGACGAGCTGAACGGTATTGGGAGCAGGGCGATGCCACGGTTCAATACGGGTCGGCGAGTTGGATTCCTGGCCCGCGTGTGCCCCGTCGCGCGAGTTGCCAAGGCCAGGGCGAGGCTTCGACAGGGCGCCGAGGTTGATGTTTTCGTCGCCAGGTGCTTTGCGGCTGATCCCGGCACGACCTTGTCGCGCGAGGCTGTCTATCGTGAGTGGTTCCGTGAGCGCATGGCTGACACAACCAGGACCGGGGCATCCCTGTTGAGTGTTCGTGTGGCGAGCATCGCACGGACACGTCTGGTGAGGCGGACGCAGGGTGGTACGCGCGAGGCGAAGTGGCTGGAGCGACCGGACGTCCGCCTTGAGGGAGAAATGGCCGTTGAAGACGGCGAGGCGTTCCTTCGTTTCCTGGCCCGCGGTGTCGGACGCCACCGCGCATTTGGGTTTGGCGCCCTGATTGTTGTGCCGGCGGGTACGCCGCACCCGCGAGACTGACGAGGCGCTGATGCTCAAGGGCCGACTTGGGCTTGAGACTGCGCGCATTCCGCACGCCGATCGCCATGGATGCCTCTGGCTGCGGCGCGGAACGCTGTACGTCGAGAACGGAACCCTGCGATTCAGGACGGGTGGTAGCGGTGAGCTTGAGCGCGGTGACTATGCGCTGCCAGTCCAGACGATCTCCACCATCGTGATCGGCCCGGGCACCACGGTAAGCCACGACAGCCTGCGCCTCCTCGCGCGGCAGGGGACCGGTCTGATCGCGGCCGGCGAGGATGGTGTGCGATTCTATGCCTCGATGCCCTTCGGGATGGATGAGTCAGGCATGGCACGCCGACAGGCCTCTGCGTGGGCGGATGTCGGAGCGCGCATCAGTGTCGCACGGCGGATGTACGCTTGGCGACTCGGCGAAGTATTGCCGACGAGCGACATCGCGGCGCTGCGCGGCATCGAGGGGGCGCGTGTAAAGACGCTCTATAGAACGCTCGCCCAGCAACATGGCATCGCGTGGGCCGGGCGTCGCTACGATCGCGACGATCCCGAGGCCACAGATCGGGTCAATCAGGCGCTCAATCACACGACAACGGCGCTGAAGTCTGCCGCGATGATCGCCGTTGCCGTGACGTCAACGGTCCCGCAGTTAGGATTCGTTCACGAGGACTCTGCGATCAGTTTCTGCCTTGATATCGCGGATCTCTTTCGCGAAGATGTCGCGCTTCCGGCGGCATTCCGAGCGGTCAAGGACTGGGAGCGCAGGCCCGAAGAGTCACTGGAACGCATTGCACGCCGGCACGCAGGACAGTCGCTTCGCGACGGCAAGGTGATTCCAGGAATGATCGATCGTATCAAGTCGCTGTTCGGGGGAGGCGAATCATGGATATGACCGTGGTCGTGACTCGAAATGCACCCGAGCGATATCGCGGCTTCCTGGCCAGTTGCATGCTCGAGGTCGCGCCGGGTGTTTACACCAGCCCGAGAATGAGCGACGGCGTTCGCGAGCGGATTTGGGATGTCTGTCTCGAATGGAGTGGCTCGCTCCCGGTGGATGGCGGTGTGTTGCTCACTTGGAGAGACGCCCGGGCGCCGTCGGGGCAAGGACTCCTCGTCACCGGATTTGCGAAAAGCGACATCGTCGATTACAACGGGGTGTGGCTGGCGCGAACTGATTTCACCGACGATTCTGGACTCGAGGGTACTCAAGAGCCGCTTTCCGCTGTTTGACATCTCGTCAGGAGTTGGACGTTCTGTCATCCGTTGTACCTCTCGGCCGCTTGGTGTTGCGTTTTGCGGCAGAGTGTTCCCCGCGCGCGCGGGGATGGACCTTCTCCAGATGCTGCAGCAC
>Ga0334722_10005263_pt1 | contig 13120 bp, 28 predicted proteins | sample C3_bottom_MG_FD_207210 | JGI IMG/M metagenome (GOLD analysis project Ga0334722, IMG submission 207210) | Sediment microbial communities from Yellowstone Lake, YNP, Wyoming, USA - C3_bottom | ecosystem: Environmental > Aquatic > Freshwater > Lake > Sediment | place: USA: Wyoming | collected...
TCGCCTCATCCTCGCTGATGCCCATGGCCGCAGCCAGTCTGCCGGCCCGGTAGGTCTCGGGAGTCCTTCCGGCCCCCTTGATGATTTTTGCCGCCTTCTCTACCTGCTGCTGATCCACTACAAATGCCCTCCAGTGTCAACCACTCCTGCCGGCGGTTGTGGACGCTTTGGTGGCGTTGGTAGCTGCTGCGATGGTTGTGCCCCTCCGCCAGTCAGCCCTGCGATGGTCTGCTGCACGTCCATCAGGCCAGTAGGCACGCCTCCGCCCAGTTGCAACCCGCCTGTCTGCGGCGTGTTCTGCTGCAAACTCTGCACCAGGCTCTGGGTCATGGCTTGCATCAACATCTTCTGCCGCTTCTGGGCCTGGTGCTGAAGAATGTGGGCCACCATCTTGTTTCCGGCAACCTCGTCGTAACCGCGCCCACGCTTCGCCTCATCCAACCTGCGGTAGTGGTCCACCAAGTGCAGGTCGTCGTTGTCATTCGGGTTGACTTCGACGTCTTGACCCTGCAACATGAGCGTCCATTCCTCCCGCGGAGGCTTCGGCATGTCAAGGTCTGGCGGTTCCGGCACCAGATCTGCGAAATTGTCATCCCCCAGCGCCTTGTGCACGCTGTTGGTCACCATCCACAGCGCCCGCGGATTCTGGACAATCAGCGGGTTCTGCAAGTCCAGGCCGTACCGCTGTATCTCACGCTCTTTATTCGCCTCCCGGCTCCATACTGACGTCGCAAACCGTATATCGAAGTCGTAGCGCCCTCCACGCTCGGCCGCCGTCATCTCGGCGCCGCCTCCACGCACATCAAATAGGCCGTCCGCATCCTCCTCGGTTACCCGGAAGAACACGGATTCCGGGGAAAACTGGGAGTCAAGTTCCCAGATATCGCGCAAAATCGCCCGCATGTCCTCGCGCATACTCAAGGTTTCGAGTCCGACTCGAATGTTGCCTTGCTCGATGAGCGCAATCTGCCCGGATGCTGTACGGGGAGCGTTCGGACGCTCGATTGCCCGGCCCAACGTCTGGTCGCTGACGCCATCGACCCGTTCGGCAATCGACATCAGCGCTTGGTCCTTCGCCAGGCTGAAGGACATGTCCGTCTGGACTTTGACCACGTTGACCGCCTGCGGATCTTCGCAGTAGTGAATCGTCCGAGGCTCGTACTCGAAGGTGTCGGCATTGAATCCAGAACCAGGTTTCGCCAGAATCACCGGCCCGACGCTGAATCGGCCCGCATCCGTGAACAACCGGTGATTGGCCGTCGCTTCATCCTCGATGCTCTCCAGCAGTTCTCCGAGGCCAGGACACCAGTACGTCCCATCCTTCACCATGGAAGACTCGACAAATGGGCGCTTGAACCGCTGCCTTGGGTAGAGGTCCTTTAGGTCCTGAACGCCCACTACAATGCGCAGGTCTGGCAGATACCGAACTACCAGTTCGCTCCTCAACATCTGCCGTTTGGCAATGTCGTGTTCGTCACCGTCGTCCTGGCCGGCCAGCCTGCGCCATCGCCCATACCACTCATGCACAAGGATGGACTCGCCGGCGGACATTGGCATCTCCCGCGAAACGCCCTCTGCCTCGTCGGTTTCGCGTTTTGTCTCATCGCCGATCCACTCCCGCCGGCGCCGATCCTGCGCAAAGTTCACGATCTGCTGGAACCGATCCTTGACACCCTGGTACAGCGTCCCATCGCGCCTCAGCATCTCGTCCGGAGTGGTCCAGTACTTGCGGATGACAAACGAGAAGTCATGGATGGTTCGTGCATCTTCTGCCGGCACGATCAAATCGTCCGGCGCAAGCGGGTAGAACCCCGGACCCTCGTACCACGTCTCAATCCCCCGGTCGGTCTCGTACTCGTCAATCACCCAAGGACGGTAGGCGTGGGCGCGTCCGAACAGGATCTTCCGAAACTGGAACTCCAGGAACGGGTTGACCAGGTTCATCGAGTCGAATACCCGCCAGTTCATGTACCTGGCCACCTTCGCAACGGTCCTCTGGTCGCTCGGTCCAACCGGAAGCGCGATGATCTCAGCGTCGTCTCCGAACAAGGCCTGCGCAGACTGCGCCCATTTCGCGTAAACATGCCACTGTGTAAGCGGAACAGAGAAGTTGCTCGCGTCCTCGTCTCCCGCGTTCGGAGGGTCAACCCGGTTGCGCCACTTCTGGTAGTAGCGCCGGAACCGTTCCATGCGCCGCTCGTGGTCGCCAATCGCAAGTTTGTAGTCTTGTTCAATCCGGTTCGCCAATCGGTTTATCTCTGCATCTGGCAGGTTAAGCTGCATAAGTCAAGATCCTCCAGGGGTGCCTCTCGTGCTTGGTCCATGGCTCTCGTTCCGACTCGCCGAGTGGCATCCATGTATCGTTGTGTACTCGGCGCGAGCCAGGTCCGGCCTTGGGCACCCGGCATCGGTACATCGCGTTCAGATTGATGGTGCGGCCTCCCGAGAAATACTCGCTCGGTATCAACGAGTACGGCTTCGTCTCCCTGAATGCTCGCCCGAGCCGTTGCTCAATCCGGTAGACCGCATGGAAGAAGTTGCCGCGATCAACCCCGAGTTTCGGGCAGCACTCACTCCACTCTCGCCCTTCCATCATGTGCAACTGGAACAGCTTCCATTCCCACTCGTCCAGGTGGCGCCGCGCCGCGAGAACCACATCTGCGGCGTACTCTTCTCCGGGCCGGCCGCACATGAGATACCGGCGCCCAGCCCCATGCCTCGCATGGCACTGCACGGTTCCGATGTACTCTTCACACCGCTTCCATCGCGCCATCACCGATCGGAAGCAGTTCTTGTACACGCACGGACAGACCGAATCCATGTTCGGACCATATATGCCCATGCCATGACATCGTGAACACTCACGCCGCGCCCACGTGTAACAGTCGCCCTTGTCCCACCGTGTCTGTGTCACTGACACCGGCACAAGCGCTACGGCAGCCATCAGAGTCTATCCTCCAGTTCGTGCTTTTTGTAACCATACCGCTGCGGACGAAGTAACCCGGTAGCTGACGCCGCCGCTCTAACATCCGGCCGCAGAATGCTATTCCTTGTCTCCCTTGGTGCCCATTTCAGCCCATGGACAGCCAGCGCCAACGCCATGACGTCATCGTCATGGCAACCTTGCTGCGCCGCCGCCTTACCATTCGATCCAATCACGAAAGTCCGGCATTCCTGCAAGGTGTTGGCGTCACGTATGATAACTGACTGCTCTCGTATCGCAAGGTCAAGGTCGCTGATTAACTGCGGCCTCGTTACGGTCGTAGTCTTGAATCCCAGGCGATGCAACTGGCTACTACTCCGGTCGTCGGGATCACGCCGCCGCTGGTGCAGGTACTGCATCGGGTATTGCAGCCTCAAAAGGTGCTCGATCACTGCGATGCCCATGTTATTGGCCTCGGGCACCAAGTACGCCCAGTTATAGTACTTGCCCAGAAAGTAGAGGTATTCCGCAAAAATGGATGGCTGCAACCGCGCCCGCAACTTCGCTACCTGCTCCCCGGTGGCCAGATTCAGCACTTGGGCACTAGCGTAGTCAGGATCACTGCCACTTCCCAGTTCAGAACCGGTGTCGATACCCTCCGCAGCATCCGCCCCAATCACGTACTGCTCTCCCTGCGTCGGCTTCCGGTAGACAAGCAGTTCACCCTTTTCCCTCGCCTCGAATACCACCTGTCGGCGTGGACCAACGACGTGCTCCTCAAGCCCGCCCACGATGGGATCACGCAGTATCGGCATCCGAGACAGAGCACGCATGTCGAAGCGCGGCCGGCCAGACGCGATGAACGCCTCTTCCGGCGTCATCGGGTACTCCTGGTGGAACGCGTCGATGTTGCCGGCGCAGTTGTTCTCGATGCACCATCTCCGCCAGTTCAGGAACTCGAACGAAACGCCGAACCGCTGCTGTAGCTCGTGTTCTTCGTCCGTCATCGACGCCTGGAAGCGGTCCGGAGCAACGTCAAGCGGCCTCACGTACTCCGGATGGTCTTGACACCCGAGGAACACCGCTATCCATTCGCTGTCTGCGCTTGGATCTATCGCCCGTTGCCAGAGATCGTAGTACGCGCCCCCTACTCCGTTCGCAGTGCTCAGGATCAGCACCATGGTATCGGGGTCGTCCGGCACGCACTGCATAAGTGCTGTAAGCGCCCGGTTGGCGTCCGGCCAGAACGCGAACTCATCCAGTTGCAGGAACCGGAGAGAGTAGGACCGCGCCGCTTCCGGACTCCCGGCAGTGATACACCGCACCCATGAACCATGCTCCCATTCGATGGTTTCTTTCACCGGACGGGCCTCAGGCAGTCCGAGCGATCCAGGCACGCCCTCCACACTGAGCGGAGTGTAGTACCTCATGAATTGCTGGTAGTACCTGAAGAGATTGACCGTGGCAGGATAGTCATGGGCTACCACGGCAGCGTGTTGCCCAGGCAAGAACGCGATGCGCCGGAAGATCTCCGCCGCAGCGTTCAGGCTCCATCCAACGCGCCGAGCCTTCAAGCCGATGATGCGAACCGGCCTCCGCGCCGCCTGCTGCTTGGCAATGGCCTGGCTCAGCTTGATCTGACTGGGCCACAGGTTAAGCGGAACCACGTTGCCTTTCTTGTCCTCGACGCGCAAACACCTGGCGCAGAATTGGGCATGATCCCGGTAGGCGTCCAGTAGTTTGCGTGCGTCTTGCGGTTCCATCCCTCCACCTATCACCAGATGAGCTCCTGACGGTGAACGCCCCGCCGGCGAAACTCCGCCCTCAACTCCCGGAGTGCACCCTGATGCAACTGGCTTATCCTGCTCGGATGGTAGCCGCGCTCTTGGGCGATCTCGCAAAGGGTGGCTTGGTCAAAGTAGTGCAGAATCAGCACTTCTCGCTCCCGTTCCGGCAGCATCGAGAGCCATTCGCACAGGGCTTGCCGTACTTCAGCATCGTGCACTCTGCGCTCTGGCGATGGTGAGGTATCGGGAGTGGTGGGACTCAGTTCTTGCGCGGTGGCTTGCCGGTACTCGCCGTTCCGGCAACTGTTCATGACGGCGCCCGCTACGGCGGAACGCGCGTACAGGCGAAACTCGATACCGCGGGATGGTTCGAAGCGCTCGGCCGCCGTCATCAGGCCGAGGTAGGCAGACTGTACAAGGTCATCCGGTTCTACGGACGGTGGGAAGTACCTGCTGAGATGAAGCGCGATGGACCTCGCCCATGCGAGATGCTCGAGTACCAGCGCATCCCGCGCGGACGTATCAGGCATCGCCGGAACCCATCCCAGTATTGAGGTTCCGTCGCCCACGGTGCCAGGTGAGCATTTCCTGTAGCTGCTCCCGGGTAAAATCGCCACATTTTCCCGGCTTTCCACCATCAATCGCGATTACCCCGGACTCCAGTAGATCGACGATCGCGTTGGCCTCCGCTTCCGTTGCGCCGAAGCAAGCTCTTAGGTCGGCCGCGATGGACTCCCCATTGAAGACGTAGGTGCCAACATCGCTGACCACAACATGCGGCTCCGCTCCACACCATGGCGCATGCTCACCGCCGAACACGCATCCCTCGCAGCAACGATCCGGATCCGGACGGTACAACCTGGATACCAGCCGCTCAGCCATCGCGCCTTCCTTCGATAATCTGCACGAGTTGTCCGATGCTGTAGGTAGTGCGCCCGCCGGCATCGGCGCCTGATTCGTCGCCGGATGCACCCTTGTCTCCGGCCGTGATGAATTTGAGTGCATGCTCTCGTGCCTTGATCCGCAGGTCAGGTACCCTGCTGTCGATGTCTTTCTCGATGGCGGAAACGCTCTTCTGGAAGATGCGCGCCAGTTGGTTCGCCGCTTTCTTCTGGAACTGTCGGATGTACGAGACCGTTTCAGGATCCTGCCAGCAATGATCGACGGTGGATAGGCAGACTCCGACTTGCTGGGCGATCGCTTGGTGCTTTGCTCCCAGCGCAATGCCGGCCGCGATCTGCCGTTTCTGCGCTTCGACAAGCTGCTTCGGCATGGTTACTCCGCCTCTCCATCACCGGGCCACGCCCTCGCCGCCCGCGCACGTTCAAGCGCCGCGCGCTCTCTTGCACGGCGCCGTTTCTGGGCCTCGGACATGTGCGCCCTCGCAATCTCAGACACCGGCCGCCTGGTACGCTTCGGTTTCTGCTCCGTAGCAGCCGGACGTCCGAATAGCTCGTCAAGCCAACTCCGGCATCTCGCCCGCCATTGTTCCCACCTCATGCCATTTCCCCTCCCGCTCCACCCTCGGCGACTTCCGCCAGTACATCGCCATGGCATGCGGCCGGCTTGCACCAACACCCCAGCGTCTTGCCCCGAAGCTCTGCTCGAGCTCGAGCGATCAACTCCGGCTGGGCCAGAATCCATTCGCGATACCGCGCGATTGCCTCGGCCCGGCTGGCTACTTGGTATCGCGCCAGCGTGCTATTGCGGCATCCCTTGGGCGACGTCCGGATCCCAAACGGATTGCCCCAGATGCTTGGGCGCCCGATGTACACGTCGTACCGCTCGGCGCGAACATTCACGACTCGAGTTTTTCCTTCCGCTTCCATTTCTCCATCCCTCAGACTTAACAACCAGGGACGCAGATTATCCGCGCCCCTGGTACGTAGACTTCCACCGTCAGGCAAGCAAACTGCCGACAACGGTGATGATAATCAGAATCGGCTCCAGACCCATCGCGCTTTCCCTCCCTTCCTTGTAATCGCTTGTAATCGCTGGACTTGCAGCGACTTAACCTCGCGTTCCTGCATTGCCCAGCGTGCATTTCTTCACAAATAGTACTCCCATACGTACCGGAACGCATTAAGTCTATAGGGCTAGTACTGTCAACGCGATAGGGTGTTGTTCGGATAAGCGCGGCTCACTCAACCAAGCACGGGGAACCACGGTCTCAGCCTGAAGCGCGCGGGGCCGGAATCAGCAAGGTGGCGCGATCAAGCGCTCCGCTCTGTTCGCGCAGTATATATATGATCGAATCCCGCCCGGCCGCCCTTTAGTTTAAATACCACTTTGCGAAACAAAGTGCTTTGCGGTGCACAAGTTGTTGATTCCATTGCGAAAAAAAATCAAAAAAAAATGTGCTGGGTACTTGACAAGCCGACCACAAAGGAGCATTATAGAAGCATGGAGCACGAGATGGAGCAAGTAAAACAGAACGAAATCGAATATGACGGACCCTACCCCCAGGACGAAACCACTGCGTGGCTGATCCTGCCAGGCAAACCGGACGGCAACATCGTGCCGGCCAAGTACTACGCACCCACCCTCCGGGCCGATGGCTCAGTCATCACCAGGTTCGAAGACCTGGACGATGAAGCAGGTGAGAAGCTGTACCGGACGGTCCAGACTCCTGACGGCACCATCACCTGGCAAGTGATGGTGTTCACGGCTGACCTGGAGGTGGCCCGATGACCTACAAGCGACTGCCTGGCGCCCCGTTCGGCGCCGTGATCAGCGACGACAAGCCTGTGCGGCTGCCGGATGGTTCCATCGTCCGCAGCTACTACGACGCATTTGAGAGTGAGACCTCGGTGCTTTATGAGCGGGTCATCCGTCCGTCCGGCCGGGTGGAGTGGTTCCAGGTCACGGAGGACGAACAATGACGTGGCAAACCATTCCGGCACAGCCCGATGGGCGCCTGATTCAGGCGCCAGACTGTAAACCCACCCGCTTCCGCGACGGTCGAACGATCACTTGGTTCGAAGACGGCGACGATGAGCGCCGCGAGAATCTCTATCGGCTGATTGCGTATCCGGACGGCCGCTCCGAATGGCAACAACTCGTCTTCCCCGACGACCTGGAGGCCATATGAGAATCTACTCCTGGCGGCGCCTGCCGGACGAGCCGCACGTCAATCTCGTGTCCGTCTCGTACTTGCCGCCGGTCACGCACCTGGACGGAAGGCGACACGAGTACTTTACCGATCCCACCGATAAGGAGTGGGACAACTGCTACCTAAAGCTCACAAGACCCGGCCCCCGACGGGTCGAGTGGTACGTCCGGGTCATAAGAGACTGGGAACCTGCGGAGGACGAACGATGACTCAAGTATGTTGGAGTTGCAAGAAACCCCTCGACTCTCCGTTGGACGGCGCTAACCTCTGTCATGAGTGCGGGAGCCACTGGACCGAGGAACGAGAGGCAGAATACCAGCGCATCCGCGCAAAGCGAGAGAAAGCAAACGCTCGGCGCCGCGCCAGAAACCAAGCCCTCCGAGACCTCGGACTCGTCAGGGTGCGGGGCGCCCTCGGTGGCGTCTATTGGGAGTGATGCCATGACCGAAACCTTCGAGTTAGAAGTACACAATCGCATTTTCGGTCTCTACCCGACCCTCGCCGCCGCCAAGGCTGATGCTGCTGTGATGCGAACCCCTTGCATCATTCGACGCATCCTCGAGTCAGTCGAAGTAGTCGAGGTGCTAGACCCAGTTCCGCAGGCCGGAGAGTGACCATGGGACGCCGCTGCACACTCTGCAATCGCTGGTTCGAGAGTCTCTCGGACTATCGCGAACTCTGTGACGAGTGTACGGATACGGTCGTTGACGAGCGCCGGGGTTACCTACTCCGGCGCCAGCGCGAAGCCGAGAGAGCGATGCGCTCTCTATACTTCGCAGACCATCATGCAAGCAAATTTGCCAGCAGGGAGTAGGCCATGACAAAGACACAGTACGAACGCTACATGCTCCGGCGCCAGCGCCGGAACTGGCGGAGGCGCGTAACGGAAGCCGCGTCTGACTGGATCGTCAGGCACGGCTACGACCGTCCAGACTCAGTCATCGTATCACGGGCCGATGACAACGGTGGGGTCTACGTCCGCGCGGATTGGTACGCGGACGAGAGCACCAAGCATTTTGAAATTGTCGCTGGGCGTTGGCAAGACCCCAGCGAATGGAGGAACGAGTGATGCCGGACGACCCAATCGAGTGGTTTCTTGTGATGGGATTCTTGCTATCCCTGGGCCTGATCGCAGCGTGCCTGGTGCTCGGTGCCGAGACGGTTATTGGGAGGATGATTCAATGACACAGACCATCTATCGCCGATACGACTATTCCCGTGGCCTCCGTCTCGAGGTCCGCGCAAACTGGGCGCAGGCATCGGACCCTGTATGGTACCGATGGTCCGAGCGCTCGAGCAAGCTGGTTCCGCATCGCGATGGCGGTTACTGTCGCCGTCCGACTTGGGAGCCACTCTCAGACTGGAACGGGTCCGGATACCAAGTGGCGGACTTCCGCCACGATCACCGCGCCGCACTGCGGGGGATCTGGTAGGTAGGAGGTAATGCGATGAGCACTCAACTGAAACTCTCTCCATACATTCTCAGAATAATCGAGCGGCATGTTAGCAGGCACACCGGACACCGGCGCGCCTGCCGCTGCCGTCACTGCGCAAACTGGCGCGTCCGGTTGAAGCGCGCCGTACGGCGCCGCTTCTACGAAGCGGTCACTCTTACCTGGCGCCAAGCGAGGGCACTATGAAACACAAGTGGGCAATTACCCCGCTCGGCCGCCATCGCTACTTGGTGCCAGACCCACCCGGTGGGCCGGTGGAAATCCACCGCGCCTATCGCACGACGAAATCCTCTCCATGCCCCTGGAGAGCCTATCGCACATATCCTACCGAGTACTACGCCGAGGCGTTTACGCTGGAAGGGTTGCGCGCATACTTGGATCAAACCCTGGACCTGGAGGTAAAACTATGAAGCCACGACACTGGAATGTTGACTACGACGGCGTGAGATACGACTACGAAGCCATCAAGAACGACCTGCGCCGATTGGGCGCGACCGAAGAAGAGGCCGAGGGGCTGACAGACATCCTCCACCTGGAAGGCTGGGGAGAGTGTGTCGGCGATGAGTACCTCTCCGACCACTTTACCGACGCCGAACTCGAGAGCAAGCTGCTGTGGTACCGCGAGTTTCGCGCGCCGGACGCGGAGGTGAGGTAATGGACACAATCTCCCTACTGCACAGATTCCTCACTGCTACCACGGAGGCCGACGTCAAGCCGTCCTGGCGCACCCTGCGCGCCTGGCTGCAAACGCACTACCCAGAAGCGCACGACAAGGACACGCTTGCGGACGAGATCTGGGCCACGACGCCCAGCGCGGAGGTGTGGTGATGCGAGAGGAATACCACTTCACTATCCTAGATGCAAACTCGGCAGTTGCGGTGCTGGTTGAGCGCTTCGACGCGAACGACCAACCGGAGGGATGGTCGATCTATCTCAAAAGCTTCAACCCCACGCCAGCCCGACGAATTCGGGGCTGCGGTGGCGCCTTCCCCTGGGAACGCAACGGTTTAGGATGGGACCCTTGCTATAGCAAGGAGCACGCAGAATGCCTGCTCCACCGCCGTCTGCCATGACAAACAGGGCGGGTGCCAGCGCCCGCCCTTCCCCTCACCGAAGGGGGCTGCGGCTGCCGGAAAGGCGGCCAGGAAAAGGAGAAAAAGATGAAATTCAGAGTGGACAATACAGTCCTTGACACCGATAAGGCCGCCTGCCGGTGGGACGAAGCCACCAAGTTCAACGGCCAGAATCACATCAGTGTGGCCACTGGTTATCAGTGGTACCACGAAACACTTTACCGATCTCGTAAGGGACGCTACTACCTGGTGCACACCAGCGACTGGCAAGGCAGTTCATCGAGCGCCGAGATCGTCAGCGACCGCGAGGCCGCCCAATGGTTGCTTCACAACGAGCATCCACTCCCCGAGGACTTGCAGCCCCTGGAGGATGAGGTGATGGAATAGCAATGAGCAAAATTCACAACTTGGTTGGCCGCGTCTTCACGCGGCTAACCGTCCTGTCGCTGTCCGGCTACCGCGCCCAGCACTCGGTGTGGCGTTGCCGCTGCGAGTGCGGAAGGCAAGTAGACGTCCGCGGCAGTCACCTTGTGTCCGGCCGAGTACGCTCCTGTGGTTGCCTGCGTGCAGACCCAGCAATTCGCGCAGCAGCCGCACGCCGCACTCCAGCCCGGCGCCGACGAAAGATCGCCAAACACGCCGCTCAGGTACGCTGGCAGAAAAAAACGGCCGGGGCTTAACCCCGGCCAAGCTGGGAGCACGTCACGCGCCTTGCGCGCGTGTGCTTTGACCTTGATGCCCCCATTATAGCACACAGACCCAACTACGCTGCCCACCGCACTGGTACCGCGATCTTCGGCACTTCCACTGGACCGCGGTACCAGCGGAAGGTACGCGGTTCCCTCCCCGTCATGCCTGCGTCACGCGCCAGCGACTCCAGGTCAATGCCCAGGTGCGCGGGCGGTAGGCCGAAGTACCATATCCTGCGATCGTCTTGGCGCCCCCCCCACTTGCACCAAATCACGACGGCGCCCCTGCGCCTCATAACCTCGAGCTCATCGTCCCACTTGCTGGTGGACGCGATGCGCCAGCCCTCCCGCTTTGCCCGATCGAGTCCGTAGAAGCGCAGGCCGGCCGCCCAGTCTGCCACCGCAGCATCCAGCCTGTCTACCCCTTCCCGCACGGTCCTGAGTCTCTCAGACCGCGCCATCCGCCGCTCCGCTCGTAGTGCTTCCCGTTCTCTCTGCCTGTCCTGCCAGCCGGACAACACCGCCGCCAGGCACTCCCTGCGCTCATGCCGCATCCGAATTCCATGCCTCCATCCCGACGGCGGCCAACTCGTCATCGTCCAGTTCGCTCAGGTCCAGCCCCTCTATACGCTCACCAGTGCAATATTTGATGCCTGCGGAATTCTGCAATATCACCCTGCCCGCTTTGGTGACACCCACAACCCGGTAACCGCCAGACTCAGGATGCCTCATTGTCGGTGCGCCTCCTCGCCTGCCCGGCAGGGCACTGGCAGGGACCGCAGTACCAGTATCCTGAACCCTTTGGAACCTCCCATGAGCGCAGGCCTGTTCCCTCACACCTGCGACACCCGGCCGGCCGCGGGGGCGCCGGCTCCGGATCCGCTACCTCATCCGCGATTTGGTAGATATCGTGCGGACTCGGCGCAAACCTGTTATCGCGCATCCACGCTTCAACCATTGCCCGGGCGTGCGCCGAACTCTTGCTTGTACGCGCGATGGCTCGGATTATCTCAGCCTGGGTTGCCTCTACAGTTGGCCAGCCAGGCATCCCGAGCAGCGGAGCCGCTGCTTGGGATGCTATCTCCATCTCAACCGACACGTCGTCTCTCCTGTCTATTCACTACCGCCATCAGCCTCTGCACTGTCTCCTCACGGGTTTCAGTCCGCTTACCGGGTGGCTCCCGGGGTGCCGGAGGCCCCGCCGGCGAGTCTGCCCACCCATCCCTGGCGCATCGGAACAGCCACCGGTCCGCCGACTCCCGGTAGAATCCCCGCGCCCACTCCGCCGACGCCTCCCACCTGCCCAGACAAGCGAACACCGCAGCCTCGTTGCCTCGGTCCACAACCGATGCCCACGCCATCGCCGCCGCAGTCTTGTTCACCCTGTGCGGCCACCGCTCCCAGAACTCATCGAATCGTGAGGATGGCTCTGCCTTCACCGGTTGACCATCGGCCGCCGTTGGGGTGGGGGCCTTGAATGGCACGACCGGAACCGAAGGTTCCGACGTGCTTCCGGTATCACGTGAATCAGGTATCAGTGAATCAGGAATCAGAGAATCAGGCGGATTTTCACCGTTCTTGCACGGTGATTTCACCGTTATCTCACGGTTAGGCGCAGGAATCTCACTCTTTTTCTCCGTATGGTGCGGACGTTGGTGCTTATTCCATGCTGTTACAGCGATGTACGAGCGATTGTTAACGGAGTACCTCAGGATAAATCCCTTATCTGCCAGAGCAGACAGCATTTCGTCCACTTCACACTCGTCTCCTGGCAGCACAAGCATCTTGATTCGCTTCGGACGGTCCTCGAGCCGTCCCTCCCGGTCTGCCATGCACCACAGACCTGCGAACAGAATACGGGTCAATGGAGGCAGGGAAATCAGGTCCTCATTGACGAAGAACCCCGGCTTGATGTTCCTGGCTCTCATTCGTCTTCCTCTTTGTCGCCGGCCAACTCATCAAGATTGGGCTTCCGGCTGCCACGCGCCGGCAGTTTGGAACGCTGGGTGTCCGCGGTCTCCCATCCCGGGATCCACCATGGAATCTCCCGCTCGTTCTTATCCGCCCCTCCATCCTGTCGAA
>Ga0334722_10005264_pt1 | contig 13120 bp, 10 predicted proteins | sample C3_bottom_MG_FD_207210 | JGI IMG/M metagenome (GOLD analysis project Ga0334722, IMG submission 207210) | Sediment microbial communities from Yellowstone Lake, YNP, Wyoming, USA - C3_bottom | ecosystem: Environmental > Aquatic > Freshwater > Lake > Sediment | place: USA: Wyoming | collected...
GTCGTACCACGCCACCCACGCCTATCACTTGGGCGGCGTATTCACCAGCAGCCAGTACGCCCCGAGGCTGCCTATGGCCTGGATGAACGTGCCCGAATCCACCGGTTTGACCACGTAACTGTTGACGCCGAGCGCGTAGGCCGTCTTGATGTCCGGGTCCTCGCGCGAGGAGGTCACGATCACCACGGGAATCGACCGCGTCCGTTCCTCGGACTTGATTGCCTTGAGCACTTCGAGGCCATTGAGCTTCGGCAGCTTGAGGTCCAAAAAAATCACTTTCGGCAACCGCGAAATCTCCCGGTCGGCGTAGGCGCCCCGGGAAAACAGGAAATCCAGGGCCGCCGACCCGTCTTCCAGCACGAGGAGCGGGTTGATGATGTTCTGCTTCCGGAACGCTCTCAGCATCAACTCCGCATCGAACGGATTGTCCTCGATCACCAGGATATCCACGGTGTCTGCATCGCCCACGTCCAACACCTCCGGTGACGCCCTATGCTCACTGTTCGGGGACATCCAGACGGCGCGCGTAAAGTGATCTTCCTGATCGTGTGATCTCATTGTACTCCCCGTGTGGTGAACCGTAACAGAGAAAACCTTGCCCCCTTTGTCCGGATCCCCGCGACCCAGGCCCGACCGACGTGGCACGTGACGATGCACGCGACGAAAGCAAGACAGTCACCCATGCCCTCGAATTCCTCGGTGCTGTGCAGGGGTTGGAACACCACGAGCCGGAGCAGGCCCGCTTTCTTTGCCGGGTGAAGAAACCGTCTCCCCGGCGGCAACCAACTCGCCTTGCGCTGCCGAATTGCCGTAAAATGTACGACAAGTCTTACGCCATCGGCGGTGATGGATGGCGGGGCGCGGCAGACATTAAACCGGGAGGCAGCAGATGAACGACCCGCGGATCGACCAGCTCGCCAGCATACTCACCGGCTATTCCACCGCCGTGAAGCGCGGCGACATCGTGCTCATCACCGCTTCCGGCGAGGAGTGCCAGCCGCTTCTCAAGGCGGTCCACCGCGCCTGCCTGGAGCGCGGCGCCCGGTACGTCGAGATCCAATTCTCCTTTCCGGAGATCGCCCGCGACCTCTACCGCTTCGGGACCCCGGAGCAGATCGCCCATTTCCCCGCCCACCGGTTGGCCTTTCTCAAGCAAGTCGACGTCTCGATCGGGATCGCCGCGGAGCAGAACACGATGGTGCTCGCCGGCGTGGACCAAGAGAAGCACCTCGCCCACCAAAAGGTGCTGCGCCCGCTGCTCGACCAGCGCGTCAATCACACGCGGTGGGTGATCTGCCGCTATCCGACGCACGGCATGGCGCAACAGGCCGGCCTTTCGCTCGAGGAGATGGAGGACCACCTCTACGGCGCCTGCAACCTCGACTGGGCAACGATTTCCCGGCGCCAGGAGCCGCTGCGCCGGTTGATGCTGCGCACCGACCGCGTGCATATCGAGGCCCCCGACACCGATCTGCGCTTGAGCATCCGCGGCATCCCGGTCGCCAAATCCGACGGGCACCACAACATCCCTGACGGGGAGGTCTTCACTGCCCCGGTGCGCGATTCGATCGAGGGGCACATCGCCTTCAACTGCCCGACGATCCACGGCGGCCAGGCGTTCGACGACATCCGCCTCACCTTCAAGCGCGGCAAGGTGGTCGCCGGGACGGCGGCCGACGGCGAGACGCGGCTCGGCCGCATCCTCGACATCGACCGCGGCGCCCGCTACCTCGGCGAGTTCGCCTTCGGGCTGAACCCGCGGATCACGCGGCCGATGCGCAACATCCTCTTCGACGAGAAGATCTTCGGCTCGATCCATTTCGCGCTCGGCAACGCCTACGCCAAGTGCGACAACGGCAACCGCTCCTCCATCCACTGGGATCTCGTGAAGATCTTCGGCCCAGGGAGCCGCGTGCTGTTCGACGGCAAGCCGGTCATGGTCGACGGCCGTTTCGTCCACGCGGCGCTCAAGCCGCTGAACCCGCCGAGGCGCAGGGCTTGACCCTCGTGCGCCCCGAGAGCGAGCGGCGCGTCCGCGCTGCCTTGCCGGCGCTGCGCAGCGCCTGGTCGCTGATGCTCGCCGCAAACCTCGCGTTTGCGGGGCTCGGGATGCTCGCCTCGCCGGTGGCGGTCGCGCCGGAGCACGCAGCGCTTCCGCCGCTCGCCGCGGCGTTATCCGCGCTCGGCGTGCTCTGCGCGGGAGCCACGATCTGGCTCGACCGCGCCATCCTCGCGCCCGGCCGGGTCGGCGGACTCTCGCCGATCCCCGACGGAGAGCTCGCGCGCCGGCACCTGCTCGCCGGGCACCTGGCCCTCTGGTCGCTCGCCATCCTGCCTGCACTGCTCGGTTTCGCGCAGCTGCTCCTCGGCGGCACGCTGGCCGCGCTCCTGGCGCTCTGCGCCCTTTCCCTGGCGATCCTCGCGGTGCTGATGCCGACGCGAACGCGCATCGGCACCCGCCTGGAAGCAATGTTGTCCGGGTCATTCAGGAGGCCCTGATCCGCCCTGGCGGCGTTGCTTCTCGCGTCGCTTGTGCGGCGCACACAAGTGCGCCTCCGCGCGCGCTCGGCGCTGCCTTGCCAGGACGAACCAGGCCGCTTCTGACTGACTCGGACTGCACGTCACCTGAGATCGGCGAGAGCCATCACCTCAGTTCCCTAGCCCAGCGAAGCGAGGGCAACGCACCGAGACGAGCCGACGAACTCAGCACGAACCAGAACGCTCATCACTGACTCGGGCGGTACCGCTACCTGCCGTCAAAGTTCTGCGCAGGCCTCGTTCCATCGCCCAGCGAAGCGAGGGCAACGCACCGAGACGAGCCGACGAACTCAGCACGAACCAGAACGCTCATCACTGACTCGGGCTGTTCCGTTACCCGCAGTCAAAGTTCTGTGCAGGCCTCGTTCCATTGCCCAGCGAAGCGAGGGCAACGCACCGCAATGCGCCGATGAACTCAGCACGAACCGGGACGCTCGTCACTGACTCGGGCTGTATCGTTACCTGTCGTTAAAGTTCTGCGCAGGCCTCGTCCCATCGCCCAGCGAAGCGAGGGCAACGCACCGTAACGAGCCCGTGCATGGGTGTCCGTCACGCGCTGCCCGCGCGCAGTCAGGCGCGGATTTTTGCGTCCTGGCAAGGCGGCGCCGAGCGTGCGCGGAGGCGGCCTGGTGGCCGCCGCACAAGCGACGCGAGAAGCAACGCCGCCAGGGCGCAAAAAGCCCGCCTGAATGCCGCGGGCTAACGGTGCTCGCGCAGGAGGCGCTCGTAGAGGGTTTCCTGCGCGAGCACCATCAGGTCGGCGTCGAACTCGCCGACCCGGTCGCGGCCGGCCGCACCCATGCGCCGGGCAAGCGGTGGATCGGCGAGAAGCGTGACGATCCTCGCCGCCGCCCCGGCGACGTCGCCGGGGGCAACGAGGTAGCCGGTGAGGCCGTCGGCAACCGCCTCCGGGGCGCTCGCCACTCGATAGGCGACGACCGGCCGGCCGGCCGCCATCGCCTGCGGAAACACGCGCGGCAACCCCTCCCAGAGCGACGTGAGCGCGAGCACGTCCAGGCAGGGGATGATCGTCTCGACGTCGCGCCGCCACCCCGCCATGATGAAGCGTCCCTCGAGACCGGAGCGCCGGAGTTGCTCCTCCACCGCCGGGCGCAGGACCCCGTCCCCGACGAGCAGAAACTGCGCCTCCGGCACGCGCGCCGCGACGATCTCCGCCACCCGGACGAAATCGACGGGATTCTTCTGCGGCTTGAGGCAGGCGACCATGCCGACCAGCGGTCGCGCCGGATCGCATCCGAGAGCGCGGACCGCCGACGTGCGGTCGATCCCCGTCCCCGCGTAGCGGGCGATCTCGATGCCGCTGCGGATGAGGCTGGTCCGCTCGCGCGGGAATATGCCGAGCGCCGCACCGGTGTCGATGTCGGCCTGCGCCACCGCGACGACGTGACTTGTCCAGCGCGCCGCGAGGCGCTCGAGCCCGACGTAGAACGCGTGCGCCGCCCGGCGCTGGCGCGGGTGAAACCCGAAGCCGTGCACGGTGTGGATCACGACCGGGGCGCCCGCAATCCGCGCTGCCGCCCGCCCGAGAATCCCCGCCTTGCTGCTGTGGGTGTGGACGATCAGCCGCGGGGTGCCGCTCCCGGCGTCGCTGCGCGCGGCCCTGACCTCGGCGCGCAGCATGCCGACGAGGCCGGCGAGCGCCGCGGCATCGCTGGCGGGACGCACTTCGCGCACCAGGGAACCGACGAACCGCGTATCGTAGCGCGTGTCCCTGCGGGCCTCGGCGACGAGCAGGCCTTCCGGGTTGGTCAGGAGCAGCCCGGAGAACCGGCTCGGGTCGAGGTGCCCCAGCGTGTACAGGGTGTTCTCCTGGGCGCCGCCCAGTTCGAGCTTCGTGATGATATGGACGACGCGAATCTTCCCGGGGGCCGGGGAGCGCGCGTCGTTCAACCCGCCGGCTCCCGCCGCAGCAGCGCGGCCGCGTCCATCCCCTGGCGCAGGGCGTCCTCCATCGTCCCGTACTCCCACGCGCCGTAGCGCCCGATCGAGTGGATGCCCCGCGACGCGAGCGCCTCGAGGATTCCCGGCAGCACCTTCGCCCGGTTGCGGTCGTAGACGACGTAGGCGTGCGGGACGTGCACGAGGTCGACGACGGCCGGCTCCTCGCCGCGCTCGAGCAGGCCCGCCCGTTCGAGCCCCCGGCGAACGCCCGCCCAGCGCTCGGCGCAGCCGGTGCGCGTGCCGAACGGCAGGGTCGCCTCGACCGAGAGCGTGTGGCAGCCGGACGGAGCCAGCGTCGGCGCGACGTTCGTGCCGATCCCCACGCGATAGAACGGGTACGACGGCTCCGGGAAGTAGAGCCAGTGCGCCCGCTGACCGGCGGGTCGCGCAAGCCCGACGTTGGCGATGCAGATCGACACGCAGCGCAAACGCTCCGCAGCGGCCGAAACCGCCGCCGGCAGCCCCCGGATCATCCGCACCAGTTCAGGCAGCGGCGCCGTGGAGACCAGGCGCTCGAACTCCCAGGTACGGCCGGAATAGGTCTCGACGCGGCGCCGGAGCAGATCGACCCCGACGACCCGCTCGCCGAGATGCAGCCGCATCTCCCCCCGGGCGAGAGCGGTCGCGAGCACGCCGATGCCGCCCGCGCGCGGGTAGGAGAAGAGCGGGTTGTAGCCGAGTTGCAGCTCGACACCGGTCCGCCCGGCTTCGAGGACCTGGGCGGGCGTCGGGATCGGTACCGCCCACGCGGCCCAGGCGGGGTCGATCCGCCGCAGCGGCACCCGCCACATCTTGCGGTTGTAGGGGCCGAGGAAGTGTTTCACGATGCCGGCGCCGAAGTGGTGGTTCAGCCAGCCTTCGAAATCCCCCGGCGTCGCGGCTCCGGCCTCCTTCTCGCCCACGGCCAGAAGGAAGCCGCGCAGGCACTCGTCGCGCACCCGGGCCGGCAACTCGTAGAGGTGCGCCTGGAACGGGTAGTGCACGAGCCGCCCGTGGAAGTGTATGAATGCCCGGCGGCGGTGCCGGACCAGCGCACCGGGGAGCCGCGCCGCCACGAAGCGGCGCACCTCCGGCCGGCGGAAATGAAGCAGGTGGCCGGAGATGTCGAAGGTGTACCCGTCGCGCCGATAGGACCGGCAGAGCCCGCCCACGGTCGAGGAGGCTTCGAGAACGGTCGCCTCGCGACCCAGATGCCAGGCGGCGGACAACCCGGCGAGCCCGCCCCCGATGATGATCGTCCCGCTGCTCACGCCGTCGATTCTACCTCGTCATAGCCCCATGTCTATTTTTTTGAGCCACCCGGCGAACAGGAGGCCCACGGCGGCGACGGCGCCGAGCACCCCGAGCGCGCCGCGAAGGTCCAGCAGCATGACCGCCACACCGGCGACCCCGAGCAGCGCCGAAGTGGCATAACTCACGATGACCGTCTGGCGCACCGAAAGCCGCCAGCGGCGCAACCGCAGCGCCACGTGGTCGGGGCTGCCGAGGAACACCGAGACGCCGCGCCGGTAGCGGATGTACATCACGAACAAGGTGTCGAAGATCGGCACGCCGAGGATCACCAGGGGGACCAGCACACCGACGTTGTGGTGCTCCGTGTAGCGGCCGATCATCGCCAGGGCCCCGAGGTTCAGCCCGATGAAGAGGCTCCCCGTGTCCCCGAGGTAGACCCGCGCCGGCTGGAAGTTATACCGCACGAAACCGGCGAGCGACCCGGCGAGCGTAGCGGTGAGCACCGCGATCTCGTGGTTGCCGTTGACCAGCGCCACCGCCAGCAGCACCAGCGCCGCCACCAGGCTCACGCCCACGGCCAGGCCGTCCATGATGTCGATCAGGTTGACGGCGTTCATGATGCCGACCAGCCAGACCAGCGAGAGGAAGAGGTCGAGCGCCGTGGGGAGCCAGACGATGTCGATCGCGATACCCGCCTTGATCAGCACGAGCGCCGCGAGCCCCTGGCCGAGAAACTTCGCGCGCGGCGAGATGGCGCCGATGTCGTCGACCAGGCCGAGCAGCACCACCATGGTGCCGGCGAGCAGGAGCGCCAGCACCTCGCGGCTGAAAGAATAGGTACACCCCAGCGCAACGACAAAGGCCAGGTAGACCGCGGCGCCGCCGAGATAGGGCACCGGCTCGACCTGGCGCTTGAGCTTGCCGTCGGGCCGGTCGACCAACCCGTACTGCCGGGCCACCCGCATCGCAACCGGCGTCAGCAGGTGCGACAGCAGCGCAGCCAGAAGGCCCGAAAGCGCAACGAGGGCCCACTGCCCGTGCCTGGTGGCGAAGAACGCTGCGGCTGAGCCCATGGATGCTTCGTACGATACCACTGCGGCGCCGACGGCCACAAGGCCGATTGACTTTCGAGAGGCGGGTGGTAGAGTAGCGCGGATTTTCAGCCCGAAATCTGGAGACCATGACAAACGAACGGACCCTGACCATCGCGCTGAACACGCTGCCGCGGCTGCGCGCCGCAATCGCCGGCGCCGCCTTCGAGCGCTTCGGCTCGGCCGCGGGTGTTCTCGCTGCCTCCGCGGCGGAGCTCACGGCGCTGCGCGGCGTCGGGCCGGTGCTTGCGGCCGCCGTGCGCAGCCTCGACGCGCCGCGGGTGGGCGAGGAGGAGGAGCGCCGGGCGCGGGATCGGGGCATCGCGATCCTCACCCTGGATGATCAGGAGTACCCGGAGCGCCTCCGGCTCATCCCCGACCCGCCGCGGGTGCTCTACCGCCTCGGCGAACTCCTGCCGCAGGACGGCGCGGGCATCGCCGTCGTCGGCGCGCGCGCCGCGACCGCCTACGGCCGCACCGTGGCCGAGCGCCTCGGCCGGGAGCTGGCCGGCGCGGGACTCACCGTGGTCTCGGGACTCGCCCGCGGCATCGACGCCTGCGCCCACCGCGGGGCGCTCGCCGAGGGCGGACGCACGGTTGCCGTGCTCGGGACGGGGCTGGACCGCGTCTACCCTCCCGAGCACGCGCGGCTCGCCGCGGAGGTCGCGGCCCGCGGCGCCCTGCTCTCCGAATTTCCACTCGGTTCCGAGCCCGAGCCGTGGCACTTCCCGCTGCGCAACCGCGCCATCAGCGGGCTGTCGCGCGGTGTCGTCGTCGTCGAGGCCGCCGTGCGCAGCGGTGCGCTCGGGACCGCCGACATGGCGCTCGAACAGGGCCGGGAGGTGTTCGCGGTTCCTGGCCCGATCACCTCACCGACCAGTGCCGGAACCAACCGGCTCATCCGGCAGGGCGCAGGGTTGATCGAGGGGGCCCGCGACGTCCTCGAAGCCTTCCCCGACCTGGCGGCCCTCCTGACCGCTGCGCCCGGCGAGCCGGTCGCGCTGGCGGGGCTGAGCGAAGAGGAACGACGGCTCTTGGCAGCCATGGGCGCCGCGGCGCTGCCCATCGACGAGATCATCCGCGTCTCCCCGGGCTCCGCCGCGGCGACGGCCGCCCTGCTGACCGCGCTCGAGCTCAAGGGCCTGGTGCGACAGCAGCCGGGCAAGATTTTTGCGCGTCTGACGGGCGACAGCACGCAGCGCGGGACACCCGGCCATGTCTGACAGCTGGCTGGGACTCCTGCACCTGGTCACCGGGCGACTGCTCGCCGAGCGGCACCTGCGCCAGGACCCGGAGCCGCTGCTCGAGGAGCTGGTCGCCGAGGGGTTCGAGCCTGCCGACGTCGCGCTCGCGCTGGCCTGGGTCGAGCGCTTCTTCGCGGGACTCTACCGCGACGCGCCGCCGGCCGGCCCGGGTGAACCGTTCACCTCGAACGGCCTGCGCACGCGCAGCGCCGAGGAGTTGCTGTGCGTCTCGCCGGGCGCCTTCGGCCTGCTGCTGCGCCTTGAGCACGACGGGGTGATCGACGCCGCGACCCGGGAGGAGATCCTCGAGCGCGCACTCTCCCAGGGGGGCGAGGAGGTCGACGAGGCGGAAATCCGGGCGATCTCCCGCGACGTCCTCGAGGCCGCCGGCCGCGACGGTTCGGCCGCCGACCCGCCGGACGGCCGCCCGCGCAGCCGCCACCTCCACTAGCCGGACGCCGCGCAACACCATAACGACCAAGTAGCCGGAGCAGACAGGGGAACAGCATGGCAAAGAATCGCGCCGCGGAAACAGGGCCCAAGGGGAAGCCGCTGGTCATCGTCGAGTCGCCGGCCAAGGCGCGCACGATCGCCAAGTTCCTCGGCCCGGACTGGATGGTCGAGGCCTCGATCGGACACGTCCGCGACCTGCCCTCGTCCGCCGCGGAGATCCCGGCCGCCGTCAAGGGCGAGAGCTGGGCGCGCCTCGGGGTCGACGTCGACCACGGGTACGCGCCGCTGTACGTCGTGCCCGCCGACAAGAAGGCGCGGATCCGCGAACTCAAGGCGCGGCTCAAGGAGGCGAGCATCCTCTACCTCGCGACCGACGAAGACCGCGAGGGGGAGTCGATCTCCTGGCACCTGCTCGACCTATTGCAGCCCAAGGTGCCGGTCCGCCGCATGGTGTTCCACGAGATCACCAAGGCCGCCATCAAGGCGGCGATCGAGAACTGCCGCGACCTCGACACGCACCTGGTCGACGCCCAGGAGGCGCGGCGCATCCTCGATCGCCTCTACGGCTACGAGGTCAGCCCGGTGCTCTGGCGCAAGATCGCCCCGCGGCTCTCGGCCGGGCGCGTGCAGAGCGTCACCACCCGGCTGATCGTCGAGCGCGAACGCGAGCGCATGGCCTTCCGCTCGGCAGCATGGTGGGATGCCCAGGTGACGCTCGAGTATGCCGCGCAGCGGTTTCCGGCCCAGGTGACCGCGCTCGACGGCACGGCGCTCGCCCTCGGCCGCGATTTCTCCGCCGAGGGGAAACTCGCCGGCGGCCGCAAGGTGGTGGTCCTCGACGAGGGAGCCGCGAAAAAGCTCGCCGGCGGTCTGGCCGGGCGCACCGCACACGTGCGCAAGGTCGAGGAGAGGGAGTACGCCTCCGCGCCCAAACCCCCGTTCACGACCTCGACCCTGCAGCAGGAGGCCGGTCGCAAGCTCGGCCTCTCCGCCAAGCGCGCCATGCAGGCCGCGCAACGGCTCTACGAGAACGGGTTGATCACGTACATGCGCACCGACAGCGTCAAGCTCTCGACGCAGGCCGTGGCGGCCGCCCGCGCGCTGGTGACCGAACGTTACGGGAGCGAATACCTGCCGCACACCCCCCGCCTCTGGGAGAGCAAGTCGCGCAACGCACAGGAGGCGCACGAGGCGATCCGGCCCGCAGGCGAGAGCTTCCGCACCCCCGAGGAGATCGAGGGGGAGGTCGGGGGCGTCGATGCGCGCCTCTACGACCTGATCTGGAAACGCACGGTCGCCTCGCAGATGCTGGACGCGCGGCACAAGAGCATGACGGCGACCTTCGACTGCGCCCTGGCGGACGGCGCGCGGGCCGAGCTGGTGGCGCGCGGCCGCGTTGTGCTCTTCGACGGCTTCCTGCGCGCCTACGTGGAGGGCGCGGACGAGCCGGAGGTGAGTGGCGAGAGCGCGGGCCGCGATCAGCGCGACGAAAAGGATGTCGTCCTGCCGCCGCTGCGCGCCGGGGTCGACACGCTCGTCGCCGAGGCGAAGCCGGCCGCGCACCACACCAAACCGCCGGCCCGCTACACCGAAGCCGGCATCGTGCAGAAGCTCGAGGAGCTGGGCATCGGCCGCCCGTCGACCTACGCCAGCATCATCGGCACCATCATCGACCGCGAGTACGTCGTCAAGCGCGGCAGCGCGCTGGTGCCGACGCCGCTCGCCTTCGCCGTCGTGCAGCTGATGCTCGAGCTTGAGCCGACCCTGGTCGATTACTCCTTCACGGCTGGTATGGAGGCCAAGCTCGACGCGATTGCGCTGGGCGAGCTCGAGCGCACGGCCTTCCTCGACCACTTCTACCGCGGCGACGAGCCGGGGCTGCACGCGATCGTCACCGGGCGTGCGACGCAGATCGACCCGAAGCGCGTCGGCACGATCCCGATCGGCGAGCACGAGGGGAACGTGATCGCGCTGCGCGTGGGCCGCTTCGGCCCGTATATCGAGTGCGGCGAGGCGCGGGCCAGCGTGCCCGAGGGGCTCGCCCCCGACGAGATCACCGTGGACAAGGCGCTCGAACTGCTCGCCGCCGCCGGCCAGGCCGAGCAGCCGATCGGGCACGCGCCCGACGGCGCGCCGGTCTTCATGCGCACGGGACGGTTCGGCCCGTACGTGCAGCTCGGCGAGGATACCGGCGACAAGAAGATCAAGCCGAAGCGCGCCTCGATCTTCAAGTCGATGGACCCGCGCCGCCTGACGCTGGAGCAGGCGCTGCTGCTGCTCTCGCTCCCGCGGACCCTCGGGTCCGACGGCGACGGCGGCGCGATCGTCGCGCGGCCGGGACGCTTCGGGCCCTACCTGGAGAAGACGCTCCCCGGCGCGGAAAAGCCCGAGACGCGCAGCCTCAAGAGCGAGGAGCAGCTGCTGACGATCACCCTGGCGGAAGCACAGGCGCTGTTCGCGATCCCGAAGCGCGGCCGCGGCCGCGCCGCCGCGCCGCCGCCGCTCAAGGAGATGGGCGTCGACCCCGTGAGCGCCGCGCAGATCCTGCTCAAGGACGGCAACTACGGCCCCTACGTCACCGACGGGACGACCAATGCGTCGCTGCCCAAGGGAGCGAAGGTCGAGGACTTCACGCTGGCGGAGGCCGTTCAGCTGCTCGCGGAGCGGCGGGAGGCGGGGCCGTCGAAGAAGAAGCGCAAGAGTGTCCGCAAACCGGTCGCGCGGAAGAAGAAGTAATCACCGCGCGACCTTGACGAACGTGCCGTCGCGGTACTCCCTGAAGGCCGTTTCCAGTTCCTCCTCGGTGTTCATCACGATCGGGCCGTACCAGGCTACCGGCTCACCGAGCGGACGTCCGCTGAGCAGCAGGTAACGGCAACCGCGCGGCCCGGACTCGACCGTGACGGCGCCGCGCCCCTCGAAAAGCACGAGGTGCCCGGCCCCGACGCGGGCGCCGGCGAAGCCGCCCTCCCCTTCGACGACGTAGGCGAGACAGCGGTGATCGGTCGGGACGTGGTGCTCGCACGCTGCCGAGCGCGCCGCCGTCACGTCGAGGTAGCAGATGTCCACCACGAGATCCTTCACGGGTCCCCGAACGCCCCCGGCTTCTCCCGCGATCACCTTCGCCGTGACGCCAGCCGCCAGGGTCGAGGCGGGAATGCCGGCCGCCGCAATGCCGCGATAGCGCGGCGCCATCATCTTGTGTTTGGCCGGCAGGTTCACCCAGAGCTGAAAGCCGCGGAGCACGCCGTCCGGCGGCGCCTGCGGCATCTCCTGGTGAATGATCCCGCTGCCGGCGCTCATCCACTGGATATCGCCCGGGCCGATCGCCCCGGCGTTGCCGATGCTGTCGCCGTGCTCGACGGTGCCGCGGTCGAGGTAGGTCACCGTCTCGATGCCGCGGTGCGGGTGCCAGGGGAACCCGCTGAGGTAGTCCGACGGCCTGTCGCTGCCGAAATCGTCGAGCATCAGGAACGGGTCGAGCCGGGGCACCTGCTCGTTGCCGAAGACCCGGTGGAGCCGCACCCCCGCCCCCTCCACGGTCGGCCGGTTGCGCCACACGTCACTGACCATTCTGCGCGTCGCCATTGCCGTTCCTCCTCCTTGGCTCTGATGTGCTTGCCCCGGCCGCCGATTCCGCCGCAGTGCCGCAGAAACGGGCGTGTTCCCCTTTGCGGTGATCCGCGCTACCATGCGCCGCCATGGGATACACGCGCAGCGCCTCGACCGACGACACCGCCCGCATCCGCAGCATCCGCCGGGTACTCTGGGTCATCCTCGGCCTGAACCTCGCGGTGGCCGCCGCGAAGTACCTCTACGGCGTGACGAGCGGCTCGATCTCGATGCAGGCCGACGGCTTCCACTCGCTCTTCGACGGCACCTCGAACGTGATCGGCCTGATCGGCCTCGCCGTCGCGGTCCGCCCCCCGGACCGCGATCACCCCTACGGGCACGCCAAGTACGAGACCTACGCCGCGGCCGTGATCGGCGCGATGCTGCTGCTCGCGGCCTGGAAGGTCGGCTCCGTCGCCGTTGCGCGCCTCACCGGCGGCGGCGAGCCACCGCGCATCGACGCCGGTTCGTTCATCGTGATGCTCACGACGCTCGCCGTGAACATCGGCGTCGCTGCCTGGGAGCGGCGCATGGGGAAGAGACTGCGCAGCGACCTGCTCATCGCCGACGCCAGCCACACCGGCAGCGACATCCTCGTCAGCATCGGCGTCCTCGTCGGCCTGGTCGCGGTGCGGCTGGGCTGGCCGCTGGCGGATCCGCTGCTGGCGCTGCTGGTCGCGGCGGCCATTGTCTGGACCGCCGTCTCGGTGCTGCGGCAGGCCGACCTGGCGCTCTCGGACACGGCGCGACTGGCGATACCGGACGTCTGCGCGGCGGCGCTCGCGGTCCCCGGGGTCCTCGGCTGCCACTCGATCCGCACGCGCGGCACCGCTGCGGACGTCCTCGTGGATCTGCACATCCAGGTGGAGCCGACCAGCACCGTCGCCGAGGGCCATCTGATCGCCGAGGAGGTGGAGCGGGCAGTCAGCGCGCGCTTCCCCGAGGTCGCCGACGTCCTCGCCCACCTCAAACCGTACGACGAGTACC
>Ga0334722_10005265_pt1 | contig 13119 bp, 7 predicted proteins | sample C3_bottom_MG_FD_207210 | JGI IMG/M metagenome (GOLD analysis project Ga0334722, IMG submission 207210) | Sediment microbial communities from Yellowstone Lake, YNP, Wyoming, USA - C3_bottom | ecosystem: Environmental > Aquatic > Freshwater > Lake > Sediment | place: USA: Wyoming | collected...
GTCCGGCGCCGTCACGTGCACCGCCTCGAACACCGCGCTCGTCGATCCCATGTTCGCGCTGCCCACCACGCCGAGGCCCCCCACCAGCCCCGCGCACAGGTCCGACAGGATGTCGCCGTACAGGTTCGGCATCAGCAGCACGTCGAACTTCTCCGGCGTCATCACCAGGTGCATGCACGCCGCGTCCACGATGCGCTCGTCGTACTGCAGATCGAGAAAGTCCCTCGCCACGTTGCGCGCGCAGTCGATGAACAGCCCGTCGCTGAGCTTCATGATGTTGGCCTTGTGCACGGACGTCACCCGCTTCCGCCCGTGCCGGCGCGCGTACTCGAACGCGAACCGCGCCACCCGCGTCGACGCCTTCTCCGTGATGATCTTCAGGCTCTCCACCACGCCCGGGATCACTTCGTGCTCGAGCCCCGAGTAGAGATCCTCGGTGTTCTCGCGCACCAGCACCAGGTCGATGTTCTGGAACCGCGACGTCACGCCGGGCAGGTTGTAGACCGGTCGCAGGTTCGCGTACAGGTCCAGCGCCTTCCGCAGGCCGACGTTCACGCTCGTGAAGCCCGTGCCGATGGGCGTCGTCAGCGGGCCCTTCAGCGCCACCTTGTGCCGCTCCACCGAGTCGAGCAGGGGATGCGGCAGCGTCGTGCCGTGACGCTCGAGTGCCACGACGCCCGCGTCGTGCCGATCCCACTCGATCGACGCGCCAGACGCCTTCAGAATCCGCACGACGGCGGCCGACACCTCCGGTCCGATGCCGTCGCCGGGGATGAGCGTAATCGTGTGAGTCATGGCTTCCGTATTATGCGCGAATCCGCCGCGCGCGCGCCGGCGGGGCCGTCAGACCGCCTGGCCCGGATCGAACACCGGCGGCATCTGGCGCTTGTGCCCGCTCACCCGGGCGAGGTGTTCGATACGCGCCGCCACGTCGGGGCTCACCGCCCCGGACCCGTTTCGCAGGTAGCGCTCCAGTTCGTCGTACGAGAATCCCATCTCGCCTTCGTCCGTCTGGCCGCTCCACAGCCCGGCGCTCGGCGCCTTCTCGACGATGCCCTTCGGCACATCCAGCTCGCGCGCGAGTGCCCACACCTGGCTCTTGACCAGCGCGCCGAGCGGCAGCAGGTCCACGCCGCCGTCGCCGTACTTCGTGTAGTAGCCGATGGCGATTTCGCTCCGGTTGCCCGTTCCCGTCACGACGTAGTTGTGCCAGTTGGCCACCGCGTACAGCGTCGCCATCCGCAGGCGCGGTTTCAGGTTCGCCAGCGCCAGCCGGGGCGGCGCCGGGACGCCCGATCCGCCGAGCGCCGGCTGCGCCGTCATCGACTGCTCGATGGTCGCCAGGAGGCTGTCGTACGCCGACGTCAGGTCCACCGCGATCAGGCGCAGCTTGAAACGCTCCGCGACCAGCCGGGCGTCCTGTTCGTCTTCGGGATTGCTGTGCGCCGGCATGATGACCGCCAGGACCGCCTCGCCCATGGCCAGTTGCGCGACCCGCGCGACCACCGCCGAATCGACGCCCCCGCTCAGGCCGACGACCACGCCCTTGGCGCCCGCGGCCTCGACCTGCTGGCGTATCCACGCCGCCATGGAATCTGCGAGAATCGACATGCTTTGACTATAGCCCAACCCGCCAACGCCCATGCGTCACATTGCAAGCACCGCGCCGACCCGCATCTGTGACTGCGGCGGCTGGACCGACACATGGTTCGCCGGGCACGGCCGCGTGTTCCACGTGGCCGTTGAACCCGGTGCCCGCGTGGACCTGGCGTTGCGCCCGCGCCGGCAGGGCGAGCCATCTGCCGTCGTCGATGCCGTCGATTTCGGCGCGCCGTACGCGTTCACCCCTGGGTCGGGCCCGTGGGGCGCGCATCCGCTGATCGAGGCCGCTGTCTCGGCGATCGGCATTCCGCCGGAGATGCACGTGACGCTGCGTGTCCACTCCGACATGCCGGCCGGCGCCTCCGTCGGCACCTCCGCCTCGGTGTGCGTCGCCGTGATTGGCGCGATGCTCGCGGCGGCCGGGCAGGCCGTCGATCCCGCTCGAGTGGCGGCCGAGGCCCACGCCGTCGAAACCGCGAGGTTGGGCCAGCAGAGCGGCGTCCAGGATCAGTGGGCCGCCGCGCTTGGCGGCGTCAACCTCATCGAGATCGACGCCTACCCCCAGGCGCGCGTGCGGCCCCTCGCACTGCCGCCCGGAATCGCGGACGCGCTGCAGGCCCGCCTGATGCTCGTCGGCCTGGGCCGCAGCCACCGATCGACAGCGGTGCATGAACAGGTCATTCGCGAAGTGGCCGGTATCGGGCCCGGCCATCCGGAACTGGTCGAGTTGCGCCGGACCGCAGAGGCCGCCTGCGACGCCGTGCTCGCCGCCCGGCTCGACCGGCTGGGCCGGGCGATGACCGATGCGACCGAAGCGCAGCGCCGGCTCCATCCGGCGCTGGTGAGCGACGAAGCCGGACGCGTCATCGACGTGGCGCGCGCCCACGGCGCGGCGGGCTGGAAGGTGAATGGGGCCGGCGGTGAAGGCGGATCGCTGACGCTGCTCTGCGGTCCCGAACCGCAGCACCGGACGGCGCTCGAGACCGCCCTGGCGTCCGGTCCAGGCCCGGCCCGCGTCATCCCCATCCGCCTCGCTTCGACCGGCCTCACGGTAACCGACGTTTCCGCAATAAACAGACCTGCTACCTTTATGCGCCCATAAAGGTAGCAGGTCTGTTTATTACCGAATTGGGGCGATCACCGATTTGTCAGTCGCACAATGCCGGCGTCGATGGACTGGCCGCCGCGCGTCTGGTGGCAGGTGACGGCGATGACGTTGCGGCCGGGTTTCAGCGCGCGTACGGCCTCCGCGGCGACGGGCACCATCACGTAGCCGGTGGTGTAGCCGCTGACACGGGCGGCTTCGACGCCGTTCAGGTAGACGGTCGCGTCCTCGTCGTGCGCGAGCACCAGATACAACCCGTCAACCGGACCCGCCTGCCAGTCGAACGACTGGCGCAACCAGATGTCCGCCGTCGTCCAAGGCGTGCGCTGAAGCACGCCTTCCGTACTGCCGGCGCCAAACGGCGCCTGAGCTGCGGGCCACCCTGTGTCATCGAAGTCCGGCGCGAGCCAGCCTGCGGCCGGCGCGGCCGTCGTGTGCCGCCACGAACGCGCCGCGAGTTCTGAGGTTGGCAGGATCGCGGTCACCGCCGGCACGCCGGTGTAGAGCGTGTTGTGGATGGCGAGCAACCGCTCCGGCGGTATCTTGACGACCTCGCGATCGTAGGTCATCAGGCCGTTCACCTCGATTTCCACGTCGGTCGTCTGCGTGTAGACCGCCGCGCTGAGGCCGCGCGCCACGAGCAGACGGAGTTCGGCGACGCGCTGCCGGTAGGCGGTTTCCAGTTCGGTCGCGTCCTTGAAGCTGACGTAGCCCCAGTTCTTCTCGTCCTGCCACGTGTGGCCGCGCACGGGCAGGCCCAGGCCGCCGAATTCGCCCAGCACGGCCGCGCGATCGCGCTCGAATCCCGGCATCGACGGGCCGGGGTAGCGATGAATGTCGGTGACGTGCCCGGCGCCGGCGTCGGTCCAGCCCGAGGCGTTGTTGACGAGCCGCGTCGGGTCGTACTTCGCGGTCCAGTCCGCGAGCGCCCGCGTGCCCGCGCGATCGGGCTGCCCCCAGCCCTCGTTGATCGTCACCCACATCACGATGGATGGGTGGTTGTAACGGGCGTCGATGATGCGCTGCCATTCCGCGGCGAAACCGGCGCGGGCGTCGGCGGTGTCGTTGCCGCCGCTCGGCATGTCCTGCCAGACGAGCAGCCCGAGCTTGTCCGCCCAGTAGTACCAGCGTTCCGGCTCGATCTTGATGTGCTTGCGCGCGAGGTTCATGCCGAAGCCGAGTGTGGCCGCGATGTCGAACCGGATGGCCTCGTCGGTCGGCGCCGTGTGCAGCCCGTCCGGCCAGAATCCCTGGTCGAGAAAGCCGTACTGGAACACGGGCTCGTTGTTGAGCAGGAGCCGCGCGACACCGTCGGCCGTGCGCCCGACGGAGATCTTCCTCAAGCCCACGTAGCTCGAGACTTCATCCACCTGGGATCCGCCGCGCTCCAGAGTGATCAGCAGCGAGTAGAGATAGGGCCGTTTCGGCGACCAGAGTTTCGCCTTCGGGATGACGACCGTCACCACCCGGTCCGCCGCACCGCTGGCCGAGGCCACCGGAAGCTTCTCGTCGGCCGCGATGACTTTCAACCGGCACCCGTTTGCGGGCGCTGTCGTCGTCACCTGGATGGAGACGGATCCCGTGTCGGCATCCGGCACGATCTTCACGCGGTCGATCGCGACGGCCGGTGTCGGTTCGAGCCACACGGTCTGCCAGATGCCGGTCGTCGGCGTGTACCAGATCCCGCGGGGCTTCTGCACCTGCTTGCCGCGCGGCTGCGGTCCGGCATCGCTCGGGTCCCACACCGCGAGGACCACTTCCTGGTCCGGCTGCTTCGTCAGCGCGTCGGTGATGTCGAAGCCGAACGGGTCGTAGCCGCCGGTGTGACGGCCCACCTCCCTGCCGTTGACGCGGACGGTGGCGTCATAGTCGACGGCATCGAACCGGAGCCATACACGCTGCCCTTTCCACGCCGGTGGCACGCGGAACGTCCGCCGGTACCAGACGCGATCCTGCGGCCCGACCGGCTTGCCCACACCGGACAGGGAGGATTCGACGGGGAAGGGCACGAGGATCTCGCCGTCGAACACCGGGCCGGGCAGCTCGGCGGTCTTCGCGCGAATGGCGTACTGCCACAGGCCGTTCAGGTTGAGCCACTGCTTCCGCACCATCTGCGGCCGCGGGTACTCGGGCCGCGGTGCGACCGGCGACACGTCCTTTGCGAACCTCGATTGCAGGTGGCCCTCCACGGGCTTCCAGGCAGACGCTTGCGCCGCTGGCGCAGCCGCACGCGCCCGAGGGCCGGCTGCCACCATCGCCGCCATCGATGCGGCCGCGAGCAAGACGAGGCCCGGCGTGCCGGCCCGCCGGCAGACGTCAGTGGGCGTGATCATCAGGCCTCCTGCGTCCCGCGCGCCCCCGCGGCAGCCGCCGATCTCGGTCCGCCAAGGGCGATGCCGCCGAGCGCCGACAGGAACGGGAACAGTTCGACCATGTAGCGCGGTTCGGGATTCTCAATCGACGCCAGCAGCACGAGCCGCGGCACGACGATCAACGCGACCAGCAGCAGGCCCATGCGCGCCGTGCGGTCCGCCGACAAGCGAACGACGCCGGCGGCGCCGGCCAGCGTCCAGAGCAGCGTCAGCACGGTGAACAACGGCAGCCAGATGTGCTGGTTCATTTCGCGATCGAGGCTGGCGAGCGGGAACAGGTCTCCGTCGAACGGGTAGTACTGGGCGTGGGGGCCGACCCAGAGCCAGAACAGCCGCTCCATCGGCAGGAGCAGGTAGTGGCGGACGGGATGGCGGTGCGCGCGTTCCCCGGCGAGGGTCTCGAACCGCCGATCGATCTCGGGTGTGAATCCTGCCGGCGTTTCCGGATCGCGCGGTCTGACGGCGCCCGGCGCTCCATCGTTGTACAACGCGAACAACTCGGTGACGAGCCGCCGCTCTTCGGGCGAGTCGAACGCCCACGGCGGCAGGCGATCGACGGAGAATCGGACGCGATCCTGATCGAACTCGAAGGGCTGGACCCACCGTGGCTCGTTCACCCACGTGCGGAGCCAGTGGTTGTAGCCGAAGGTGAAGAAGTCCTCGGGCATGGCCACGTTGGACGGCGCGGTGGGCTGGAACACGCCGAACACGGCTGCGTTCCTCGCCACCCACGGGCCTTCGAACGCCAGGAACCCCAGCGAGAGCATCGCACCGCTGGCGATCACTCGGCGCAGCCGCGGCAGCCACGCCGCCCCTCCGCTGCGTTGCGGCAGGACGAACCCCGCCACCAGTGCCACACCGGCGCCAGCCGTCACCAGGCCGCCTTCGGGCCTCACGATCGTCAGGGCGCCGCCAGCCAGCCCGGCGGCAAGCCACCACCAGCGCCCGGACGATGGCGTCATCGGCGCCGGCGTCGCGTGGGGTCCATCGGCCGGGGCGGGCGTATCCGCCTCGAGGGCGCGGGCGGCAAGCCAGGCCAGGGTGGCGCCGAGTGCGACGGCCAGAGCCTCGGTCAGCACCGTGGTCACGTAGATGGCGGTAAACGGGCAGACGGCCGCCAGTCCGAGGGCCGCCGCCCGGACGCGCCAGCGGATCGGTTCGGGCCAGCGGCGCGGCGCGAGGGCGAAGGCCAGGCACCCGACGACCCAGCACGCGGCGGTTTCAACCGCGACCTGCAGCACGCGAACGGCCGTGTCGTTACCGACACCGAACAGCCGGTAGACGCCCGCGATGAAGAGCGGGTATCCGGGCACGCGGACATAGGTCGGCACCATCGGCGGCGCCAGCGAGACCGAATAGGCGCCCCAGGACAGCAGGTTGCGGGCGAGCAGCGTGTAGACGCGGGAGTCGTCGGGCTCGTCGTTGGGCCAATGGAGGGCCAGGAACAGCCGGAACGCCAGCGCCAGGGCGACAAGGCCGAACAGGACGGCGGCGCGGGTCCGGCGGGTCATGGCAGTCCTCCAGGGCGGGAAGATCCCGTCATCGCGGTATCATAGCCATGTCTCAGCCCGACCGACGCCCCAGATGACGAAAGAGCAGCGACCCGTCTTTTTCGACCCGTCGCAGAAGCGCTGGCCGCGCCTGCGCCAGTTGACGCTGGCGGGGGGCACCGTGCTGTCCGTGATCTTCGTGCTGTTGCTGCTCAGCATCCTGATCAACCCTGTGCTGCCGTCGTTGAACCTGCCGGGCGCCACGTCGCTGCCCGGCGCGTCCCACCTCTCGCCGCCCCTGAGGCCGGCGATCGTGGCGCCGCATCGCCGGGACGCCCGCAACGTCAGCCAGCGGATCGAACGGGAGCGGCTGCGCCGCGAGGCTGAATGGAAACGGCTCGCCGCGGTGCCTCGGCCGAAGGACGACCCGGTGGTCTTCGCGTTCTTCGTCAACTGGGACGAGGCCAGCCTCGCCTCCCTCAAGGCGAACGTCGACCATTTCGACGTGATGGCCGCCGAGTGGCTGCACCTGACCAGGCCCGACGGCACGCTCGTCGAGGACAACCCCGAACGGCAGGTCGAAGCCCTCGAGTTCGTCCGCTTGCGGCGGCCCACGCTGCGCGTGATGCCGGTCGTGAACAACGCGACGGGTGGCGTGTTCAAGAGCCCGCCGCTCGCCGGCATGCTGGCGAGCCGCACGGCGCGGGCGCGCGTAGTGCGCGAGACGCTCGACTACGTCCGGCGCGTCGGCGGCGCCGGCGTGAGCATCGACTTCGAGAACGTGCCTGAGGCCAGCCAGGAGGGCCTGCAGACGTTCATGACCGAGGTCTCCGCCGCGTTTCACGGCGCCGGGCTGAAGGTGTCGATGAACGTCCCCGAGATGGACCCGGCGTTCGACTACAAGCGCTACGCCTCCAAGGTCGATTACCTCATCGTCATGGCGTACGACGAACACTGGGCCACCGGGACACCCGGGCCGGTGTCGAGCATGCAGTTCTTCCTGAACGTGCTGAAAGCCCGGCTGGCTGACGTGCCGGCCGAGAAACTGGTGATGGCCATCGGCAATTACGCGTACGATTGGCCGGCGCGGGGCGGCCGTACATTCGAAGAGGCCATGCTCACGGCCAAGGAGTCCGAGGCGACGATCGTCCTCGATCCCGACTTCCTGAATCCGACGTACCGGTACCAGACGAACACGGGGCAGGAGCACGAAGTCTGGTTCCTGGACGCCGTGACGGCATTCAACCAGGCGTCGGTGACCCGGGCGATGAATCCGAAGGCGGGGCTCGCCCTCTGGCGGCTCGGCAGCGAAGACCCCGGGCTCTGGACGTTCTTCGGCGACGCGCGCGCCCTCGATCGGTCGCAGATTGGCGAACTGGGCACCGTGCACTACGGCTACGGCGTGGACTTCGAGGGGGACGGGGAAGTCCTGACGATCACGGATGTGCCGAAGACGGGCCGCCGGACGGTCACGTACGACGACAGCCGCCAGCTGATCACGGACGAGCGCTTCGATCAGCTGCCCTCTCCCTACGTGGTCACGCGGTACGGCTCGCGGAAGGGGCAGATCGCGCTGACGTTCGACGATGGCCCCGACGAGACCTACACGCCGCGGATTCTGGACGAACTGCGCGACCTGAAGGCTCCCGCCACGTTCTTCGTGACGGGACGGGCCTCGCAGGAATCGCCCGAACTGGTCAAGCGCATGGTGCGTGAAGGCCATCAGATCGGGAACCACACGTTCACCCACCCGAACATCGCGAACATCACTCGGGCCCAGTTGCGGATCGAACTGACGGCCACCCAGCGGCTGTTCGAGAGCCTGCTGGGCCGGCAGTCGGTGCTGTTCCGGCCGCCGTATTCCGAGGACACGGAGCCGGAGACGCCCGTGCAGGTCCGTCCGATCGAGGTCGCGACGGCGCTCGGCTACCTCACGGTCGGCATGCAGCTGGACCCGAAGGACTACCGGAAGCCCGGCGTGGATGCCATCGTGTCGAGCACGATCGACCAGGCGGTGGCGGGCCGGGGCAACATTGTCCTGCTGCACGACGGCGGGGGCGACCGCAGCGAGACCGTCGAGGCGCTGCCCCGGATCGTGCGCGCGCTCCGGAGCCGCGGCTTCAAGCTGGTCACCGTGGGCGACCTGCTGGGGCGCACGGCTGCCCAGGTGATGCCCGCCATCAAGGGCCAGGGTTACTGGCAGTCCTGGGTTGACGCGATCGCCTTCGACTCCTTCACCCTCGTTCAGTCCCTCGTCAGCGTGCTCTTCCTCGTCGCGATCGTGCTGGGCCTCGGCCGTCTCGTATTCATCGGGGGCGCCGCGATCCTCGAGCGCCTGCGCCGGAAGCCGCGGCCGTCACAGCCGTTCCCGCTGCCGGTCGCCGTCATCGTGCCGGCGTTCAATGAGGAGAAGGTGATTGCGCAGACGATCCGGGCGCTGCTGCGGTCGGTCAACGTGCCCGGTCTCCACATCCTCGTGGTCGATGACGGATCGACGGACGGCACGGCGGCGCGCGTGCGCGAGGAGTTCGCGCACGAGCCGCGCATCACGCTTTACGAGCGCCCCAACAGCGGCAAGTCGGAGGCCCTGAACTTCGGCCTGCGCCAGACCGATGCCAACATCATCGTCGCGCTCGATGCGGACACCGTGTTCACCCCGAGTACGATCTCGGCCCTGGTCCGCCACTTCATCGACCCGAACGTCGGAGCGGTGGCCGGGAACGCGAAGGTGGGCAACCGGGTGAACCTGCTGACCAAGTGGCAGGCCCTCGAGTACATCACGAGTCAGAATCTGGATCGCCGTGCCTTCGACCTGCTGAACTGCATCACCGTCGTGCCCGGGTCGGTCGGCGCGTGGCGGCGGCAGCTCGTGATGGACGCGGGCGGCTTCTCGGCCGCCACGCTCGCCGAGGACGCCGACCTGACGATCACGATCCTCCGTCACGGGTACAAGGTCATCTACGATGACGAGGCGATAGCGTACACGGAGGCCCCCGAGACCATCCGGGCGTTCGTCCGCCAGCGCCATCGCTGGATGTTCGGCACCTTCCAGGCCGCCTGGAAGCACCGCGATGCCCTGTTCCGCTGGCGTTACCGGGCGCTCGGCTTCGTCGCGCTGCCCAACATCTTCCTGTTCCAGGTGGTGTTCCCGCTGATCTCGCCCGTGATCGACCTCATGATGGCGGGATCGCTGATCACGGCTGGCGTGAGCTACTGGATGCACCCGGCCGAGTTCGTGCCGGACGATCTCCAGCAGGTCGCGTTCTACTACGCCCTGTTCCTCGCCGCCGACATCCTGGCGGCGTGCCTCGCGTTCGTCCTCGAACGCCGCGAACCGCCGCGGCTGCTGTGGCTGCTGATCTGGCAACGGTTCGTCTACCGGCAGGTCATGTACTACATCGCCATCCGGGCGGTCCTCGACTCTCTCCGCGGAGGGCCGGTCGGCTGGAACAAGCTGGAACGCCGGGCGTCCGTCAGCGCGTAGACGCGCCAGGCGGGGAGATCGCGTGTCTCGCGCGACGGCCTGATCGCGCGCATCATCGGGGCCACGCGCCCCCGACGTGGAGGTCTGCCGTGGACCGGTCCCTTCGTCTCGCCGCCATCCTCAGCCTGGCCTGTGGCGTCTCGCTGACGGCGCAGCTACCGGCGTCGGTCTTCGACTACGCCCGGGCCCGCCCGTTCCGGGTGACCGTCACCGGCACGCAGGAGCGGGGCGGCGCCCGGATCACCGAATTCACGTGCGACCGGGTGACGTCCGGCCGCCGCGCCGCCACGCTGGTCGAGCCGTCCGGCAGCACTCGCGCCGCGCGCCCTGGCATTCTGTTCGTGCACTGGTACGAACCGCCCAATCCCACGTCGAACCGGACCGAGTTCCTGCCCGACGCCATTGCACTGGCGGGACAGGGCGCCGTCTCGCTGCTCGTCGACACGATGTGGTCGGACCCGGCCTGGTTCGAGAGCCGGGATCCCGCGAGCGACCTCGGCCATTCGATCGAGCAGGTGAAGGAACTCCGGCGTGCGCTCGACCTGCTGTCGACCAGGCCCGGCGTCGACGCCGGCCGGCTGTTGTACGTCGGCCATGATTTCGGCGCGATGTACGGCGCCATCGTCGCGGGGCTGGACGCGCGCCGGCTGAAGGCGTTCGTCTTCATGGCTGGCACGAAGTCATTCAGCGACTGGTTCCTGCTGTGGCCGCGCCTCGACGACCCCGCGGCGCGCGCGGCCGTCGTCGACCGCGTGGCGCCGCTCGATCCCACGCGGTATCTCGCGATGCCTGCATCCCTGCCGATGCTCCTGCAGTTCGCCAGCCAGGACCGGTTCGTGCCGCGCGCGGCCGCCGACGCGATCGTGGCCAGCGTGAGGACGCCGAAGGACGTGCGGTGGTACGACGCGCCCCACAGCCTCAACGCCGAGGCGACCAGGGACCGCATCGCATGGCTGGCCAGGCACCTGCAGCGCCCGTAGCGGCCGGTACGGTGTCTAAACGCTTCATGACGCGCGTGAGTGCGGGCATCGCGATGGCTGCCGCCGCGGCAGCGTGCCTGATCCTGGGCGGCTGCACGTCAGCGCGTCCGCGCCTGGACATGTCGCCGTGGGTCGCGGCGACCGCCGACATGGCGCGGGCGGACGGTCTCGTGCGAGCCGGATGCTACGGCTGCCTGGCGCAGGCGCTCTCCGTCTACGAACGGCTCGGCGCGCCGCCAGCCGACCTGGCGGCCGCGCGCGGCAAGGCCGTCGACACGGCTATCCTGCTGGCCATCCGGGAACGTGAGCTCGGACTTGGAGCCGGCAGGTGGCGCGCGCGGGCGGAGGACCTGGCGCGGGCGCTGCCGCCGCCGCGCGACGTCGCGGAGTTCTTCGCGATCGTGGACGCCGTCGGCTGGAGGTCGGCGGGCGTGTCGGCGGAGCAACAGGACACCATCCTCGCGGTGCAGCCCATCGTCAGCGCACAGTTCGCGAACTGGCGCGCCAGCCTGCTCCCGGGAGCGCCCCGCGACCTGCTCAGTGCGTACGCGCTTCTGACGCTCGACTGCCTCTACTCGTACCGGCTGTCCCTGCTGAAGCAGGCGGCCTGGCCGCTGCCGGCCGGCGCGCCGCCCCTGCTGAGGTACCGGGAGGCGATCTGCCCGGGCGGAGCACCTGACGCGATTGCGGCCCTTGCGGCCGACGAGCCTCGTTTCAGCGAACTGCAGCTCTGGCTGGGTGAGATCGCCCTCGGCCGGGGCACGCTCCGAACAGCCGAGCGCCACTTCCTGGCTGCGGTTGCCGACATTCCCGAGTTGATGGCGGCGAAGTACCGCCTGGGCGTCGTCGCCTTTCAGATGGAAGACATCGAAGCAGCCCAGGTGCACTTTCACGACGTGGTGAAGGCCGTGCCGGGCCAGCGAGACGCGATGCTGGGCGAGGCCAAGACACTGGGCTATCTCGGCCGCCAGGACGCTGCGATTGCCGTGCTCGACGAGATGGTGCGGCTCGGGACCTGGTACATCGGGGACGCCCACTACTGGCTCGCCTGGAATCGCCACCGGCTGAAGCAGTACGACGTGGCGGACGACGAGATCGTCATGGCCCGGCGTGCGCTGCCGATGGATCCCAACGTGGACAAACTGGCCGGGCTGGTGGCGCTGGCGCGCAATGACACGCCGCGGGCCGAACTGGAGTTCCGCCGGGCCGTCCAGCACTACGAGGATCGGCAGATCCGGGACTGCGACGCCGGCTACTATCTGGCGAGCGTTCTCGTGAGCCAGCGCATGTGGGCCGAGGGCGCCGAGCGATTCGTTCTGGCCGTACCGTGCTACGCCGCAGACGAACAGGCCGCACGCAGCCGGATTGCGGAGATCCGGGCGGCCGACCTCACAGAGGATCGCAAAGCCCGGCTCATCACGGCCAAGGAGAAGCAGGTGGCGTCGGCGCAGGCTCAGCAGGCGCGCGCCGCGTACAACGGAGCCGTGGCCTATGCCAATCTCGGCGACAAGGACCGGGCGCGCCCGCTGGCGGAGCAGGCGTCCCGGTATCCCGACCTTGCCGACCTGGCCCAGAAGCTCCTGGCGCGACTGAAGGCCGGCCAGGCACGTCTTGCCGGGCGGCCTACTTCTTGACGAGCTCCACGCGGCGATTCTGCGTCCGGCCGTTCTCGGTCTTGTTGTCGCCCACCGGCTTCGTGTCGCCCAAGCCCGCCGTGGTCAGGCGGGTCGCCGCCACCCCGAATGTCGAGACGAGATACGCCTTGACGGCGGCCGCGCGGTCCTGCGACAGCTTCAGGTTGGCGGCGGGCACCCCGATGTTGTCCGTGTGGCCCTGGATTTCGAGCCTCAGCGAGGCGTCGTTCTTCAGCAGTTCGCCGATGGGAGCGATCGCCGCGGCAGATTCGGGCTTGATCGTCGCCTTGCCCGTGTCGAAGAGGATGCCGTGCACGGCGACCGACCCACTGTCGTTGAGCGCCCTGGCGAGTTCCATGGCGGTGAACTCCACCTTCTGTTCCATCCCGGCCTCTTCCACGACGTAGAGCGTGTAGATCTCGCCGTTGTTGTTCACCTGGACCTGGACCCAG
>Ga0334722_10005266_pt1 | contig 13115 bp, 10 predicted proteins | sample C3_bottom_MG_FD_207210 | JGI IMG/M metagenome (GOLD analysis project Ga0334722, IMG submission 207210) | Sediment microbial communities from Yellowstone Lake, YNP, Wyoming, USA - C3_bottom | ecosystem: Environmental > Aquatic > Freshwater > Lake > Sediment | place: USA: Wyoming | collected...
GCGATCGAGGGGATGGTGGTGGACGCCGGGATCCTGCCGCCGAGCGAGTGAGGCGGGTGTCAGCGGGGGAAGCGCTTCTCCGTCCTCGCCCGCGCCTTCTCCGCCTCGACGAGGCGGTCACGCGGCGACGCGTGTGATTCGAGGGACTGGATGAGGCGTCGCGCCGAGTCGGCGACCTCATCGACCGCCCGGTTGAAGGCCGCCTCGTTGGCGCGCGAAGGGCGCGTGGCGCCGCTGATCTTGCGGACGAACTGCAGGGCGGCGGCCCGGCACTCGTCCTCCGTGGCCGGCGGTTCGAAGTTGGCGAGGGTTCGGATGTTGCGGCACATGGGGGCACGAGGAGAAAGAGGGCAATGAAGAAGACGCCGGGCATCACCATCACGGACGAGGCGCGCAGGCAGGCCACCGCGGCCCTGCGCGGATACGTGGCAGATAACATGGAGGAAGAGATCGGCGACCTGAAGGCCGGGCTGCTGCTCGACTTCGTGCTGCTGGAACTCGGCCCCACGATCTACAACCAGGCGCTCGCGGATGCGCAGGCGTTCCTCGAGGAGCGGGTGAGCGACCTCGCCGCCTGCTTCCTGACGGAGTTCCCGACGAGCATGCGGCGCAAGCGGCCATGAACTTCGACCTGACGAACGGCCTGGCGATCCTGGAGCGCACGCCGGGCACGCTGCGGGCGCTGCTGGACGGCCTTCCACATGCGTGGGTTCGCGGGACGGAAGGACCGGACACATGGAGCTCCTACGACATCGTGGGGCATCTCATCCACGGCGAGCGCACCGACTGGGTGCCGCGCGCGGAACTGATACTGGCGCAGGGACCGGCGCGGAAGTTCACACCGTTCGACCGGTTTGCGCAGGCACGCGAGAGCCAAGGCAAGACCCTGAACGAACTGCTCGACGAATTCGCGCGGCTGCGCACGACGAACCTCGCCACCGTGACCGGCTGGCGCGTGACGGAGGTGCAGTTGTCGCTCGAGGGGGAGCACCCTGCGTTCGGCCCCGTCACGTTGCGGCAGCTTCTGGCGACCTGGGTGGCGCACGACCTGGGGCACCTGGCGCAGGCGGCGCGCGTGATGGCGAAGCAGTATCGCGAGGCGGTAGGCCCGTGGCGGGCCTACCTGCCGATCATGGACCGGTGATTCGCGGCGTGCCTAGAACTCCGTGTGCTCGGTGCGCCTTATGATCTCGTCCTGCAGCGCCTCGGACAGGTCGCAGAAGTAGTCGCTGTAGCCGGCGACGCGCACGATGAGGTCGCGGTGCGCCGAGGGATTGGCCTTGGCTTCGCGGAGCAACTCGGCAGTGACGACGTTGAACTGCATGTGGTGGCCGTCGAGCTTGAAGTAACTGCGCACCAGGCTGTGCAGGTTGTCGATGCCGTGATCGCCGGCGAGCAGCGACGGCGTGAACTTCATGTTCAGCAGCGTGCCCCCGGTCTTCACGTGGTCCATCTTGGAGGCCGACTTGAGGACGGCGGTCGGGCCATTGCGGTCGGCGCCCTGCACGGGGGAGATCCCCTCGGAGACCGGCAGCCCCTTGTGCCGTCCATCGGCCGATGCCTCGCACACCTCGCCGAAATAGACGTGGCAGGTGGTGGGGAGCATCTCCAGCCGGTAGGCGCCGCCCTTGGTGTTGGGGCGGCCGTCGATGGCCGCGAAGAGCATGTTGAACGTGCGCGTCATCAGCGCGTCCGCGTAGTCGTCGTCGTTGCCGTACTTGTGCGTCTTGTTGACGAGGCGCTGGCGCAGGATTTCGTGCCCCTCGAAATCACGGTCCATGGCGTCGATGAACCCGGGGAGCGCCAGGTCGCCGCGCTCGAAGACGATCTCGCGGAGTGCGGAGAGCGAGTCGCTAATGGAGCCGATGCCGACGGCCTGGATGAACGTGTTGTTGTAGCGCGCGCCGCCGGCGTTGTAGTCACGGCCGCGGGCGATGCAGTCATCGGTGATGACACTGAGGAAGGTGTGCGGCATGCGCGTGGCGTAGAGCCGCTCGATGAGCTGGTTGCCGCGGATCTTGATGTCGAGCACATGGCGCACCTGCGCCTCGAACGCGGCGAACAGGTCGTCGAACGTCCGGAACGCGGCCGGGTTTCCCGTGTGCGCGCCGACCTGCTTCCCCGTGCGCCGGTCGAACCCGTCGTGCAGGGCGAGCTCGAGCATCTTCATCAGGTTGAAGTAGCCGGTGAGGATGTAGGCTTCCTTGCCGAAGGCGCCCACCTCCACGCACCCCGAGCAGCCGCCCTCGCGCGCGTCCTCGAACGTCTTGCCCTGGCGGAGCTGCTCCTCGACCACGGCATCGGCGTTGAAGAGCGACGGGAAACCGTACCCGTTGCGGATGACGCGCAGCGCGTGCTTGAGCACGACATCGGGCGTCTTGCGCGACACTTGCACGTTGCTGCTGGGCTGCAGCAGGTGGAAGTCGTCGATGACCTCGAGCAGCAGGTGGGTGACCTCGTTGCTGCCGTCGGCGCCGTCGCGGGTGAGGCCGGCGAGGTTGATGTTGGCGAAGTCGGTGTAGGTGCCGCTTTCGGCGGCGGTCACCCCCACCTTGGGCGGCGAGGTGTGGTTGTTGAACTTGATGAAGAAACACTCGAGCAGTTCGCGCGCGCCCTCACGGGTGAGCGAGCCGTCGGCGAGGCCTTGCTCATAGAAGGGGGCGAGGTGCTGGTCGAGGTGGCCGGGAGAAAATGCGTCCCAGCCGTTCAGCTCGGTGATGACCGCGAGGTGGCAGAACCAGTACATCTGCAGCGCCTCGTGGAAGTCGCGCGGCGCGTGCGCCGGCACCCAGCGGCAGGTGCTGGCGATCTTCTCGAGTTCCTGGCGGCGCACCTCGTCGGGCGTGGTGACGGCCTCGATGGCGGCGAGATCGGCGTGGCGTTCGGCGAACCGGATGACCGCGTCGCAGGCGATGGACATGGCACGGAGCTGCTCGCGCCTGTCGAGCGCCTCCGGGTCGCGCTCGAAGTCGAGGGCGCCGATGGCGCGGGCGATGTCGGCCTTGAAGTCGAGCATCCCCTTCCGGTAGAGCTTGCCGTCGGCCACGGTGTGGCCGGGGGCGCGCTGCTCCATGAACTCGGTGAAGCAGCCGGCGGCGTAGGCGTCGAGCCACTCGACGGGCAGCTCGTCGAACATCTGGTCGCGGAGCGAGCGGCCGCGCCAGTACGGGATGATCTCGCGTTCGTACGCGTCGATCACCTCGGGCGCGACCTTGTACGAGGTCCGGGGGCGCGCGTCGAGGATGCGCAGGTCGTCGGCGCTGTGGCAGGTGAGTTCCGGGTACGTGGGCACGGCCTTGGGGCGCGGGCCGCGTTCACCGACGATGAGTTCGCCGTTGCCCAGATAGAGCGTCTTCCGGTCGCAGAGCTCGTAGAAGTTCAGGGCGCGCATCACCGGGGTGGAGTGGCGCCCCGCGTTGGCCTTGTAGAAGGCGGTGATGAGGGTGGCGCGCTCGCCGCTGATACTCGGGACGGCGTCGAGCGATTCGCGGCGCAGGCGCTCGGTGCGCGCGGTAGTGGCGGTGCTGGCGGTGTGGGCGGTGTGGGCGGTGGTCATGCGGCCTGTCCTCCGATGCTGGCGGCCAATCCGCGCGCGGCGAAGCGCGCGGCGATCGTTTCGAGTGCGTCCTGCGACGGCGTGGCGAGGTGGCGCAGGGTGTACGACTTGCCGAGCCGGGCGAATTTCGCGGCGCCGGCGGGGTGGTAGGGGAGCAGGCTGACGCGCGGCGCAGGCTGCAGGGTGGCGAGGAACCCTGCCGTGGCGTCCATGTTCTCGGCGTCGTCGTTGATGCCGGGGATGACGGGAACGCGGATCCAGACGTTGCGGTGCAGCTTGGCGAGCTGGCGCAGGTTGTCGAGGATGCGTTCGTTGGAGACGCCGGTGGCGGCGGCGTGGCGCGCCGGATCCATGAGCTTGAGGTCGTAGAGGATCAGGTCGGCGACGGCGGCGGCGGCGCGGAGGTGTTCCCACGGGGTGAAGCCGCAGGTGTCGAGCGCGGTATGCACGCCCTCGGCGTGGAGCCCCTTGAGCAGGTCGATGACGAACGGCGCCTGAACGAGCGGTTCTCCGCCCGAGAGAGTGACGCCGCCGTGGCTCTCGTCGAAGAAGACGCGGTCGCGCAGGAGGCGCGCGACGAGGGCGCGTGCGTCAATGCGCTCGCCGATCATCTGCAGGGCGCCCGAGGGGCAGCGTTCGACGTCACCCGCATCGCGATTCGCGACGACCGGGTTGGCGAGTTCCCCGGGCGTGCAGAGTCCGCACTCAATGCAGTGGTGCCGCAGGCGGACGACGGTGGGGGCCACGTCCTGCGATTCCGGGTTGTGGCACCAGTCGCACGCGAGCGGACATCCCTTCATGAAGACCGTGGTGCGCACGCCGGGGCCGTCGTGGACCGAGAAGCGCTGGATGTTGAAGATGGTGCCGGTGCGCGACGTCATGATGCCGCCCCGTTCGCGCGGGCGGCGAAGTAGTAGGCGTGGATGTACTTCTCCTGCACGGCAAACGACCAGTGGACGTGCTGCAGGAGATCGGCGGCGGCGTCGATGTTGCCGCGTTCGAGGAGGGCGAGGAAGTCCTCGTGCTCGACGAGGGAGTGCTGCTCCCACGCCTGCATCATCGTGTGACGCCGCGGCCAGTCGTAGAGGCGTTGCTTGAGCAGGTGGACGTGGGCGACGAGACGGCGGTTGTCGGAGTGCGCGAGGTAGACGTCGTGGAACGCGAGGTTCGCCGCGTAGTAGCGATCGAAGTCGCGGACGGCGACCGCGTCGGTCATGTGGCGGTCGAGGGCGCGCATCCGCGCGAAATCGGCGGGGGCAAGCGCGTAGCCAACGGTGCGGAGCGCGGCGGCTTCGAGGGCGCCGATGATCTCGTAGAAGTGGCGGATGTCGTCGAGCGAGAGCTCGTTGAGCTGGAAGCCGCGGCGGGGGAGGACGGTGACGAAGCCCTGCGATTCCAGGTTGAGGAGCGCTTCGCGCAGGGGGGTCCGACTGACGCCCAGCCGCCTGGCCAGTTCGTTGAGGTCGAGAAAGGCGCCGGGCTGGAGTCCGCCGGAGGCCATTTCGGCGCGCAGGAAGTCGTAGACCTGTTCGCGGAGCGAACGGGGCACGAGGGCCTGATTGTGCGGCGCCGGGTGTTTCAGCCGGGGGGGCTGGGGGGTGGATCGGGCGCGGCTGTTGGTCCGGCGCGATGGGTGATGCTGGCGCGCCATGCATCTAATATATCAGATGGATAATCGCGTCGCCAGCGTACGTAAGTGATTGATTATGAAAAGGATATGGGTTCGTCGCCGGCAGGGCGGGCATGACTCGGAGAAACGGGCTGCCTCGGTCGGGATGCCCAGGATGTGCAAGCGATCGGAAAGGTCAGCTCTTGCTGGCACGCATCGCCCTGTATCTTCGGTGGTGCGCCGGATCAGCGCCGCGGTTGCCGATGACCGGGACGACATCAATGAAGGGCGCAACGAAGTGCACCGAACCGCGCGGGCGCCGGAGACGCGAGATGACCAGGGTAGATCGCCGGGAGTTCCTCGCGGGCGTCGCCGCGACCGTGGCCACGACCACCGCCTTCGGCACGCGGCGCGCTGAAGCGTCGCAGGCATCGGAAGCGCTGCCAAGTCCAGGCGGTCCGGCACGGCACGTCGCCGCGCCAGCGCTCACGCCGCTCCCGATTGGCGCGATCGCGCCGAGGGGCTGGCTGGACGCGCAACTTCGCCTGCAACTTGCCGGCCTCACCGGCCACCTCGACGAGTTCTGGCCCGACGTCGCCGACTCGCAGTGGTTTGGCGGCACGGCCGAAGGGTGGGAACGCGCGCCGTACTGGATGGACGGCGCCATTCCGCTGGCGTGGATCCTCGACGACGCGGCCCTGAAAGCGCGGATCACGAAGTACGTGAACTACATCGTCGATCATCAGCGCGCCGACGGCTGGTATCACGTGTATCCCGAAGACGCGGTTGCCAAGCGGTACGACATGTGGGCCATCCTGCTGGCCAACAAGGTGCTCTGCCAGTACCACGAGGTCACCGGCGACGCGCGCGTGCTGGCCGCGGTGACGAAGAGCCTGCGCGCGCTCTCCACCGGACTCGATCGCACGCCGCTCTACGACTGGGGGCGCACGCGGTGGTACGAAGGGCTGGTCGCGATCTTCTACGTGCACGAGCGGACGCCGGCACCGTGGCTGATCGACCTGGCGCGCAAGATGCGCGCCCAGGGCGTGGACTTCGAGGCGCTGTACACGACCGATGAGGACATGAAGGTGCCGACGCCGCGGCGCGGCCTCTGGAAGTGGACCAAGCATGTGGTCAATGCCGGGATGTCGGTGAAAGCGTCGGCGATGAGCTGGCGCATCGACCAGCGCCCGCGCGATCGCGCCTGGCCGAGGCAGATGGTCGAGTTTCTCGACCGGCATCACGGGCAGGCGAACGGGATGTTCTCGGGCGACGAGACGCTGTCGGGGAAGAACCCGCTGCAGGGAACGGAACTGTGCTCGGTGGTGGAGTTCATGTATTCGCTCGAGACGCTCGTGTCGGTGTTCGGCGACCCGCAATTCGCCGACCGGCTGGAGCGCGTGGCGTTCAACGCGCTGCCGGCGACCATGAAGCCCGACATGTGGGCGCATCAGTACGACCAGCAGGTGAACCAGGTGCAGTGCACGGTGAATCCGGATCACAACTGGTCGTCCAACGGGCAGTACTCGAACCTCTACGGCCTCGAGCCGAATTACGGCTGCTGCACGTCGAACATGCACCAGGGGTGGCCGAAGTTCGCGGCGCACCTGTGGATGCGCACGGAAGACGGGGGCGTTGCCGCGATCTCCTATGCGCCGTGCAAACTGATGGCAGATTGCAGAGGGCAGAAGGCAGAGATCGTCTGCGAGACGGACTACCCGTTCCGGGAGACGATCACCATTACCGTCACCACCGACAAGCCAACGCGATTCCCGGTGCTGCTGCGCATTCCAGGATGGGCCGAGGGGGCGACGGTGAAGGTGGATGGCGCGCTGGTGGTCAACGCCAAGCCGGGGACCTTTCATCGCGTCGAACGCGAATGGCGCGGAAGCACGAAGATCGCCCTCCGTCTTCCGATGAAGCCGAAGATGACCGTGCGCTACAACGGCAACGTCGCCATCGAGCGCGGGCCGCTGGTCTACGCGCTGCGCATCGGCGAGGCGTGGACCCGCATCAACGCCGACAAGCCGCATCGCGAGCTGCCGCATGGCGACTGGGAGGTGCGTCCGGTGACGCCGTGGAACTACGGCGTCGTCGTCGAGAAGGACGCGCCGGCGGGACTGACCTTCGAGGAACGACCGATCGGCGACATCCCATTCTCTCCCGATGGCGCCGGCGTGGTGGCGAAGGTGTCGGCGCGGCGCGTGCCGAGTTGGGGATTGTCGCGCGGGTGGGCGTCGGAGATTTCTTCGTCCGACGCGGAGTGGGCAGACGGCACGAAGCGGCTCAGCAGCGAACCCATCGAGACGGTCGAGCTCATTCCCTATGGCTGCACGAATATCCGGGTCACCGAATTCCCGCGCGTCCGCGGTTGACGGCCGGCAGGAGCAAGTGGGTGGCCACCACCGCGCGGCACTGGAGCGTTTCATGAAGCGTCTTTCGCTCGCCCTGCTGCTCCACGCCGCCGCGCTTGGCGCGCAGGGGCCGAGCGCGCCCATTCCGCTGCCGGAGCATCCGCGCCCGGACTTCCAGCGGTCCGAGTGGGTGAACCTGAACGGGCGGTGGCGGTTTGCGTTCGATGCCGCGGACCGCGGCGAACGGGCGGGCTGGCCGGCAGGCGCCCTGCCGGGGACACGCGAGATCGTGGTGCCGTTTTCGTGGGGAGCCCCGTTGTCCGGCGTGCCTGACAGCGCCGACATCGGGTGGTACGCGCGTCCACTGACGGTGCCGGCGGCGTGGCGCGGGCGCCGCATCTTCCTCGTCTTCGGCGCATCAGACTGGAGGACATCGGCGTGGGTGGACGGTCGGAAGATCGGCGAGCACCAGGGCGGGTACACGCCGTTTTCGTTCGAGCTGACCGGCGATGCGCGTGCGGCCGGCGAACACCACCTGACGGTGCGGGTGGACGACTCGCCGCACCCGTTCAAGCTCGAAGGCAAGCAGGGGTACGGAAAGGCGCGCGGGATGTGGCAGACCGTCTACCTCGAAGCGCGCGGCAGCGACCCGATGGAAGCGGTGCACTTCACGCCGCGTCCCGACCTGGCGGGTGTGGGCGTGGACGTGCGGCTGCGCGATCCCGCGTCGCGCGACCTGGCCGTTCGCCTGGCGTTCACGAACCGGATGGGGCAGGCGGACGTCACGGCGCGCGTGGCGAAGGGCGCGTCAACGCTGCACGTGGACATCGCGCTGCCCGGCGCGCATCGCTGGTCGCTCGATGATCCGTTTGTGCACGAGGTCACGGTGAGCGTCGGCGGCGAGGGGGGCGTGGAGGACCGCGTGCAGACGTATTTCGGGATGCGCACCGTGTCGGTGGTGAACCTGCCAGGCACGAGCATTCCGTACGTGGCGATCAACGGACGCCCGGTGTACCTGCAACTGGCGCTCGACCAGGCGTACCATCCCGATGGCTACTACACGTTCCCGACGGACAGCGCGCTGCGAAACGAGATCCTGCTGGCTCGGCAGATCGGCCTGAATGGCCTGCGCGAGCACATCAAGATCGAGGCGCCGCGCAAGCTGTACTGGGCCGACAAGCTGGGCGTGCTGATCATGGCCGACGTTCCGAACTGGTGGGGGCCGCCGGACTCGGCGGCGTTCGCCGAGCATGAGGTTGCGCTGCGCGGAATGATCGACCGCGACTACAATCATCCCGCCGTCTTCTCGTACGTGATGTTCAACGAGACGTGGGGCCTGCACACGAAGGTCGGCGACCGCGATCGCTACCTGCCCGAGACGCAGCGCAAGGTGGCCAGCGTCTACTGGCTGGCGAAGTCGCTCGACGCCACGCGGCTCGTCGAGGACAACTCGATCTGCTGCGGGATGGGCCACACCGAAACGGATCTCGACAGCTGGCACGAGTACCTCCCCGGATGGCGGTGGGCGTCGTACGTCGACCGGCTGAGCGACAGCACGTTCGCCGGATCGCCCTATCATTTCATGCCGGGATGGACGCAGGGCGGGCAGCCGATGCTGAACTCGGAGTTCGGCAACGTCTGGGGCTACAACGGCAGCACCGGGGACGTGGACTGGAGCTGGGATTATCACCGTGCGATCGACGCCTTCCGGCGGCATCCAAAGGTGGCGGGCTGGCTGTACACCGAGCACCACGACGTGATCAACGAGTGGAACGGTTACTGGCGCTTCGACCGCACGTGGAAGGAGACGGGATTCGGCGACCTCGTTCCCGGCATGACGCTGCGCGACCTCCATGCGCCGCTGTACATCGCGGTGGGCGATTCGCTGCTCAGCCACGAGGAAGCCGCCGGGGCGCGTGTCGAGGTGCCGTTGTATGCGTCGTTCCTGAGCGGATCGACGGCGTTCGGCGATTCGCTGACGCTGCGCGCCGAATTGCGCGGGTGGAACTCGTTCGGCGAGCAGAAATCGTATGGGACGTATGCGGCGCGGATTCCGTATCGCCCCTGGATGTCGGCGCCGCTGGCGCCGCTGACCGTGACGATGCCGGATGAACCGAGCGTGTCGGTGCTGGCCGTGCAGCTGGAGGACGCGACCGGGACGGTGCTGCAACGCAACTTCACGACGTTCATCGTCGGGGGCGACGCGCCATCGAGTGGAACGCTGACCGGCGGGCAGCGCGTGCGCGCGGCGCGCGTTGGTGCGACCGCGGTGCACGATGCCCACTGGTCGCAGAAGCAGTGGACGGTGTTCGGGGACGCGAAGCTGAACGGCGCGGGGAGCGGCTTCGTGGAGTACCGCATTCCGTGGCCGGCGGGACTGGGCCTGCGCGACATCGCCAGTGCGACGTTCCTGGTGGAAGCGTCGGCCAAGCGGCTGAATGGCAAGGACCGCGATTCGACGGCAACCGGCGGCGGAGACTACATGCGGGGCGGCGGGTTCCACGACCGCAGCCAGAACCGGAACAGCTATCCGATGACGAGTGCGTACAAGTTCCCGAGCGCCGTGACGGTGCGGGTGAACGGCGAGGTGGTCGCGCAGCACGAGCTCGCCGACGATCCGGCCGATTCACGCGGGATCCTGAGCTGGAACGCCCAGCGCTTCGACCGGACACTGACCGAGGCGGGGTCGTACGGCGAGTTGCTGCGGATTCCGCTGAGCGCAACGGCGATCGCGAACGGGATGAAGAACGGCGAAATGGTGATCCGGTTGGAGGTGAGCGCTGCGCTGCCGGGCGGGCTGGCCGTCTACGGTGCACGCTTCGGGCGCTACCCGATTGACCCGACGGTGCTGTTCGTGCTGCGCGACTAGGACCATGACGGAAACAAGGAGACATCAATGCGCCCCTTCGACCACGCCGGCGCACGCCGTGCCGCGGTGTTCCTGCTGCTCGCCGCGGTGGCGTGCCGCACGAGCGCGCCATCAAGCACCGTTGCCTCGATGACGCGCACACCGTTCGGCACCACGCCGGCAGGGGAGGCGGTGGAACTGATCACGCTCACGAACTCGCATGGGGTGGAACTGCGCGCCATGACGTACGGCGCGATCATCGTATCGCTGAAGGTTCCTGACCGAAGCGGCACCCTCGGAGACGTCGTGCTCGGCTACGACTCATTGGCGGGCTACGTGAAGTCGTCTCCGTACTTCGGCGCGGTGGTGGGGCGCTACGCCAATCGGATTGCCAAGGGGAAGTTCGCGCTGGACGGGACGACGTATACGTTGGCGGTGAACAACGGACCCAATGCGCTGCACGGCGGACTGAAGGGATTCGACAAGGTGGTATGGCAGGCGGACACCGCGCACACGGCGCAGGGAAATCGCGTCACCTTTCGGTACCTGAGCAGGGATGGCGAGGAAGGTTATCCGGGGACGCTCGCCGCGTCGGTCTCGTACACGCTGACGGACGCCAACGAGGTGCAGATTGCGTACGAGGCGACCACCGACAAGGCGACGCCGGTGAATCTGACGCAGCACTCGTACTTCAACCTGGCGGGATCGGGTGACATCCTCGGACATCAGCTGACCATCCACGCCGACCGCTTCGTGCCCGTGGATTCGACGCTGATTCCCACAGGAACGCTGGCGCCCGTGGCTGGAACGCCGTTCGACTTCACGACCGCACATGCGGTGGGCGAGCGCATCAACGCCAGCGATGAGCAGATCAACCACGGCGGCGGGTACGATCACACCTTCGTGCTGAATCGGCCGGACACGGGCCTGGTGCTTGCCGCGGTGCTGCAGGAGCCGACGAGCGGTCGCCGGCTGGAGGTGCGCACCACAGAACCCGGCATCCAGTTCTACACGGGCAACTTCCTGGACGGGACCCTTCGGGGAAAGGACGGCGTGGCATATGCGCGCCGCACGGGGCTGTGCCTGGAGTCGCACCACTTTCCGGATTCACCGAACCAGCCGAACTTCCCTAGTACGATCCTGAGACCCGGCGAGACCTATCGGTCGCGGACGACATGGACGTTCGGGGTGGATTCGTCGACGGCGCGGTGATCTACCACCACCCCAGGAGCTTCCACCACGCCAGGCCGATGGTCGCGTAGACCGCGAGCGACAGGAACGAGACGATCAGGCCGTAGAGCCACCAGTCGCGTTGCGTGATGTAGCGCGAGCCGAAATAGATGGGGGCCGGCGTGGTGCCGTAGTGGGTGAGGCAGGCGCTGAGATTGGAGTGGTAGGCGAGAAAGAGCACGGCAAGCAGCGGCGGCGCGCCGGCGGCGATCACCACCACGAGGAACGGCGTGAACATCGCGGTGACGTGCGCCGTGATGCTGGCGAATCCGTAGTGGGCGTAGAAATAGACGAGCACGAGCACGGCGAGCGCCGCGCCCCAGCTCCAGCCGACGGTCATCGAGGCCGCGTACTCGGCGAACTTGCGCGTGATGCCCGTCTCGCCGAGCGCCTCGGCCATGCGCACGAGGCCACCATACCATATGAAGACGTCCCAGGCGGCGCGCTCACCGATGATGTCATCCCAGGAGAGAACAGACGTCAGAAAGAGAACAGAGATACCGAGAAGCGCGACGACCGCGTAGTTGATGTGGTGCAGGGCGGTGGTCATCCAGAGGCCGGCGACGAGCAGGAAGACGAACAGCATCATGCGTTCGTCGCGGGACATCGGACCCAGGCGCTCCAGTTCATCGTGCGCGATCTTGGCCGCGCCGGGCGTGTGCTTCACGCCGGGCGGAAAGAGCTTGTAGATGACGAACGGCACGACGATGAGGAGGACGAGCCCGGGCACGATGGAGCCGAGGATCCACTTGCCGTAGGTGAGATCAATCTTCGCCGTGTCGAACGCGAACTTGGCGATGAGCGCGTTGGACGCCTGCCCCGTCCACCACATGGAGCTGGCGAGTACGTCGCCCTGATAGATGGCGAAGAGCAGGAAGGCGCCCAGTCGTCGCGCCGTCTCGCCGGGGCGCGACTCATACGCCTCGGCGAGCGAGGTGGCGACGGGATAGATGACGCCGCCGGCCCGCGCGCCGTTGCTGGGGACGAAGGCGGCGAGCAGGGTGTCGGTGGAGATGAGCGCATAGGCCAGGCCGAGCGACGACTGGCCGATGGCGCGGATGAACAGGAAGGCGATGCGCCGGCCCAGCCCGGTCTTGAGCACGCCGCGCGACATGAAGAAGGCGCAGAGGACGAGCCAGACGATGGGATCGGCAAAGCCGCCGAGCGCCTCCTTGGGCGGAAGCACTCCGAACAGCGCGATGGCACAGACGCCAAGGAAGACCACGGCGCCCGCCGGGACCGGGCGTGCGATGGAACCGACGATCGTGGCCGCGAAGATGGCGAGCAGTTCCCACGACTGCGGCGTGATGCCCTCCGGCCGCGGCGCCGCCAGCACAAAGGCGGCGGTGCCGAGGACGGCGAGCCATCGCAGCGCCTGATGGCTCATGGAACGACTTTCTCGCGGGCAAAGTTGGGACCGAGCAGGGCGCGGGCCCTGGCCATGGTGACGTCGAGTTCCTTGCGCAGGGTGGCATAGCGCGTGGTGGCGTCATGGCCGACCCGCTGGTCGGCGCCGTT
>Ga0334722_10005268_pt1 | contig 13113 bp, 12 predicted proteins | sample C3_bottom_MG_FD_207210 | JGI IMG/M metagenome (GOLD analysis project Ga0334722, IMG submission 207210) | Sediment microbial communities from Yellowstone Lake, YNP, Wyoming, USA - C3_bottom | ecosystem: Environmental > Aquatic > Freshwater > Lake > Sediment | place: USA: Wyoming | collected...
TCTGGCAGGCATGACTGAAACACCGGTCGTCATTGCACTCGGCCAGAGGCCGGGACCGGCCACCGGTCTGCCGACGAGGACGGAGCAGGGCGATCTCCAGTTTGCCCTGTACTCGGCCCACGGTGAGTTCCCGAGAATCGTCTTTGCTCCGGGGACCCCGGAGCAGGCGTTTCTTCTGACGAACAAGGCCTTTGACCTTGCAGAGAAATATCAGATACCGGCAATCATCATCTTTGACCAGTATCTCGGCGACACCTCCTGGACCTATGACCTTTTTGATATGACCAGGCTTGTCTATAACGACTATAGGCTCAGGGGTGAGTCCTTCAGCAGCCAGAAGGACTACAAAAGACATAGGTTGACCGAAAACGGGATATCACCGCTGGGTATCCCGGGCGATGGCAGCAACCTCGTCGTGACCGACAGCGATGAGCATGATGAGGAAGGCCATATTATCGAGGGGGCTGAGCTGAGGACGAAGATGGTCGAAAAAAGACTTCTAAGAAAAATGCCGCCTCTGCAGCGGGAGATCGCCCCGCCGGACCTGTTCGGCCCGACCGACGCAGAGATCGTTATCGCCGGCTGGGGGTCGACCCTGGGGATCATGAAAGAAGCTGCCGCCTCCTTTCCTGCAGAGAAAAAAATAGCAGTGCTGCATTTCAGCGAGCTGAATCCATTCCCGTTGACAGGGATATTTGACTACCTGTCACTTCTGGAAAACGCGAAGCAGACGATCTGCATCGAACAAAATGCAACCGGTCAATTCGCCCGCCTGCTCAGGGCCGAGACAGGATATGCTTTTACCGACAGGATAAACCGGTACGACGGGCGGCCATTCACCCGGGAATCATTGACAGGAGAACTACGTGCCAAAATCGGGGCCAAGTTTGGAAGACTATAAAGGGCAGGTGCCGGCGTGGTGCCCGGGATGCGGCAACTTCAGCATCCTGAAGGCCTTCAAGGATGCCGTTGTTGAACTCGGACTGGAACCACACCAGTTTACGATCGTCTCGGGTATCGGACAGGCGGCGAAGTTCCCTCATTATCTGAAATGCCATACCTTCAACGGCCTGCATGGCAGGTCCCTTCCTGTAGCGACAGGTATCAGGCTGGCGAATCCCGCCATGCCGGTAATCGCGGTTGCGGGTGACGGGGACTGCTACGGGGAGGGGGGCAACCATATCATGCATGCCATGAGACGGAACATCGGGGTAAAGCTCTTTGTCCATGACAACCAGATATACGGACTGACCAAGGGGCAGGCCTCGCCGACCAGCATGGAGGGAATGAAGACAAAGACACAACCCTTTGGAGTCTTTTCAGAACAGCTCAACCCGATGGTGCTGGGGGTCGCGATGGACTGCAGTTTTGTGGCCAGGGGCTTTTCCGGCGACCCCGGTCATCTGAAGGACCTGATCAAACAGGCCCTGACCCACAAAGGTTTCTCGCTCGTCGACATTCTGCAGCCCTGTGTAACCTTTAATAAAATCAATACGTATGAATGGTACCGGCAGCGGGTCTACCACCTGGAGCCCGGGTATCAGCCTTTTGACAGGGTCACCGCGTTCAGCCGCGCGCTCGAATGGGGCGACCGCATACCCCTCGGAGTGATCTACCGGCATGACCGGCCGCTGTACGAGGAACAGACCCCGGTCACCCGGGAGATGCCGCTCGAAAAAAACCCTTTCGACATTTCAAAAATAGAAACAACCCTCAAAGAATTTTACTGAAGAAACCGCCTGAAATTCCTCACTCCTTTATAATTGGGGTTGCCTTCGGGTCCAGGGGGTTCAACCTCACTGCCAGTGAAAAGAGATAGGGATAATCATGCTTCAGGTGCTGCATATAGGAGAGCCACTCGGCCAGCAGCTGTGTAAATGCACGCTTCATATCTCCCGAGAGGTGCTCATAATCAGCCGGGGGCAGGTCACTGAAATCGTCCCGGGAAGTCAGCTCCTCCAGCAGATGGAAGACGGCCCAGAGAAGGTCGGTAAAGGAATCATGCTCAAGCAGGTTCGGGTTCGCCAGAAGACTCAGGAGAAACCCTCTCTTCCCTTCGAGGAACGTCCTGAGCAGCGCGAGGTCAGCGCTCCTGGAGTCAAGGTGCGGATTTGCATGCCCTGCCAGAAACTTTGCCTTTGAAAAGTCATCTCCGGACCACTGCTGTGTCACAACCAGATGCCGGGACAGTTCAGACAGATCGGGGCTGAACCTGGAACAGTGTTTAATGAGATCGGAACCGACTTCACTGTAGAAGGCCCCTACCAGCATATTCATCTTTTTCAGAAGAGCTGTCTTTTCGCGTTCGTTCAGCAGCCGTTCAATGATCAGCGACACGAGTAATACCTGGATCGGGACAAAGGCAATGTCCTGCATCATATAGAAGAACGTATCCCCGGGTTTTCGGAAAATTATTACCTGCACGCTGTAAATCACCGACGAAAGCAGAACAAGCGACAGGGCAAGCAGTATATACCAGTTTGCACGTTTCATCATATGTATATTTTACTATTTCCCGACCGGTGTTTTCATGCCGGAATGCTCCGGTCTGGTATAATAATACATGGAGACTGCAAGCGAAAAAGAGAACATCGCGATATTCAACCTCATCAGCGAGCTCAGCGGGATCATCAATTCAAGTCTCAGTATCGGCACCGTCTTTCGGATCATGGTCTCGGAGATCAGAAAGCTGATCGGATACAGCCGGGCAAGCCTGCTGCTCTTCAACGAGAAGGAAAACAACCTGCTTATCTTTGCCCTCGATACTGAGATGAATACGATCATGAAGAAAGGGGTGAAGGCACCGGTTGAGGGTACAAGCGCCGGGTGGGTCATCACGCATAACAGTCCTTGGATCAACCGTGACCTGGACGAACTTGCCTTCCCTCTTGACAAGAAACTCCGGGACGAGGGAATCCGCTCGACGATCAGCATTCCGCTCGTTCATGACAAGATCCTCGGGGTTTTCAACCTCGACAGCACCGTACCGGAGCAGTATTCTGAAAAAGACCTCCAGATCCTGCTGCCGGTTGCAAAGCACATAACCATTGCGCTCGAAAACGCGCTCCTTTTTCAGGAAATTTCCCGCGAAAAGAAAGAATGGGAACGCACCTTTGACTCGATTACAGACATGGTCTGGATCGAGGACAGCCGGCATCAGGTCATCCGCGCGAACTCCACCTTGCTGAGGAAGGTCGGACTTTCGGCAGTTGAGATTACCGGGAGAAAATGCGACGAGATATTCTCCCACCTGGGTATATGGATCAGGGAGCCTGCCTGTGCCGGGACGATCACGACCAAAAGACAGTCATTCCGTGAGTTGAAGGGGATCGGGGGCAGCATATACAATTTCTGGGCATATCCCCTTACCGACGAGGAAGGAAGGCTCTACGCGGTCGTCCACTACCTTAAGGACGTTTCGTCACAAAAGGGACTTGAGCAGCAGCTGATCAGGTCGGACAGGCTTGCATCACTCGGCACCCTCGTCGCCGGCATTGCTCATGAGATCAATAATCCCCTGGGGATAATCGCCGGCTATGCCGAAGCGCTGCTTGAACGCTCAGACAGCCCAAATCTGCGCGCAATGCCCGAGTTTGAGGATTTTCCCGAATATCTTGAAACAATCCACAATGAGATATTCAGGTGCAAGCATATCCTCAGCAGCCTCCTGGATTTTGCCCGGCCCTCAAGCGGCACCTATCGTGAAATCGATATCAACGAGCTGATCAAGGAAGTTATTCTCCTGGTAAACCACCGGGCAAAACGGCTGAAGCACAACATCGAACTCAGACTGAACCGTGACCTTCCCCGGATCAATGCCGACCCCGGCAGCCTGCGGCAGCTCTTCATGAATATCATTATGAACTCCATGTACTTTACGCCGGAGAGGGGAAGCATCATCATCATGACGGAAATGAGCACGGGAATACGCGGAAAAAAATTCCTTGAGGATATGCCAAGCATCACCGTCTCGGTCTCCGACACCGGCGCCGGCATCCCGTCAGACCTTGTGGATAAGGTATTTGATCCTTTTTTTACGACCAAGCCTGTCGGTGAGGGGACCGGACTCGGCCTTTCGATCTGCCACAAAATCGTCGAGGACCATAACGGCAGCATCAACCTGGTCAGCGAAGAAGGAAGCGGGACTACCTTCGATATACAGCTCCCGGCACAGCTGAGACATGATTAAGGTCCTTGTTGTTGACGACGAAGAGCCTATACGCAGGCTGCTCAGAAAAGAATTGTCGCGCAAGGGATTTGCCGTCGAGACAGCGGCAGACGGACACGAGGCGGTCGATCGCCTGAAGGACCAGGTCTTTGATGTCATCCTCCTGGATATCATGATGCCGGGCATGGACGGCATAGAGCTGATGAAGAAACTGCACCGGGACCCGGCATCGCCCGTGATCATCGTCCTGACCGGAAGGGCAACGGTCGAAACCGCCGTCGATGCGATGAAGCATGGGGCCTATGACTACCTCGCCAAGCCCTATAAACTCGACGAACTGGTGATTATCATCAACCGTGCCTATGAGTACGGGAGACTGAGCATCAAGAGTCAGCTTCTGGAGCAGGAACTGGTCAGGAAGGAATCACCCTTTGAGTTTATCTGCCGTAGTCCGCAGATGAAGGATATCCTGGCAATGATAAAGAAGATCGCACCGACCGACTCCCCGGTTCTCATCCAGGGGGAAAGCGGCACCGGAAAAGAGCTGATCGCCAACACCGTATGGCACCACAGCAAACGTGAGTCGTCCCCGTTTATCGCCCTGAACTGCGCAACGCTTTCCGAAAACCTTATCGAATCCGAGATCTTTGGTCACGAGAAGGGTTCTTTTACGAGTGCCTATCAGACCAAGCACGGCATCGTCGAGGTGGCTGACAAAGGCACCCTTTTCCTCGATGAGATCGGGGAGATGCCGATAGGGCTTCAGGCAAAACTCTTGAGGTTTCTCGACTCCGGGGAGTTCAGGAGGATAGGCAGCAACAGGACACTGAAGGTCGATGTCAGGGTCCTGGCTGCCACAAACAAGGACCTCTCAGAACTGGTAAGGTCCGGGGCATTCCGCGAGGACCTCTTTTACCGGCTGAATGTCATCACCATCACCCTGCCGCCGCTGAGAGACCGGATCGATGATATCGGCGAACTGGCAGCCTACTTCTTGAAGAAATACAGCCAGAAGCTCTCGAAAGAGATCAGGGAGCTGGGGCCTGATCCACTCGACACTCTCAAGCGGTACCACTGGCCGGGCAACGTCCGGGAGCTCGAAAATATCATAGAGCGGGCAGTGATCCTCTGCGACACCGGGAAGATTTCTGCCGCAGACCTGGCCATTCCGGTCCGGTATGCTGCCGAAGAATCGAAGGAACACACCTCCCTTGAAAACGTGGAGCGGGACTATATACTCAAGGTCCTCAGGGAGGTTAACGGCAACCAGTCAAAGGCCAGTCAAATCCTGGAGATTGACCGGAAGACGCTTTACCACAAGCTCAAGAAATACGGGATAAGCTGACAAGCTGTTTATAAATTGCTGCTGCCTGCCGTTGCGTCTCTTCCGGGCTGCCGCTGTTGTCGATGATGTAATCAGAGCGCCTGACCTTCTCACTGATCGGCATCTGGGTCTTCAGGCGCGCAAGGGCCTCCCCGTGGGAGATCCCCTTCTGCATCAGCCGCCGCACTGCTTCTTCTTCAGACGTGTGCACCGTAATCTTTTTTTGGAACCTGGCCGCAGCCGAACTTTCGAAAAGCAGAGGGACCTCGACAATGACCACGCGGGAAGCATAGTCAGGATTGCTGACGGCAGCATCGATCTCGGCGAAAACCAGCGGGTGGAGCAGACCTTCGAGCCTCCTCCTCTTTTCTGAATCGGAGAAGACCTTGTCGGCAACTGCCTTTTTATCCAGGCATCCGCTGTCCCCAATCACGTCATCGCCAAACATCACCCTGATCCTGTCGATCACCTTTTTGTCTTCGAGCAATTGACTGACGATCGCGTCGCAGCTGATCGTAACAGCTCCGAGCCCGTCAAAAAACTTGAGGACAGAGCTCTTTCCCATACCGAAATTCCCGGTCAAAGCAGCAAGAACCATAATGAGTTATTATAGCCCAAAATTGACGCGTTTTCAGGTTCTGCGTTATCATAAAGATTGAAGCTATTTTCCCCTGTGGAATCAGGGGAAGAGTATCTTACCGATATACTCCCCTGCATACTTTCTGCCGGGGCGGGAAAGGAGTTTTACGATATGCCCATATATGAGTATGGCTGCACAAAATGCGGAAAACATCATGAGGTCATGCAGAAGATGTCTGATGAACCTCTGACAAAATGCCCGGACTGCGGCGGGGAGCTGAAGAAAAAGATCTCCAACACGTCTTTCGTACTGAAAGGGACGGGCTGGTATGCTACAGACTATGCCTCCGGCAGTAAAAACAGCCAGCAGAAACCGGCGGAAGAAAAGAAGACCGTCGATGCGAGGTTCGAATCCACTGGCTCGGATGATAAGAAAAAAGAGAATAAGACTGAGGGTAAATCAGAATCCGGGCCAGAGTCAGAATCAAAATCAAAATCAGAAGCCAAGTCCGAGACAAAAACCGACACAGGAAAATCAGCGGCATCGTCATAGTGCAATCCCCGCATATCCATATCCCGTACCACCGGTTATTCGAGCGCCTTAGTTTCATCAAAGAGCACCGGCTTGATCTTGAGCTCTATTTCGGAGGATCTACCCTCGACTCCCTGACCCTCACTGCGGTCAGGGCCCTTGCCGGATTGCTCGACTACGGGCCATCGCTCTCTTTTCACGCACCGTTCATGGACCTTTCACCAGGGGCGGTCGACAGCAGGGTGCGCGAGGCGACCATGGACCGCTTTCACCAGACCCTTGATATCGCCGCTATCCTTCGGCCAAAGGCTATCGTCTTTCATTCAGGCTATGAGAAATGGCGGTATGGTCTCAATATGGAACTCTGGCTTGAGAAGAGCCTGCTGACCTGGCAGCCACTGAACAGGCTTGCGGCTGATATCGGGACAAAAATCGCAATCGAAAATATCTTTGAGGAAGATCCGTCAAACCTCGAACGCCTGATGAAGGGCATGGCATCCGATAATTTCGGCATCTGCTTCGACACCGGACATTTTAACCTTTTCTCCAAGAGCCCGCTTGAAGACTGGATGTCCGTCCTCAGGCCGTACATCGTCGAGCTCCATCTGCATGACAATAACGGCGCGGTTGATGAGCACCTGCCGATGGGTGCGGGCCAGTTTGATTTCACAAAGTTTTTCAGCTTGCTGGGGGATCGTGAGTGCATTCACACCCTGGAGGCGCACACGCAGGAACATGTGCTGCAGAGCATGCGGTTTCACACCCAAATTACAGGTATTTCATCTGGTTTCTCAGGGCAAATCCCCTCAGGTTAGGGATTCCTGTCTCGCCTGCCCCCTTGTACTGAAGCATAACCATATGTGAGTCGCCCATTCCCTGCGGCATGACCAGCTTTTTTATCCTGGCGAGTTCGAACAGATAATCTTCAGCCGCTGTCGGGAGCTTCCGGATCTCCTCATCAATGCCGAGTGACACGAGAAAGGCCCCCTGACTGCTGAGACCCACGGTTCTGAGGCCGACCTCCTCGCCCCATGTTTTTACCGCAGAGAAATTTACATGGCACGTTATGTCCTGCATGCCGATATGCCGGAGCGGATCTTCATTCGCCAGGTGCTGGTGATAACAGATGAGTGTTCCTCTGTTGCGGTCTTCACTGTAATAATCACGGCCAAGATAGCCGTAATCGATTGTCATGACAAAGCCCTCAAGCAAAATCCTGCTGACATCCCCCAGCCAGTCCCTGATACGGATATTCGCCTCGGTCCGGTAGCCGCGGTCAAGACAGATCTTCATCACATTAAAATAATCTGCCACAGCACCTGAACTCAGCGGCCCCGGCTCTTCAACCAGGACATCTCCCTGCAGCGCGATATAGATCTCCCTGAGCTCCTCCCCCATTTCTACAAGATGCACCGGGAAGGCATCGAGGAGCTCGTTCGAAAATACGCAGCCGCAGGCGACAGGCCCGATATCTGAAAGAGATGAAACCCACTGGACCTTGTTCCCCGCCAGGCTGACTGACTGATTTCCGGACGAATCGACCTGCACCAGGCCGGGACTGCCGAGCAGGGCCTTCTGCTTCTGCTGCATAGAGGGGTTTATCTCGACGATAATATAGGTGAGGGCATCGTAAAACGGACTATTCTGAAGATACATGAGCATGTCCCGGCAGATATGGCCTTCTCCTCCGCCGACCTCAATAATGACAAACTTCTCAGGCCTGCCGCTGAATTCCCACATTTCCATGATCTGCTTGCCCACCATGCCTCCGAAAACAGGATGCAGGTGCGCGCTCGTATAAAAGTCACCGCCCTTCCCTATGATAAGATCTGGCGACCGGTAATAGCCGAATTCAGGATCGTACAGGGCCATCTCCATGAACTGTTCAAAGGTAATGCGGCCTTCCGCCTTTATCCGTCTGATTATTTTCTGCTCAAGAGACTTTCCCATGACTGTGATTATAGCCTCACACCAGGGATGATCTCAACTGTGACGGACAGCATGCGGGCAGATGCGCGCTTTCATGCAGATTGAGGTATGATATGACATAAGGGGGAAGAGGGTCCGGGTCAGCTGCATATCGAAAGGGAGTCAACAATTGGCTGCGTATGATGATAATTCGTCGTTAAGATCCGGAGCAATGCCGGACCTGCCCGCCCACCCACCTGCTGTAGCTGAGACCTCAGAAGCCCTTCGCAGGATAGACCTCTTCACGTCACTTTCAGATGAACTGCTCAGCCGGCTTGTCGCTGCTTCGAAACGGGTTACCTATGATTCCGGGGCCAGGATCATCTCCCATACTGAGGAAAATCACTATTATTACGTGATTATTTCAGGATCTGTCCGTGTCTACCAGATGACTGAAACCGGTGAAGAAGTGAGTTTTGCGATACTCGGTCCGGGAAAAGGGTTCGGGGAGATTGCCCTGCTGACAAACGCTCAAAGATATGCGTCCGTTGCAGCAGTTGCGGCCAGCGACCTTCTTCTTATCCCAAGGGATGCACTGATAAGCGTTATTTTCTCAAACCCTGAGGCCTCGATGCAGTTTGCCAGGGTTCTTGCCGAGAGACTTACACGAGGGAACGTGCACCTGGCGCAGCTTGTAACTACGGAGCGCGCTTACCGCCAGTTTATTTCCGAGCATTTGAGACATGAGGAGCCCCGGTTGCCTGGCGAAAGCGTACTTGTCCTGAGATTGCACGAGGAAATTAAGGCGCTTTCTGAGTGTGTTGAGACAGTGGTTGTTCAGGGAGAACCGGGGACCGAGGTATGGGACGTAGCCAGCCTTGTCCACAAGAGCGGTCCGGCACCCAACGGCATACTACTGACTCTGGATGTGAAGACCCTTGTTGTTCCGGCCCATGCATTATCTGACCCTGAGCTAATCCCCTTCATGCTGGACATGGTCCAGAACAGTATATTGTACGGGAGAAAAATGAATGCCCTTTCCTTTGCTCCTGATGCCCGCCCCGGGCTTCTGCAGATGGCTGCGGCAGGCACGCTCATTATTGAGCATGTGGAGCACCTTACTCCTGATGTGCAGAAAAAACTCTGGAAGTGCATGACAGAAGGGTTGTTCTTCCCGGTCGGCGAGACAAAGCCCATGGCACTGAATGCCCGGATAATTGCAACGACAAATGCAGATCTTCCTGCCATGGTGGAGGCCGGAACATTCGACAGGGGGCTTCTTGAAATTCTGGCCCGGAAGATTATCACGGTACCACCGCTCAGGAACCGGAAGAAAGACATCCGCATAATACTCGAAAGTCTTATTCATCGGGCAAACGTCCAGACTGACAAGGCTGTAAAGGGTATATCCGAAGAGGCCTATAAAGCCCTCATGGCATACAGCTGGCCGGGCAACAGAGAAGAACTGAATACGGTGCTGAGACGCGCCATCAGCATCAGCCGGGGAGAGGAACTCCAGATTGAAGACCTGTTTATCGGGCCTCCTCCTGTCACCGGGAGGGTGGCGTTCAACATACTGAAGCTTGAGTCTGTCCGCAGGGTATTTAATAATTCGACACTGCGGCATTCTCTCCAGATATTCATTGCTGCCCTGATATCAATGATAATCCTTTCAGGTATATTCGGCAGCCAGAAGGCGGCTGCCAACAGCGCTCTTGTTCTGACCTGGGGCTTATGGGAACCGGCCCTTGTCATAAGCACTTTCTTCGCTGCACGACTCTGGTGCAGTGTCTGCCCTATCGGAGCGGTCAATTCATTTATAGGCCGCACAGTCGGTTTGAGGCTTAAGATCCCCCAGTTCCTCCGCGACTACGGGATATATTTCAGTGCTGCCGGTCTCGCCCTGATATTCTGGGTTCAATCTGCCTCCGTCGTGATTGACTCTCCCCGCGCCACTGCGCTCCTTATCCTCGCTGTTGTCCTCGGTGCTGTCATAGTCGGGTTGCTATACCGCAGAAGGGCCTGGTGCAGGTTCCTTTGTCCGCTGGGCGGAATGGTAGGACTCCTGTCCAGCTGCTCTATTATCGAGATGAGGTCAAACTACAATATCTGCAACAATGATTGTAAAACGCATGCCTGCTATGCGGGTGAAGGCACCTATGAGGGCTGTCCCATGTATGAGGGACCTTTTTCCCTGAGCTCAAATCTCAACTGCATTCTCTGCGGAAAATGCATTGGCGTATGCCCCAATAAATCCCCGGTTCTGAACCTTCGCCTGCCGGCGCATGAACTCTGGACCGCAAGAAGTCCGGAGAAAGGCCTGGTTACACTCGGTCTGACCCTGATAGCCACTCAGGTCTTCAGAGGCCTCGAGATGGCAGAATACTTCACCATGCAGCCGACGGGTTTATATAGGTGGTGGATAACTTCAATCCCTATATTCCTGGGTCTATTTGCTGCGACGTATCTCGCGTCCCGTTATCTGAGCAGAATGGTCTTTTACGGCAGCAAGATCGATGCAGGAAGATCTTTCGGGCTGTTTATCTATGGCCTTATTCCGTTAGCCACAGCTTTTGAAGTCGCTTTCCATATGGGGCGACTTCTGACCATGGGAGGCAGCCTGATGAATGTGTTAGAGAAGCAGATGAACTGGCGCGTCGGATTCCCCGCAATAACAGTCGATGGAACCGCTGTAAAGATCTTCCAGCTGCTCCTTATTCTAATCGGTTCTCTTGCTTCCCTGGGCGTTTTCTCGAAGCTTCTTCTGAGTGAGCGAGCCGGTGACAATGCTGAACGATCCGGAATCAGGCCGGCCTGGCCTTTGCTGGTCCTGTCGGCTCTCTACCTCTGGTTTTTTATTGCAGCCTCAATCGGGCCGTGATCGTGATATATTAGGCCTCGCCGCAAGAGCCCTGAACAAAAGATACAGGCCGGAATAACGGGAATCCTCAACATGCCTTTTTTTTAATATTGCAGGCAGTAATAACATCTGCTATAAGGATATTAAGAACTAAAACTAACAGGAAAAGGAGGAGAAGATGAGAACAGTCAAGATTATGTTGTTCGTGGTTTTAGCGGTATGTCTGCTCGGTGCTGCAGTGGGTTTAGCCAAATCGAGCGAGGAGAGACAGGATGTCCTCTACTACTGTAATTGCGGCCCTGAGTGTAAATGCAATACGGTAAGCACCAGCCCGGGCGATTGCAAGTGCGGCAAGCCGATGAAGTGGGGACATGTCCTGAAGATCGAAGGCGACACGGCCTTGGTATGTACCTGTGGAAAGGGCTGCCAATGCAGCCTTGACCCGAATGACTCCACGAAATGCGGATGTGGCAACCCGGTAAAGAAGATCAACCTGAAGGGGACCGGGATATATTTCTGCAACTGCGGAGGAGCATGCACCTGCAATACTGTTTCGGATAAGCCCGGTAAATGCAAGTGCGGGATGGATCTGAAGAAGAGCGATTAATACCCGGAAACCAGGCCTGATTTGATGGGGGCAGAATTATTTTCTGCCCCCTTTTTTATGCTTATCTCACGGTTACAGAGGCATCATTTTTCATGTCAGAGGACCAGGCAGATCTGTCCCTGACAACTGGCGGCAATTTCGCGGCAATGACCGGGCCAAATTCCACAGGCCTTGGCAGCCGGGGGATTCCCTTCTGTATGCTGTCAAAGGTTTCGAGTGTAAAGGGACAGATGTATCCGGCCCCTGCCTTCCCGTCCCCATAGGCGAGACAGGGCTCAAGTGAAAATGAGCATATCTCTTTTCCGCTTTGATGCTTCCCCCCGACTTTCTTTCCTGCCAATGTTAAAGCGCAATTCATGACACCGTTCCCCTTTTTATATTTTTATGGATTTGCCCGCTGGGGCAAGTATATATAATACAAACCCCGTGCCAGGGACATGGATTGGGATGTTGATTTAATATTTGATAATAATATCAGGGGGATACAGGTCACATGAGACCTATTAGCAGCACTGACGTGCTCATAATAAATGGGGCATGTCACAGAAGTGGGGCACGCATATGTGGCATTGGATGCTACATCGAATTCATTTCTTCAGCTCCGCAGGTACCAGCCGGGAGACCACAGGACAAGAGTCATCAGGCAAGCCGGCACCGTACACCCTCTTGTCTTGTATCCCTCAGGGCTGCGCTTTAGTAAAAAACTGCGGAGGGCCTAAGCCCTCCGCCTCGCTATATGATAGACCGCAGCAAGTCCCGCACAAAGCATGAAGAGTATCATGCCCCATTCATTTATTGCAGGTACGGCGACCGAGTCATCCCTCTGCCCCGGGCCACCCTGGTCCACAATGATGCCGTCTACAGCTGTATCGTCTCCCAGTTGACCGTCCTGAAGGTGCAGGGTTATGGATGTGCTGCTGTTCAGCGTTACGTTGCCGAAGGTATACCACGCTGTCGTCGCAGCACTGCCCGGCGTAGTGGGGCCATACTTCCTGTAAGTGCTCCCGGCTCCTACTCATAGTTATGGTATAAAGGAATTAGGAATGCAAAAGGGCAGGAGAACGAAGTACTCCCTTGGCGTGAGAGCCATTAGTATAGTGTGTTCCCTGTCTCCTTCAGCCATGATAAGTAGATT
>Ga0334722_10005269_pt1 | contig 13112 bp, 9 predicted proteins | sample C3_bottom_MG_FD_207210 | JGI IMG/M metagenome (GOLD analysis project Ga0334722, IMG submission 207210) | Sediment microbial communities from Yellowstone Lake, YNP, Wyoming, USA - C3_bottom | ecosystem: Environmental > Aquatic > Freshwater > Lake > Sediment | place: USA: Wyoming | collected...
TGGCCGTCGCTCAGAAGACAGATCTCGAGACCAGGATGCGCAGCGGGGTGTCGGCACGCCGGCTGCAATCCCATCTTCACCAGTTTGCGCGCTGGCACCGCGAGACCGGAGGACCCGATGAGCGCGCCGCGGTCGACTACGTGGCCGAGACGCTGCGCCGCGACGGCATCGCGGCCACCATCCACGAGTTCCGCGGCTTTGTCAGCTTTCCGCGCGAGGCGACGCTCGAGGTGGTGGCGCCGGAGCGCGTGACCCTGCCATGCCGCCCGCGGTCCTTCGGGGCCAACACGCCGCGCGGCGGGCTGGAGGGCGAGGTCATCTTCGTCGGCTCGGTCGACGAGGACCGCAGCAAGATGATCTTTGCCCGCACGGGTGAGGAGACTGAATACGACGGGATCGACGCGAGGGGCAAGATCGTCCTCGGCACCAGCGGCGGACCGGACGGCGTCAAACGCGCGACCGAGCACGGCGCGACCGCCTACATCCACATGTGGCCGTCGAGCGAAGACGCCATTCACGAAATGATCGTCACGAGCATTTGGGGGACGCCCACGCCCGAGTCGATCACGCGGCTCCCGACCATCCCCGCGCTCTCGATCAAGAAGAGCGACGGCGAGCGGCTGCGGCAGTGGCTCGCCGGGGGGCCGGTTCGCGTCCGCATCCACGCGCAGGCCGAGACCGGCTGGCGCACACTCCCGGTGACGATCGCCGATATCCTCGGCGCGGAACCCGAGTTTCTCTTGGTCGGCGCGCACATCGACTCGTGGTACGAAGGCATCACCGACAACGCGACGGGCGATGCCTGCTTGCTCGAGATGGCCCGCGTCGCCCACCGCCATCGGCGACGGCTGCGCCGCGGGCTGCGTTTTGCCTGGTGGCCTGGGCACTCACACGGCCGGTACGCCGGGTCGACCTGGTACGCCGACTTCGCCTTTGACGAGCTGCGCCGCCGGGCCGTCGGCTACCTCAATATCGACTCGCCGGGTGTCCGGGAGACGGCCGTCTTCGACTGCCGCTACAACATGGGCGAAGTCGAGGACCTGATGAAGCAGACCGTGCCGGACGTGACCGGGCAGTCGCCGAATATCCGCCGGCCGTTCAAGGCCGGCGATCAATCATTTTGGGGGATCGGGCTGCCGTCGCTTGGGGCGTTTCGGATGCTGCCGCTCGATCATCCCGACCGAGCCACGGTTGGTGGATGCGGGGCCGGATGGTGGTGGCACTCGCCCGCCGACACCATCGACAAAGCCGACGCGGGAATCCTCGCCTCCGACACGGCGCTCTATCTGACGATCGCCGCGCGGCTGGTCCTCCCGCCGGTGCTGCCGCTCAACTTCGTCCCGGCGGCTCATGACTTCGTGACCCTGCTGCGGGATCTTCATGCCCGGGGGAAGGGGACGTTCACCCTCACGGATCTGATCGATAAGGCTGAACGGTTTCACGCGCTGGCGTCGTCGCTCGAGGCGGCGCGCGCGCGGGTCGCCGGCGGCGCACCCATTCGCGGACGGGGGAACGCTCGGACACGCCTCGAGCGCTTCAACCGCGGGCTCATGGCGCTGTCGCGGATCATCAATCCGGTGCTGTATACGGTCGAAGGGCCGTACGATCACGACCCGGCGCTTCAGGTGCCGATGCTTCCGGGGTTGCAGGAGATTGGGCGGCTGGCGGCGCTCACCGTCGATTCGGACGAGTACGGATTCGTGCGCACCCGTCTCGTGCGCGAGCGCAACCGCGTGGCCGACGCGCTCGACAGCGCGGCGGACCACGTCGAATTTCTGTTGGCGCAGTCGGAACCACGTTAGTCTTATTGCGGCACCCAGGCCAACCCGACCGCGCGTACCGAGACATCCAACCGCTTGGGCTTCACCGCGACGGTGTCGAGCGGATCGCCGGCCGGATCACCGCCGCCCATCGCGTCGACCTCGGCTTTGAACTGCGCCTCCAGTTGGGCAATCTGCTCTTGAAGAGCCGCCACGTTTTCGCCCGCGCGGGCGACGTCCGTCGTCTGCTTGTACGACCGGCCGACGCTGCGGGCCGTCGTCGTCGCCCTGGAGAGACTGCTGTAGCTCAACCGCCGGCGCCCCATGAACGCGCTGAGGATGGTGGCGCCCAGATCCACCGCCGTCTGGACCTTGGACTGCTGCGCCTCCACCTGCTCGCGCTCGACCGCCTGCTGCGCGCGGCGCAGGCGCTCCTGCAACGCGGCGATCTTCGGCGCGTACCGTTGTCGCAGCCGGTCGGCGGCACCATCGCGCAGCTCGCGGGTCGAACCCTGGAGCCGGATGCGAAAATCGCGCTCGCTCTCTCCCGGTCTGGACACGTCACCGGCCCGCGTGCGGAGCAGCTCGAGCCGCTGCGACTGCATCAGCCAGGCCGCCAGGTCTCGGGTCCAGCCTTCATACGATTTCGCTTTGGTCGCGGCGTCGGGTAGTTCGCCAAACGTCGCGGGCTGCGCCGGCTCGGTCGCGAGCTCGGCCGCCCCGATGCCCGCCTCCGCCGCGTGGTCCCAGTCGGCCGGGACCGCTCCGGAGATGAAGGGCACCAGCACGGTGACGTCGCGGCTTTCACTGAGCCCAAGCTTCGTGTCCTGAAATCGCACCTGTCCCGCACCGAAGAGCATTGGAGTGTAGCGCACCGGCGCCCCCTGCGCGCCGCCGGCGCGGAGCGGGACGAAGAACTGAGAAACACCGGGTGAGAGGACGGGGCGTGTACTCGACCCGCGGCTTTCAGCGGCGGCGGGCGCGCTCGGGACAGCAGCCGGCGCAGGCGCCGGCGGAGCTGTCGTCGTTCTACCCGAGGCTTCGGCCTGCGTCGCCTGCGCCGCTTTCAGCGGATCCATCAGCCGCTTGATGCCGTCTCGCGTCAGCGGCCCGCGCAGATACGACATCGCCCAGCGCGTCTCAAAGACCGCCGGCTCATCGTCGTGCACGTTGTGCAGCAGGAAGACGCGCTTCCCAAGCCCGGCCAGCAACGTGTCCATGGCGCCGCGGTCGAACGACGTTCCCGTCCCGGCGGCGACGCCTTCCAATCCATCGAGCACCCGCGCTTTGTCGCGATCGGTCTGGAGCCTCCCCAGGAACCAGGTCCCGGCATTGGCGAGTCCCTTGTAGTCGAGGTCGACGGGGTTTTGCGTCGCCAGCACGACCCCAAGACCAAACGCGCGCGCCTGCTTGAGCAGCGTCAGCAGTGGCTGCTTTGACGGCGGGTTGGCCACGGGAGGAAAGAACCCAAAGATCTCGTCCATATAGAGGATCGCGCGGAGACTCGTCGTGCCCTCCTGCCCGCGCATCCACCCCAGCACCTGATTGAGCAGCAAGGACACAAACGACATGCGCTCGGCGTCGCCAAGATGGGCGATGGAAAAGATCGCGACCCGCGGCTTGCCTGCGGGTGTGTAGAGAAACCGGCCGACATCCAGCGGCTCGCCCTGCATCCACAGCTCGAACCCCGGCGCCGCGAGCAGATTATTCAGCCGCATCGCCAATTCGAACCGTTCAGACGATGGAAAGAACGACTCGAGATCGAGCACGCCGATCCGCGTCACCGGCGGCGTCTGGATCGCGTGGATCAACCCGGTCAGATCCATGTCTCGGCCGGCGCGCCAGGCCGTGCCGAGGATCGTGGAGATCAAGATGTGCTCGCGGCTGCGCACCGGATCGGCTTCCACGCCCAATAGCGTCAGCAGGCTCGTCGCGGTCGTGCCTACGCGCTCGCCGAACGCCTCGGCATCGTCGCGGGTAGACTCGGGCGGCGCGGCAAACGAGCTGAGAATCGAGACCGGGATCCCCGAGTTGCTGCCGGGTGTGTAGATCGCGAAGTCGGCCGCGTCGCGCAGTCGCTGGATGCGCGCGCCGTCCTGCCCCCAATCGGCCAGACCCTGCTTCCACAGCTCCGCCTGCTGCTTGGCGTACTCCTCGACCGTCACGGCGGCTCGGCGCGCGTCGTCGGCGTTCACCCACGGTTGGAAGTCCGCCGGCCTCAGCGCGGGAAACGTCAGCATGAGGTTCGTCAGGTCGCCCTTGGGATCGATGACGATCGAGGGGATGCCGTCGATCGCCGCCTCCTCGAGCAGGCCGATGCACAACCCGGTCTTGCCGCTGCCGGTCATCCCAACGCAGACGGCGTGCGTCACGAGATCGCGCGAGTCGTAGAGGATCAGACCGCCGCCGGATTGCTTCTCTTTCAGGTCGTAGGCACGTCCAAGATAGAGGACGCCAAGCTTTTCGAAATCCGCCGCGCTCGGCTGGCCGGCTGGGGGTTTGGCTTTTCTTGGCACGGATTTCCTCCTACGCGGGCCGCAGCTCAGACGTGCAGTGCGGGCATCGGGTCGCTTTTCGAGACACCGTCATAGTGCAATAGGGACAGTCGCGGGCGGTCGGAGCGGCGACGGGGGCGGGCTGTCTCATCCGGTTGACCTGTTTGACGACGAGAAAGATGAAGAACGAAACGATGAGGAAGTTCAACACGGTATTCAGGAACGCGCCGTAGCCGATCACCGCAGCGCCGGCGTCCTTGGCGGCCTTGAGACTCGGATACGGCTGGCCCGAGAGATTGATGAACAGGCTGGCAAAATCGACTTTGCCGAGCAGCAGGCCAATCGGCGGCATGATGATGTCGCTCACAAACGAGGTGACGATCGCGCCGAACGCCGCACCAAGGATGACACCGATCGCGAGATCGAGAACCGACCCGTGCATGGCAAATTCCTTGAACTCTTTGAACATCTCGCATCACCTCCCGACGGCTGGTGCCGAGGGTATTCAAGCCTGTCGAAAACCGCTCCTGCCCCCGAAAAACTTCTCGGATGTGGTCGATAGAGAATACAACAGAACGGTCCCGCTGACACTTTCGTAATTCATTATGTTACAATGCAGTGCATGAAAAGGAGGCGCCGAGGTATGGAACGACAGCTGACTGTGCGGATCCCTGTCGCGTTAGCGGAACGGCTCGATCGCGCCGCGAGCGTGACGAAGCGACGGCGGTCCGAGTTGGTCCGCCTCGCGCTGGAGCAGTTTCTCCTAGGCCCGGGGCGTAGCCCGACTGTCCGCCCCATCGATCTGGTGCGAGATCTGATTGGCAGCATCGACTCGGGCATACCGGATCTCGCCGAGCGTCACCGCGAGTATTTGATCGAGCGACTCCGCCGTGACCGGCCCACTGATTCTTGACACAAGCGCCTTTGTGGCCCTCGTGGATCGCGCGCAGCGCCGTCATACTGAGTGCGTTCACGTGCTCGAGGGCTGGACGGGTCCGATCGCGACGACGGAAGCCGTCCTGACGGAAACCCTGTATATGGTGGGATCAGATTGGCAGCGGCAGGTTCCCTGTTTTGATTTCTTCTTCCGGGGCGCCTTTCTGCTTGTGCCTTCCTCTCCATTCAGCTTGCACCGCGCGGCTGCGCTGATGCGTCGATATCAAGACATGCCCATGGATTACGCTGATGCCACCCTCGTCGCATTGGCGGAGGAGTTGCGCACGAACCGAGTCTTCACCCTGGACCGTAAGGGCTTCTCTATCTACCGGCTTCGAGAAAAGCAGACGATCGACATCGTCCCCTAGCGGCGTCTACTCTAGCTGGCCCGCCAGCGCATCCGGGTCGGTCACCGGCATCTGACAGGTGAAGTTCTCGCAGACATATGCTGTTGCCATCCCGTCTGTCGCTTTGCGTCCCGCAAGCAGAGGAACAGTTGTTGCATCACCAGCGCTGCCCACCGCCACCACCAGATTCGGACGGAAGGCGTCCCGCACCACCCGCAGCAGCGCCCGCGTGTCCGCGCCGGCCGGGTCGCCGACAATGGCGATCTCCTTGGGACGGCCGAGCGCAAAATCGAGCGCGCTCAACCACTGGGCAAACGCCGTCGGATAGGTGGCCGGCAGCGGCTGGATCATCCGCAGGCCCCCCTCCGCCGCGTCTCGATACCGTTGCTCGCCGGTAAACGCCCCGAGTCGCAGCAGGACCGTCGCCGCCATCGCGTTTCCGGACGGGGTGGCGTTGTCCTGGAGACCCTTTGGCCGCACGGGTAGCGTCTCGTGATCGTCGCTCGTGTCAAAGAACGCCCCGGCGGGATCGTCAAAACGAGCGATCATCACGTCGGCGAGTCGCCGGGCCTCCCTAAACCACCGCGGGTCGAAGTCGGCCTCATAGAGTGACAACAAGCCATCGATGAAACAGGCGTAGTCTTCGAGATAGGCGTTGAGCTTTGCCCGCCCGCGCCGCCAGGTGCGCAGTAGCCGGCCCTCGGGTGTCTGCATCTCGCGGAGGACGAAGTCGGCGTTCGCTCGAGCCGCCGATAGATAGTCGGCGCGCTCGAAGATCCGCGCGGCGTCTGCGAGCGCGGCCAGCGCCATGCCGTTCCACGCGGTGAGCACCTTGTCATCGAGCCCGGGTTTCACGCGTTGGTTGCGGAGATCACGCAGGATCAGACGGGCGGCTGCCAGCCTCGTCTCAAGTTCCACCACGGGGACCCCGCGGTCAGCGGCCAACGAGTGGGTGGTACGCGCCCCGTGGAGGATTGTTTTCCCTTCGAAGTTACCTTCGTTCGTGACACCGTACGCTTCGGCGAAGAGTTTCGCGTCGTCGCCCAGCGCGGCGTCGATCTCGCCGGCGGTCCAGACAAAATACTTGCCCTCGTGCCCCTCCGAGTCGGCATCGGTACTGCTGTAGAAGCCGCCGGCCGGATCTCTCATCTCGCGGAGAAGATAGTCCAGCGTCTCTTCTGCCACGCGGCGAAAGAGCGGCGCGCTCGTCACCTGCCAGGCGTGCGTGTAGACACGCGAGAGCTGCGCGTTGTCGTAGAGCATCTTCTCGAAGTGCGGAACCAGCCAGATCGCGTCGGTCGCGTACCGATGAAACCCGCCGCCGATCTGATCGTAGATGCCGCCGTGCGCCATGCGCGTCAGAGTCGATGAGGCCATGGTCAGCGCCGACGGTTCATCGGTGCGGACGTGCGCGCGGAGGAGAAACTCGATGGTCATGGGTTGGGGAAACTTCGGCGCCCCACCCCACCCTCCGTTGGCAAGATCAAATCCACGCTCGAGGCGGCTTTCGGCCGCCTCGAGCGTGCCCGTTGTCAACTCATCGTCCCGAACCGTGGCTGAATTTTCTCGACGCACCGCCTCGAGCAAGTCTGCGCCCGCCCGCTCGATGTCGGCGCGCTTCTCGCGCCAGGCCTGCGAGATCCCAATGAGGACCTGGGGGAACGACGGCATGCCGTGTCGTGGTTCGGGTGGGTAGTACGTCCCGCCAAAAAACGGCGTTCCAGCGGGCGTCAGAAACACGCTCATCGGCCAGCCGCCCTGACCGGTCATCGTCACGACGGCTTTCATGTAGAGGTCGTCGAGGTCGGGACGCTCCTCACGATCGACTTTGATACTGACGAAGTGCTCGTTCATGATCGCCGCGATCGCCGGGTTCTCAAACGACTCGTGCTCCATCACGTGACACCAGTGACAGGCGGCGTACCCGATGCTGAGGAAGATGGGTTTGTCTTCGGTTTTGGCCCGCCGCAGCGCCTCATCCCCCCACGGGTACCAGTCGACGGGGTTCTCGGCATGCTGCAGCAGATACGGGCTGTTCTCGTGGATCAGGCGGTTCGACATGGGCAAGTGGGCAAGTCCCTAGAGGCTGAGGAGTCGGAGGAAGATCGGGACCAGGATCGCGAGGACGATCAGGCTCAACATCCAGTAGAACTGGCGGTCCATGCGCAGGAGCAACTCGGCGCGGAGACTGTCGATCCTGATATCGATCTTGTCGTCCAGACGGCCCACTCGATCGTCTAGTCGCCCCAGTTTGTCCTCCACGCGCCCGAGGCGGTTCTCGAGTTTGACGTCCAGACTTCCGATCCGCTCTTCAATTGAGCCTAGACGCGCCGTCACCTGTTCGTAGGCGCCCTCGAGGTGGGCGATCCGGATCTCCAGCGGCGACGTAGACATGATCTGCTGAATAGTATTATCGCACGCATGCAGGTTGTTTTGCGGGATGCCCTTGGATAATGGTGCAGGAATACACGATGGAGAGCGACGATTCTATCGGATGAGTTCGCAGGCTTTCGAGGTGAGGAGCATGCTCAAGAGGATCGCTGCCGGCATCCTGTTCATCTTTGTCGCGGTGCCGCTGGTGCAGGGGGGCGCCGCGCCGGTGCGCGAAGGCGGCGAAGTCACTGCCATCTACCGTGCCGGCAACGTCGAGAGCCTCGATCCCCCCAGCGCCAGCGCCGGCACCGACTGGCGCATGGCCGGTCTGATCCTCTATAACACCCTCTACCGCTACGATGCCGCCGGGAAACTGATCCCGGATCTGGCCGAGGCGATGCCAGTCATCAGTCCGAACGCGAAAATCTATACGGTCAAGGTTCGGAAGGGCGTCTTGTTCCACAACGGCCGCGAGATGAGAGCCGCCGACGTCAAGTATTCGCTCGAACGCCAAGCCCATCCCACGGCCCGATCCTGGGGTCCATCGTTTGCGTCCAACATCGTGGGCGCGAAGGACGTGATCGCCGGTAAGGCCACGCAGATGTCCGGGATCGAGGTTGTCGACGACTATACCGTCCGCTTCACGCTCGAACAGCCGCAGGCCGCCTTTACCGCGATCCTCTCGATGTCGATCAACGGCATCATTCCCAAGGAAGAAGTCCAGCGGTACGGAGACGACTTCCGCCTACATCCCGTCGGGACGGGGCCGTTCAAGCTCGAGCGCTGGACGCCGGGTCAGGAGATCGTCTTCGTCAAGAACACGAAGTACTTCCGGTCGACCGCCCCCCACCTCGAGCGGATCGTCTACAAATTTGGCATCGAGCCGAGCGTCGGGCTGCTGCGCTTCGAGCGCGGCGAGGTCGACTACCTCGCCGACGGGCTCGCCGGTCAGGACATCCCGCGGGTGCGCGCCGACGCGAAGCTGAGCCAGCAGATCTTCATCGCCGACAACGTCTATCTGTCGTTTCTGCTCATGAACACTGAAGCGCCGCCGTTCAACGACATGCGGGTGCGCCGCGCGATCGCGATGATGGTCGATCGCGCGCGGCTGGTGCAGGTCTCCGGCGGGCTCGGCATCCCGGCCACCGGCTTCATCATCCCGCAGGTGGCGTGCTACGACGCCAACGCGCAGGGGGTGCCGGCCTACGATCCCGCGCAGGCGAAAGCGCTCCTCGCCGAAGCGGGCTATCCAAACGGATTCTCCGTCAACCTCGACTCATCGAACACCGGCAGCATCCCGCAGTCGGCCGAATGGCAGCAGGTGCTGCAGCAGAATCTGGCGACGATCGGGGTGCGCACCGAGATCCGGCGATTCACCGGGGGCACACTCAACACGATGCTGACGAATGCGCAGAGCCTGTTCGCCTTGAACGGGTGGGGCGCGAGCTTCCTCGACCCGGTCGACCACGTCGGCACGCTGCTGATCAGCGACGGCGCCAACGCGCGCCGGGCGCGCTACCGCAACGGCGAGATCGACCGTCTCTTTGCGCAGGCCGAGCGCACCGCGTCGACGCAGGTGCGGTGCCGTTATTATCAGCGGATCAACAAGCTGGCGCTGGACGATATGCCCATCATCCCGCTGGTGATCACGCGGACGATGCACCTGCGCTCGCCGCGGATCGGACAGTTCGTCTGGCACCCCATCTACAACGCACCGATCTTCGAGGACCTGGCGCTCGCCCGGTAGCTGGGTCGGTCTTACCTCCGTAAAGTCCGGGCACGCGGTCGATGACGTGTAGGAGAAACGAACGTTGCGGGCCACTCTCCTATGTATTACAATATTGTATGACACGAAATGGGCGAGAGGCAGACGGGGATGACGATTAGTATCCGACTTGATGCTAAGACCGAACGCGTCCTTGCCCGCCTGGCCAGGGCCACTGGGAGGACGAAGTCGGCCGTGGTACGAGACGCTATTCAGAGACTCGGTGAGCAAACCGACGGTAAGTCGAAATCCGGGACTGTCTACGATCGCTTGGCCGATGCCATCGGAATTGTGAGCCTCGGTCCAGATGACCGCGCCTCACGTGCCGAGGAAATCCTCAGAGCCCAATTTGCATCGCGACGAGCGAACAGGTGAAGCAAGTCCTGATCGATACCGGCCCGATCGTCGCTCTCCTGGACACAGACGACCGGGATCATGCGCGCTGCATCCACGCCGCACGGCAGTTGTCCGACGATCTGTTGACCACCTGGCCGGTTCTCACTGAAGCGATGTACCTCCTGTCGCGTGCCCCAAGGGCTCAGGATGCTCTGCTCGCATGGATCGAGGACAGCGCCCTGCAGGCTGCGGACCTCGACGCGGATGACGCTCGAGAAATGCGCGTACTCATGACAAAGTATCGCGACCTGCCGATGGATTTCGCCGACGCCTCGCTTGTCCGCGTTGCCGGCCGCGAGAGCATCAAGCAGGTGTTTACGCTCGACCGCAGGGATTTCAGCATTTACCAAACCGCGCATGGGCGCCCGTTTGCCATCGTGCCTTAGAGTAGGAGGTTCTCAGTGACGCGTGCGCGGATGACGTCAAAAGGTCAGATCACAATACGTCGTCGCCTGGCCGAGTTCCGCGGTCTGTTCCCGACTCCAGGCATTCTTCCATTCGGTGAGGAACGCCGCCGTGCATGGACCGCACAAACCATGCGCTTGACCGTGAAGAGGTCCACCGCTGGCTAACACGCTCCGCGCTCCGGACGTTCTCTTGGACGTCAGCGTCCGTCATGTCATGATTCCCACGCGCGATGGGACGCGGCTGTCGGCCAATCTCTTCCTGCCTACGAGTGACCGTAAGGTGCCGTGCGTCGTCGAATACACCCCGTATCGCAAGGACGACTTCCGCGGCGCGACGCGGGACTTCGGCCACTTCTACTTTGCCGAGCGCGGCATCGCCTCGGTGCAGCTCGACGTCCGCGGCACCGGCGATTCGGACGGGTTCGTCATCGACGAGTATCAGTTCCCCCAGGAGCAGCTCGACGGCTGCGACGCCCTCGAGTGGCTGGCGGCGCAACCCTGGTGCAACGGCCGCACCGGGCTGTGGGGGACGTCGTACGCCGGCTTCACCGCGCTGCAGATCGCGCAGATGCAGCCGCCGTCGCTCGGCGCCATTGCGCCCCTCTACGCGACCGACGACCGCTTCACCGATGACATGCACTTTCGCGGCGGCGCCCTCGACGGGTGGAGCGTCATTGGTCCCTACGCGCTCGGCATGGTCAGCCGCAACGCCCTCCCACCCTACGCCGAGTTGACCGGTGAGAACTGGCGTAAGCTCTGGGAGATGCGGCTCGAGAAGAACATCCCGTGGCTGATCCGCTGGATCGAAGAACAGCTCGACGGAGCCTACTGGCGGTCAACCTTGGCGCGGATGTACGACAAAGTACAGGTGCCCACACTCATTATCGGTGGTTGGGCGGACTTCTACGTCAACGCGTCACTTCGCTGGATGGAACATTTGACAGTCCCAAAGAAACTCATCATGGGGCCGTGGCCGCACACCCCGCCCGACGTCGCCACACCCGGGCCGCAGATCGACTTCCTCCACGAGATCACCCGCTGGTGGAAACAGTGGCTGTGCGGCGAGGAGACCGGCATCACCAAGGAACCGCCGGTGACCGTGTACATCCAGTCGTACCGCCGTCCGGATGCGGCGACCGCCGAGGCGCCGGGGTTCTGGAGATTCGAAGACACGCTGCCGCCGAAGCGGATGAAGCCGCGCGAGTGGTTTCTCGGCGCGAAGGGCGATCTGGGCAGCAGCCCGCCGGTCGCCGACCACGTGGCGAAGCGCGAATATGTGCCGTTCGCCGGGTTTGCCGATCTCGGGTTCGGCGGGGGCCGTGTCGGGTGGGGCGCGCAGGGCGCCAACGAAGCCTTTTCGATCGTCTACACGTCGAAACCGCTTGCGCAGGACGTGGAAATTCTCGGTTTTCCGCGTGCGACGCTGCACATCTCGACGACCACCGAGACGGCGCAGGTCGCGGTTCGATTGTGCGATGTCGCGCCGGACGGCGCATCGACGCTGGTGTGCAAGGGGCTGCTCAACGCCACGCGCCGCAACGGGATGGACCGCGCCGACCCGCTCACGCCGAACGAGGTCTATCGGCTCGAGATCGACCTCGACGCGGCCTCGTGGATCTTCCCAAAGGGGCACTCCATCCGTCTGGCGATCTCGGGTGCCGACTTCCCAGAGGTCTGGCCGTCGCCCCAGCCCGCGGTGCTCGACGTCCACGCGGGCTCGACCTACCCGAGCAGCCTGAGCCTGCCCGTCGTCACGGCGGCCGCGCGTCGGGCCGCGCCTTCGCTTCTGCCGCCGGCCAAGCGCCGGTCGCAGTTTGTCCACGAGAGCGACAAGCCAAAGACCTCGGTCGGCTACGATATCTCCGGCCGAGCGATGGTCGCGCGGCGCGAATCGAGAGAAACGATCAAACATCCGGACGGGGTGACCGTCATCACCGGCGAGAACCGCACCGAGATGCGCGTGTCGGCCACGAACCCCGCCGACGCGGTGGCCACCGGGTGGGACTGCAAGACGCTGCGCCGGACGGTGCTCGAAGTCGAGAGCACGGCGACGGCCGAATTGAAGAGTGATGCGACGACCTTTGCGTTGAACCTTGCGCTCGAAGTCACCATCAACGGCTCGCCGTACTGGAGCCGCCGTTGGAAACGGACGATTCCCCGCCTGCTCTTGTAGTCGCGCTTCAGGCCTGCTGCCGCAGACGCGGGTCCAGTAGCGGATAGACGGTGTCGAGCACGATGTTGATCGCACCGACGATCACTGCCGCCACCAGCACCGTGCCCATCGCGAGAGGTACGTCGAAGCGCAGCACGGCCTCGACCATCTGCGCGCCGATCCCCGGCCATCCAAAGACCGTCTCGATGACGACCAGCCCGCTCATGAAATTGGCGAAGTCCAACCCCCACATCGTCACCACGGGGATCAGCGCGTTGCGCAGCGCGTGGCGGACGATTACCGCGGGCTCCGGCACGCCCTTGCTGCGCGCCGTCCGCACGTAGTCGCGGGTCATGATGTCGAGCAGCGTCGAGCGGATGACGCGCGCGTACCACCCGGCATAGGCGATGCCGACCGCCAGCGCCGGAAGGATCAAGAACGTGAACCCGCCGTAGCCGCCGATCGGCAGCCAGCCGAGCCG
>Ga0334722_10005271_pt1 | contig 13111 bp, 15 predicted proteins | sample C3_bottom_MG_FD_207210 | JGI IMG/M metagenome (GOLD analysis project Ga0334722, IMG submission 207210) | Sediment microbial communities from Yellowstone Lake, YNP, Wyoming, USA - C3_bottom | ecosystem: Environmental > Aquatic > Freshwater > Lake > Sediment | place: USA: Wyoming | collected...
GACCAGGACGAAAAATGGCAGGTCGGGAAAACATACCTCAACATGGACGAACTCAAGGAGTGGAACAAAACGCAATCAAAGGAGAAAACCGAGGATCTGGAATTTGCAGAAGCTTCTTGACACTACCACGGTAATAGGTAGAATCTGGTTTACCTTCTACTTTACTCTTATGTTTTACAGTATGAAGTGTACTAAACTTTATCTCAACACGTTCACCATTATTAAGAATCATGTCCGATGAAGCACTACGCATTGTCAGTGCACCTTGACCTCGGGTAAGAGATAGCATCAACTTTTCGCCTTGTATTCCTTTAGCAAGTGTTGGATGAAGATTCTTTGAATTGTTTTTTAACTCTTTAATTTCATCTTGAAGCTTTTTAAGTTTTTGGCAGTTATTACATGTGTTTTCCATTGTATTTCCTTTCGCGGATTAATTAGGCCCACATCCCATATTCTCTTGAATAATAGGAAAACCCAACCCGCTTTCAGAGATGGTTCTCGGTAAGGGCAGTGGAACCACCTTAGTATTATACAAGCGCGCTGTTATTAATCAAGCGCATAATGTCTAAACCCAAGAAACTCTTTGACTTGAACACCCCGTTGTGTTAAATTGCAGAGTTTATAACAGCTTAAAACCCAAACATCAGGAGTACCGCCCATGCTCGACGAAAACATCAAGGAAGGCCTTACTTTTGACGACGTACTGCTCCTGCCCGCGCGCTCCGAGGTGCTACCCAAAGACGTGGACACCAGCACACGGCTGACCAGGACGATAAGCATCAATATCCCCATAGTTTCAGCCGCGATGGACACGGTCACAGAGGCGAGGCTCGCCATAGCTCTGGCCCAGGAAGGCGGCATAGGCATAATCCACAAGGCGCTGTCCATCGAGCGGCAGGCGATGGAGGTGGACAAGGTAAAGCGCTCCGAGTCGGGCATGATAGTGGACCCGGTGACAATAGGCCCGGACAAGAAGATCAGAGAGGCCCTGGCCATGATGGAGCGATACCGCATATCCGGCGTGCCTGTCACGAAGAAGGGGAAGCTCGTCGGCATACTGACCAACCGCGACCTGCGGTTCGAGACCCGGTTCGACCTGAAGGTATCAGAGGTGATGACCAAGGACCGCCTTGTCACCGTGCCGATCGGGACGACCCTTGAGGAGTCTATAGAGCTGCTGCACAAGCACAGGATAGAGAAGCTCCTGGTCGTCGACGACCACTACAACTTAAAGGGCCTCATCACGATAAAGGACATAGAGAAGAAGATAAAGTACCCGAAGGCCTGCAAGGACGAGTTGGGACGCCTCAGGGTGGGCGCGGCGGTCGGCGTCGGCGCAGACAACCTGGAACGCGCGAAGGCACTTGCCAAGGCGGGTGCGGACGTGCTCGTGGTGGACACGGCGCACGGCCACTCGAAGGGCGTGATGGACACCATCAAGAAGCTAAAGAAGTCCTACCCGAACGTGCAGATAGTAGCAGGTAACATAGCCACCGGGAATGCAGCGCGCGACCTTATCGAAGCGGGTGCGGACGCGGTTAAGGTAGGCATCGGCCCGGGCTCCATCTGCACCACGAGGGTGGTGGCGGGCGCGGGCGTGCCGCAGATAACAGCGGTGGCCGAGTGCTCGCACGTGGCCGACACATACGACGTCCCGGTGATAGCGGACGGCGGCATAAAGTTCTCCGGCGACATCACCAAGGCCCTCGCGGCGGGCGCAAGCTCCATAATGATAGGCGGGCTGTTCGCGGGCACGGAGGAGTCGCCCGGCGAGACGATAATATACCAGGGCAGGAGCTACAAGGTATACAGGGGCATGGGCTCGATTGGCGCAATGGAAAGAGGCAGCAAGGACCGCTACTTCCAGGAGCACGAGTCGCAGGTATCGAAGCTCGTACCCGAAGGCATAGAGGGCCGCGTCCCTTACAAGGGCACGCTCGCCGCGTACATCTACCAGCTTATAGGCGGGCTGCGCGCGGGCATGGGGTACACCGGCTGCAAGACCGTACACCAGCTTCGTACCAACGCGCACTTCATCAAGATAACCGGCGCAGGCTTAAAAGAGTCGCACGTGCACGACGTGGTAATCACGAAGGAAGCACCGAACTACCGGATGGATTAGGGTGGGGAAGCCCTCACCCCCAGCCCCTCTCCCCTGGGGAGAGGGGAGTATTGTAGCTGCCCAATTCATTGGGCGCATTTAGAAAAACTTAATACAAAACCGCCTGATAAATCAGGCAACTACAACTATTACCAAAGGTGATGCAACTTCTATGCCCCTCGAAAGAATACAGAAGATACTCTCCTCCGCCGGGCTATGCTCCAGGCGGGAGGCCGAGGCTTTCATCACCGAGGGCCGGGTCAAGGTTAACGGCAAGGTCATAACCGAGCTTGGCGCGAAGGCGGACGCGGAGCAGGACGTTATCAAGCTCGGCAACAAGGTGGTCAGGCCGCCCGCCGTCAAGATATACCTCCTGATGAACAAGCCCAGGGGCTGCATCACCACGCTCAAGGACCCCCAGGGCAGGCAGACCGTCATAGACATACTGGGCAGGGGCGCGCCTCGGGTGTTCCCGGTGGGCAGGCTCGACTACGAGACGGAGGGCCTCCTGCTTTTGACAAACGACGGAGAGTTCGCAAACGCGGTCATGCACCCATCCCAGGAGTTGCCGAAATGCTACGAGGTGAAGGTGGACGGGGTTATGTCCGAGTCGGACCTCTCCGCTATGGCCCACGGGATACGGCTCAAGGACGGTATGACCGCCCCTGCGAAGGTCAGGAAGATGAAGCTCACGGACAAGAACTCCTGGATAGAGGTTACGATACACGAGGGCCGCTACAGGCAGGTGAGGAGGATGTGCGAGGCGCTTGGCCACCCTGCGCTCAAGGTCAAAAGGACGAAGATAGGCCCGGTCATACTGCGCGGTACGCCGCTCGGCGCATACCGCGACCTTACCACGAGCGAGGTGCGTTCGCTTTTAGGTGCGGGCGGAAAAGACCAGGAGAAGATGGGCGCTCCCAAAAGGCGGCCTCACAAAGTAAACCCATAAGAGAAGGGCTTTGAATTGAAACTCAAAAGGACACACGTCTGCGGAGAACTCCGCGCAGCCGACATAGGCAAGAAGGTAACGCTCGCGGGCTGGGTGCAGACGAGGCGCGACCACGGCGGCATCATATTCATAGACCTCCGGGACAGAGCGGGGGTGACGCAGATTGCATTCAGCGTGGACTCAAGCCATGAGGCCCACACCCTTGCCGAGGACGTGCGCTCGGAATACGTCATAGCCGCAAGGGGCGAGGTATTCGCAAGGCCGGAAGGCACGGTCAACCCCAACCTGCCCACGGGCGAGGTGGAGGTATACATAGAGGAACTGGAGGTGCTCAACACCTCGAAGACACCTCCATTTCCGCTCGAAGACGACACAGACGCGTCCGAGGCGCTGAGGCTCAAGTACAGATACTTAGACCTCCGCCGCCCGTCCATACAGAAGATACTGATGACAAGGCACAATATAACGCGCACCGTCAGGGGCTTCTTAGACGCTGAGGGCTTCGTGGACGTGGAGACGCCAATGCTCACCAAGAGCACTCCCGAAGGCGCGCGCGACTACCTCGTGCCGTCGAGGGTGAACATAGGCAAGTTCTACGCACTGCCGCAGTCGCCCCAGCTCTTCAAGCAGATACTCATGATGTCCGGCATGGACCGCTACTACCAGATAGTAAGGTGCTTCAGGGACGAGGACCTGAGGGCCGACCGGCAGCCAGAGTTCACGCAGATTGATATAGAGACCTCCTTCCTGGACGAAGAAGACATGTACGCCATGATGGAGAGGATGCTAAGCACCGTATTCAGGGAGATAAAAGGCGTTGAGATTTCTACGCCGTTTCCGCGCCTCACGTACAAAGAGGCAATCGGTCGCTACGGGCTGGACAAGCCGGACACCCGCTTTGCGCTCGAACTCTCCGAGCTTACGGACACGGTACGCAACTGCGGGTTCCAGGTGTTCAAGGGCGCGGTGGAGTCGGGCGGGACAGTCAAAGGCTTAAACGCCAAGGGGCTTGCCACGCTCTCCCGCAAGGACATAGAAGAGCTGACCGAGTCTGCCAAGGTATACGGCGCGAAGGGCCTTGCGTGGATGAAGGTAACGGACAAGGGGTTAGAGTCTTCCATCACGAAGTTCTTCGATGCGCCCACACTCGAGGCGATAGCCAAGGCTATGGACGCCGTCCCCGGCGACCTGCTGCTTTTCGGCGCGGACACGCCCAAGATTGTCAACGACACACTGGGACACCTGCGCCTTGAGATAGCGCGCAGGCTCGGCCTCATAGACGACACGAAGTTCAACTTCCTTTGGGTAACGGAATTCCCGCAGTTCGAGTACAACGTAGACGAGAAGCGGTGGGAGGCGATGCACCACCCGTTCACCGCGCCCAGGGAAGAAGACGTGCCGCTGCTTTCGTCCGACCCGGCGAAGGTGATGGCCCGCGCCTACGACATAGTGTTGAACGGTAGCGAGGTTGGCGGCGGGAGCATAAGGATACACCGCCCGGAGGTGCAGTCGGCGATGTTTACTGCGCTCGGCATATCGGAGGAGGACGCGCACGCCAAGTTCGGCTTCCTGTTAGAGGCCCTTGAGTACGGCGCGCCCCCGCACGGCGGGATAGCGTTCGGGCTCGACAGGCTGACTATGATACTCACCGGCGCGCAGTCCATAAGGGACGTCATAGCCTTCCCGAAGACCCAGAAGGCGACCTGCCCGATGACGGACGCGCCTTCGGACGTGGACAAAAAGCAGCTTCTGGCGCTTCACATAAAGTTGGACGTGGTTAAATAGCTACCCTCTTCGCACTGTGTATAAGCTCGTCCTCGCACATGCGCCAGTAATACTCCAGCGCCTGCATGAACTCAAGCGGTGGCCTGTCCTTCTTGATGTACCCGAATGCGCCTGTGCTGCTCACCGCATCTTTCAGGACGCCCTCCGACTCGGAGGAGTATATGACCACCCTGTAATCGAAATCAAAAGACTTCTGGCCCAGCATCCTGACTATGCTCTCGCCCCTGAGTCCGGGTATGTTTAAGTCCATCAGCACGAGTGTGGGCCTGAACTCCCTCATCTTGCTGAATACCCCGAACGGGCTGTTCAGAGTCTCCACCATGAACCCCATGCCCTCCAGGCACATTTTTGCAGTCTTGGTCACAAACACGTTGTCGTCTACGACTAATATCCTCTTTTCCATGACGCCCCCCTTTCCTGCACGGTACTGCTCTGGCTTCTTCTTATCGGCAGAAATACGTGGGACTTGAGCGTCTATGAACGGCTATTTATTAAGCAGCTTAGCCGCTTCTTTGGCGGCGTATGTGAGGATGATGTCCGCGCCCGCACGCTTTATGCAGGTGAGCGACTCCATCATGGCCCGCTGCCCGTCCATCCAGCCGAGCTTGTCCGCGGCCTTTATCATCGAGTACTCGCCGGATACGTGGTATGCGGCTATAGGCAGGTCTATGGTCTCCCTCAGCCTGTATATGATGTCCAGGTAGGGGAGCGCGGGCTTTACCATTATAATGTCCGCGCCTTCGTCTACGTCCATCTCCGCCTCGCGCATGGCCTCCCTCGCGTTGGCGGGGTCCATCTGGTGGCTCCGCCTGTCCCCGAAAGACGGGGTGGACTCTGCGGCCTCGCGGAACGGCCCGTAGAATGCGGACGCGTACTTGACTGCATAAGACATTATGGGGGTATCCCCGAACTCGTTCTCGTCCAGGGTCTCCCTGATGGCGGATACCCTGCCGTCCATCATGTCCGAAGGGGCCACCATGTCCGCACCCGCCTTTGCATGGGAGAGTGCCTCGCGGCATAACAACTCCACAGTGGGGTCGTTTAATATCTCGTCGCCCTTGATGACCCCGCAGTGGCCGTGGTCGGTGTACTCGCACAGGCATACGTCCGTCACCACCATCAGGCCGGGCACCTTGTCCTTGATGGCCCTCACCGCCTGCTGTACTATGCCTGCGTCGTCGTAAGCCTCGGTGCCCTTGGCGTCCTTTTTCTTGGGTATTCCGAAGAGTATCACGGCAGGTATGCCGAGCGAATGGACCTCCTTGCAGTCCTTGACGATATTGTCCACAGACTGTTGGAAGTTGCCCGGCATCGAGCCTATCTCATTTTTTATGTCCTTGCCGTGCGTGACGAACATCGGGTACATGAAGTCGTCGGGCGACAGCGTCGTCTCCCTGACCAGCCTCCTGACCGTGTCGTTTGCCCTCATCCGCCTGGCCCTGTAGGAAGGGAAAAACATTTTGACCTCCGTCGTCTTCAGTGCATCGTCTGCGTTGACTTTATCACAGGCGGCGTGCTCGGCATTATCTCACCGAAACTCCTCTCGTAACCCGCCACGTTCTCCTGGAGCGCGAGCAGGAACTGCTTTGCGTGCACCGGGCTGGTGATTACCCTCGCCCTCACGGGGGCAGCGTCCTTGCCCGGCACCATTATGGCGAAGTCCATTATGAACTCGTTCGGGTTATGCACTATGCTTGCCACGTTCGAGTAGACCCCGCCCTCTATCTCAGGGCGTATCTCGAAGGTTATGTTCTGGGGCGCGTCCTTGGATTTCTCAGCCACCTGGCACCTCCCGTATGTTACCTACCCGCAGCACGAACTGCCGTGCCCGCCGTGCCCGCCTTCGTCCCCGCAGCTTTCGTCCCCGCAGCCGCAGGACGGTGCGTTTAAATCTTTGACTATGAAGCCGTACTCCTCTGCGAAGTCAACCAGCGATGTCGACATGAGTTCGAGGCTTCCCTCGTCCATGTAGATGTTCACGCCGCCGAACTCCATGAGCTTGTCGCCCTCGTCGCCCTTTTCCACCAGGCCCATGTCGTAGCTCTGCGACGGCCCGCACGAGCAGCACGAGGACTCCGACATGCTCGCCCTTATCTTTATGCTGAGTCCCTTGTTCTCCTCGACCTCAAGCACCTTCTTGAACTCGCTTATTGCGCTATCGCTTAACTCAACCATTACACTCTCCTCCTGAAATGTTCGACCAACGCTTCAAACAAGGCGTCCACCGTGTAATCGGTCGGGATTACACACACCGGGACGCCCATCTCTCTGCACGTATCCGCCGTGACCGGCCCTATGCAGGCCACGCAGACATCTTTAAGATACCCTATCACCTCGCTACCCACGATACTTACGAAGTTCTTTACCGTGGACGAGCTTGTAAACGTTATAGCCGATACCCCACCCTCCGCGAAGAGCTCCCTGACGTACCCAGGGTCTACCTTGGGCGGCACGGTCCTGTAGGCCACCACGAGGACTACCTCCGCCCCGCGCGCCTTAAGCCCGTCTATGATGGCTTCCCTCGCCGTCTCCGCCCTGGGAAAGAGTACGCGCCTGCCGGACAGCTCGCATCCCTCAAGCGCGGCCAGCACGCCCTCCGCCTTGAACTCCTCAGGCGTTATGTCCGGGGTAAGGCCAAGCTCTTCGAGCGCGGCGGCGGTCTTGGGACCGACGGTGATGAGCTTCATCCCCTTCAAGGCATCCGTGGTAACGCCCAACTCGGCCATCCGCCCCAAGAAGAACTTCACCGCGTTGACGCTCGTGAAAAGCGCGTAGTCGAACCCGGAAAGCCCGCGTATAGCCTCGTCCATCTCTTCGGTGGACTCGGGCGGCACGGTCTGTATCGTGGGGAACTCCACCACCTCCGCGCCCGCGGACTTTAGCCTGCCGACAAAACCGCCAGCCTGGTCTGCGGCCCTCGTGACTACAACCTTCAGGCCGGACAGCGGCGCGGCAGCACCGGGCGGGCTGTTCACTTCCCGGCCTTTATCTTGTCGAACAACGGGCCTATGTCGCCGGGGTCAGACTTCGGGAAGAAGGAGCGCCTGTACCTCACTGATTTGCCCTTCAGTTTCGGGTCCCTCTTGAGGCCCTCCTTCAGGGCATCGAGAGCGCCCTGCTCGTCGCCAAGCTTCTGGCACGTCAGGGCGATGAAATAGCTGACCGTCTGACCTTTCGGGTTTATCCTGTCCGCTTCTTTGAATAGTCCGAGAGCCTTTTTGTAATCACCCCCGGCGAAGTACACAAGGCCCAGGTCGTTGACGGGAGTGGAGTCGTTCTTCGCGTACCCCCTGGCCTTGACGAGCCAGGCCTCCGCATTGGTCAGGTCGCCGTTCTGGTAGTACATCCAGCCCAGGCTGTTGGCAACCTTATCCTCCGGCACCCCGGCCTTCACAGCTTGTTCGCCCGCCTTTATGGCGTTGACGACGGACCCCATTTCAAGGTAGGCGTCTATAAGCCCACCGTACGCCCTCTGGTCGGAAGGGGCCAGCTTTATTACCTCCTGGTACTGCTCTATCCGTTTATAATCCTCTTTCTTGTACTTGTATACATCCGCAAGAAGCAGCCGGGTGGTTATGCTCTCCGGCTTGAATTTGAGCGCCTCGATAAAGTCTTTCTCGGCATCGTCGAAGTGGCTGTGCCTCATCGCCAGAAGGCCGCTGTTGAAATAGTCCTTGCCTTGCTTAGGGGCCTTGACCTCTTCACCTGCGGGGGAATACCCTGCGAAAAGCACCACCGTCAATAAGGCTACCAATAACTGCACGCACACCTTCATGGCTGACACCCCTTCCAATTACACGTCTAATACCCGGTCACGTCCTTGCCGTACACTTCCTTCAGTATCTCCGCAGCCCCCTTTGAGAGCAGGGTCTCGGCAAGCGCGACGCCCGCCTTCTCCCCGTCCTTGACGGGGACCGTGACCTCGTCACTGATTATCCTCGCGCCGTCCACGCTGCCTACGAGGCCGACCAGCCGCAAGCTCGACCCGCCGTCTATAATGCTCGCATGCGCCGCTATCGGGACCTGGCACCCGCCTTCGAGCCTCATAAGGAATGCGCGCTCCGCCACCACCGCGTCCCAGGTCTCCACGTGCTGGAGACAACCCAGGAGCGTACGGTTCATGAACTCGTCGTCCTTGCGGCACTCGATGCCTATCGCGCCCTGCCCTATCGCGGGCAGGCAGACCTCCGGGGCGATGTATTCCTTTATCTTCTCCGCCCAGCCCATGCGCCTAATGCCCGCCGCCGCAAGTATAACAGAGTCGAAGAGGCCCTGCTCCATCTTCCTGATGCGCGTGTCCAGGTTCCCCCTGAGCTGCTCCACCTTTATGTCCGGCCTCGCGTGCATCAACTGGCACTGCCTCCTGAGGCTGCTCGAACCTACCGTACCGCCCTGGGGCAGTTCCATGAACGAGCCGTACTTCGCCGACAGGAATGCGTCCCTGGGGTCTTCGCGCTTGGGCATGCAGCACAGGTGCAAAGGCTCCGGCAGGGCAGTGGGCACGTCCTTCATGCTGTGCACCGCCAGGTCTATCTCGCCACGGAGCATCGCCTCCTCTATCTCCTTGACGAACAGCCCCTTGCCGCCCACTTTGGCCAATGGGACGTCAAGTATCATGTCGCCGGTGGTCTTTATCTTGGTCAGCGTGACCTCTACTCCGGGACACGCCGCCATCAGGGTGCGCTGCACGTACTCCGCCTGCCAGAGCGCCAGCATGCTGCCCCGCGTGCCTATTACTATCTTATTTCTGTCTGCCAAAGTAATCTCCTCCGTAAATACATCAAGTTCAGGCGTAGTTGAACTCATCTTTAAAGCGCCCCATGAATGGGGCAGCTACAACATGCAGCCCTTGTCTTACGGCTCCTTGACCGCCTCGGCCTCTGCGGCTGACGGCCCTGCCTCGGCATTGCCGTCAGTCGGGCCGTCCAGCCCGAAGAGCGCGCGCGCGGCCTCCACCTGCCCGCTCGATTCCGGGTCGCCCGCGCTTTTCTTGAGGGCCATGAGGGGCGGGTGCAGCAGCTTGTTCACAATTGCCTGCGTGAGGGCCTCGACCTGTTTAATCTGCTTCTCGGTAAGCCCGCCGAGCCTCGGCAGCGCTTTGTCCACTTCACCCCGCCTTATCGCCTCCGCCTTGTCCCTGAGCGCGACGATTGTGGGGACCACGTCTATGGAGCCGAGCCAGGTGAGGAAGGTGTCAATCTCCTCTTCTATTATGCCCTCGGCGATATCCGCCTCCTTCTGTCTCTCCTTTATGTTGGACGAGACCACGGACTCGAGGTCGTCTATGTCATACAGGTACACGTTGTCTATCTTGTTAATCTCCGGGTCCAGGTTCCTTATGGCGGCGATGTCTATCAGGAACACCGGCTTGTTCTTCCGGTCCTTTATGACCCTGGCCATGTCCTTCTGGGTGAGTATGAAGTTCGGGGCGCCGGTTGCGGCTATCAGTATGTCCGCGTGCACCATCTCGCTTGCCAGGTCTTCGAACTTCACGGCCCTGCCGTCGAACTCCTCCGCCAGCTCGACCGCGCGCTCGTACGTGCGGTTCGCCACCATTATTGTCTTGACCCCGTTATTGACCAGGTGTTTTGCCGCAAGCTCCGCCATCTCGCCCGCGCCCGCGAGCATGACCGACTTGCCCTCAAGGTCACCGAATATCTTCCTGGCAAGCTCCACCGCCGCGAAGCTTATCGAGACGGCCGACTCTGCAATCTTTGTCTCGGTCCTTATACGCTTGGCAACCGAGATGGCCTTCTTCATCAGGCGGTTCATCACCACGCCTGTGGTCTTGTTCGTCAGGGCGTGGTCGAAGGCGTCTTTTAACTGGCCCAGTATCTGAGGCTCGCCGACCACCATAGAGTCGAGGCTCGCGGCCACCCTGAATATATGCCGGACGGCCTCCCTGCCGTGGTAGGCGTACAGGCTGTTCAAGTACGTCTCGCCCTCGAGCCCGTGGTAGTCGAGGAAGAACGCCTTGATGCGGTCTATCCCGCCGTCCGCGTCCTTTACGGTAGCATACGTCTCCACCCGGTTGCAGGTGGACAGTATTATGTTCTCGTTGACCGCATCGAGCCGCCCCATGCACGAAAGGGCGTCAGGGAGCTTCGCCTCCGGGAAGGAGAGCTTCTCCCGGACGTCGACGGACGCGGTCTTGTGGCTCAGGCCTATTACGACTATATCCATTATTTAAACCCGTGTCTGCCAGGCATCAGAAGCGTCACGCCTATGAACGTAAACACCACTATCATAAACCCTGCGATAGACATGTAAGCGGCCTTCCTGCCGCGCCAGCCGGACATCAGCCTCGCGTGCAGGTATGCCGCGTATACCACCCATGTTATAAGCGCCCATATCTCCTTTGGCTCCCAGCCCCAGTAATACCCCCACGCCGAGTTCGCCCATATCGAGCCGCTGACTATTGCGAGGGTCAGGAGCGGGAAGCCGATGGCTACGGCCTTGTAGTTCAGCTCGTCCAACACGTCTAGGGAGGGCAGCCGCCGGTAGAACGCGCCGGGGTGTTTGCTCTTTAACTGCCTCTGCTGGATGAGGTACATGATGCCCACACCGAACGCGATGGCGAAGGCCGCGTCCGCGAGGAACGCGAGCGTGGTGTGTACGCCCAGCCACGCGCTCTTGAAATACTCCGGCAGGGGCGACTCCACAATGGGGAAGCTGAGCGAGAATATGACCGAGATGAAGGCTATCGGTATGATGAACGCGCCCATCACCCTTATCTTGTACATGTATTCGAGTATGAGGTATATGAGTACTATGGCCCACGCGTAGAATACGAGGGACTCCCTTAAGTTGGTTATTGGGACATGTCCCGAGCTGACCGTCTGGTATATGAGCGAGAGGGTGTGGAAGCCGAAGGCCGCAATGGTGGTTATCTGACAGACCTTCCCTATGCTCTCCCGCTGGTTGATGAGGTAGAGCATGTAGTGGAAGGCGCTCAGAAAATAAAAGAAAAGCGTTATGCCGAATAATATCCTGTTCATTTGCCCCCGGGCTTCGCCTTGTTCTTCTCAACCTCATGCTGGGCGATAAGCACCTGGTTTATCTGGGCCTCGGAGCGGCTGATCCAGGCCGTGCCGGGGGTATAAAAACTGCGCGTGGCATAAAAACTGCTCCTCAGCGCCCTGTATGCTATCAGCGACCAGTCGTAGTCGCCGCTCGACTCGTAGCCCTGGCCTATCTCCCATAGCCGCTGGGCGGAGGCGTCCACGTAGCCCGCCATCGGCGCGTACATGTGGATGGATGCCTCGTAGTTGCTGATGGCCTCCTTCATGTGCCCTGCCTTCAAGTTCTCTTCGCCCTCGAGGTACTGGGCGCGCCCGGAGGAGTAGGTCTTGACCCATACCATCCCGAACATTATAAGAAATATAATCAGGCCATTCCTGAAGAAACGCAGTACCTTTGCCTTGTCCATCTCCGCCTTCTTAGAATGTGAAAAAGTTCGGCACACACACAAGGAGCGTGCCCAGGAGTGAAACAGCCAGCCCGACGAGCGTAGTCAGCGAGCCTATTATATCAAGGGGCCTTTTGCAGTTGTGCGTGGCCCAGAACCCCCAGCCGACGCCCACAAGCCCCGCCGGAATCATCAGCGCGTGTAGATAGGTCAATCTCGTCCCCCTTGCTCGTGCCCCTTTCGTCGCCCCTTGCCTGCCAAGAGGCAAACATACAGATTATAAGGTTTTTACGGCTCCAAAGTCAAGCTATCTTTTGCAGGTGAACGCATATTTGACTTATCACCCGAAAGTGTTATAATTCTAATCAGGAGGACGTATGAATTACTTACACTTTGAGTACTTTATGGTGGTGTTACTTGGACTGCTCACAGTACTGGCGATGGTGGCCTCCGGCAACTGGGTATGGGTTATAGCGTCCATACTCGGCGTTTATGCAATTATGCCGCATGTCGCAAAGCGCCATGTCTGACGGTGGGCTTGTCATTTAGTTTTTGCCGTAGGCGGATGCAAAGACACACTATAGGCTTATTCACCTCCCGACCTTTTCTCTTAAGAATACAAGTAGTTTGGCCATGTCCTCAGGCGTGTCTGCGGTGAACTCCATATAATCCCCGGTCACGGGGTGGTTGAAGCCCAGAAGCCGCGCATGGAGCATCTGGCGCTGTACCTTCATCCCCAGAAGCCTTCCTGCGCCCGCGCTTCCGTATACCTTGTCGCCCGCCACCGGGTGTCCTATGTGTGCCATGTGCACCCTTATCTGGTGCGTGCGGCCCGTGTCCAGCCTGAGGGCTAAGTATGTCGCCGCGC
>Ga0334722_10005272_pt1 | contig 13109 bp, 10 predicted proteins | sample C3_bottom_MG_FD_207210 | JGI IMG/M metagenome (GOLD analysis project Ga0334722, IMG submission 207210) | Sediment microbial communities from Yellowstone Lake, YNP, Wyoming, USA - C3_bottom | ecosystem: Environmental > Aquatic > Freshwater > Lake > Sediment | place: USA: Wyoming | collected...
AACCCGATCAGCAGCGCGATGGCGGTGATGGCCGGGAACCGCGTGTCCTTCAGCCAGCCCAGCGCCTCGGTCGTGAAGGAAAAGTTCCCGGGAACCGGCGGCGGCGGCAGGCGGCCGCCGCGCATCAGCAGCGTGACGAACGACCAGAACAGCAGGATCACGACCATCACCGTCGTGATCTCGATGATCTTCAGCGCGTCCGAACTCGACTCGTGCAGACCCTGCGTGTTCCGCCACCAGAAATACACGATCACAACTGCGGCAAACGCGGCCGCGAGCAGGTCCTTCGGGATCGGCAGACCGATCCCGAAGTGCGCGAGCACGTCGCCGAGCATCCCGATGATGTAGAGCCCGGCCGACACGGCGCTGATCGGGCCGGTCAGCACATAGTCGAACAGCAACGCCGACACCGACAGCTTGGCCATGGTGCCGCCCATGGCCTCCTTGACGACGCGATACACGCCGCCCCGGACGAACATGATCGAGCTTTCCAGGTAGATCGCGCGAACGGCGTACGAGAAGAGCATCACGCCGAGCACGAACCACGGCGCCGCCTTCCCGACGGCCTGCTCGGCGATGCCGCCGGCGTAGAACGCCGAGGATCCCAGGTCGCCCAGGACGATGGCCGCCGCGCGCCAGAACGAGATGAACGACAGGAGTGCGGTGGTGGCGACGACGACGCGGGTGGGCTGGGACCTGACGGTCGCGGATTCGGAAGACATAGAAGATCGCGTGCCGGGGTCGCGGCATGCGCAACCCAGGCGGCCCCGCCATCTTAGCAGATTGCCCGCGCCTTCTATTCCGTCCGGCCGGCCGCCGAGTCCCCCTTCCGGGCCAGATTGCGGGCCACCAGATCGACCGCCCGCTCGCGGGCCTCAGGCGACAGGTCGCCCGCGAGTTGCTCGATGGCCGTCCTCACGACGTCACGGTGATGCACCTGCAGGCCGATCTTCCCGACGGCGTCAATCCACAGGGTGTGGATGAGCGCGAGATCCTCCGCGGTGAGCGGCGGCGTGTGGGGTCCCAGCTGGAAGGTCTCGATTGCGCCATCCCGCTTGCAGACGACCAGCCGGGATCGCACGGGTGACTCCATCGCAATGCGGTCCCACGCCTCCCCTAACATCAGGGCCAGCTGCGGGGCGGCCACGGTCGGAGAATCGCCCACGACGATCTCGGTGGACTGCAGTCGCACCGCCGTCTGTGCAATGGCATCTCCCGCGTTGTTCGAGGGGGCCACCAGCAGCTTGACGGGCCGCCCCTCCCGCTCCGCCACGGCGACCACGCGCGTAAAGAGCGTCTGCTCGTAGTCCTTGAAGACCTTGCTGCTGTCGAAATCGCGGAAGCCGGTGTCCGGCCCCTGCAGCACCCGCACCGTCATGACGACGACGTCGCGATTCGCCGTGTCCGGCTGATTCAGCACCCACTTGAGGTGCCGGAGCGCGTTCGGATCGCGCACGGGCACCAGCACGTTGCCGGGCTTCACCTGGAGGTCGTCGAGGTTGACGTCGGCTGACGGCGCGAGCTGGAACTGGTCGAGCGCGTGGCCTTCCTGCTTGGCGGCGGCCCTCCGGCGCGTCGTCTCGCGCTCTGACAGGACGAACGCGACGTACACGATCGCGGTGAAGATCGATCCCGACACCGTCGCCACCTGCTTGGTGAACAGGTTCACGATGGCCACGGAGAACAGCGCCAGCGAGATCGCGGCCAGGCCGATCGGAAACTCCGTCGATCCAATCCGGATGTTGAGCGGCACGCGCCACTCCCGATAGCCGGGGGACGAGTAGCGGAGCACCAGCACGGCCAGCGCCTTCAGCGCGAAGCTCCACACGACGCCGAAGGCGTACGCCTCGCCCAGCAGCACCATGTGGCCGCCGCTCAGGACCACGGTCAGGAGCTGGAGGCCCACAATCAGATTGAGGAACCGGTGCGTCGTCCCGTACTTGCTGTGCGGGTGACGGAACCACTCGGGGAGCACGCCGTCCTCGGACACGCGGTTCAGCACCGCGTTCGATCCGACGATGGCCGTGTTCACCGCGCTGGCGAGAATCAGGACGCCGACGACGACGACGAATGCCTGGAACAGCAGCAGCAGCGCGCGCGGTCCCACCAGGTTCATCGCAATGCCGGAGATCAGGTTGTCGTAGTACTGCGGCCTGACGGCCTCGGGGATCAGCGCCGTCGCGAGGAAGCTGACGGATCCGGTGAACACGACGCTGTAGACGAAGACGACCATCGCCGTCTTCCGCAGGTTGTGGGCCTTCGGCGACTCGATTTCCCGGTACACCTGGGCCAGCGACTCGTAGCCGCTCATCGCGAGGAATGAGTGGCCGAACCCGATCAGGATGGCAATCGCCGTGATCGCCGGGAATCGGGTGCCTTTCAGCCAGCCGAGGGCGTCCTCGGCGAAACTGAAATGCCCCTGCGTGGGCGGCGGCGGCAGGCTGCCTCCGCGCTGCAGCAGCGTGATCGCCGACCAGAACAGCAGCACGACCACCATCACGGTCGTAATCTGCATGATGCGCAGCGCGTCGGAACTCGATTCGTGCAGGCCCTGCGTGTTGCGCCACCAGAAGTACACGATCACGACAACCGCGAAGCCGGCCGCCAGCTGGTCCCGTTCGAAGGGCAGGGTGACGCCGAACCGCGCGAGCACCTCGCCGACCAGGCCCATCAGGTACAGCCCGGCCGACACGGCGCTGATCGGCCCCGTCAGCACGTAGTCGAACAGCAGCGCCGACACCGACAGCTTGGCCATGGTGCCGCCCATGGCCTCCTTGACGACGCGGTAGACGCCGCCGCGGACGAACATCACCGAACTCTCGATGTAGATCGCCCGCACCGCCCACCCGAAGCTCATCACGCCCAGCACGAACCAGGGCGCGGCCTTGCCGACGGCCTGTTCGGCGATGCCGCCGGCATAGAACGCCGACGATCCCAGGTCGCCGAGCACGATGGCGGCCGCCCGCCAGAACGAGATGAATGACAGCAGGACCGTCGTGGCGACCACGACCCGCCGGGGCTGGATGCTGGATGGTGTGGGGTTCGTCATTCTGGGCGTTTCTGTCCTCGAGACATGCTGCGTCGGCCGGTCTCCCGTCTTCACGAATGAACCGGCACGACCTGCACGGTCGCGTCGGGAACCTCACGGAGGAACCGGTCAATCACGGATCCCCGCAGGAGGACTTCCCATCGTGACCGCTGGCTCTGGCCGAACACGACGTGGGTGATGCCTTCGCGCCGGGCGAATGCGACCAGGCCTTCGTCCGGGCGGTCGGCCCTCGCCCTGACCACCGTGGCGCCGAGTGCCTCGGCGAGGGCGATGTTGCGCGCCAGGGCCTCGCGGTCCTGCGGCGCAATCCGTCCGGCCCGCTCACGGGGCGTCTCGACGTAGACGGCATACCATCGTGCCCCCAGGCGCCCGGCAATGCGGGATCCGGTCCGCAGCACTCGCGGCGCGTCGGCATTCGAGCTCATGCACACCATGACGCGCTCGGGAAGCAGGGCGGGGTCGAGCCCTTCGCGCTTCCGGTAGCTGGCTGCCTGGTCACCGACTTCGTCGGCCACGACGCGCAGCGCCAGTTCGCGCAACGCGGACAGGTTGGCCTTCCTGAAGAAGCTCGACAGCGCCTGTTCGACCTTCTCCGGCTTGTAGATCTTGCCTTGCCGAAGCCGATTCCTCAACTCCTCGGCCGTGGCATCGACATTGATGACTTCGTCCGCGCGGTCCAGGAAGGTATCGGGCACCGTTTCACGCACCCGGATGCCGGTCAGCCGCGCGACCGAATCGTTGAGCGTCTCGATGTGCTGGATGTTGACCGCCGTCATCACGTGGATGCCCGCGTCCAGCAGCTCCAGCACATCCTCGTATCGCTTTGCGTGCCGGCTGCCGGCCACGTTCGAGTGCGCGAGCTCGTCGACCACCGCCACCTCAGGCCTGCGGGCAAGCAACGCGTCGGTGTCCATCTCCTCGACGTCCACGCCGCGATAGGCCACGTGCCGGCGCGGGACGATCTCCAGATCCCCGATCTGGGCCGCCGTCTCGGCGCGTCCGTAGGTCTCGACGAACCCGACCGCCACGTCGAGGCCGCGATCGCGCAGGAGGTGGGCATCCCGCAGCATCACGTAGGTCTTGCCGACCCCGGGTGCCGCCCCGACGTAGACGCGCAGGCGGGTCCGCTGGCGGTCCCGCGCCCGCGCCAGCAGGCGGTCGGCGGCCAGGCTCGCCGGGTTGTCCATCACGATCTGATTGTACGGGTCCTTTCCCCCCGGTTCGACGCCCCTTTATGGTCTTTTTACGGACCTTTTAGCCCATCCTCATGCCGGAATTCCTATCGTGGGGGCGAGGACACACCCATGCACGACACGCCACTGAGCCGCTTGGACTTCTTCTCCGTTCCGCCCCAGACGCTGCGCGGGCACCGCGACGACATGCTCGCCGAAATCGACCGCGCCATCACGGGCCTGCTCGTGCTCCGCAAGCTGATCGGGGGCGGCGAACCGCACCTGCGCACGGGCGACCCCGGCTGCCGGCCGGCGATGCCCCGCCGCGCCAGGACCCCGGACTGGATCCGGGCGGTCTGGACCCGGATCTCCCGGGACTGAATGCCATGGCTGACGCCGTGTTCATCCTGGCAACGCTGCTGTTCTTCGCCGTCGCGCTCGCCTACGTGGCGGCCTGTGAACGGTTGAGGTGAAGCACCGATGTGGAGCCTGAGCCACGCGATCTCGCTCCTCGTCGCCCTGGCCCTGCTGATCTACCTCGTCATCGCACTCCTGGCGCCAGAGAGGTTCTGAGATGACAGCGCGCGGCTGGGCCCAGATCCTGTTCTTCCTCGCTGCCGTGGGGGTGATGACCAAGCCGCTGGGCCTCTACATGTCCCGCGTCTTCGAGAGGCGGTGGACCCCCCTGGATGCCGTGCTGCGTCCGATTGAGCGCCTCGTCTACCGCCTGACGCTCGTTGACGACACACGCGAGATGCGCTGGACGGAGTACGGCGCGGCCATACTCCTGTTCAACGGGGTCTCCATGCTGCTGCTCTATGCCCTGTTGCGGTTGCAGGGCTCGCTGCCGTGGAATCCCCAGGGGTTCGCCGCAGTGCCGGCCGCGCTCGCCTTCAACACGGCGGCGTCGTTTGCGTCCAACACCAACTGGCAGGCGTATGCCGGCGAATCCACGCTGAGCTACCTGACGCAGATGGCCGGCCTGACGTGCCAGAACTTCGTGTCCGCCGCCGCCGGGATTGCGCTCGCCGTGGCATTCATCAGGGGCGTGGCCAGGCGCGAGTGCGATACGCTGGGCAACTTCTGGGTCGACCTGACGCGGGCAACGCTCTGGGTGCTGCTGCCGCTCTGCCTGGCTGGCGCGCTCGTGCTCGTGTCGCAGGGAGTCATTCAGAACCTGCGCCCGTACGACCGGGCCGCCGTGCTCGATGCCCAGACCGTCACCACGGCCGACGCCAACGGCGTCATCGCCGCGCACCTGGTCCGCGAGCAGGTTATCCCGCAGGGTCCGGTGGCGTCGCAGGAGATCATCAAGGTCGTCGGTACCAACGGCGGCGGGTTCTTCAACGCCAACAGCGCGCATCCGTTCGAAAACCCGACCCCGGTCACAAACCTCATCGAGATGCTGGCCATCTTCGCCATCCCGGCCGGCCTGGTCTACACCCTCGGCGAGATGACGGGGTCGCGGCGTCACGGATGGGCGGTCTGGTCCGCCATGGCGTTTCTGTTCCTGGCGGGCGTCACCGCCGCTTACTGGGCCGAGGCCCGGGGCAATCCACTGCTCGAGGGCGTCAGCCAGGCCGCCAGTGCCGCCGCCCCTGGCGGGAACATGGAAGGCAAGGAAGTCCGGTTCGGCATTGCGGGATCCGTGCTGTTCGCCACGGTGACGACCGACGCCAGTTCTGGCGCCGTCAACAGCATGCACGATTCATTCACGCCTCTTGGGGGGATGGTGCCCCTGGTCAACATCATGCTCGGCGAAGTGATCTTCGGCGGTGTCGGTGCCGGCCTGTACGGCGTGCTCATCTTCGTGGTGCTCGCCGTGTTCATCGCCGGGCTGATGGTCGGGCGGACGCCGGAGTACCTCGGCAAGCGCATCGAGGCGTACGAGGTGCAGATGGCCATGCTGTCCGTCCTGATCGTGCCGATCACCGTGCTCGCGCTGACGGCTGTGACCGTCGCGCTTCCGGGCTGGGGCGCCGCGGCAAGCTCCAATCCCGGGCCGCACGGGCTCTCCCGGATTCTGTACGCCTTCGTTTCCGCCGCCGGCAACAACGGGTCGGCCCTGGCCGGACTCTCCGTGAATACGGACTGGTACAACGTGACGCTCGGCGGGGCGATGCTCGCCGGGCGCTACCTGGCCATCGTTCCCATGCTGGCGCTGGCCGGCAGCCTCGGCCGCAAGAAGCTCGTGCCGCCGTCGCCGGGCACCTTTCCGGTTCACACGCCGCTCTTTTCGGTGTTGCTGGTGAGCGTCATCGTCATCGTCGGCGCGCTGACGTTCTTCCCCGCTCTCAGCCTCGGGCCCGTGCTTGAGCACGTGCTGATGGCCCAGGGACGGACATTCTAGGCACGCGGGGGAGGCAGGCATGGCACGGTCGCGCTCAGCCGGGACGTGGGACCCCGGAGTCGTACGCCCGGCAATCGCCGGTGCGATCCGCAAACTCGACCCGCGCACGATGATGCGCAACCCGGTGATGTTCGTGGTCGAAGTCGGCTCGCTGCTGACAACGGGTCAGTTGTGCTGCGACGCGATGGCGGGGCGCGGGCACCTCGGGTTCGAGTTGCAGATCACCGCGTGGCTGTGGGCGACAGTCCTGTTCGCGAACTTCGCCGAGGCCATGGCCGAAGGCCGCGGCAAGGCACAGGCGGACACGCTCAGGCGGTCGCGGGGCGACACGATGGCACGCCGCCGGCGCCCGGATGGAACATGCGAGGACATAGCGGCGCCAGTGCTGCGAACGGGCGATATCGTCGTGGTCCGCGCGGGGGAGTTCATCCCGGGCGACGGTGACGTGGTTGAAGGCGTGGCCTCCGTTGACGAGTCGGCCATCACGGGAGAGTCGGCTCCGGTCATTCGGGAGTCAGGCGGTGATCGGTCGGCTGTCACCGGCGGCACGAAGGTGCTGTCCGACGTCATCGTGGTGCGCATCTCGTCAAATCCCGGCGAGACGTTTCTCGACCGCATGATTGCCCTCGTCGAAGGCGCTGCCCGCCGCAAGACGCCAAACGAAATCGCGCTCCATATCCTGCTGGCCGGCCTCACCATCGTGTTCCTGGTGGCGGTGGTGACGCTGGATCCCCTGGCGGCGTACTCGGGTTCCCCGCAGTCCGTGTTCGTCCTGGTCTCGCTGCTCGTGTGCCTGATCCCCACGACGATTGGAGGACTGCTGTCGGCCGTGGGCATCGCCGGCATGGACCGCCTGGTGCAGCGAAACGTCCTGGCGATGTCAGGGCGCGCCGTCGAAGCCGCCGGCGACGTGCAGACGCTGCTGCTGGACAAGACCGGGACGATCACGCTGGGCAACCGACAAGCGGCGGCCTTTCTCCCCCTGGCCGGCGTCAGCGGGCGCGAACTCGCCGAGGCCGCGCAGCTGTCCTCGCTGCCGGACGAGACCCCGGAGGGGCGCTCCATCGTGGTCCTGGCGAAGACGGCGCACGGGCTGCGCGGCCGCGAGATGGCGCCGGGCCTGAACTGGTTCCCGTTCAGCGCGCAGACGCGCATGTCGGGCGTGGACGTCGACGGCCGGAAGATCCGGAAGGGCGCGACGGACGCCATCACCGCGTTCGTCCAGGCGTGCGGCGGCAGAGTCCCGCCGGAACTCGACGGCATCGTGGCCGGAGTCGCCAGGTCAGGCGGCACGCCGCTGGTGGTGGCGGAAGGCCGGCGCGTGCTGGGTGTCGTCCACCTGAAGGACATCGTCAAGGGCGGCATTCGCGAGCGCTTTGCGGAGCTCCGGGCGATGGGCATCCGGACCGTGATGATCACCGGAGACAACCCCCTGACGGCGGCGGCGATCGCCGCCGAAGCCGGCGTCGACGACTACCTGGCCCAGGCGACTCCGGAGGACAAGCTGCGGCTCATCCGCGGCGAGCAGCAGGACGGCAAGCTCGTGGCGATGACAGGCGACGGCACCAACGACGCACCGGCCCTGGCACAGGCCGACGTGGCCGTGGCGATGAACACCGGGACCCAGGCCGCCAAGGAAGCCGGGAACATGGTGGATCTCGATTCGAATCCCACCAAGCTCATCGAGATCGTGGAGATCGGCAAGCAGTTGCTGATGACACGCGGCGCCCTGACGACGTTCTCCATCGCCAATGACGTTGCCAAGTACTTCGCCATCATCCCCGCGATGTTCGTGGCCACGTTTCCCGCCCTGATGGCGCTCAACATCATGCGGCTCCGGTCCTCCGAGTCCGCCATTCTCTCCGCCGTCATTTTCAACGCCCTCATCATCGTGGCGCTCGTGCCTCTGGCGCTCCGCGGCGTGCGGTACCGGCCCATGAGTGCGGCCGCCATGCTGCGGCGCAACTTCCTGATCTACGGCATCGGGGGGCTGCTCGTGCCGTTCGTCGGCATCAAGGTGATCGACGTGATGGTGACGGCCCTGGGGCTCGTCTAGGCGCCAGACTGGAGCTGACCGGTATGAGGCTCGCGCACAACCTCGCTGTCGCCGCACTGATGACGCTGGTCACCACGATAGCGCTGGGGGTCGTCTATCCCGTCGCCGTCACGGGCCTGGCGCAGGCGTTCTTCCCGGCCCAGGCCAACGGCCAGTTGATCTACCGGGACGGCCGGCTCATCGGATCGCGTATTCTCGGGCAGGGGTTCTCCTCGCCCGGGTACTTCCGGTCCAGACCCTCGGCTTCAGACTACGACGCCACCGCCTCAGGCGGCTCGAACCTCGGACCGACGAACCGGACACTCGTCGATCGCGTCCGTGCGCGTGCCCTCGCGGCGATGAGGGAGAACGGCGGCAGCGCGGTTCCCGCCGACCTCGTCACGGCTTCCGGTTCCGGACTCGATCCGCACATCTCGCCGGCGGCGGCGGCCTTCCAGGTGTCTCGCGTGGCGCGCGAACGGGGCCTGAGCGAGGAGGAGGTCCGTCGGCTCGTGCGGGCGTTCACGGAAGAGGCCTCGTTCGGCCTGCTGGGCGAAGCCCGTGTCAGCGTGTTGCCGCTGAACCTGGCGCTGGACGCACGCCGGGCCGGGGGACAGGCGAGGTAACGGTCCGCCCCTACTCGGCGTCGTCCGTAAAGCGGTAGCCCACCCACGGTTCCGTCATCAGGTAGCGCGGGCTGGAGGGCGTGCGTTCGATCTTCTTTCTCAGCTGCCCCATCAGCACGCGGACATGCTCCGGCTGATCGACCGCGTGTGGCCCCCAGATGGTCTTGAGAATGGCGCGCGTCGTCAGAACCTGGCCTGCATGCCGGGCCATGAGCGCCAGCAGCGAGAATTCCTTCGGTGTCAGCTTGATCTCGTCCGTGCCGCGGACGACACGCCGGCGATCGAAGTCAATCGTGAGGTCGCCGCGATGCAACTGGCCGGTCTCTTCCGGCTCGCCCGCCATGCGCCGGCGCAACACGGCACGCACACGCGCGAACAGCTCGTCCGGCCCGAACGGCTTGGTGACGTAGTCATCCGCGCCTTCGTCGAGAGCGGCCACCTTGTCCCGCTCGGCACCCCTGGCCGACAACACGAGGATCGGCATGTCCCAGCGTGCGCGCAGCCGGCGGCAGACCTCGAGACCGTCGATGTCCGGCAGGCCGAGATCCAGGACGACGAGGTCCGGCGGATTCTCGCCGACCGACGCCAGCGCCGCCGCCCCCGTCCCGGCAACGTCGACATCGTAGCCCCGCGATCGGAGCATGGGCGCGACTGTCCGCTGGAGCGGCACTTCATCGTCAACGAGCAGAATCCGTGCCTGGCGCGTCACGACGGCTCTCCGGCCGGGCTGACGGCCGCGCGGGACTGCACCGGGATCTTCATCGAGAAGACGGCGCCGCCCTCCGGGTGATTGTCGGCCCAGACGCGGCCGCCCTGGGCAGCGAGCAGCCCGCGCGTAATGGCGAGTCCCATGCCCGTGCCGAACGCCCGGCTTCGGGCGTCGGCGCCGCGGTAGAAGCGTTCGAACAGGTGCTGCAGATCCTCGCCGGCAATCCCGCGGCCGCGGTCGCGCACCTCGAACGTCAGGGTGCCGGCGTCCACGCTCGCCGTCACCGACACGGTCGACCCCGGGGGCGAGTACTGGCCGGCATTCTCGAGGAGATGCGCCAGAGCCGCCGACATCAGGCGCGGATCGACGTGGACGGCCATCTCGCTGCCGCCCTGGATATCGAGATCGTGCCCGGCGAGCGCCAGCTGAACCTGCTGAACGGCGGCTTCGATGATGTCGGACGGGAGCACCCACTCGTGTTCCGCGTCGACGGCCCCGGTCTCGATTCTCGCCATCTCGACGATGTTCTGGAACAGGCGATTCAGGCGCGCAATCTCGGCCGTGATGATGTCAAGTTGCTCGCGGCGTTGCTCCTCATCTCCCCACTGCATCCTCAGGTTGCCCGACGCGGCCGTGATCGCCGTCAGCGGCGTCTTCAGGTCGTGGCCGAGCGACGAGAGGAGCGCCGACTTGAGCTCCGCGCCCTGGCGGACGCGCGCGGCATCCTGCCGTTCCTCGAGCAGTTTCGCGCGCTCGATCGCAATGGCGGCCAGCCCCGCCAGGGCGTCAAGCGTGCCGGGCTCGATCTCCCGGCCCGATGCCGCCAGCAACCCGACCGCGCGCATGCCGAGCCTCAGGGGAACGAGCCACACGCGCAGCCCTTCGGCCGATGTCACGAGGCGGTGCCCGCCGTACGCGCGGCGCTGGGCGTCGAATTCGAGTGTGCCCCGCGCGGTCGCCATTGCCAGATCCAGGTCCGCCCAGTCGAGCGTGAGGCCGCCGCCGGACTCGTGGAGCTTCCATCCTCCGGCCATCGGGAGGCAGATGGTGACGTGGTCCAGGCTGAACCGCCGCGACATGTACCGCACCAGGACGTCAACGGCCTCGGCGGCGTCGGTGGCCAGCAGGATGTCCCGGCTGAGGTCGAACAACCGGCTCATCTCATCCTGTCTCGCTGTCGCCTCTTCGGCGCGCTGGCGAGCCACGAGAGACAGCCGGCTCCCGACGACACTGACGACAAGGAAGGCGAACAGTGCGAACCAGTTCAGCGGGTCGGCAATCGAGAAGGTCCGGATAGGGGCAATGAAGTAGTAGTTGAAGGCCAGCAGCGCCAGCAGGGACGTCGACACGGCCACGCGCAGTGTCGCGGCTGCCGCGACGAGGAGGATGACCAGCAGGTAGGACAGGCCGACGACCGTCGCGTTCTCGATCCTCAGCCAGCCGGCGTACACGAACGTGATGGCGCCGAGGCCCGCCGCGCCTGCAGCGAGAAACCCCCACTCACGGCCGGACGGAACTTTGTACACGGCTGCTTCCCCGTCCCGAATCCCGGCGCCCGAGGCGCCTACGAGATCGGTTCAGATCCTAGCAGCAATCCCGCGGCGCGCACGGAAAGCGGAGGGCTTTATGGCCTTTTTACGACCAGGCCTGAAGCCTCGTGACGCGAACCGGCGCACTGGCCGTCGAGCCGATCACGTGATGCATTCGGTTGTACACTGGCGCCGCCCTGGAGGAGGATGACGATGACCAAAGCCGCCAGCCGCGGTTGCACCACGTTCTTGCTGCTGTGTCCGTTGTTCGCAGGCCTGGCGGCCGGCGCCGGCGCACAACCCCAGCCGGCACAGCCGCCCGCGCAGGCTCACCGGATCGCCGCCGGCGCCGCCGGTCCGATGCCCGCCATCCTCTCGCTGCGCGAGCAGGCCTCCGTCTACAACAACTGGTTGAAGACCCGCCTGGATCACATCCTGCCCGAACTGATGCGGCAGGAAGGCTTCGACATGTGGCTCGTGATCTGCCGCGAGAACAACGAAGACCCGGCCTTCTTCTCGCTGATGCCCTTCACGTCGATGTACGCCAGCCGCACGTCGATCCTCGTGTTCTTCGACCGCGGCGCCGAGGGCATCGAGCGCCTGACCGTCAGCCGTTCCGGCATCGGCGGGCTCTACAAGAGCGCGTGGGAACCGGACAAGATCGACCAGTGGGTGCGCCTCGACCAGATCATCCGGGAGCGCAACCCGAAGAGGATCGGCATCAACGAGTCCGACACGTTCAACTACGGCGACGGCCTCACCGCATCGCTCAGGAAGAAGCTGATGGCGGCCCTGCCGCCCGAGTTCACCGGGCGCGTCGCGTCCGCCGAACGTCTCGCCCTTCGCTGGCTGGAACGCCGGTCTGCCGAGGAAATCGAGATCTACCCCCAGATCGTCGCGATCGCCCACGCCATCATCGGCGAGGCGTTCTCGCGCCGCGTCATCACCCCTGGCGTCACGACGACCGAGGACGTGGTGTGGTACCTCCGCGAACGGTCGCGCGCACTGGGCCTGACGAACTGGTTCCAGCCGTCAGTGTCGATCCAGCGGCCGAAGGACAGCCCCTACAAGGACACCGCCGTCATCCATCGCGGCGACTGGCTCCACTGCGACTTCGGGATCGTCTACCTGAAGCTCTGCACGGACACGCAGCAGGTGGCATACGTGCTGAAGGAAGACGAGACGGACGCGCCGCAGGGGTTGAAGGACGCCCTGGCGCAGGGAAACCGCCTGCAGGATATCGAACTGGCCGAACTGAAGACAGGCCGGACCGGCAACGAGATTCTGGCAGCCGCGCTGAAGCGCGCCACCGCCGAAGGGCTGAGGCCCAGCATCTATACGCACCCGCTGGGGGTGCATGGGCATGCCGCCGGACCGATCATCGGGTTGTGGGACAGACAGGACGGCGTGCCTGGCCTCGGCGACTTCCCGCTGTTCGAGGACACGGCGCACTCGATTGAGCTGAACGTGCGCGCCGACATCCCGGAATGGGGCGGCACTGAACTGCGTGTCGAACTGGAACAGGACGCCATCTACACGAAGACCGGGCCCCGGTGGCTCGACGGGCGGCAGACGTCGCTGATCCTGATCTACTGACGTCCGTCGGCCATTCTCGACGGGTGGGGTCAGATCCAAAATG
>Ga0334722_10005274_pt1 | contig 13106 bp, 11 predicted proteins | sample C3_bottom_MG_FD_207210 | JGI IMG/M metagenome (GOLD analysis project Ga0334722, IMG submission 207210) | Sediment microbial communities from Yellowstone Lake, YNP, Wyoming, USA - C3_bottom | ecosystem: Environmental > Aquatic > Freshwater > Lake > Sediment | place: USA: Wyoming | collected...
AGCTGAACAGTAAAAGATCGGCGATCTCTTCTTTCTTGCCATGGTCAAAGTGGATGCCTTCCTTCAGCACCCTGCCGAACTCTTTATAGAGCTTCTCGTAGGCCGGGGCGTCGTTCTTCTTCATGTCCGCCAGGGCATCGAGTATTTTCTTGGTAATGTTCTTCTTGATCACCGCCATCTGCCGGTTGTTCTGTAGTATCTCGCGCGACACATTCAGCGGCAGGTCCGACGAGTCCACGACACCGCGCACGAAGCGCAGGTATTCGGGGATAAGGTCGGCGCAGTGGTCCATGATCTGGACGCGCTTCACATAGAGCATCGGCCCGATCTTGAAGTCGCGATAGAGGATGCCGTACGGGGCGTGCTGGGGGAAATAGAGCAGGGCCGTGAACTCCGACGTGCCTTCGGCGCGATAGTGGATCACCTTCGCGGGGTCAGTATAGTCGTGGGACACGTGCTTGTAGAAATCGTTATATTCTTCCGGTTTTATTTCTGAAGGGTCCTTCAGCCAAATAGCTTTTCTGGCGTTAAGGGTCTCTTCCTCGGTGGTCTTGACCTTCTTCTCCTTGTCAGCCGGATCTTCCTTGTTCCGCGTAACATCCATCACAACGGGATGTTCTATATAATCCGAATACTTCTTCACAACGTCGCGGATCTCCCACTCCTCAAGATACTTCTTGTCGTCGTCCCTAAGATGGAGCACCACGTCCGTCCCCGGCTTCTCCCTCGTCGCGTCATCGATCGTATAGGTCCCGTCAGCTGTCGATTCCCACCTGATCGCCTTGTTCGTCTTCTCGCTCGCCTTGCGGGTGATGACCGTGACGGTGTCGGCAACCATGTATGCTGAATAGAAACCTACGCCGAACTGGCCGATGAGGCCCGGCTTGTCCTTCTGGGAGGCATCTTTAAGCGCCTGCATGAACTCCCGTGTTCCCGAGTGTGCGATCGTCCCGAGCTCTGCGACGACCTCGTCCCTGGTCATGCCAATCCCGTTGTCGCTGATGGTGAGGGTGTTCGCCTTTTTGTCCTCGGTGATCTTGATCTTCCACTCACCGGAAGCATCAGAGATCTCCCTGTTCGTCAGCGACGCATGGCGCGCCTTGTCGATCGCGTCCGAGGCGTTCGAGATCAGTTCCCGCAGGAAGATCTCCTTGTGGGAATAGAGGGAGTGGATCATCAGGTTCAGCAGCTCTTTTACTTCGGTCTTGAACTCCATCTTCTCAACAGCCATGGGTCACCTCGATAAGAAAATAATTCAAAATTCAGTACTCAAAATTCAAAATTTCAAAGGACAACCTTTGACACGGAAGGATCGGATTAAAGTCTTTGACGTACCCATGCGCCGGGCAGCCTGGTGCGAAGTCTGTGCGTATGCATGCTCCGATGAAGCCAGGAACAGCAGCCGTCTGGAAAGCAGCGCGTCCGCAGGGGAAGCGCTGCCGGGCAAGGGATAATGAACAAGGGAACGTGAATCACTTTCTGCATGCCTAGCACAGCAAGCCAACGGGCTACCCAAAAAAACAAGCATCTTGCACATCTGAGAAAATTAATATCTTTCTCTTTGTTACCTTTCTTGCGTGCCCATGAAAGGTAACAAAAAACGCGTCTTGATTCTTATAATAGATAGTAATGATAAAAAGGCCGGAGAGATTGCTCTCTCCGGCCCTCGGTCTTCCGTTGTTTAAGCTGCTTCCTAGTACATCCCGCCCATTCCGCCGCCCATGCCGCCGGGCATACCACCGGGCATTCCGCCGCCCTTCTCTTCGGGCATATCGGTGATCATCACTTCCGTCGTAAGCATGAGGCTCGCCACGGAGGACGCGTTCTGGAGCGCCGAGCGCGTGACCTTGGTCGGATCGATGATGCCTGCCGCAAGCATGTCAACGTACTCTTCCTTCTGCGCGTCAAACCCATAATTGGGCTTGTCCGAGGACTTCACCTTGTCCACGATCACCGACGGCTCGAGGCCGGCATTGTTCACGATCTGGCGGATCGGCTCTTCGAGAGACTTCTTCACGATGTTCACGCCGATCTGCTCGTCGCCGCCGAGCTTCATCTTGTCCAGCACCGGGATGCAGCGAAGCAGCGCAACGCCGCCGCCAGCAACAATGCCTTCTTCCATGGCCGCGCGGGTCGCGTGGAGCGCGTCCTCGACACGGGCCTTCTTTTCCTTCATTTCCGTCTCCGTCGCCGCGCCGACGTTGATGACCGCCACGCCGCCCACGATCTTCGCGAGCCGCTCCTGGAGCTTCTCTTTGTCGTAGTCCGACGTGGAATCGGCGATCTGCGCCTTGATCTGCTTCACCCGTCCCTGGATAGCGTCGGTTTTGCCCGCGCCCTCGACGATGGTGGTGTTGTCCTTGTCAACGGTGATCTTCTTGGCACGGCCGAGGTCTGTGATCTTCACGTTCTCGAGCTTGATGCCGAGGTCTTCGGAGATCACCGAGCCGCCGGTCAGGATGGCCAGGTCTTCGAGCATCGCCTTGCGGCGATCGCCGAAGCCCGGGGCCTTGATAGCGCAGATCTGAAGCGTGCCGCGGAGCTTGTTCACCACCAGGGTCGCCAGGGCCTCGCCCTCGACGTCCTCGGCGATGATCACCATCGGCGCGCCCATCTTCGCGGTCTGCTCCAGGATCGGGAGCAGGTCCTTCATGCTGGAGATCTTCTTCTCCGAGAGGAGGATAAAGGCGTTCTCGAGGACCGCTTCCATCTTCTCTGCGTTGGTGACGAAATAGGGGGAGATGTAGCCGCGATCGAACTGCATGCCCTCGACCACGTCGAGGCTGGTGACCATGCTCTTCGCTTCTTCCACGGTGATGACGCCGTCCTTGCCCACCTTGTCCACTGCTTCGGCGATCAGCTTGCCGATGGTCTCGTCGCTGTTGGCGGAGATGCTGCCGACCTGGGAGATCTCTTTCTTCTCATTGACGGGCTTGGACATCTTCTTGAGGTTCTCGATGACCGCCGCAACGGCCTTCTCGATGCCGCGCTTCAGGTCCATGGGGTTCGCGCCGGCAGTGACGTTCTTCATGCCTTCGCGGTAAATGGCCTGGGCCAGGACCGTGGCGGTCGTGGTGCCGTCGCCGGCAACGTCCGAGGTCTTGGAGGCGACTTCGCGCACGAGCTGGGCGCCCATGTTCTCATAAGGGTCCTTCAGCTCGATCTCTTTTGCAACGGAAACGCCGTCCTTGGTGATCGTTGGGGCGCCGAACTTCTTGTCGATCATCACGTTGCGGCCCTTGGGCCCCAGCGTTGCCTTCACGGCGTCGGTCAGGACATTCACGCCCTTCAGGATCGCCGCACGTGCATCTTGGTCGAACATCAACTGCTTTGCCATATTCATTTCCTCCTTAAGGATTCATTGATTGTTATAAATCGCTTACAGGCTGACAGGCTAGCATGCTTACAGGCTAATTCGCTTGTCGGCTTGCTAGCTTGTTCGCTTGCCAGCTTGCTAGCTCAGAATTCCCAGCACGTCCTCTTCCTTGATGATCAGGTAATCGATATTGTCGATGCTGATCTTAGACCCGGAATACCGGTCAAAGAGGATCTTGTCGCTGATCTTAAGCGACTTCACGTCGTCGCCCACGGCCTCCACCTTGCCGCTCTGCGGCTTTTCCTTGGCACTGTCAGGAATATACAGTCCGCCTGCGGTCTTCTCCATCTCCTCGGTGTAGCTTACGAACACCCGGTCCTTCAACGGCTTAAATTTGACTCCCATGTGCAAAACTCCTTTCTAAAATAGTAATAAGTTTATGCGATTAGCACTCAGCTTTGAGGAGTGCTAATATATTACGTTGTGATAAAAAAATCAAGAAAAATTTTATCATTCTCGAGGCCAGACTGCTAATCTGCTGCATATTCAATAAGTTATTGATTTTAAATAAAAAAGGCAGGGCTATAAGCCCTGCCTTTTTACTACAATATTCTTATATATAGAAGAGTACGTCCAGGCTGCTACTTCGCCGTTCCGTTCTTTTCCTTCTTTTCCACGACTTGCTCTTTGACCGGAAGGTTCTTGAAGATGTCCCCGGTCTTCAGAAGTTCGATGGCCTTCTGGAGCTGAATGTCGTCCTTGTCGTCCTTCGGCACGGACTCGAGAACGATATCGTCCTCACCGGACGGATCTGCCTTCGGCTTCTTCTCGATCTTCTCCGGGTCCTTGACCGTCTCGTTCTTCAAATGGCGCTCCAGGTCCTTTTCGCGAACGATCATGTGGGCCGCTTCGCCGTTCTTCGGGTCCTTGATCTTGGGAAGCTTCACCTCGATGTCCGGCGCGATCCCCACGTTCTGGATGGAACGGCCGCTCGGCGTGTAGTACTTTGCCGTTGTGAGCCGCATTCCCGTGTTGCCGTCCAAGGGGAACACGGTCTGGACCGAGCCCTTGCCGAACGTCTGGGTCCCCATGATCACTGCGCGCTTGGAATCCTGCAGCGCGCCTGCCACGATCTCCGAAGCGCTGGCCGACCCGGTGTTCACGAGCACGACGACCGGGTAATCGCGGATGGACGCCACTCCGCCGGACAGGAAGTCCTTGCGGTCGTCCTTCTTCCTGCCCTGGATGTAGACGACGAGCTTGTCCTTGGGCATGAACAGGCTGCTCACATCGACCGAGGAGTCGAGGAGCCCGCCCGGGTTGTTCCGCATGTCAAGCACCAGCCGCTTCATGCCCTTGTCCTCGAGCTTCTTCAAGGCAGCGTCGACGTCCTTGGCCGTCTTGCCTTGGAACTGGATGATCTTTACGTAGCCGATGTCGCCGTCGAGCATTTTTGACTTCACGCTCTGGACCTTGATGACATCGCGGGTGATATTGAAGTCCTTCGGCTTGTCCCAGCCCTCGCGGTGGATCAGCAGCCGCACCTTGGTGTTCTTAGGGCCGCGCATCCGGTCCACGGCGTCCTCGATGCTCATGTCCTTCGTCCACTCATCGTTGATCTTCAGGATCTTGTCGCCCGCGGCGATCCCTGCCCGGTCGGCCGGGGTGTCCTCGATGGGCGAGATGACCGTCAGTTGCTGGTTCTTGATACCGATCTGGATGCCGACACCCTGGAACTCGCCCCGGATGTCCATGTTGATCTCTTTGAAGGCCCGCTCGGACATGTAGGACGAGTGGGGATCAAGGCTGTTGATCATCCCGCGGATGGCCCCCTGGATAAGCTCCTTGTCGGTAGGTTCCTCCACATAATTGCTCTTGATGAGCTCGAGGGCCCGCGTGAACGCCCTGAGGTCGTCGTAGGTATCGGACTTGGCATAGGCCGTCTTGTGCCCGATTACGAACCCGGTCGTGAACATCGTTATCGTGCCGATGACCAGCAGGATCAGCAGCGTGACCAGAAAGCGTTTTTTGTTGATCTTGATCATTTCATTCTCCTCCGAATACAGCTTCATACGATGATCTCCTTTTAATCCAGGAGCGAGCGCATTCCCGCAGCTTGCTGCCAGGTTTAGCGAGCGTTTTGTAACTAAGGGATTAAATACTACTCAGAACAATCTTTCTCGCAAAGACGCCAAGCTCGCAAAGAAAGCAAATCCTTTAAATTAAAAGTCGGTCTTAAAAGATTCTCTTTGCGGCCTCGCTTAGAAGCGCCTACTTTTGGTTGCGGCTCGCCTAGAGGCGCCTACTGTCGGTTGCGAGAGACGCCCTGCTGTTCCGTTTTTTTCGGGTCAGGACGAATATACTACCACAAATGCCTATCGTTTCGCCAGCCAAAGCAGAGGGTCCTCGGCCTCGCCGTTCCGCCGAACCTCGAAATAGAGCTTCGAACCTTTGAGGCTCCCCGTGTCGCCCGCAAGGCCGATCACCTGGCGCGCGCTGACCCGGTCGCCGCCGCCCACGTCCAGCTGGGACAGGTGGCCGTAGAGCGAGTAGAGACCCTCGCCGTGGTCGACAATGATGAGCTTTCCGTACCCCTTGTACCAGTCGGCGTACACCACCTGGCCGTCGTGCACCACCCGGACCTCGTCGCCCGTTCTGGCCGCGATGTCAATGCCCCGGCGGTGGACAACGGTGCCGAACTGCGGATGACGCTGCACGCCGAACCGCGTCAGCAACTGGCCAGCCACCGGCCAGGGGAACCGGTTCCGGTCGGAACTTGCGGAAGAGGTCTCGCGTGCCTGCTTCTTCGCGGCCTTCTTTTCCCGCTCCGACAGCTTGATCATGGCCCAGAGGTTCGTCGATGACTCTTCGAGGTCTTTCAGCGTGGCCTCGTAAACGTTCTTTTCCTGTTTCACCGACCCCAGGATCTCCGCCTTTTTTCTGCGCCGCGTTTCGAGGGACGCGCGCTTGGACTCGACGGCCGTCCGGCGGGCAAGGATGTCGCTCGTGCGCTCCCGGGTCTCCCGCTCCCGGTCGGCCAGCCGCGCCAGGGTCGAGGTGTACTCAGCCATCATCCTCTGGTCGCGCTCGGCGATGATGCTTAGATAGCGCATCCGCTTGTAGGCCGTGGTGAAACTGTCCGACGAGAGGACCGCCAGGGCGTAGCCCCCGGTCCTGCTCATTTTGTACAGCGCCCGGAGACGGGCCCCGTAGAACTGCTTCAGGTGAGCGAGCTCCCGCGAGGCAGTCGTGTTGCTCTGTTCGATCTCGGCGATCGCCGTTTCGGACTCCCGCAGCTTCCGCCGCTGGTCCGCCAACTCCGCGCTCCCCGCCTGGATCTCGCGGTCCATCTTTTCCAGCTCCGACAGGATCGACCGCTCCCTGCGGTCTGCGCGCTTGAGCTTCTGCTTCTTCTCCTGCATCTCCTGCTTGATTCGCTGGAGCTCCTGCTGTTTCTCTTCGCTGTCCTCGGCGCGCACGCCCGCCGCCGACGCGGCAAGCAGCGCGAGAAGCACGGGGACGACTATGAGGGTTCGTCGTGACATGATCGGGATCAGGAACAAATAAAACCATTCATTCAACGCAGAGGGTCGCTGAAAACATATGATCTTGTATGTAACAACAAACCTGTTTTACCGCAGAGGTCGCGGAGCACGCAGAGAAAATCGTGGGTATTTTTTTACAAAATAAAGACCCGAATCGACTTTGATCTTGTTCAATAAATCCCGAATCCTATCATGCCGTCTGGATTCTGGTCAGCCGCGGTTACCTCTGCGATCTCTGCGTTCTCTGCGGTGAAAAAGCTCTCGCCGTTCGTTGTCCTATACCCTATTCCAGGAACTTGTTCACCGACACCAGCCCCCCCACGAAACCGAGGGCCCCTCCCCCGCCGATCATATAGGCGATCACCGGGGTCGGAAGGAAGTCCAGCCCGCCGGGGCCCGAGAGGAACAGCACGACCTCCTGGGGCAGGGCATGGAACAGGAGCGCCAGGATGCCCACGGAGAGCGAGGTCCCCAGGACCACGACGAGCATCCCTTCCACAAGGAAGGGCCCCATGATGAACCAGCGGGTGGCGCCGATCCACTGCATCAGCTCGATCTCCTGCCCCCGGGAATAGAGGGCGAGGCGGACCGAGTTCGATATGATGAAGACCACCGTAACGCCGAGGAGGACCGCCAGGGCGATGCCGCCGTAGGTCACCAGCTTGAGCATGCGCTCCAGGACGGCCACGCCCTGCCTGCCGTAGGACACGTCCTCGACACCGAAATACTTCGCAAACTTCTTCGTCAAGGCCTCCATCTTCGCGGCATCGGCATACTTCGCGTCAACGGTCACTTCGTAAGAATCGGGGAGCGGGTTCTCGCTCAGGCCTTCCATGAGCGCCTCCTGCCCCTTGAGCTCTTTCTTGAGCATAGCGATCGCCTCGGCCTTCGGCAGAAAGACCGCCTTCTTTACGCCGGGCTCGGCCTTCAGCCGCGTGAAGATGAAATCCTTTTCCTGGGCGGTCAGACCGTCCTTAAGGTACACCGATACTTCGAGCCGCTCACCCATGGCGCCGACAGCGGACTGGAGGTTCAGGAACACCACAAGGAAGAAGCCAACGATGAGCATGGCCATGCTGATGGTGCCCGTGGCCAGCAGGTTCACCAGGCTGTTGGCCCGGAGCCCGTGATAGGCCTCGATGACGGTATAGATCGGTCCGTATCCTCTCATCGCGAAGAAGGCTCCTGCTTGAATTTGGTCGTAGCCGCCCGGTCCAACACGGGGTCCTTCGTGTCGCTCATGATCTTGCCGCGCTCCATGGCAACGATCCGGCGCTGCATCTTCTGCACCGTCTCCCAGTCGTGGGTGGCAACGATCACCGTTGTGCCTTTCATATTGATGTCCTTGAACAGGCGGAACACTTCCTGGCCGCTCTGGGGGTCCAGGTTGCCCGTCGGCTCGTCGGCCAGCAGGATCTGCGGCTCGTTCACCAGCGCGCGGGCGATGGCCACCCGCTGTTGTTCGCCACCCGACAGCTTCAGCGGCGTGAGGTGCTCCTTCTTCTCCATGCCCACCTTTTTCAGGGACAGGAGCGCACGACGCTCGATATCGCCGTGGGGCGCACCAATGACCTTGAGGGCAAGCGCGATGTTCTCGAACACGGTCTTGTGGGGAAGCAGCTTGTAGTCCTGGAAGACGAAGCCCATGTTGCGGCGGAGATAGGGAATGCTGGACGAGTTGAGCCGGAAGGTGTTCATCCCCTGGATGATGATCTGCCCCTCATCGGCGTGCTCGGCGCAGAAGAGGACCTTCAGGAGCGTGGTCTTTCCGGCCCCGCTGGGACCGGTGACGAAAACGAACTCGCCCTTGTCCACGCTGACGGTTATTTCACGCAGAGCCGGAATACCTTCGAATATTTTGCTGACCCGATAGAGATGGATCATGATTTAATGCGACGCACGATGCGTGTCCCAGCGCGCCGAGGCACGGGTGACCGCTGAGACCAAAATAGCGTCCCTTTGCTTGTCAGCTTCCAAGCCTGCAGGCCGGCAGGCCATGTTCATCACTGTTTCTTCTTCTTGATCGCTTCTTTCACTCCCTCGCAGATGTCCGCCGCCGTAAGCTTGTAATGCTTCAGCAGGCCGTCGGGTTCGCCCGACGTGCCGAACTGGTCCTTGACGCCGATGCGCACGAGGAATGCCGGCGACGATTCTGCCAAGACCTCGGCAACGGCGCTTCCCAGGCCGCCGATGATGGAATGCTCTTCCGCGGTGACGATGGCGCCGCAGCGCTTTGCCGCGGCCATGACCGCTTCGTTGTCCAGCGGCTTGATGGTGGACATGTTGATGACGCCGGCGTCGATGCCTTCGCCCAGGAGCGTCTCGCGGGCTTTCAGCGCTTCGGCGACCAGAAGGCCCGTCGCAATGATGGCAGCGTCCTTTCCTTCATGGAACACGTGGGCTTTGCCGATCTTGAACTGGTAGTCCGGGCCGAAGAGGACCGGCACCTTGTTCCTCCCGGTGCGCACGTAGCAGGGGCCCTTGTGTTCGGCCACGGCCTCGATGGCGAGCCGGGTCTCCACGCCGTCGGCGGGGACGATGACGGTCATATTGGGAAGCACCCGCATCACCGCGATGTCCTCGAGGGACTGGTGCGACCCGCCGTCCTCGCCCACCGTGACGCCGGAGTGGCTGGCCACGATCTTGACGCTCAGGTTCGGATAGCAGATGGACTGCCGGATCTGCTCCCAGGCCCGGCCCGTGGCGAACACCGCGAAGGTGCTCGCAAAGGGCAACTTCCCGCCGATGGCAAGGCCGGCCGCCGTGCCCATCATGTCCTGCTCGGCGATGCCGATATTGAAGAACCGTTCAGGATAGGCCTTGGCGAACTTGGAGGTCTTCGTGGACCCCGACAGGTCGGCGTCCAGCACCACGACGTCGCTCCGCTTCTTTCCGAGTTCCACCAACGCATCCCCGTATGCGTCTCTCGTCGCTATCTTCTGTTGTGTCTGGCTCACGTTAACCCCCATGCTATTTCGGCTTTCGGATTTTAGATTGCAGATTTTTTAGGTTTTCAATCGGTAATCCGAGATCCGCAATCTGCAATCAAGTTATTTGCACACTGCCGCGTCGAGTTCTTTCAGCGCCATCTCGAGCTCTTCCTTCGACGGCGTCGTTCCGTGGAACTCGACCTTCCCTTCGAAGCACACCGAGCCCTTGCCCTTCACGGTGCGGCAGACGATCGCCGTGGGTTTCCCTTTCACGGTCTCCGCCTTGTCGAGCGCCGCCATGATCTGCGCCATGTCGTGGCCGTCGATGTCCTGGACGTCCCAGCCGAAGGCGCGCCACTTGTCGGCGATGGGCTCCACACCCATGACCTTCGCCACCGGACCGTCGATCTGGAGGCCATTGTTGTCGATGAGCACGCAGAGATTGTCCAACTTGTAATGGGCGCCGGTCATGGCCGCCTCCCAGATCTGGCCTTCCTGCAGTTCCCCGTCGCCCAGCACCGCGAACACCCGGTTCGTCGCCTTGTCCAGCTTCTGGGAAAGGGCTATGCCGCAGGCAACGGACAGCCCCTGGCCAAGCGAACCCGTGGAGATCTCAACGCCCGGCAGGTACTTGCTGTCGGGATGGCCCTGGAGCCGCGACCCCAACTTGCGGAGCGTGCAGAGCTCGGACGTCTCGAAGAACCCGGCGTGCGCCAGCGTCGTGTACAGCACCGGCGCCGCGTGGCCCTTGGACAGAATGAAGTAGTCGCGCCCCTTCCAGTCCGGCTTCTTCGGATCATACTTCATCTTGTAAAAATAGAGCGCCGTCATGATGTCCGTGGCGGACAGGCTGCCGCCGGTGTGGCCCGAGCCGCACCCGTGCAGCATCTTCACGATATCGATGCGCATCCGCCGCGCCCGGTCCTTCAGGGACCGCACTTGCTCTTCACTCACTGCCATGGATCGTTCCTCCCCGGGAAATGGGTTCTGTGCCTGTAATAAAAGAACACGAGTGAGACCTCAGCCCGTGTTCGGTAGAAATACATACTGGCCTGTCAAAGGACAACGTTCTTGCTTCTATATATACTACTTGCGCTTCTCCTTGTCATCCTGCACCAGGAACTCAAGAATGATGTCGTCAAGGCTCTTCTCTTTGACCTCTTCGGGCTTAGGCGTAGGAGGAGCCGCTTTTTTCACTTCCGACGCCGGCTGGACCGGGGCTGCCGCTTTCGGAGCGGGGGCGGATCCTTCATGGTGCGGGGCATTGACGTTGACCTCGAGCTTGTTCTGCATCAGGTCGCGGATCATCTGCTTGTGCTGCTCCATCATCAGTTCGCGCACGACGTCGTCGAGGCAGTCGGCCTTGAGAATATCGGCATAACTGGTCTTGCGCGAAGCGAGAATTGCACCCTGGTGGTACATCAGCGACGTGATGAACGGGCTGTTGGCGCCGCCATCCTCGGTCTGGCAATGGTAGATCTTGCCGTCAAACTTGAAGTCCGTATTATATCCTGTCAGCATAGCCGGGGTATTATACTGGTACCCCTTTGAAGTTGCAAGGGCTTTTCGCTTGACAGGACCGGTGCTTGGTGTTAATTTGTGCCCGTGCCGGCGTGGTGAAACTGGTAGACGCAGAGGACTCAAAATCCTCCGGGGGCAACTCCATGTCGGTTCGATTCCGACCGCCGGCACCAATATAATTCTAAAGAAAAGGCCCCCGCGTATTGACCGGGGGCCTTAATGGTCTTACAACCTCTCACGATAGAACTGCGGCATTCAACAGATTTTAACGTATCCTGCCCGAACGTTGTTCTCTTTCAGCCTGTCATAATTAAAAACCGAGACATATAGCTCTACTCAGATTTTCAACGAAGTCAGAAACCGCGAAATCGGCGCCGTTGACCGTGATCGCCTGAGTTGAGGGACTGAACGAGTAAGTTGTATGAGGAGCAGGACAGCTCCCTGAACGATAACTCGCCTTAATGGCATAGTCTCCATTTGGAACACCTGTAAAAGTGTAATTACCATTTACGTCGGTAGTTGTCCAGATTGCCGTTATAAAAAGAGGGTCACCTAAAAATACGGTAACACCCTCGAGAATAAAAGGGTCCGTAGTGAGAGACTTACTCCCCGCTATGATTTTTCCCGAGACATTGTACGCATTCGTTGTCGTAACGGTCGTCACAAAATTGACATCGGGTATATTTAAATCGATGATCGTGACCGGCTGGCTCGGAGGAGCAAAACTGTAGGTGGTAAGCGTATGGAGGCCGGCATCATAGATTGAATTCTTGCCGGGTGTCACCGTGTAATCCCCGGGCACAGCACTGTAGGTGTAGTTGCCGCTCCCATCGGTCGTTGCCGTCAGGGCGGAGGCAAGACCCGTCCCTGTCAGCGTCATGGTCACCCCCGTGGTCGCAACGGCGGACCCATCCGCAACGTGACCTGCCAGGGTGAAGGCATTCTCACTAACAATAGTTGTTCCCACTGCATTGGCATAATTGACCGGAACCATCTGGCTTGCAGGAGTGAATTTATAATTCGCCCGAGAGGCCGTGACCGTATAATATCCATTCGCCAGGCCACCAAAACTGTACGCTCCGCCGGTATTCGTGGTCGTGGTCCTTGTTCCCGCGCCGGACAAGGTGATCATGACCCCCTGCTGATCGGTGCCGCTTACCGTGCCGGACAGGGTATACTTAGCGCCGCCAGAGCTGCTTCCGCCGCCTGCCCCTCCTCCGCATGACATCACAAGTCCCGACAAAAAAAGCGCGGCAAAACCATACCACAAAACGCCAGACATCCTTCTCAGCATATCATCCTCCCCAGGACGCATATTTAGCAGGTACTCTTCATGTTCAAAGTGTCCTGGTCCTTACATGGTTCTCTTTCGGCTTGTCCTGTTACAGGGAATACGTAATGACACATCGGCCCTGCAAGCAGATATATCATGCCTTGGACATATAGATGAAAAACAACTCAAAAGCAGTCCTCACCAGGATCGTCCGCGCCTGACTTCTGAAACTGTCTGAAAAGAAGTAGAAGTCCGTCCCCATCATTGACGAAGTATCGAACATGCGGCTCGACGTGTTTACAGTGCTTCATACCATCACGTAGTTTGATGGAGACTCAAGACCCATTCTGCTGATCATTCTTGCCGGGCAGATCCGGATTAATTAGTAAACAATATTTACGTTTTCAATGAAGTCAGCAACCGTAAGATCGGAGCCGTTAATCGTGATCGCCCGACTGGTGGGGCTGAATTCGTACCAATAGGTAGTAGCACTATTATGGAAGGGCTGTATATGAAAGCTC
>Ga0334722_10005275_pt1 | contig 13105 bp, 14 predicted proteins | sample C3_bottom_MG_FD_207210 | JGI IMG/M metagenome (GOLD analysis project Ga0334722, IMG submission 207210) | Sediment microbial communities from Yellowstone Lake, YNP, Wyoming, USA - C3_bottom | ecosystem: Environmental > Aquatic > Freshwater > Lake > Sediment | place: USA: Wyoming | collected...
GACCGCGCGCGAGACCCTCCTCGCCGTGAATCCCATCCTGGCCGGGGATCTCGAACCCCTCGTCCTCGATTCGCGCGTCATCCTCGGCCTCGAGGACGAGGGGACGGCGCCCGAGGGTGCCTTCGGCGCCGAGGCCCTCGTCGCCCTTTTCGGCTTCCTGCACAATCAACCAGGCGGACTCAGGAAGAACGGCAGCCTGGGGAAAAAGGCCGCCGCGAGGCTGGCGGCCCTGCTTCCCGCCTATGTCGCGCAACCCGCCGTCCTCGCCGCCACGCTGCAGGCCTTCGAACGTTCGGGGGTGCTCGAGAAGGGCGAGGAGGGTGAGGTCGGGTCGGAGGTCGAGCCCGTCGCCTTCGCCTTCCTCGTCGATCGCTGGGGCTTCTCCCTGCCGCTCCGGCTCGCCGCCTCCTTGGTGGAGGGACCGGGCGAGGGCCTCGAGGCTCCCAGGGCCCGGAGGGCCGACCGGCTCGCGGATTTCCTCGCCGATGCCCTTTCGGCCATGCCGACCGGATCGAGCCTTTCGCCCGGCGGGCTCAGGCTCTGGCTCGGCATCATCGCGTATCGGTCGGGTCTCGGACCGGAGTCGGGGGCGGCGGCCCTGGTGGGGGCTCTGGCCTCGCTCGGCCTCCTCGACCCGGCCGCGGGGGGACGCATCCGCCTTTCATCGGTCGTGCCGCGGAGGGAAGCGACCGAGTCGGGCGGAACCGCGCCCGCCGCGTCTCCACCTCCCTCCCTCGTGGCGGACGGTGCCCATCTCCTCAGGGTCCTGCCGGAAGCCGATCTCGCGGCCCGCTGCTTCGCGCTCCGGATCGCCGAGCCGCGGAGCTACGGCAAGGTCTGGGAGCTCGAACTGGAGCGCGCCACCATCAGGCGTGCCCTGGCGACGGGGCTTACCGCGACCTCCCTGCTCGAGCGGCTCGAGGCGCTCTCGGTGCGGGCTCTTCCCCAGAGCCTGGCCTTCTCCATCCGTTCCTGGGAAGAGGAATACCGCTCGCTGAGGCTCTACCACGGCTTCGTCCTCGCCTGCGACGAGCGACGGCGCCTCCTCGTGGAAGGCAATCCCGCGTTGCGCGATCTCGTGATGGAAAAGCTCGGGGACGGGGTCTACATGCTCGCGGCCAGGAGTCTCGAGGAGGTCCGGAGCAGGCTCGAGGAAGCCGGGATCGAGGCGCCGCCCAGCGTCCATCCCCACCCGGGCGACCGGGCTTCGGGGACGGCCGCCGCGGAAGGCGCGCTTCCGTCGCCGGCCGCGGAAGGGGAGGCGAATCCGGAGCGGAGCGGAGAGGAAGACGAGAAGCGGGGTCCGGCATCACGCGAGGTCGGTCGCCTCCTCGGCGTCCTCGTGAGGTCCGGAGCGAGGCCGAGCTTCGATCCCCTCCCGCGTCTCGAGGCCCTGCGAGCCGAGCTCGCGGGCGAGCGCGCCTCGTCCGGAGCCGGCAGCGAGAGCGGCCGGCCGCGGGACCTCGAGAAGGAGATGGCCGACCGCATCGAGGCGCGTCTCGTCCTCGACGAGGACCAGCTACGCCGCGCGGATCCCGCCCTCGAGAAGGTCGAGGCGGGCGGCCTCGACTACGCGGGCAAGGTTCGCCTCGTCGAGCGCGCCCTCAAAAGGCCCGGCGACCGCCTCGAAATCCAGTACCAATTGCCGGGAGCCGGTCCCGCGCGCGCCCTCGTGCGTCCCGTCCGGCTCGAGAAGGGAGAGAAAGGCCTCGTGCTCGAGGGCGAGGATCTCGGCACCGGCGGCCCCATCCGCCTGCCCCTCGGGGCGGCGAGCCTCTTGAGGAGGCTCAGAGCGTCACCATTCGGAGAAGAAAGATGAAGAACAACCGTAACAATTCCCATGAAGACCAGAGTCACCAGGGTCAGCTCAAGCTCGCCGTCCTCATCGACGCCGACAACACCCAGGCGGTGATCGTCGAAGGCCTTCTCGACGAGATCTCGAAATACGGCATCGCGAGCGTCAAGCGCATCTACGGCGACTGGACCAGCACGAACCTGCGCTCCTGGAAGGAGAAACTCCTCGAGTACGCCATCCAGCCCGTGCAGCAGTTCGCCTACACCTCGGGCAAGAACGCGACCGACAGCGCGATGATCATCGACGCCATGGACCTGCTCTACACCGAGAGCCTGGACGGCTTCTGCGTCGTATCGAGCGACTCGGACTTCACGCGCCTGGCCGCGAGGCTCCGCGAGGACGGGAAGCTCGTCCTGGGCTTCGGGCAGAAGAAGACGCCCAAGCCCTTCGTCGCGGCCTGCGACAAGTTCGTCTACACCGAGATCCTGCGCGAGAACGAGGACGAGAGCCATGGCCGCGAGCCCAAGCCCCGCGAGGGGACCCAGGACCTGAAGAGCGACCGCAAGGTCGGCCCCCTCCTCCGGGCGGCGGTCGAGGACGCGGCGGACGAGTTCGGCTGGGCCTATCTCGGCGCGGTCGGGACCTATATCGCCAATCGCCAGCCGGAATTCGATCCTCGCAATTACGGCTACAAGAAGCTCGGCGACCTGATCAAGGCGTCCGGTCTCTTCGAGATCGACGAGCGCGACAATCCCTCGAATCCCGGCAAGCAGATGTACATGCGCCTCCTTTCGAAGGGCGGACGGCGATAGTAATAATTAAGGTGATATAGGCGTCACCAGCCCAGGATGCGCCTGCGGTTCTCGATCCCGATGCGCGAGAGCTCCTCGCGAAGGGGGAGCGCGGCGTCGCGCTTGGCCTTCATCTCGATCGCGAACTGGTTCATCGAGAAGTGCCTGAACAGGAGGACCGAGTCGCGCACGGCGGGTCCCGCCCCGCGATACTCCTCGGCCAGGGCCGCCGCGTAGGTCGAGAAGAGTCCTCGGGGGCGCAATTCTCCGTAGCCGGAAATCCAGAGCGGGACGCCGAGAGCCGCGTGGAAACCCCGCGCGATGCGGGCCATGTCGCGCTGGCTTTCGTCGAGGAGGGCCAGGAGCTCGGTTCTCCGCTTCGATCCGGCCGGACCGGAAAGCGCGAGGAGCCTCCGGAGCTCGGCCGTCTTCGGCGTGTGGATAGGCGTCTTGTTGATGATGACCACGTCGCGGCGGAAGTCGAGGTCGAGCTCGCGTCGGAACCAGCCCTCCGCGAGTTTGCCGGATTGCCCCACGAGATAGCGCCTGTTCTTCTCGAGCTGCTCCTTCTTCCCGGGGTTGTCGGCGACGAGGACGAAGGCGGGCTCGCTTTCCTTCCCCAACTTCCGCAGATCCTCGTTGAAGACCACCGCGGTCTCGATCGCGTAGTCCTCGTAGCCGAGCTCGATCCTGAGTTCGTCCAGGAGGGGGGAGAGCCAGGTGGCCTTGGCCGCCCACTTCGCCGTCAGGGATTCGAAGTCGTCGCGGAGCCGCCGGACTTCCTCCCAGGCCATCGCCTTCACGGCAGGTCCATCCAGCGCCGTATGGCGTCGGCGACGAAGTCCTGGTCGTTCGTGAGGGGCGAGACCCATTTCGCCGCCGCCTTCACGTCGGGCACCGAGTTCGCCGGCGCGCAGGAGAAACCGGCCTCGCGGATCATACCGAGATCGTTCATCGCGTCGCCCAGGGCGAGGGTGCGCGCGAGGGGGATGCCGAGGAGCCTCGCCAGATCGACGAGGGCCCTGCCTTTGTCGACGCCGGCGCAGAGAACCTCGAGGAAGTAGGGCTTGGAAATGAAGACCTCGACGCGGCCGGAGAAGTGGGTCAGGAGCTCGAGACGGAGGGCCGGAAGGAGGTCGGGATCGCCCGGCACGATGAACTTGAGCTGCCCTCCGTCGAGGGCCGCCGCCAGGTCGGTCAGGGGTTCATTGGGCATGCCCGTCAGCCTCGTGTCCTCCTGCGTCCAGGGGTTCTCGCCGCGATAGTAGATGACGCCCTTCCCGTAGACCTGCCAGGGGAAACCGCGGGCCTCGACCGCTGCCGCCACCTCGCGGCAGAGCCCGGCCCCCATCCGCGTCTCCTCGAGGACCCGTGCCGTCGAGGTCTCCACGATCTCGGCGCCGTTCGTCGAAATGATGTAGTCGTCCCTGCCGTCGAGGCCAAGGAGTCTCGCGTACTTCTCCATGCTGTAGATGTTGCGCCCCGAGGCGAGGACGATCTTGGCCCCGCCCCGATGGGCCGCGCGCAGGGCGGCTCGGTTGGCCTCGGAGATGGAGAGGTCGCTGTGGAGGAGGGTGTCGTCGAGGTCGAGGGCTATGAGGTCGAAACGCATGGGGGGGAGGATAGCAGGGAGGGGTGGCGTGGGTCGAGGGAGGGGCCGCGACCCCTCCCCGACAATCAAGCCCCGGACTTGCGCAGGGGCACCGGCACGACGCCGGCCAGGTCGCCGATCACGTTGACCAGTTCCTTGTCCGCGGGCAGGACGATCTTGGCATTGTCCTTGAGCGCGGTCTCGACGGTCTGGAGCCGGCGGAGGAGCTGGGCATTGCCCACGAAGTATTTTTCGGCGGCCTCGTTGACGAGGGCGATGGCCTGGGCCTCTCCTTCGGCCTTGAGGATTTCGGCCTGCCGGATGCCCTCGGCCTTCTTGATCTCCGCGCGCTTCTGGCCGTCCGCCATGGTCTCGGTGGCGGTGGCGAAATCGACGGCGGCGACCTTCTCGTTCTCGGCCTTGACGACCTTGTTCATCGTCTCCTGGACGTCCTTGGGCGGATCGATCTCCTTGAGCTCGGTGCGCACCACGGAGATGCCCCAGCTCTTGGTCTCCTCGAGGAGGGTCGTGAGAAGCTCGGAGTTGATCCGCGAGCGCTCGGAGTTGGCGCTCTTCAGGGTCAGGGTGCCGATGATGTTGCGGAGGGTCGTGCGCGCGAGATTGACGATCTGGTATTGATAGTTGTTGACGTTGTACACGGAGGCCTTGACGCTGTCCTCGTCCGCCTTGACGCGGAAGTAGACCTGGGCGTCGACCCGGGCGTTGAGGTTGTCGTTGGTGATGATCTCCTGGGGCTCGGCGTTGACCATCTGCTCCGTGGTGTTGATCTGATAGAGCTTCATGATCACCGGCCAGATCCAGTGGAAGCCCGGCTCCGCGAAGTGGCGGTACTTGCCGAGGACCTCGATGAGGCCGCGGTGGGTGGGGCGCACGATCCGGATGCCCGAGAAGAAGAGGGCCAGGACCAAGGCGATGACGACGAGAATAATGGTGCTTTCCATGGAAGCCTCCCTTAATTGATGAGCTGAGTATACTGCCTTCCCGGCCGTCAGTCCCCATCGTCCTTTGTTAAGGAGGTTAATTCGCGGACTTCCCCACCCTTCCTCCCGCTTCCAATTCAGAGCCCCCCGAAGGTATTGTTGCAGCCATGTCCGACCTCCCCACCCCGGCTCCGGAATCCCCTGGCCCGACCGACCCCGCGGCTTCCCCCGGAGGAGCGCCTTCCGGGCGGCGGAGTCCCACGACCATGTTGCGCGAGGGCAGCAGGCTCGGGCTCCTCACCCTCCTGTCGCGCATCCTCGGCCTCCTCCGCGAGATGACGCTGGCGGCCTTCATGGGCACGGGCAGGCTCGCCGACGCCTTCGGGGTCGCCTTCAACCTGCCCAATTTCCTCCGCCGCCTCTTCGCGGAGAATTCGATGACGGCCGCCTTCATCCCGACCTTCACCGGGTATCTGGCCGAGGGCGAGGACGGGGCGGCGCGCGCGAGATCGCGGGAGTTCCTCTCCGCGACCTTCACCGTCCTCGTCTTTCTCGTGACGCTCACCGTCGCTCTCGGAATCGCCCTCACGCCCTACATCGTGCGCCTCTTCGGCACCGATCCGGCGGAGACGGCCATCCTCACGCGCATGATGTTCCCCTTCCTCGCCCTCGTGTCCGTGGCGGCCTTCCTCCAGGGCATCCTCAACTCGCTCGGCATCTTCGGGCCCTCGGGCTTCGCGCCCGTGGCCTTCAATCTCGCCTGGATAGCCGTACCCTACCTGGTCGCGGGTTTCATGCCCAACCCGGCGCGGGCCATGGCCGTCGGTGTCGTCCTCGGGGGCCTCCTCCAGGCCCTCGTCCAGCTCCCGGCGGTGCTGAGGGCGGGATGGCGCTTCGGCTTCATCGGACTCGGGCGCGCCTGGGCCAACCCGGGCATGCGCAAGGTCCTCTCCCTCATCGGCCCGACGATCCTGGGCATGGCCGCCTACCAGGTGAACGCCCTCGTTTCGACCATGCTGGCCTCGGGCGCGGGCACGGGAGCCGTCTCGAGCCTCCGCTACTCGCTTCGACTCCAGGAGTTCGTCCTCGGCATCTTCGTGGTCAGCGCCGGCACCGTCCTCCTGCCCAACCTCTCAGGCTCGGCGAAGCGCGGGGACTGGGCGGAGTATTCCGGATCGGTCGGGAAGGGGCTGCGCGCGATGATCCTCGTCACCCTGCCCGTCTCCCTCTTTTCGATGGTGGCGGGAAGGGACATCGTCACCCTCCTCTTCAAGGCCCGCGAATTCGGCGAGGCGTCCGTGCTGCTCACCACCACGGTCTTCTTCTGCCACATGACGGGTCTCGTCTTCGTCGCCATGAACAGGGTCGTGGCCCCCGCCTTCTACGCCATATCGGACACGAGGACTCCGACGCGGGCCGGTCTCTTCTCCTTCGCCGTGAACGTCGCGGCGGCCGTCGCCCTCGCCGGTCCCTTCCACGGGCCGGGCATCGCCCTCGCCCTCTCCGTCGCGAGCGCGGCCAACACCCTCCTGCTGATACTCTATCTTCTCGGGAAGAGGATCGAGGGCATGAAGCGGGCCCTGGCCGGGGTCCTGGTCTACGCGGGTCGCATGGCACTGAGCGCCGGACTCGCGGTCGTCCCGGCCTATTTCCTGCGAAGGGCCCTGGATCCCCTCGCCGCCTCGGCGACCAATCGATTGGTCGGGGCGGGCCTGCCCCTCCTCCTCGAGACCCTGGCCTTCGGGACCGTCCTCCTCGGCATCCTCCTCGTCACGAAGGACGAGATGCTGGCGGGGCTTATTTCGGCCCTGTCCCGCCGCCGCGGCCGGTGAGCCGGCGGCGGCGCGGGATCGATCAGTCTCCCGAGTCCACCTGGACGACGTCGTCCAGAATGATTCCGTAGGTCGAGCCCGGCGCGAGGAGCTCCGGATCGGCGTCGTAGGCGGCGAAGCACCAGACCGCGCCATCTCCCTGCACGAGCTTGATTCGGACCGATACCTTCCCGCCCGCCGAGGTCCCCTCGGCGTAATACTCGTAGTGATAGGGCGGGGCCTCCGTGTTCACGGGTTCGGCGGGCTCCAGCTTGGTCAGGTGCACCCCGGCCTGGGCGAGCCATCTCTCGGCACGCGGGACCGCGCCTTTCAGGATACTCTCGGCCTGAGTGTCCGGGTCCTCTCCCGAGCGCAGTTCGTATACCCGGCCGACGCGCACTGCCCCCGACTCCGGCTCGTTCTCGTAGAGGAAGGGCGCGGAGGGGTCGGAGTCGTCGAAGTTGAGCCAGCCCGGCCAGGATATCGCGAGTCCGGATCCTTCGATCTCGGCGTACTCGAGCCCGGCTCCGCCCTCGTCCGCGTAGCCGACGAGCCCGTCGAGCTCCCCGTCGAAGGAATTGCCCCCGTAGGAAACCTCGAAGAAGGTGGCCGGGGGCTCCTCTTCGGACAGGACCTCGAAGCTGTTGTCGCTGAAATCGCAGTATTCGAAACTGAAATCCGAGGTGTCGGCGTCTCCGGCCAGGAATTCGTAGCCCTGGTTGCCCGTGAAGTAGCAGTCCGAGAAATAGGTGCCGGCCGAACCGTAGACGCCGATGAGAGGGTAGCCGCCTTGATTGTCGCGCACCTCGAGGCCCTGCACGGTCACATCCTGACTGCCTTCGATCCGGATCGCGCCCGACGTGCAGTCCCGGATGACGCCGCCGTTGACGGCTACATTTCGCGAGGCTTGCAGTTCGATCCCCAGGGCCCCCGAGCCGTAGAGCTCGCAGGACTCGATGGAGGAGTCGGAGGTCCCTGTGAGGAGGAGGACTCCCTCCATGCAGGGCTCCTGGGTGCGGTGGCCCAGCTTGAGGCCTTCCAGCCTGAGGTTGGAGCAGTCCTTGAAGACGAGGACATGGATGGAGGGCGAGGTGACGAGCAATTCGGCTCCTTCCCCGCTGATGGTGAGCCCATCGACCCCCACGATCGTCAGCTCCGGAGTCCCGCCCTGGGCCGTCCAGGAGAGGTACTTCGATTTCAGCTGCTTGGCTGCCGAGAGATCGTAGGTGCCCGCCGCCAGTTCGATGGTGCGGGCGGGCCCGATGGCCTTGAGGAGGTCCGGGACGTTCTTGACCTTGATGGTCGGCTGGGCGGCCCCGGCGGCGAGGCAGAGGGTGGCGGCGAGGATCGCGAGGACGAGACGTTTCATGGCAGACTCCCTAAGGGATCGGCTGAACCGACCCGGAGATCCTCCTAGTATTGTTTGTCGCCGGGCAGCCTTCCAGCCGCCAGGGTCGTATTCTGTCGCTATTGTGGGTAAATATTTATCCAAACTGAGGTTACCTGCAGTCTTGGCATGGAATTTCATCTGTTTTACGAAAGGCGCCTTCCCGGCAGGGCCTTGCTCGCCATATTGACAAAGGAAGGGTCGGATGCTAGGTTTCCCGGGCTTTCCGCATGCCCTTGTAGCTCAGTTGGCAGAGCATATCCATGGTAAGGATAAGGTCAACGGTTCGATTCCGTTCGAGGGCTCTTTGTCCATAGGATTTATGGACCGACCGTCCAAGACGGGTACGGCTCCGCCGAATCCGTTCGAGGGCTCAAATCGGATAGATCGGGGAATCCACCGAGGCGCCCGTCGCTTTGGTGGATTTTCATTCGATAAGGTGAAGGGCTGGGGCCTTTGAAGCTCGAGGCCTGAATGCCCCCACGGGGGAAAGGAAGACGTCATGGCCGCGAAGAAGCAGACCGTCGAAATCATCGCCCTCGCCTGCAGCGAGTGCAAGCGCCGCAATTACACCACGACCAAGAACCGCAAGACCATGCAGGAAAAACTCGAGCTCATGAAGTACTGCAAGTGGGACCGCAAGCACACGATGCACAAGGAAACCAAGGTCAAGTAGGCCTGTCGCGCGGCCGGATGCGTCCGCGCGGAGGGATCATCTCGCGGAACGAGCGAAGCGGGTTCCGCGCGCGAAGGGAACGGACTCGAAGAGCCCGATCCCTTCGCGAAGGCCAGTAGCTCCAATGGTAGAGCGCCGGTCTCCAAAACCGGATGTTGAGGGTTCGAATCCTTCCTGGCCTGTATCGAGAGGAGACGCAATGAACAAGATCATCCAGTTCTTCAAGGACAGCTACGCCGAGCTCCGCAAGGTCGTCTGGCCGAGCCGAGAGGATGTCGCCGCCTCCACCAAGGTTGTTGTAGTCTCGACCGTCGCCATGGCGGTCGTCCTCGGTCTCGTCGATTTCCTCTTGGTCGCCGGCATCGATTTCATCTTCAAGTAGGCGGCACCAGCATGGCAAAGGCCTGGTACGTCCTTCACGTCTACTCCGGCTACGAGAACAAGATAGAGCGCACCATCCGGATGCTGATCACGCACAACGACCTCTCCAAGGACATCGTCACCGACATCAAGGTGCCTTCCGAGGAAGTGGTCGACGTCAAGGACGGCAAGAAGCGCTCCACGTCGCGCAAGATCCTGCCCGGCTACATCCTCGTGGAGATGGACCTTCCGGAAAACGACTGGAAGGCCTCCATCGCGACGATCCGCAAGATCACCGGGGTGACCGGGTTCGTGGGCGCCACGATGCACAACAAGCCGGCGCCGATCACCGGCGAGGAAGCCCGCTCCATCCTCCAGCGCGCGGGCGAGATCAAGGGCGACCGCCCCGTTCGGAACCGCCAGACCTTCACCCAGGGCGAGCAGGTCAAGATCATCGAGGGACCCTTCGAGTCCTTCACGGGCGCGATCGAGGAAGTCAACCTCGAGAAGAGCAAGCTCAAGGTCATGGTCGGCATCTTCGGACGCGCGACCCCGGTGGAGGTCGACATCCTCCAGGTCGAGAAGATTTAAACAATTACGATATTCGCAATTGCGAATATCGATCGGTCTTTTGGAACGCGGCGCGCCGGCGAAAGCCGGGTGCGCTTCTCAATAGAGGGGCGTTGCCCCGCCTAGATGGGAGAGGTCCCCGCGCCGCGGGGATCTCGCTACCGCGGCCTCCGGGCTGGAGAATCGTGACGATCGCGCGAGCGTAGCCCGCGCGCCGGAACGGCTCCGCCGCGCCGCGGACACCACGAAAGGAGTGAAGGATGGCGAAGAAAGTAGTCACCGCGGTCATCAAGCTGCAGTGCCCCGCCGGCAAGGCGACTCCCGCCCCGCCCGTCGGCCCCGCCCTCGGTCCGCACGGCGTCTCCGCCCCCCAGTTCTGCCAGCAGTTCAATGACAGGACGAAGGGTACGGAGATCGGGTTGACCATTCCGGTCATCATCACGGTTTACAAGGACAAGACCTTCACCTTCATCACGAAGACGCCCCCGGCGTCCGTGCTGATCAAGAAGGCCATGGGCCTCGAGAAGGGCTCGCCGATCCCGCACAAGACGAAGGTCGGCAGGCTTCCCACCGACAAGCTCGAGGCGATCGCCAAGCAGAAGATGACCGATCTTTCGGCCAACGACCTCGAGGCGGCCAAGCGCATCATCGCCGGCACCGCGCGCTCGATGGGCGTCGAGACGGAGTACTCGAAATGAAGCACGGCAAGAAGTACAACGAGGCGGTCAAGAAGGTCGACCGCGAGCTGGCCCTCGAGGTCCCGGCCGCGGCCAGCATGGTCAAGGACGCCCATTTCGCCAAGTTCGACGAGACCGTCGAGATCCACATCAGGCTCAACCTCAAGAAGAGCCAGAGCGTGCGCGACACGGTCGTCCTTCCGCACCAGTTCCGCGGCGAGAAGAAGATCCTGGTCTTCTGCAAACCCGACAAGGTGAAGGAAGCGATGGACGCCGGCGCCGCCTACGCGGGCGAGGCCGAGCTCATCGAGAAGATCAAGGGCGGCTGGCTCGACTTCGATGTCGCCGTCGCCACCCCCGACATGATGAAGGACGTCGGAAAGCTCGGTATGGTGCTCGGCCGCAAGGGCCTCATGCCCAACCCGAAGACCGGCACTGTCACCCACGACCTCAAGGCCGCCGTGGCGGAGCTCAAGAAGGGCCGCACCGAGTTCCGCACCGACAAGTCCAGCATCATCCACCTCGCCATCGGCAAGGTTTCCATGGAAGCCACCCAGATCGCCGAGAACGTCCAGACCCTCATCACCGAGGTGCAGCGCAAGCGGCCCGCGGACGCCAAGGGCGACTTCGTCGCCTCGGTGTTCCTCACCTCCACGATGGGTCCCGGCGTCCGAGTCGCGGTCGCGAAGACGGAGAAGTAAGCCATGGCAATGCGAGCAAACAAGATCCAGGGCGCGAAGGCCGATGCCATCGGCGCCCTCAAGACCCAGATCGGGGCCGCCACCGACTTCGTGTTCGCGGAGTACCGCGGCATGACGGTCGAGCAGATCACAAACCTGCGCAAGCAGCTCCGCGAGAAGAAGGCCGAGTTCCACGTCGTGAAGAACAACTTCGCGCGCATCGCCTTCGACCAGCTGGGCTTCCCCAAGGCCGTCGAGCCCGTCCTCCAGGGTCCCACCGCGGTGGCTTTCGCCCGGGGCGAGCCCAACGACGTGGCCAAGATCCTCGTCGACTTCGCCAAGGAAGTCCCGGCCCTCAAGGTCAAGGCCGGCGTCGTCGACAGGGAGTTCCTCGACGAGGCGGCCATCGCCGCCTTCTCGAAGCTGCCCGGCCGCAACATCCTTCTCGCCATGCTCATGGCCACGATGCGGGCTCCCGTCCAGAACCTCGTGTACACGCTCATGGCCCTCCAGGAGAAGCGCGCCGGCGAGTCCGGCGGCGCCCCCTCCGCGGAAGCCGCGGCTCCGGCCGCCGAAGCCGCTCCCGTGGCCGAGGCTCCGGTCGCTCCGGCCGCCGAAGCCGCTCCCGTGGCCGAGGCTCCGGTCGCTCCCGCGGCTGAGACGCAGGCCTAGTTTCGTCCAACACCCGCTTCAGGCTTCGGTTGGCTGCCGTACCTGTCGCGGGCATCGCGGATCCCGTGCGCGGGGTTCGCGCGCGGAAGGCCCGGCCCCATAGCCCCGTCCTCCGCGAGATACCGGGAAGGGCGCCTCGAAGAGAGGCCCCGGTACCCGACGGCCGGTTCGTATGAATTGGTCACTTTTCCCTGGGAGAAGATAATATGGCAGCACTTACGCACGATCAGATCATCGACGCCATCGGCGACATGAAGATCACCGAGATCGCCGACCTCATCAAGGCCATGGAGACCAAGTTCGGCGTCGTCGCCGCGGCTCCCGTCGCCGCCGCCGGGGCCGGTCCCGCGGCCGCCGCCGTCGAGGAGCAGACCGAGTTCACCGTCATCCTGAAGGGCGGCGTGCCGGCCGACAAGAAGATCGCCATCATCAAGGAAGTCCGCGCCATCACGGGCCTCGGCCTCAAGGAGGCCAAGGATCTCGTCGAGGCGGGGGAAAAGTCCCTCAAGGAGGGCATCTCCAAGGCCGACGCCGAGAAGATCAAGAAGCAGATCACCGACGCGGGCGGGCAGGTCGAGGTCAAGTAAGGAGCCGCTCCCGCGGATCGCGATTCCGCGGGGCGCGGTTCCACGGGACGTCGTTCGGGGGCGCTTCGGCGCGCCGGAACGGCGATCCAGCCCGGGGGCTACGGCCCCCGGGGTTCCGTCACCGGCCCCCGAGGCGACTCGGAGGCCCATGAGGGAATCGACATTTCGTCCTTGGTCCGGTAGTCCGGGCGCGGGTGGCTCCGCGCACCGGATGGAGGCCCTTGCGGCGACCGAAGCCAGCACCTGATCGGGAGCCCGCCGCGAGGCGCGCGTTCCCAAGGAGAGATGATGGCGTATACCGAGAACAAGGTCAGACGCGACTACATCGGCAAGGACTACCAGGAGGTCATGGGGCTTCCCGACCTCATCGACATCCAGCTGTCGAGCTACGAGCGCTTCCTCCAGAAGGAAGTCCTCCGCAAGGGCGGACCGCTCAAGGAAGCCGGCATCGAGGAGGTCTTCCGCTCGACCTTCCCGATCGAGAGCCCCAACGGCGACATGCTCCTCGAGTACGACGCCTACCATCTCGACGAGCACGCGATGAAGTACTCCGAGATCGAGTGCAAG
>Ga0334722_10005276_pt1 | contig 13104 bp, 12 predicted proteins | sample C3_bottom_MG_FD_207210 | JGI IMG/M metagenome (GOLD analysis project Ga0334722, IMG submission 207210) | Sediment microbial communities from Yellowstone Lake, YNP, Wyoming, USA - C3_bottom | ecosystem: Environmental > Aquatic > Freshwater > Lake > Sediment | place: USA: Wyoming | collected...
ATTGTGCTGCACGCTCTACCGGAAAACGATACCGCAGACAAAACCTCGCGCGAAACAGCGCTTTCCTCTTCCACCGGCCCGGTGCGCGCAAAGATCGTCGAAACGCTCCCGCCGGGAGCAAAGCTGCTCTGGCAGAACCAGAAAGGCCGGTTCGAGAACAACGCGCTTACCCTTGAACTCACCGTTGACCAGGAACAGCAGGCGCTTCAATACCTGTTCGCGCCAAAGGGATCAGAAAAAAACCAGCCGACCACGGAGGTCTTCTACGAGTGCAACGGCAAGTTCGTGAGCCAGGGGAAAATGGAATGAGCAATCCGCATTCCAAAATCCGCAACGGCTTCACCTACCTCGCCCTGCTCGCCGCCATCGTGATCATCGGCATCACCCTCGGGTCGGCGGCCAAATCATGGCAGAATATTTCTCAGCGCGAAAAAGAAGAGGAACTGCTGTTCAGAGGCAACCAGTACCGTCTGGCCATCGAGAGCTACTATAACTACCAGGGCAGGCGCCAGTTACCCAACAGCATCGACGTATTGATCAAGGACGAAAGATCACTCGGTAAGCGCCATCTGCGCCAGCGATACCTGGACCCCGTAACCGGAGAAGATTTCGAACTGGTCCGGGATATGTTCCATGGGAACACCATCAAAGGAGTGTTCAGCAAAAGCGAAAAGACCCCGGTCAAACAATCGGGTTTTCCCGAGGAGCTGAAAGATTTCGAAGGAAAAACCAAGTACAACGAGTGGCAGTTCATCTCCGGCCCCACACGCTCAACCAAATTCTAATCACCCTGATTGTAATACCAGAGGAACGAGGCCAGGGTCATGGATGAAGCACACCGGATACTCTTCAACGAACAGGCCATCGAACAGCGGGTAACAGAACTCGCGTCCGACATATCAAGAGACTATGCCGGCAAAGACGTGGTCGCGATCTGCATTCTGAAGGGCGCGCTGGTCTTCTTCACCGATCTCGTCCGCTGCTTCTCCTTTCCCGTTGCCATCGACTTCATCAAGGCGTCAAGCTATGGTTCAGGCACGGTTTCTTCGCGTAACCTTGTCATCAGCAAGGACATAAGCACCGACATCCAGGGCAGGCACGTGCTGCTCATCGACACGATCATAGATACCGGTGAGACCATGGCATGTCTGTATAAAAGATTTTCAGAACAGGGGCCGGCAAGCCTTGCTATAGTAGGGCTGCTCGACAAAAAGCCCCGGCGTACCGCCGAGGTGCCGATCAGGTATAAAGGATTCGAAATTCCGGATCTGTTCGTGGTGGGATACGGGATGGATATTGGAGAACAGTACCGGAACCTGCCTTATATCGCAGTATTGGACGGCGACAGGTGATTAGGTTGAGTGAGTTTTTTTGCAGGGAATTGTTGAGTACACCTACAATTGTGGATTGGCGCTTGATAAAAACAGCGGTAGAATACCGGTAGAAACTTGCACATGAACGCACGGCTGACCCGCCGGGCGAAGCCCAGACTCAACGAGCCGCTTGTTATGAGCTGTTTTTATTAGCTGAGAGGTAAAATTACTTCGCCAGCTTTTTGGCTTGATTGGGGAACTTTGAAATCAGCCATTTAAGAACGGCGAGCTGATCCACACCGGGTGCGCGGCGGATTTGTGCGAGTAGTTTTGCCGCTGTTGGCCTGTCGAGGGTTATATTGGCCGCCCCTTCATTGCATACAGAACAAATGGCGCGAAGATTGGAATAATCGTCAGAACCGCCTTGGGACTTGTCTATGATATGCCCAATGTGCAGCCTTGTTTTTCTGCCGTCAAAGGGATGCGGTTCTCCTGCGGGAATTCCACACATCTGACAGGTAAAGCCATTGCGGTCAAGAACATATGCGCGTGTTTCCTTTGACATGGTACGGGCAAAAGACGGAAGGTGTTTTGTGTCTACAAGCAGGTACTGGCCGGGTTTCAATTCGCTTCTGTCGTTATGGGTAACAATGTTCATTCCCTCTTCATTGCGAAGTTCCCTGACACGCCTTGCCCATTCGCTTGCATTGCCGGATGCCTTGCGAAGTTCGTCGGAGTCCAGCACCTCTCCGACATGCTGGAGGAGAAACTTCTTGATTTTCTTTCGTGCACCCGGTTCACGCGCTGCCATTATTTCACGCTCCGGAGAACGGTTCTTTTACTGGCTGCTTCAAGCGCCGCCATTATCGACGTTCCGACCGCCTGCGCAACCGGAGAAGGAAATGCGTTTCCAATTTGCCGGTAGGCCGCTGTCTTTTTACCAGCAAAACTCCAGGTATCTGGGAATCCCTGGATACGTGCGGTCATACGGATTGTGAGGCGGGGCATGCCAATAAAGTTTCTTTCTGGGGGAGCATCTGCCAAACCGTGGCCATCAACACCCAAAGACGCCCATGCCGCTTTTGCCCTTGTGGGTCCGAGGTCTGGCCCGCCATGCTTCTTTGAGCCACCGACAAGTGTAGGAGCTATGTCATTTGCACGTTTGCGCCATGTGAGCGCGCCACGCCATGCCTGCTCATTCATCAGGTCAAACAGCAGTTCGCCGACGGTAGGAGGAGAAGTCATGGCCGGCGATGGCCATATGAAGTGTTCCGCAATATCTTTCCGTAGCGCAACGAAAATAACGCGGGGGCGTAATTGAGACACCCCGTAATCAGAGGCGTTATGAAGACGCCATTCGGTATGATAACCAAGGCTGGCAAGCTGGTTTTTGATGTGCTTTCTGTAGTCCTCAAAAACTGTATCAAGCATACCCCTGACGTTTTCAAGCATGATCGCTTTTGGCCGTATTTCATCGGCTAGCCGGATAGCTTCGGGAAAAAGGTCTCGTTCATCGTCGCTGCCAAGCTGCTTTCCCGCTTTGGAAAAGGGCGGGCACGGTACGCCACCGGCCAACAGGTCAACGCCCTTGTATTTTTTGCCGGGGAAACTTCTTATATCGCCGCAGGTAACATTCCAGGCTGGTCTATTCAGCAAAAGGGTATCACAAGCGGCACGTTCTATTTCAACGAGTGCAACATGGTCAAACCCGGCAAGTTCAAGGCCGAGAGCCTGACCGCCTGCACCTGCGCATATTTCAACGGAATATGGCATTGTTTACCTCCGTTCATTGTTCATGTGCAACACGTGCAATATATCACGAATTATGCACGCTGGGGTAGTGATATTTTATCTCTTTTTTCAAAATAACCGGCGACTTACATCCAGTATTTTTGTGCGTGGGAGTTGTAGGAAACATCTCATAAATAGAAGTAAACCATCAGCAGAACGGCACCAACCTCGGCACCCGCTCTCGATATTCCCGGTATTGATCTCCAAAGGCCTTGATGAACCGGCGCTCTTCTATGAACGAACCGAAGAGAAAGTAAAGGTCGGCAAGAATGGTGATGGTCAAACCGTTCACTGTAAAGACAGGGTTCGGGGTTCTGGGTCCAGGATCCGGGGCCTGGGTACAGGAACAGAAGAACGCAACGAGTGTGAGATGATGTACTCCTGTCTCCTGTCTCCTGTCTTCTGTCTTCTGGACCCTGTCTTCTGGATTCTGGCTACTGGACCCTGGACCCTGCTACTAGCATTTCCGCCGCAGCCTGCTGGATCTCGTCCATGCGGTCATAGGCGGCGATACAGAGATCGGCGGTCTTGAATTGTTCGAGGATATAGGGGCTATCAAACGAAATGACCACGGACCGTTTCTTTGCCGTCTGTGCTGCGGCGATGATCTGTAATGCCATGGCCCGGAGCTTCGGTGAAATACCCGAGCGTCCTTTGGAAGCGGATATCTTTGAGAAGATCGGGAGCACGACCCAGTCCGCTGCTGCAAGCTGTTCGTCGAGGTGCGTCTGCTGCAATTCTGCATCAGGCGTGAGCACGGTCCCGCTGAAGGTACCCACCTTTATCTGGAGCGCGCGGAGAAAGGCGTCGCCTCTGCCTTCGGCATCGTCATCGAGCATGAAGCAGACTGCACTGTCGCTGCCGAGCGGCAGGATTTTTTTGTCCCCGGAAACAATCTGCAGCGCCCTCCGGCTCAATTCACGCGCGAGGTTGCGGTGCTTCTCGTAATCGATATCCGGAGCAGTGGTACCAGCAGTATCGAAAAGCCCGAGCCGCATCTTGGCAGCATGGATCCTGCCTACTGACTCCTCGATCCGGGTCCTGGTCAGCCTGCCCTGTTCAACAGCCGCTACCACGGCATTGATGGTCACGCGCGCGTCAATGGGATGGAGAAGAATGTCCATGCCCGCTGTCACGGACCGGACCGCGATCTCTTCCTGAGAGTAGGCCTGGGCCAGTGCCCCCATATCAAGCGCGTCGGACACGATCAATCCGGAGAAGTCCATGCCCTCGCGAAGCAGCGCGGTGATCGTCTTTTTCGAGAACGTCGTAGGCTTTTCCGCATCCAATGCCGGGACGAGCAAATGGGCCACCATGATAGTGCCGACGCCGTCCTTCACGGCCTCTCGGAACGGCGGCAATTCCACGCTGTTCAACCGGGCCCGGTCCGCCTTGATCACGGGCAGCACGGAATGGGAGTCCTGGTCCGTGTCGCCGTGGCCGGGAAAGTGCTTGGCACAGGCAAGAAGATCGAGCCTGCCCTTGTGATCGGATCGCTGCAGGCCCGTGATATAGCGCGAACCGAACCACTCAACGACCCCGGGTTCATCGCCAAAGGCCCTGGTGCAGATGATCGGATTGTCGGCGTTGTTGTTCACGTCCATGACCGGCGAGAACACGATCTGGATCCCCGCGGCCCTGGTCTCGGTCCGGACAGCGTCGAGCATGCTCTGAAGCAATCCTGCATCGGGCGTTGAACTGCGGCTGATCGCAGCGGCTATTGCCCGCTGGCTCGGGAAACGGGTGCCGCCCTGAAGCTGCTGGCCCAGTCCCCGCTCCACGTCCGAGGAGATCAAAAGCGGCGTTGTTGCCAGCGCCTGGAGAGCGGCAAGCCGTGCCGGCGTGCGCTCCACCGTGCCGCCGAAGAGAATGAACCCGCCCATGCCTTCCCGGACCAGCGCCTCGATCTCCTGACGATAGGCAGGATCCTCGAGCTGCATGCCGTTGATCCTCGGCATCACCATCTGTGCGACCAATTGTGTTAGTGATTTCATGGACGGCATTTTCTCTTTTTTCGCCTGTGATTGCAAGTTTTTTGTAACTATTCAGCTCGTTTTTTGCAGGCGTCGATAGCATTTCAAAACCAAACAAATTTTCGCGCAATGGCCGATTAAGCGGGCCACGCTGAGCCGCTAAGGCGCAAAGAAAGCCGAAAAAATTAACGCTTAGTCTTAAATCAGGACTGAAAGGTTTTCTTTGCGCTCTTTGCGGCTTTGCGCGAGACGCCTTGCTTTTTACCTGAACCCGGCCCTCGTGAGAATGCAATTATTTGTACACTTCTCTGTTGACAAAAACATTGCCTCCGCTATACTTGAGCTGGGTCATCACCGAACCGTCAGAACGGTACCTCTATGAACATCAGAAATATCTTTACCAATAACAACAAAACGGAGCGCCTCATGAAATTTCAGGCGGAGCTTCTGAAGACCCTTGCCCTGTCGTCGGATACCCTGAAGCACTGGAGAAAACGCACCAGCTCGCTGCTCATCGAAGCAGGCGACGTTCTCGATGTCTGCTTTGCCTTCACCTTCCAGCTTGGCAGTGATGAACAATATGCGCTCGACCTGTTCTGGCAGGTCACGCCGCCGCCCGGCACGCGACAGATCATTGAAGAGATGGTGCTGGAGAAGATCGCCGCCTGCCCCGCCTTCGTCACAATCCCCGCGTATTCCCTGGTCCAGACCACAGCGCTCCCGGACCAAATGCTGCCCGATTTTTCAACCTTGCGCGTGAGCATCCAAGCCCAGGATTTTATAGTCGACAATCCTTCGTCCCGGAGCATGGTAGGCGTCGGCATCAGGTCCGGGCGCAGCTGGAGCGGCCTGGAGAAGATCGCGGGCGACAGCATGCTCACGACCCTGGTGGATATTGCCGCGTCCGTCAGGACCATTGCCCTCTACACCCGGGAGGTGGAGCGCTTTGCAACGCGGGACCCGCTCACGAACCTCTACAATCAGATCTCGTTCTGGGACCTGCTCAAGTACGAGACCGAGCGCTCAAAGCGGCAGCGATACAAGTTCTCGCTCCTCGTCATTGACATCGACAACTTCAAGAACGTCAACGATACCTATGGACATGATATCGGCGACTGCTATCTCAAAAGTTTCTCCGCGATCCTGCGGACCGCGGTCAGGGGCGGCGACATTGCCGCACGGTATGACGGCGACCAGTTCACCGCCATTCTGCCGGTCTGCGACGAAGGTCAGGCCTATATCGTGGCCCAGCGGTTCATCGAGAGCGTGCGGGAACTGTCGCTTGCGCTGCCGGACGGCGGGACGCTGAAAGGCACGGCCTCCATCGGCGTGGCCGTGTATCCGGACCATGCCCAGGAGGCGCGGGACCTCTACCTGCTGGCCGACAGCAAACTGTCGCAGGCCAAGTCCTGTGGCAAGGACCGTCTGAGCATGCCCACCGACCAGGATAACGTTGCGGCCCTGAAGAGCATCGGCGAGAAGAACATCATGATCCTGGAGGCGCTGTCGCGCAAACAGTTCGTGCCCTATTTCCAGCCGATCATGAACATCAAGACCATGAAAATCGAGGCGTACGAGGTCCTGACGCGCATCGTGATCGGGGACCGGGTGATCGCGGCGGCGGATTTCATTGAAACAGCCGAGGGAATGGGCGCCATCGGCAAGATCGACTACCAGCTCATCGACATGGCCTTCTCCCGGGTGCGCGAAAAGAACTATAGGGGCTGTCTTTTTTTGAACCTGTCGCCCAAAGCGCTGGTCCTGAACGAGTTCATGCCGACCGTCCGCCGGCTCCTCACGGATTACCATATCGACCCCTCCAAGATGGTGTTCGAGATCACGGAGCGCGATACGGTAAAGAACCTCGGCCTCGTCGAGCAGTTCGTCCACGACCTGAAGAGCGAGGGGTTCCGCTTTGCCATCGATGACTTCGGCGCAGGATATTCCTCGTACCAGTACCTCAAGACCTTCAGCATAGACTATCTGAAGGTCGACGGGGAATTCATCCGCAACATGGGAGAGAACAATTCGACCGAAAAGGCGATCGTGAAAAGCATTGCAGCCCTGGCGGAGAACCTCGGGATCAAGACGATCGCCGAGTATGTGGAAACCCGGGAGATCCTGGGCCAGGTCGAATCCACCGGCATCGATTACGCCCAGGGCTACTACATCCAGCGGCCGTCTCCGGACCTGCGCTAAGGCCCGTCGCGCGAGTAAGCTCCTGCATTTTTTCTTCCGTACCTGTCCCCGCCCGTGGTATACTGCTCAGCATTCTTAGACAGTGCTCATATTTCTGCACGGGAGAACTTTTGTGGAAAAATTCACTTTTGAGAACGGCCGCTACAACACGGCCGCTCAGCGCATCTCGTTCCTGGCAAAAATCTTCCCCTCACTCACGTTTTACCCGCAACTGGTCAAGATCGTCGCCTGCGGCAGCAGGCAGGCGAAACACGGGAGCTATGCTACCGCCGACTGGTGCCGCGACAGCGTGTTAACGCTCCGCGCTCTCGAACGTGTCGGCGTGACCGTGGAGGTGACGGGCCTGGAGAACATCACCTCGTTCGACGGCCCCTGCGTGTTCATCGGGAACCACATGAGCACGCTCGAAACCTTTGTGCTCCCGACGCTCATTGCGCCGATCAAGGACACGACCTTTGTGGTAAAGCAGAGCCTGGTCGACTATCCCATCTTCAAACACATCATGCGAGCGCGGGACCCGATCACGGTCGGCAGGGTAAATGCCCGGGATGATTTCAAGGCGGTCCTCGACGGCGGTGCGGCAAGGCTCGCCGCCGGTCTTTCGATCATCATCTTTCCCCAGACCACCCGTTCCGCAATCTTCGACCCGGCTGCCTTCAACACCATCGGGATCAAACTGGCGAAAAAAGCAGGAGTGCCCGTCGTCCCGATCGCCCTCAAAACAGACGCCTGGGGCAACGGTTCGCTCCTGAAAGATTACGGCAGGATAGACCCGGCGCGTCCGGCACACTTCGCCTTTGGCAAGCCCCTCAGGATCAGGGACCGCGGCACGGAAGAGCACGAAGAGATCATTTCGTTCATCACGGCACAACTGAAGGAATGGGAAGGGCCGGTGCAGGCGGGAAAGTAAACCGGGGCTATGGCAAAAATCTTTTGCCACCATGGCCAAGAAGCGGGCCACTCAGAGTCACGGCTCAAAGGATAGAATGTTTTCGTCAAGATCATAAAAGTACTGGCAAGACTGGACGAAACGACTATCTTTGCGCGTCTGTTTTTGCTAAATTTGCACTTTGAATCAAAATCTTTTCTGGTTTAAAACCCAAAACAAGCCGCGACTTTCGATTTTCTTGGCGTCCTTTGCGAGCTTTGCGAGAGATGCCTTTCGGTTCCGGCCTGTCCCGAGTATCAGGGCTTGTCCAACTAGGGTTAGTTACCAGCAACCTCCTATTTTTTCCCCTCCGCGATCCGCAGGTTCTTGCACGCAGTATTGACACCCATGTCACAGGCTTTTCTGAGATCAACAACGGCCAGCTGCATATTTCCGGCATTATAGTAGGCTGCGCCGCGATTGGCATAGGCTTCGGCGTTCTTCGGATCGAAGGCCAGGGCAATATTATAATCCTGGATGGCCGCTTCATACTGTCCTTGTGCCGCATAGGCGGCGCCCCGGTTGTAATAGTAAACGGGGTTGTTCGTGTTGAAGTCAATGGCTTTGCTGTAATCCTTGATCGCCAGGTCATATGCTTTTTTCCTGGCATAGGCCTGCCCCCGGTTATTGTACGCCGCTACAGACCTCCGGTCCAACTCGATGGCCTTCGTATAATCGTGAATGGCGTGGTCGTAGTTGCCTTTCCGGCTCTGCGCAAACCCGCGGCCGACATACGCCTGCACCTGCGACGGATCCAGCTCCACTGCCCGGGTATATGCCGCAATGGCCGCATCGTATTCCCCGCGGTTATCAAGCTGCGAGCCTTTATCGAACCAGCCGGTCGCCAGCCGCTTCTGTGCCGGGGGGATGGAGAGAACCGTTTCTGTCCAGGCAAAACCGTCACCGGGCAGGCTCGCTAAGAGCAGCGCAATGATCAGCTGGTATCGCATGGTATTCCCTCCTTCCCGAGAAACAAAAGGCCGGCCCGAAGGCCGGCCTGAACAGTGCGCATCCGGCTACTGCCTACTTGATCGACAGAAGCTCGACCTCGAAGATCAGCGTGGCATTGCCGCCGATGTTCGCGCCTGCGCCGCGCTCGCCGTAGGCAAGGTTCGCCGGAACATAGAGCTCCCACTTGGCCCCTTCTTTCATGAGCTGGACCGCCTCGGTCCATCCCGGGATCACCTGGTTCAGAGGAAAGGTCGCGGGCTTCCCGCGCTTATAGGAACTGTCGAACTCCGTGCCGTCGATCAGCGTGCCTTTGTAGTTCACGGTCACCGTGTCCGTGGCCTTGGGAGACTTGCCCTTGCCCGCGGTCAGGACCTTGTACTGCAGGCCGCTCGACATGCTGATAACGCCGTCTTTCTTTTTGTTGGCCGCGAGGAATGCCTCCCCGTCCTTCTTGTTCTTTTCCCCAACGACCTTTGCCTGCTCCTGCTGCTTTGCCGCCTGTTCCTGCTGTTTTGCCATCAAGGTTTTTTGCAGCGTCTCAAGGATCGCCTTCACTTCATCTTCGGTCATCTTCGGCTTCGCATCCATGATACCGTCGTTCAACCCTTTTAAGAGAATGACCGGGTCAATGTCTATCGACTGGGTCTTGAGGCTGTCCTTCATGGAACGGCCGGCGTTCACGCCGATGCTGTAGCTCAGTTTTTGCTTCTCTGTCTTTATCTCCCCGTCCCCTGCCGCCATGGCCTGTCCTGCAACGAGCACCAGACACAATGCAACTGCAAAGCGTAACTTCATACATCCTCCTTTGTACGTATGGTATACGTAGGCTGAAAATGGAAGGTAGCGCACCTTCGTAATGATGACGGATACATTATCAGCGTTCATGATTTTTGTCAACCGTTCAATGCGTTGTGACAATCCTGTTCTTGACATTCATCCCGGCTGTGCTATTCTTTTTCATACGTACATCAGCGAGGAGGAAACACCTCTTGTATTTCATACCCGGACCACCATCATCGTCCCTTTGGCCCATGGCACTGTATTTTGCAGCAGTCCTGCTGCTCCTAACAGTCATGCTGTCGCTCTCCTATTTCCTCGGCGAGCGCCACCAGGAGAAGCAAACCAATGAACCCTACGAGTCCGGCATCGTCTCCACCGGCACGGCACGGGTGCGCTTTGACGTAAAATTCTATCTCATCGCGATGTTCTTCGTCATCTTCGATCTGGAATCCGTCTTCGTCTATGCCTGGGCCGTCTCGCTGCGCGAAAGCGGCTGGGCCGGGTATGCAGAAATGCTGATGTTCATCGGCGTCCTTGCCGCCGCGCTGGTATATCTCTGGAGACTGGGTGCGCTTGAATGGGGCTCACAGCGAAAAACTTATTGAAAATTGCAAAGTGCAAAACGCAAAGTGCAAAATCAGTTTGGATCGTAAAGTTCCCCACCTTTGCAATTTACATTTTGCAATTTGCACTTTGCATTAAAGGATCCTGCCCATGAATTTCTCACTCACTACACCGAACCGCGACCCGCTCGATGACGCCGTGCGCCAAAGCCTCATGTTCACGCGGCTTCAGGACATGCTTGCCTGGGGCAGAAAGAACTCCATCTGGCCCTTCAACTTCGGCCTTTCCTGCTGCTACGTGGAGATGGCAACCAGCCTGACCAGTAAATACGACATCGCGCGCTTCGGTGCCGAGGTGATGCGCGGCACCCCGCGCGAAGCCGACCTGATGATCGTCGCCGGCACGGTTTTTATTAAAATGGCGCCGGTGATCAGGAGGCTCTATGAACAGATGATGGCGCCTCGCTGGGTCATCTCCATGGGCTCCTGCGCCAACTCCGGCGGCATGTACGATATTTACAGCGTTGTGCAGGGCGTTGACAAGTTCATGCCCGTGGATGTGTATGTTCCGGGCTGCCCTCCCCGGCCCGATGCCTTCATGGAAGGACTGCTCATGCTCCGGGACATGGTGGGCAAGGAACGGCGGCCCCTTACCTGGGCAGCGGGGCCGCAGGGCATTGTTCGGCCCGAAATGCCGTGTATGCGCGACCAGAAGCGCGAAGAGCGCATGAATGCGACGATACTGAGGCCGATCGATGAAGTGTAAGAGCTTTTTGACACTGATTTTCACTGATCTTTTATGATTTAAGACCAAGCCTGATTCAATACCTGTTGTATCATGTTGTTATCATAGCTCTGTCTGCGTCCTTCAGTGTCAAGGTCTTGTCTTGATTTCAACTATGGAAATAAATCCAATCATCAACGACCTCACAACAGCCTTCGGCGACGACATCCTCGCGGTCCAGCAAACCTGCGACAACATTCCCACGCTCTGGGTCTGGAAAGATAAAGCCGGCGGCATACTCCGTCATCTCAAGACCAGCATCGACCGGCCTTATAAGATGTTGTACGATCTCACTGCCATAGACGAGCGCGTACGCCGCCATCGCCCGGACCAGCCGCAAAGCGACTTCACGGTCGTCTACCACCTTCTTTCCTACGAACGCAACGACGACATCCGCATCAAGGTTGCACTAACCGGCAATGCTCCGTCCCTCCCCACCATAACCAATCTCTGGCCGTCAGCCAACTGGTATGAACGCGAGGTCTGGGACCTTTTCGGCATTACTTTCGACGGTCACCCGCACCTGAGCCGAATATTGATGCCGCCGACATGGATCGGCCATCCCCTGCGCAAGGACCATCCTGCGCGCGCGACAGAAATGGGTCCATTCACGCTTTCCGATGAAAAAGAGGCGACCGAGCAACAGGCGCTCAAGTTCCGGCCAGAAGACTGGGGCATGACGCGCACAACAGAGGACACGGACTTCATGTTCCTGAACCTCGGACCCCAGCATCCGGGAACGCACGGGCTCATCCGGTTCATTCTGCAGCTCGACGGCGAGGAGATCAAAGAGTGCGTGCCGGACATCGGCTACCATCACCGCGGCGCGGAAAAGATGGCCGAGCGCCAGACCTGGCACACCTTCATCCCCTACACGGACCGCGTGGACTATCTGGGCGGCGTCATGAACAATATGGCCTACTGCCTCACGGTGGAGAAACTGGCGAACATCGAGGTCCCTGCGCGTGCACAAGTGATCAGGGTCATGCTGGCGGAGCTTTTCCGGATCGCGAGCCACCTGGTCTGGTACGGCACCTTTGCCCAGGACGTGGGCGCGCTCTCGCCTGTGTTCTACATGTTCACGGACCGCGAACACATCTTCGATATTATCGAGGCGATCTGCGGCGGGCGCATGCATCCGGAATGGTTCAGGATCGGCGGCGTGGCACAGGACCTGCCGAAAGGCTGGGACCGGCTGGTGCGCAGTTTTCTCTCCTATCTGCCGCCGCGGCTCAAGGAATACGACTCCATTGTCATGCAGAACAGCATCTTCAAAGGCCGCACCAAAGGAGTCGGCGCCTACACGCTGGAAGAAGCCATCGAATGGGGCGTCACCGGACCGGGACTCCGGGCCTGCGGATACGACTGGGACTTCCGCAAGAAACGGCCCTACTCAGGATACGAAAACTTTGAGTTCGACATCCCCACGGCAAAGAACGGCGACTGCTACGATCGCGGCGTTGTTCGCGTCGAGGAAATGCGCCAGAGCCTGCGTATCATCGAGCAGTGCGTGAACAACATGCCCGAGGGCAGATACAAGTCCGACCATCCCCTCGCCACGCCGCCCCGCAAGGAGCGGACCCTGCAGGACATTGAGACGCTCATCACCCATTTCCTAAGCACGAGCTGGGGCCCGGTAATTCCATCGGGTGAGGCCTTCATGGGCATCGAGGCGACCAAGGGCAATAACGGCTATTACCTGATCAGCGACGGCAGCACTCAATCCTACCGAACGCGCATCCGCACCCCGTCGTTCGCGCATATGCAGATGGTGCCGAAGATCTGCAAAGGCCTGATGATCGCCGACCTGCTGGCGATCCTG